>Ga0265296_1005310_pt1 | contig 10660 bp, 12 predicted proteins | sample MunlanPumphouse1_FD_189073 | JGI IMG/M metagenome (GOLD analysis project Ga0265296, IMG submission 189073) | Groundwater microbial communities from a municipal landfill in Southern Ontario, Canada - Pumphouse #1 | ecosystem: Environmental > Aquatic > Deep subsurface > Groundwater | place...
TAGTGCTATTTTAACATATTTTTGATATAATATAAAAAGAAATGTTATTTTACTAAATTATATTTAATTATATATATATGTTGCACGAACAAATTAAAAACAAAATAAAGGAAGCAATGTTGGCAAAAGATACAGTTTTGCTAGAAACTTTACGAGGCATGGTAGCGGCTTTTACTAATGAGTTAGTAGCTAAAGGAAAAAAGCCAAACGAAATGCTTGCAGACGAAGAAGTTCTGGCGGTAATTACTCGTCTTTCAAAACAGAGAAAAGATTCTATTGAACAATTTAAAAAGGGGAATAGAGATGATTTGGTAAAAGAAGAAGAAGCTCAGTTGGTTATTTTGGAAACTTATTTGCCGAAATTAATGGAAAAGAGCGAAGTTGAAAAAATCGCTAAAGAAAAAAAAGAAGAATTAGACATTACCGATTCAACCAAAAAAGGAATGTTGATGCAGGCCCTAATGAAAGAATTAAGAGGTAAAGCTGATGGAGGGATAGTAAAAGAAGTGGTTGATAGTCTTTTTTAATACCTTATGTACACAGTAAAATTTTTAACTACTTTAATAGAAAATCATCAGATATTGGCTTATGTCGTTATTTTTTTGGGTCTGATTTTTGAAGGAGAAGTGGTTGTTATTACTACTGGAGTTTTAGCTTATCTCGGCGCTTTAGATTTTACTTTGTCGCTTATTCTTATTTTTACTGGAAGTTTTGTAAAAACTTTTATTTTGTATTATTTAGGAGAATTATTGAATAATAAATTTAGCTATAGTAAATTTTTTCAGTTCATTGAAAAAAGAGTGCTTTATTTTATGCCCAGATTTGAACAAAAACCATTTTGGTCTATTTTTTTATCAAAATTTATTATGGGCACAAATTATTTAGTTATTATATTTTCGGGATATAAAAAAATCAGTTTAAAGACTTTTTTGAAAGCGGAGATTATTTCCACAATTATTTGGGCACCCGCTCTTTTATCTCTGGGATATTTCTTTAGTTCAACCGCTATATCAATAAGTAAAGAAATAGGTAAGTTCTCGTTAGTTGTTCTTAGTTTTGTTATAATATTCCTTCTTTTTGATAAAATTGTTTCTTCTCTCTATACTTTTTACGAATATTTTAAAAACGGGATTAATGGAAATGAACACAAATAAAAAAAAATTAATTACTCACAATGGTTCTTTTCACACAGATGATGTTTTTGCGGCGGCGGCTTTAATTCTTTACTTAGAGAAAAATAGTAAAAATTTTTCCGCCCAAGGCGGACCAGCCTCGGGCTGGGAAATAATTCGTACTCGTGATCCTGAAATAATAAACACGGGGGATTATGTTTTCGATGTAGGTGGAATATATGACGAAAAAACAAACAGATTTGACCATCATCAATTGAGTTTTACAGAAAAAAGACCTGAAGGTGTTTTATATTCTTCTTTTGGTTTAGTTTGGAAGAAGTTTGGAGAGGAACTTTGTGATTCTAAAGAAGCAGCAGGAATAATAGATAATAAACTTGTGGCTCCTATTGATGCGAATGACAATGGTTTCGATTTAGTGGACAATAAATATAATATTTCATCTTATGATATAGAAAAATTCTTTCACTCAATGTGTCCGAGTTGGAGTGAAAATATTTTGGAGATGAATAAAAATTTTGAAGAGTCTGTTTCTATTGCTAAGGTTGTTTTGGGAAGAGAGATTATTTATGCAAAAGATTTTATTCAAGCGCAAAAAGAAGTAAAAGAAATTTATCAGAAGGCCAATGATAAAAAGATGATTATTTTAGATAAAGATTATGCCCATCAACCAAGCTATAGCGATTTTCCTGATTTACTTTTTGTGATTTATCCTAGAGAGAGTGACGGTTTTTGGACTCTTCGTGCAGTAAGAAAAGATGAGAAAAAATTTGATAATAGAAAGAATTTACCAAATTCATGGGCAACACTAAGAGATGAAGAATTGCAAAAAGTTACAGGAGTGGAAGATGCAGTATTTTGTCATAGGGCTCTCTTTATGGCAATTGCAAAATCTAAAGAAGGAGCGATAGCTTTGGCTCAAAAAGCATTACTAGAACCTAGCAACTAATTACTAGAACCTAATTTATGGCCTTTATCGATGAAATAAAAATATATGCAGAAGCGGGACGCGGTGGAGACGGCGTGGTTCGTTGGCGTCAAGAAAAATTTATACCAAAAGGCGGACCGGCGGGAGGCGATGGCGGACGCGGTGGAGATTTTTATGCCCAAGCTGTTCGTGATATACATATTCTTTCAAAATATAAAGCAAAAAAAAGTTTTAAAGCAGAAAAAGGCGAAGACGGTGGAAATAAAAGTTTGCATGGAAAAACTGGAGAAGATTTTGTTTTAGAATTACCAATAGGTTCTATTATTACTAATTTGGAAACAGATGAGAAGTGGCAATTATTAGAAGAAGGAAAAAAAGTTTTACTTTTAAAAGGCGGATATGGTGGATACGGCAATGAGCACTTCAAAAGTTCTATTAACACTACTCCAAGAGAATGGAAACCGGGAGCAGATGGCGAACATGGTAATTTTCACATAGAACTGGAACTTTTTGCTGATATTGGGTTAGTTGGGCTACCAAATGCCGGTAAGACGTCATTATTGAATGCTGTAACGAATGCTGATGCCAAAGTGGGAGATTACGAATTTACTACTTTAGACCCCAATCTGGGCGATTTTTACGGATATACTATCGCTGACATTCCGGGATTGATAGAAGGGGCGAATATGGGTAAGGGTTTGGGGGTAAAATTTTTGCGACATATTAAACGTACAAAAATGATTGCGCATTTGGTTTCTTTCGAAAATCTTTTTAAGAGTTCGACTGGGATGATGAAAGCTTATAAAGAAATTCGTAAGGAGTTAGAAAAATATGATAAAAATTTAGGATTAGGTGATGATGGATTATTTAAAAAAGAAGAAATAATTGTTTTAACTAAATTTGATGTAATAGAAGACCAAAAAATTATAGATAAAAAAATCGCAGATTTTAAAAAGATTTCAAAAAAAGTTTTCATCCTTTCTTTATATGACGATAAATCAGTAAAAATTTTTCGAGATGAATTAGTAAAAATTTTGAAGAAAAAGTAGTATAATTAAATTATGGGAAAAAAGTATTATCCAACAATCGGGCTTGAAATACATGCAGAATTAAAAACAAACACAAAAATGTTTTGTGGTTGTAAAAATAATCCCGATGAAAAAAAACCGAATGTAAATATTTGTCCTGTTTGTATGGCGCATCCGGGAGCTTTGCCTGTCATAAATAAAAAAGCCATCGAAAATGTCATTAAAGTTGGCTTAGCGATTGATGGCAAGATTGCGGACTTTACAGAATTTGATAGAAAAAATTATTTTTATCCGGACATTCCGAAAGGCTATCAGATTTCACAGTATAAATATCCAATAGTTTCCGGCGGACATCTGGCTGATTTTGATGTTACTCGAGTGCATTTAGAAGAAGATACCGCAAACAATAAACATGATAGAGGAGACTTTTCTTTAATTGATTTTAATCGCGCAGGTGTGCCTTTGATGGAACTTGTGACCGAACCTCATACTTTTGATGATGCCGAAACAACTGCCAAAGGTGCTTCAAATTTTGCCAAAGAATTGCAATTGATACTTTGGTATTTAGGAGTATCTGAAGCCAATATGGAAAAAGGCGAAATGCGGGTGGAAGCTAATATTTCAGTTTCTAAAAATATTAAAACTCTCGAATTAAATCAACCGGTGGGTTTATCAGGACGCATGGAAGCTATCGCAGCTTTAGGTACAAAAGTGGAAGTAAAAAATTTAAATTCTTTCAAGAGCGTAGAAAAAGCTATCAAATTTGAATTAGATAGAATGATAGAACTTTTGGAAAATGAAAAGGGAAGTGAAATAGTGCAAGAAACTCGTGGTTGGGATGAAGGAGGACAGAAAACATTTTCTCAGAGAAAAAAAGAATCCAGTCATGATTACAGATATTTTCCAGAACCAGATTTACCAAAAATGAAATTACACGAGGCTTTTAATTTGGAAAAGATGAAAAAAGAACTTTCTGAATTGCCTCCAGCAAAAAGATTAAGGTATAAAAATAATTTTGGAATTAAAGATGAAGATATAGAGAGTTATATTAATGATAAAGAATTAGGGGAGTGGTTTGAAAAAATAGCAGAACTATTAAATGATATTGGAAAAATTAAAATTGCTTCAAATTATATAACTTCTGATTATTTAGGTTTGGAAAAATCCCAGACGGACGCCAGGCGTCCGTCTGCTGAAAATTTCACTGAACTTATAGATTTAGTTTCAGGAAATAAAATTTCTTCTCGTGTGGCAAAAGATATTTTAGCGATGATTGTTTCGAAAGACGAATCCCCGCTCAAAATTGCTACAGAAAAAGGTCTGTTGCAAAAGAATGATGAGGGAGAAATTAAAAGTTTGGTAGAAAAAATAATTTCTGAAAATCCTGAAGTGGTTGCTACTTATAAAGCTGGTAAAAAAAATGTCATTATGTCTTTGGTGGGTAAAGTTATAAAAGAAAGCAAAGGTAGCGCTAATCCACAAATTGTTATCAAAATGTTGAAAGATTTGCTAAAATAGAACGATGAAAACATTACGTGAATATATAAAAGAAGCAGAAAAAAAAGAAGTAGCCATAGGACATTTTAACATTTCTAATCTGGAAGCATTACATGGAATTTATAATGCGGCGAAAAAGTTAAACTTGCCTGTCGTGATCGGTCTTTCAGAAGGTGAAGAATCTTTTGTCGGCAAAGAAGAGGCGGTCGCTCTTATTCGCGCTATTCGCGAGAAAGACAATTATCCGATATTTTTAAATGCTGATCATCATTATGGTTTTGATTCAATAAAATTAGCTGTTGACGCTGGTTATGATTCAGCTATTATTGATGCTGTAAAATTACCGCTTGAAGAAAATATCACTCTTACTAAAAAATGTGTAGATTATGCAAAAAGTTTAAATAGAGAAGTGCTTATTGAAGCTGAACTTGGTTTTATTGGAACTTCCTCAAAATTATTAGATGAAATACCGGAAGGAGTTTCAGAAGTAACTATGACTAAACCAGAGGATGCAAAATATTTTGTAGAAAAAACTGGAATTGATCTGCTTGCTCCTTCTGTCGGTAACGTTCATGGAATGGTAAAGGGAGGAAATCCAAGATTAGATATTAAAAGAATAAAAGAAATTCGAGAAACTTGCGGTGTGCCGCTTGTTTTGCACGGAGGATCTGGGATTTCGGATGAAGATTTTACCAATGCCATAAAAGCTGGAATTTCTATCATTCATATAAATACTGAAATTAGAGTGGCCTATAGAGAGGCGCTAGAAAAATATTTAAAAGAAAATCCAAAAGAAGTTGCGCCTTATAAAATACTACAACCAGCCGTTGATGCCATAGAAAAAGTAGTAGAAGCCCGATTAAAACTTTTTAATCATTATCGTTGATTTTAATTTTTTTGGAATAGTAGTATTCTAATATTCTATAGAATTATAGAATAGATAAATATGAAAAAAACAAATAGGGAATTAGAAAGAATAGTAAAAGGATTTTCAAACCATAGAAGATTGCAAATTTTAGAACTTTTGTATAAAGAACCAGAACTTTCAGTACAAGAAATTTCCGGAGAATTAAAATCAGAGATGAAAAATATTTCTGCTCATATTACAAAGATGTCAGTGTCAGGTTTATTAATGAAACGAAGTGACAGTAAGTCAGTTCGTCATAGATTAACTAAACGAGGAATTATCATTCTAAAGTTCGTTAGAATGTTGGAATAGAATAAAAATAAATTAAAAAATATATGCAAGAAAATAATTTAGAAAGAAAACAAAAATTAAAAATAGAAACTATAAAAGGTCCCAATAATAGGGAAGTTTCTTATTGTCCAGAACGAGGTGGAATTATTACCTCAATAAAATTAGAAGGAAAAGAAATTCTTTACTTAGATGAAAAAACATTTTTAAATATTGATACTAATGTTAAAGGTGGAGTTCCAATACTTTTTCCTAATGCAGGACCCATAACTGAAAACTCTGAATTTCCAAATTTAGAGCAACACGGTTTTGCAAGAAAATCAAAATGGCAAACTGAAAATGTAAAAGATGGGTTTAGAGAAACACTTTCAGCAAATGAAGAAACGAAGAAAATGTATCCATATGACTTTCAATTTTCTTTTTTAGGAAAATTTGAAGAAGATGGTTCATTTACGTTAAATCAAGAAGTAGAAAATAAAGAGGAAACTAAAGAATTGCCACTTTCGATGGGATTACATCCATATTTTAAGGTTCCCAGTGCTGAAAAAAGTAATATTAAATTTAATTTTGAGGGAGGAGATTTTGTAGAAAAACAACTAGAAATTTGGGCAAATGGAAAAGCTGTTTCCATTGATAATCCAAAAATAAAAAATCCTGATGCAAAAATGGAAGTATATATACCTTCTCTTGGTTCGTTGATAATTGATGCTTCTGTTGAATATCAAAAAATTTGGGTTTGGTCTATGTCAGGAAAAGATTTTGTTTGTGTTGAACCAGTAATGCGTGACAAAAATGGATTAGTTGATAACCCAGAAAAAATTAAGCCAAAAGAGACATTTTCTACAAAAGTTAATTTAAAATTAATTCTCTAAAAATAACTCAGGGTATCCTGTTTTGATGCGATTTTCTTCTACTTCTTTGATTCCAAGGTTTTCTAAGAATTTTTTGCATTCTTCTTTTGCCTCCTTTTCGTCCTTAAAATCTCCTTTGGCTTCTGCTTCTATAAAATATCCAAGTCCTGTGACATTATCTAATGCGACTTCAATACCATCACACATCCAGTATTCTCTATATTTTTCTATTGTTATTGACTTTTTAAAATCTAAAAATCCTAATATTTTTTCTAATTCACTTTTATCTAAAATTTCTGTCTCATATTCTTCTGCATAATCATAATCACCATCATCTCTTTGGTTGATAGATCTAGTGTATTCCCAAACAGTTTTATCAGGATTGGTTCTTATTCTTAACCATTCTATTGGATGAGGTTTTCTAGCAAAAAAATCTCTATGACAGGGAACATAATAATCGTCAATTTGTTTTATCGATTTTATTAGTTTTCCTATTTTTGAAACCTTTTCTTTTATTTCTTCAAAATTATCTATTTTTACCTTTATTTCGACTTCAATATTCATATCATAATTATAACAAAATATTTGCATTTTAAAAAATTTCCTATATACCCATACACTTATTTTTGACTTTTGATAAGTGTTCGGGTATACTTTGTTTTATGTTTGTAATTAAAGCTACAAAGAGAAACGAAGGGGTGAATGTAGATACCCTAAGAAAGACGGGAGAAATTCCGGCTGTTTTTTATGGTGCAGGCAAAACCTCTACTTCTATTTCTCTCTCTATTATTGATTTTAAAAAAATCTGGCGAGAGGCTGGAGAATCTTCTACTGTTAAGATATCTATAGGTGACAATAATATTGACGCTTTGATTCATGAAGTGCAAGTGCATCCAGTGACCGGAGAGCCCATCCATGTTGATTTTCTAGCGGTAGATATGAATAAGAAAATTAAAGTTAATGTTCCGCTTGAATTCGTTGGCATTTCTAATGCAGTCAAAAATGGTTTAGGAAATCTTGTGAAGGCATTATATGAAGTAGAAGTTGAAGCTTTGCCGAAAGACCTCCCACACAATCTTGAAGTTGATATATCTAAACTAGAAACAGTAGAAGACCAGATTTTTGTTTCTGATATCAAATTACCGGCTGGGGTAGTTGTTGTCACCGAAGGACATGAAGTAGTGGCTTCTATCGTCTTACAAGTAGAAGAAAAAGAAGAAGTAGTTGTCCCAGTTGATTTATCTGCTATAGAAGTTGAAAAGAAAGGTAAGAAAGAAGAGGAAGGAGCAGAGACAGAAGCGGTAATTCCAGAAAAAGAAGAAAAAAAGGAAGAAAAGAAATAATTATCAAAATATGTTAAAATAGGGACTATGGTTAAGAAATTTACCATAGTTTTTATTTTTGTATTTATATTCTCAATTTTTACAGCGCATAAAGCAGATGCTGTTTTTGATTGTTTGACTTTACAGACTACCTCTTCCCAAAGCGAAAAGAATTTTTGTCGGAAAGAACTGACTCAAATAGAAGCTCAATTGAAAGAGTTGCTTAAAAAACAGGAAGAACAAAAAAAGAAGACAGGAACATTAAAAAGTGATGTGGATTATTTAACTAGTCAAATAAATACCCTGCAGGTAAAAGTCAAAGCCAGAGCTCTAAAAATTGCGGAGTTGAAAGTTGATATCAGAGAAAAAGTTACGAAAATTAATTCTCTTTCTAGTAGAATAGAACGCGAACATGAATCCTTAGCTCAATTATTGCGAAATACAAATGATTTCGATAATCAAGATTTTATTTATTTAATATTTTCCGACGAAAGTCTCTCCACTTTTTATAACGATATCGAATCTTATGCTTCAATCAAGCAAGCTATAAAAACCTCTGTGGATCAGATTAGGGGAATAAAAACTGAAACAGAAGTAGAAAAAAAAGATCTGGAGAAAAAACAAGATGCGGAAACTAATGCTAAGGTTGAATTAGAAAATGCTCAAAAGAAGGTAGTACAATCTGAAACAGAAAAGAAACAGCTTTTATCTCTTAGTAAATTAAAAGAAGCTGAATATCAAAAATTAGCTGCTGAAAAAAAAGCTAGAGCGGATAAAATACGTTCAGCTTTGTTTCCTCTTCGTGATGCTCAAGCCATTCCTTTCGGGGTAGCAGTGAGTTATGCGGAAGAAGCTGAAAAGAAAACAGGAGTTCGTCCGGCTTTTGTGCTCGCCATTTTAAAACAGGAAACCAATCTCGGGGCAAATGTGGGTTCATGTATTATTACTAATCTTTCAACTGGAGAAACAAAAAGTGTAAAGACGGGACAAATTTTCAACAAAGGTATTCATCCTACGCGCGATTTACCTCTGTTACAATCGATAGTGAAAGAGCTCGGTAGAAATCCGCTTGACACTGTAGTTTCTTGTCCGCAATCGATAGGTTATGGCGGAGCAATGGGACCAGCCCAGTTTATTCCATCAACCTGGAACCTTATTAAATTACAAATAGCAAAAGCATTAGGTAAATCCATACCTGATCCATGGAATCCGGTTGATGCAATTATGGCGTCCTCCATATTATTAAGGGATAATGGTGCAGGTGCTAGAACTTTCACAGCAGAGAAAAATGCCGCTTGTAAATATTATTCTGGTCGGTCGTGTTCTGACCCAAGTGTGAAAAACGCTTTCTACGGGAATGCTGTTATGGCTTTGGCTGAAAAAATACAAGCTGATATTGATTTGCTTTCAAATTAAAATTATGATAATGTTGTTTGGAAATGAATCCCGTTAGAGATTTCTTCGATTAATTAGCGGGTTTTATTTTACATAAGGTTGAAATTAGTTTATTCGATAATCTTTAATAAAGAAACGGAAATCTAAAGATTTCCTATCTCTAACGGGATGAAAAAAGAGATACATCCAAAATATAATATAAAAACTAAAGCTACTTGCGCTTGTGGAGCTACTTTTGAAGTTGGTTCCACAATGCCTGAAATCAAAATGGAAATTTGCAGTCATTGTCATCCTTTTTATACTGGTAATGAAAAAGTTATGGATACTGCCGGACGCGTAGAAAGATTCAATAAGAGAAAAGCATTATCTTCAAAAGCGAAGAAGAAATAAATGTTGGATTTAGATGAATTAAAAAAAAATCACAACACGAGCTATTTAGCTAGTATTTTGGAGCGCTTAAATAAGGAAGAAATTGAAGTAAGAGAAATGCTTGTAAAAGATATTTCCTTGAAAGAAATGGTAGATGGAGAATTAAAAGCTATTCAAGAACAAAGAGAAGCAACAGAAAAACAAATTCAAGATATTTTAGACAAGGATGTGGAGGAAGAAGAAATGGCCAATGAAGTTGTTTTGGAAGTACGGGCGGGAGCTGGGGGAGACGAAGCTTCGCTTTTTGCTTGGGAGTTGGCTCATATGTACGAATTATTTTCTGTCATGAAAGGTTGGCAATGGAAAACAAATTATGAATCAAAAAGTGAATTAGGAGGCTACAAAGAAGCTAGTTTTGAAATAAAAGGGAAAGATGTTTATAAAATGTTACGTTATGAAACTGGTGTGCATCGAGTGCAAAGAATTCCAGCTACAGAAAAAAATGGGCGAGTGCATACATCTACTGCTTCGGTGGCTGTGCTTCCGATTCGCAAAAAAGTTTTGTTTGAAATAAATCCAGCAGATTTGGAAATGGAATATTCGCGTTCTGGAGGTAAGGGTGGACAGAATGTAAATAAAGTTGAAACCGCAGTACGATTGATTCACAAACCTACTGGCATTGATGTGCGTTCCACCAATGAACGAAGTCAGCTTGCAAATCGTGAAAAAGCTTTGATGATTTTGACTGCCAAACTTCAACAATTAAAAGAAGAGGAGGAAGCTAAAAAATATGCTGGCACTCGTAAAGACCAAATCGGCACTGGTGATCGTTCCGAAAAAATTCGCACCTATAATTTTTCACAAGATCGCGTGACCGACCATCGCATAAAAAAATCCTGGCATAATTTGCCAAAAATTATGACGGGCTACATAGAAGAAATTGTT
>Ga0265296_1005311_pt1 | contig 10660 bp, 9 predicted proteins | sample MunlanPumphouse1_FD_189073 | JGI IMG/M metagenome (GOLD analysis project Ga0265296, IMG submission 189073) | Groundwater microbial communities from a municipal landfill in Southern Ontario, Canada - Pumphouse #1 | ecosystem: Environmental > Aquatic > Deep subsurface > Groundwater | place: Canada...
TTCATTTTCTTTCGTTTCCACGTTTTCTTTTTCCGCCAATGCGCGCTTCTGTTTTTCGTTGCGTTGTTGCTCCATGTTGATTTTTTCTTTTTCACGTTCTTCGGCGCGGATGTATTTTTCGTACAATTCATTGAGCGGCGGGAGTTTTGCGTCATCAAGCTTGATGACGAAGGCGCCTGCCTGCGGTTCGATTTCATCGATAACAATGTCCAGCTTGACAATGAGCGCGTCAATTGCTGTTTCGTCAAGGCCGGCGAGCATAATCTTGTTGAGTTCTAGTTGTTCTTTCGTGCCGGTTGCTTTAATGATGGCCGCAGAGGTATTGGCGATGTTTTCTTCGGAAATCGCCTTGTAGCCTTCGGCTTTTTGGATCACCGCCAGCCATTCCGCGATCGCGAGGTTTTTGACTGCTTGATCGTATTCCTTGAGCGATTTCTTGTTCCGTTCGCCTTTTATTTTTTCGACATAAGCGGCAATCTTGCCTTCGAATTCAGACATCGAGTTTTGTAATTTTTCTTTTTTCAATTGGAGTTTGTCGATAAGTTCGTTCACGAAAGCAAGCTTCTCTTGAGTTAGCTCCAGCTTGGTTTTGGGTCTTGCGGGTTCGAGTTTGCTTTCGTTCGGATCCTGTTTACTTTGTCCCCACTTTTCCTGCTTGTCGGGAACCGCTTGTTTGACCGCTTCCTTGTTCTGTTCCTTGTCATCTGCACAACCGTTTACAACAAGCAGAACAAGGCCGATCACAGCTAGACACTTTTTCATGGCATTCTCCTTGCCCTAAAGTCAAGCTCGCTATGGCGGGCGCGTACTTTGGAGCGCTTAATTGTCAATGTTCGTTCAATAGTATTTTTACACCAAAGGGGTGTGAGTGTCAATTGTTTTCGCGCCCGTTAAAATGTGGTATAATGCAAATGATATAAAACTATGCACGATTTGCACGTCGCGGATCAGATTTTCCGTTTAGTTTTGGCGGAAGCGGAGAAAAATAAATTGAAAAAAGTGGCTCAAATAAACATTGAGATAGGTTCGGTTTTGGAGCATGGCGCAACAATCGCGCCGGAAAATTTAAAGTTCAACATTGAAATGCTTAGCCGGGGCACGTTGGCCGAGGGATCGAGCGTGGTCATTGAGAGCGTGGCGGGAAGTTTATGGAATCTGATTTCAATAGGCGGTGAATAATGGCTGTATATTAAAAAGAACTCCATAAAGACGAAACCTTATAGAGGGCTTTTTATAGTGACTACGAAATCAATATAGCACAATCCTAAGCATATGTTAAGTGACGCGCGGACAAAGCCGTCGAAATTACAATCTGTGCGAGAAATGAAAAACTTCGGCAAGCGCGTGATATTGCGCGTGGATTTTAATGTCGCGTTTGTCAAAGGGAAAGTTGAGGACGAATATAAAATAGACATGGCGTTGCCAACCATTCAATTGCTTTTGAAAAATAAATGCCAGATTGTTTTGTTAAGCCACTTCGGCCGACCAGAAGGCCGACGGGTAAAGGCGATGAGCCTGATGCCGGTTTATAAGATTCTTCGAGCCAAGTTGTCCGATGCGACCATGCGATTTATCGGCGACAAGATTGACGCTCGGCTGGTCGCGAAGGTGAAAAATTTAAAAGAGCAAATTGTTTTTTTGGAAAATATCCGTTTCGATAAACGTGAAGATAAAAACGACAAAAGTTTAGCCCGCCTTTTGGCCGCGATGGGGGAAGTGTATGTGAACGAAGCTTTCGCCGCCTGCCATCGCGCGAACGCTTCTACGGTCGGCATCGCCAAGTTGCTGCCAAGTTTTGCCGGACTTCATCTCGACAAAGAAGTGAACTACTTGTCGCGTGCGCTAAAACCGAAAAAGCCGGCCATGGCCTTGATTGGCGGAGCCAAGGTGTCGACCAAGTTTAAGGTGTTAAAAAATTTTTTAAAAATATACGACAAGGTGATGTTGGGCGGTGGTTTGGCCACGACTTTTTTGGCGGCAAAAGGTTATGCGGTGGGCGATTCGTTGTTTGAAAAATCTGAATTGGGCCGAGCGCGGCGCATGTTGTCGAACAAACGGCTTTTGCTACCGCTCGATGTGGTGATTTCGGACGGCGCGCAAACCATGGCTAAGGTCATGCTGGTTGGCCGTGACAAAAAGTTGTGCGAGAAAAATGAAAAAATTTTGGATATCGGCCCTCTGACCGTGCGGCGGTATGCTGAACAAATCAGAAAAGCGCAAACTATTATTTGGGCCGGGCCGGTGGGGTTGATTGAATGTCCGCGTTTCCGGCACGGCACGATCGCGTTGGCGCGGCTGATCGGCGCGCGCGCGAGCGGCAAAGCGATCGGTATTGCCGGCGGCGGAGAAACGCTTTATGCCATTCATCTATCAAAGATGGGGCGATATTACGACTTCATTTCTACCGGCGGCGGGGCGATGCTGGAGTTTTTGGAAGGGAGAAAGCTGCCGGGGATAGAAGTATTGAAGCATAGAAGCAAAACAGCCCCCACGTTTTAACTGGGGGACACATAGAAGTATAGAAATATAGAAGTATAAAAACAATTTAACAATAAAATTTTATGGACGAGTTACAAAACAATGAACAAAAATGCATTTGCGATTGCAAGTGCAAGCCGCGCATGGTCATTGGCATTTTCGTGTTAATCGTGTCTATCTGTCTGTCTGCGTTTTTGATCGTTGAAACGCGCAACGCGTTCAAGAAATACGACTACATCGGCAAGTCGGCAGAAACGCCGAATACGATTTCCGTTTCGGGCGAAGGGCTGATCACGGCGGTGTCGGATGTCGCAAAAGTGGAAGTGGGCGCCAGTACTGAAGCCAACACTGTGGCCGAAGCGCAAGCGAAAAATACAGAAATTATGAACGGGATTATCGGCTCGTTGATTCGATTGGGCGTTGAAGAGAAAGATATCAAAACGAAAAATTATAATATTTATCCTAAGTATAATTGGCAGGACGGCAAGAACAGCATTATTGGTTACACAGTGACGCAGTCGCTGGGTCTAAATATTCGCGATACCAAAAAGACGAGCGATGTTTTGAAGCTGGCCGGTGAAAAGGGCGCCAACCAAATTGGCAGTCTGACGTTTGAAATTGATGAACCGGAAAAGTTAAAAGCCGAAGCGCGCACCAAGGCCATTCAAAACGCGAAAGAAAAAGCGGAAGCGTTGGTTGACAGCCTCGGCGTGAAGCTTGGCCGCGTAATTTCGTTCAGTGAATCATCCGGTGGTGGCATTGTTTACGATGGTTACGGTTTATCCAAAGGCATGGACACGTTGTCCGCGCCGGCTCCCGAAATCCAAACCGGTGAAAATGAAATTCGGAGTAATGTAACAGTGTTATATGAAATATTATAAGTTGCGAAGGGGGGGGGTAGATGTGAAATGGCACAAACCGCCCCCGTGTTTTAACCGGGGGAAGTAGAAAGTTTTGAATGAGAAGTGTGAGCGCTACGATTTGTGTAATTTTGTGAGCGGGCGCAATTTATTCGTGTCATATAAAAGTATGAAAATAGAAAAAATTATTGGTCGCGAAATTCTCGACTCTCGCGGTAATCCAACGGTAGAAGCAAAAGTGATTTTGGAAAACGGTATGACTGGCGTGGCCGCCGTGCCGAGCGGCGCTTCGACCGGCGCGCATGAAGCGGTGGAGCTGCGCGATGGCGACAAAAAAAGATTTTTAGGCAAGGGTGTTTTGAAAGCGGTCGGCAATGTCAATAAGCACATTGCGAAAAAGTTGCGCGGTCAATCCGTTTTTGATCAGCGCAAACTTGATAAGATGATGATGGAAATAGACAGCACCGCGAACAAAAGCGTGCTCGGCGCGAACGCGATTTTGAGTGTTTCACTGGCCGCGGCCCGAGCCGGCGCATTGGCCGCCGGTAAACCGCTGTATCAATATCTGCGCGATGCGTTTGATTTGAAAGAGCATGATTGGAAATTCCCATTACCGACCATGAACATTATCAATGGCGGCAAACACGCGGATAATTCTTTAACCGTGCAAGAATTCATGGTGGTGCCGGCGGTGAAAGGAATGAAAGAGAGAATTCGCCTTGGAGCAGAAGTGTTTCATTACCTGAAGCGGGTGTTGAAGGACGCTGGACATCAAGTTTTGGTTGGCGATGAAGGCGGATTCGCGCCGAACTTGAAGTGCAATGAAGAGGCGCTGGAATATATTTGTGAGGCGATTAAATTGGCAGGATATAAAATCGGAAAGGACGCGTATTGCGCCGTTGACTTGGCTATTTCCGAATATTTTGACAAAAAAACCGGCGGCTATTCGTTAAACGACAAAACCGGCAAGAAATTTTTAACCCCGGCGGAAGTTTTGGCAACGCTCAAAGATTGGTGCAAGCGTTTCCCGATTATTTCGCTCGAAGATCCGTTCGCCGAAGATGATTGGAGTAATTGGCAAAGGGCGACGAAAGAATTGGGCAAGCAAGTGGCGTTAGTCGGCGATGACTTGTTTGTGACGAACGTCGAACGATTGCAACGCGGCATTGATACGGGTGTGGCGAACGCGATCTTGATCAAGCTCAACCAAATAGGCTCTTTGTCGGAGACGATTGACGCTATTTATTTGGCCAAGAAAAATAATTATAAAGTCGGCGTGTCGCATCGATCCGGTGAAACGGCTGACACCTTTATCGCCGATCTGGCCGTGGCGGTGAACGCGGATTTTATCAAAACCGGCTCGTTGTCTCGTTCCGAGCGGGTGGAAAAGTATAATCGGTTGATGGAAATTGAAGGTGAAGTTGAATGAAAAATGAATAGAAATTGAGAGGAAATGGAGAAGAAATTGAGGAGAAATTTATTTAGAATAACGAACAAAGACTTTGGAGTTATCGGTTTTGGCATTTGTTTTTAAATTGCTATCACGGTGCCTACTTCCTACGACCTACTCCCTACAACCTAATTTTATGAATCCAATCGTTTTACTAATTCTCGACGGCTGGGGCATCGCACCAGCTTCGAAAGGGAACGCGATCGAGGCGGCGAAAAAGCCGCACTTTGATAAGTTGTGGGATAAATATCCGCACACCACGCTTGACGCGTCAGGAAAACATGTTGGATTGCCGGTCGGCTGGGTGGGCAATTCCGAAGCCGGTCACGCGAATATCGGCGCCGGGCGCATTGTCAAAGATGACATGGTGACCATTTTTGAGGATATTGCGAATGGCCGCTTTCAAAAAAATTTGGCGCTGAATCAGACGATTGATTTTGTGTTGAAAAATCGTTCGCACTTGCACGTGATGGGCATGGCATCCGACGGGCAAAGTCCGCATTCTTCACTCGAGCATCTTGACGCGATCGTGGATCTGTCCGCCGCGCGCGGGGTTAAGGAAGTTTATCTGCATTTGTTTACCGATGGGCGAGACGCTCCGCAGTTCAACGCGATAAAAGTTGTCGGCGATATCACAAAACGCGTAACCGGCAAAGCCAAGATCGTTTCGCTGATCGGCCGCTTTTATGCCATGGATCGCGGCAAGAATTGGGACCGAACCAAGCAAGCGTATGATTGCCTGACCGGCGTTGATTCGTTGTGCTTTGGTATGCCGGAGGAAGCGATTTTACACGCGTATAATAAAAAGATTACCGATGAATACATCGAGCCGTCCATCATTGCCGCGACGAGGCGGGCACGGCGGCAGACGCGCATTCAGGACAATGACGGCGTAATTTTTTTCAACGCTCGTTCCGATCGTGCCCGCCAGCTGACTAAATGTTTTGTGCAAAAAGAATTTAATAAATTAAATCCGGGTTCTTTTCGGCGCGCCGTGGTGGCGCAAAATACCATGTTCTGCGCGTTAACCGATTTTGGTCCGGATCTTGACCATATTGTTACGGCCTATCCGGCCGCGGCGTTGAAAGAAACCCTGCCTCACGTTTTACAAAGTCTCAAACAGGTTTATATCGCGGAAACGGAAAAGTATGCGCACATGACTTACTTTATCAACGGCGGCTCGGCCGATCCGGTGAACGGCGAACTGCGCGTTCGCGTGCCTTCGCCCATTGTCAAGTCGTATGCGCAGAAACCGGAGATGAGCGTGCGAGCGGTGACAAAGGAAACATTGCGTTTTTTGCGCGAAAAGTTTAATTTTATCGGCGTGAATTTCGCCAATCCCGACATGGTCGGGCACACTGGCGACATGGCGGCCGTGATCAAGGCGGTCGAAGCGGTGGATGATTGCCTTGGCGCGGTGGCGCGAGCGGTCATAAAGGCCAAGGGTTCGCTCATCGTGATTGGCGATCATGGCAATGCGGAAAAGATGTTTGATCTTGAGACCGGTGAAATTTGGACCGGTCACACGACCAATCCGGTGCCGTTTCTTTTGATCGATGACGAGCGGCGCGGCATTAAACTGCATTGTGGCGCTCTTTTCAATGTGGCGCCGACCGTTTACGACATCTTCGGTTTCAGAAAGTTACCTGATATTTTACATAAATCATTGATAAAATAAATTATGGATAAAATTCCAAAACCGATTGTGCTCGTTATTCTCGACGGTTGGGGCGTGGCGCCGGCCTCGGAGGGCAATGGCGTGACGTTGGCGGAAACGCCCAATTTCAAAAAATTGGTGGCCACTTATCCGGCCATGACCCTGCTCGCGTCCGGCGAATCGGTCGGTTTGTCGTGGGGCGAGATGGGCAATTCGGAAGTGGGACACTTGAATCTGGGCGCCGGTAGAATTTTTTACCAAAATTTGCCGCGCATCACCAAGGCGATCGGCGACGGCTCGTTTTTTGTGAACAAGACTCTGCTTCGCGCCGTGGAACACGCACGCAAGTTTAAATCAAAAATTCATTTGCTCGGCCTGGCGAGCGAGGGGCGAGTACACAGCACCATGCCCCATTGTTACGCGTTGCTTGAATTTTTTAAACAACAAAAAATGAATGAAGTGTTTATTCATGCCATTCTCGACGGTCGGGATGTGATTTTCAACAGCGGTAAAGGTTTCATCGAAGAACTACAAGAAAAAATGCGCAAAATCGGCATTGGCGAAATCGCTTCACTGCACGGACGCATGTATGCCATGGATCGAGATAATCGCTGGGAGCGGATCGAAAAGGCTTATCGCGCCTTGGTTCAGGGGAAAAGTGAAGAGTATACCAAGGCTGCGCTCGAAGCGATTGAACGTTCATACGGAGAAAAGGTTTACGATGAGGAATTTGTGCCTGTGGTTATTGGCAAAGAAGATCATCCGACCACGCTGATCGGTGACAATGATGTGGTAATATTTTTCAACTTTCGCGCCGATCGCGGCCGCGAATTGACGCACGCGTTTGTGCTGGATGACTTTGATAAGTTTGATCGGGGAGCCAAGTTAAAGAATCTATTTTTCGTCACCATGACCGAGTACGAAGAAGGTTTGCCGGTCGAGGTGATTTTTCAAAAAGAGATGGTGAAAACATCATTGCCGAAAGTGCTAAGCGAACACGGACTGCGCCAACTGCATATCGCGGAAACGGAAAAATACGCGCATGTCACTTTTTTCTTTAGCGGCGGGACAGAAGAGCCTTTTGATGGCGAGGATCGTGTTGTCGTGCCTTCGCCCAAAGTGGCGTCGTATGCCGAGGCGCCGGCCATGTCGGCAAAAAAGATGACGGAAAATCTGATCAATGAAATTCTGAAAGATAAACACGATTTTATCGTTATCAACTACGCCAATCCGGACATGGTCGGTCATACCGGTGAAATCAAAGAAACGATCAAGTCCATTGAAGTGGTTGATAAATGCCTTGGCGATATTGTCAGTTTGACGCTTTCCAAGGGCGGACAACTGGTGGTGACGGCCGATCACGGCAATGCCGAGGAGCTTCTTAATTTGCAAACCGGTGAAAGGGACAAAGAACATAGCACCAATCCGGTACCTTGTATTATCATCGGCGCATCGTTCGAGGGCAAGACGTTTGACGATGTCCAACTCGTGGGCAACGATTTAAGCATGGTTCAGCCGATCGGCCTCCTGTCCGACGTAGCGCCAACAATTTTAAAAATGATGGGAATCGAGGTGCCGGGGGAGATGACGGGGAGAGCACTTATTTGATAACACGAATAATCGCAGGGGACGCGAATGACGCGAATGAATCTTAAAAAAAGATTTTAAATTGCGAGTGTAATTGTTTTATTCGTGTCATTCGCATTGACGCTACCATTCGTGTTATTTCTATTCGTGTCATTCGCGTTTGTGTTTTTTTATTCGTGTTATTATATGCCAGAATTGCCGGAAGTCGAAACAATTAAACGCAGCTTAGCGCACGAAATCGTTAATAAGAAGATAAAGAACATCTGGATCGAGCCAAGCTTCAAAAAGAAAATTTTTCCGAATACGGAGAAATTTGTTAAGTTTTTAACCGGTAAAAAGTTCGCGCCCGTGGAGCGGCGCGCCAAGATGCTGATTTTCGGCGTTGGCAAAAAGGATTTTGTCTTGACACACTTGAAGATGACCGGCCAGCTGGTTTACGGCCCCAAACGCGGCCAAGCGATTGGAGGCGGCCATAATCTTGATCAAGAAAAACAACCGAATCGTTTTACGCGCGCGCGTTTCAATTTTGTAGACGGATCAACATTGTACTACAACGACATGCGCAAGTTCGGCTTCATGAAGTTATTGAGCCAGGCAGAGTTGAAAGGGGAGTTGGCAAAGTATGGGCCGGAGCCGTTTGATAAAGAATTTACGTTTAAATACTTTCAAAGCGTTTTGGCCAAGCGGCGGAATCAGAGGATCAAAACCGTACTCATGGATCAGCAATTGATTGCCGGCGTTGGCAACATTTACGCCGACGAGATTTGTTTCGCGGCGCGAGTTCATCCGGAAACGCGGGTTAAGTCCTTGCGCGCCGGCAAGGTTCGAGCACTTTTCTCTGTTATAAAAAAAATATTGACCAAGGCCGTCAAACATCGCGGCACTTCGGTCAATACTTATGTGGACGGCGCCGGACAAGCCGGAGGCTATCAGCGATTTTTGAATGTTTACGATCGCCAAGGCGAAAAGTGCTATCGTTGCGGCGCTATTATCAAAAAAATTAAGCTTGGCGGCCGTAGTTCGAGTTTTTGTCCGAACTGTCAGAAATAGTTATCTTGGCGCTCGTTCTCTTGACACTTAGCGCTTTGTTACGCTAGACAACGAGCAAAATATACCCGACTGCTGTTATCAACCCGATCAGCGCGCCGACAAAAATTTCGAGCGGCGTATGGCCAAGCCGTTCTTTCAAGTGTGGATACTTGCCCGCTTCGTCCGCTTTCAAATTGTGAATGATTTGATTCAGCTCTTGCGCGTGACGGCCGAGCGTGCGGCGAAATCCGCCGGCATCGCGAATGGTTAAAACCGCGAGAACAAGGGCGACCGCAAAAGCGGCCGATTCCCAGCCTTCGAAATAACCGACCAGCGCGCAAAGCGAAACCACCAGCGCGCTGTGTGTTGACGGCATGCCGCCGTAACTGTTCAGATCTTGCCACGCGAATTGGCCCTTGATGCCGTAGATAATAAGCTTAACGATTTGTCCGATAACCGCGGCGAGGAGGGGGATGAAGATGAACCACAGATTCATAAAATAAAATTATGTTTTATATTTACACTTTGATTTTTGCCGTTGTTCAGGGCATCACCGAGTTCTTGCCCGTTTCCAGTTCCGGACATCTGGTCGTGTTGCATGATATTTTTCAAATGGGCACGGTTGACAATTTGGCTTTTGACGTTGCCCTTCACGTCGGCACGCTCCTGGCGCTGATAATTTATTTTCGCGTTGATTTACTGCGCTACGTGGTCGCGGTACTTGAGCTTTTCATTCCGAAACGGCCGATCAATCGCGCGGACTTGTCCGATGTTTTGTTTTTGATTTACGGCAGTATACCGGCGGCGCTGGTCGGATTCATTTTTGCCGGTTTCATAGAAGAAAAATTGCGAAGCGCGTGGGTGGTGGTGGTCACATTGTTTGGCGGAGCGATTTTGTTTTTTTTGGTGGAACGGTTTGGCAAGCATGAACACGATTTCACCGGGCTCGGCCTTGGCCGGGCGCTCTACATCGGCTGCGCACAAGCGCTGGCGTTAATTCCGGGCGTTTCTCGGTCCGGCATTACCATTGTAGCAGGAATGAGCGTGAAGTTAAAGCGCACGGAAGCGGCCAAGTTTTCCTTCTTATTGAGCATTCCGGCCGTTTTCGGTGCCGGCGTATTTGAATTTTTTGACATTGATTGGTCTGCGCTTTCTTCAGGCGTGTTGTTAAGCTTTGTTATCGGCATCCTCGTTTCTTTCCTTGTCGGTTATTTCGTGATAAAATACTTTTTGCGTTTCCTTGAGCATCACCGTTTGAACGTGTTTGGTTGGTATCGGATCGGTTTGGCGGTTATTATAGGTGCGTGGTTGTTGCTAAGATAATTGTCTATGAAAATTATAATCATGGCCGGCGGCGGCGGCACGAGATTGTGGCCGCTAAGTCGCGAAAACAAGCCAAAACAATTTTGTAAAATTCTGGGTGATAAAACCATGTTTGAACAAACAGTGGATCGGTTTAGAAATGATTTTAAAGTTTCCGACATTTATGTATGCTTGAACAGCGGCCTGGTTGAACAGGCGCGAGCGTTGGCGCCGGATATTCCGGCGGAGAATTATATTATCGAGACGGAAAAACGCGACACCGCGCCGGCTATGGGA
>Ga0265296_1005312_pt1 | contig 10659 bp, 9 predicted proteins | sample MunlanPumphouse1_FD_189073 | JGI IMG/M metagenome (GOLD analysis project Ga0265296, IMG submission 189073) | Groundwater microbial communities from a municipal landfill in Southern Ontario, Canada - Pumphouse #1 | ecosystem: Environmental > Aquatic > Deep subsurface > Groundwater | place: Canada...
GCCCAGAAGACCATAGTGGAGAAGGTTAAAAGTGCCGTGGCCGACCTGAAGCTGGTCCGGGCCGCGGACCTGGAGGCCCTGGAAAAGCGGGTCGCGGCCCTGGAGAAAGAGATTCAGGGCAAATCCGGCTCCTGAAGGGAAGTTTGGAGAGCCCTGGTCTTGCTTTGAAAAGTTAGGCCTCACGCAAAGACGCAAAGTAAGACGCAAATATATATAAATGGGAAATGCTTCCCGTGCACCAAAATTGCATTACAAACCGGCAAGTTAATGCCGGGTGGGCGCTGCCCGCAAATTTCTTAGCTTCCAGGCTGATTTTTTCATAATTTATGGGTGAGCCCAAGGACTCATGAGCAACTTTCCCCCCCAACCATGCCGCAACCATGAAATCATCCCCTGACGAACCCCAACGCCGCTTTTATGCTCCCCCTGAGGCTTTTCAGGGGGGGACAGCCCTGCTTGATCCTGACGAAACTCACCATCTGACCCGGGTTTTACGCCTGGGGATAGGAGCCCGGGTCCAGGTCGGCGACGGCCAGGGCCACAATTTTGCCGCGGTGGTCCAGGGAGTGGAGGCCCAGGGCGCTCTCTTAAAAGTGTTGTGGGAGCTGCCCCCCTGGGGCGAATCCCAGTTGGACCTCACCCTGGGGATCGGCCTGGCCAAAGGGGAGGCCCTGGACCGGGTGGTGCGGGTCGCCACGGAGATGGGCGTGAAGCTGATCTTGCCTTTTGAGTCGGAGCGCTCCGAGAAGGTCAGCCCGGAGCGGGCCGCGCGCCGCCACCGGCGCTGGCAGCGCCTGGCCCAGGAGAGCCTCAAGTCCTGCCGCCGTTCGCTCCTGCCCCGGATCGAGATGCCGAAAGATTTCTCCGCGGTCCTGGACGGCCCGGAGGAGATGAAAATTCTCTTCTGGGAAGAAGAGCAGGGCCAGGGCCTGCAAGCAAGACTTGACCAATACCGTCCTCAGTCGGTGCGGGTTCTCATCGGCCCGGAAGGGGGCTTCTCCCCCTTGGAGGCGGCCCAGGCCCGGGACGCGGGCTATCAGGTGCTCAGCCTGGGTCCCCGCCTCCTGAAAGTGCCCACCGCGGCGGTGGCCGGCCTGGCCCTGATCCAGTACACCTGGGGAGACCTGGCTTGATGGCGGAGCTCCCTTACCGGGATCTGAACGGCTATTTGCGGGGGCTTTTCGGGGAGCGGGTCCAAAAAATCACCCTGGACGCGGGCCTTACCTGCCCCAACCGGGACGGCCGGAAGGGCCGGGGGGGGTGTCTCTATTGCAATGCCCGGGGCTCGGGGACCGGCGTCTGGAACGAGGGGCAGGGTATCAGCCGGCAGATGGCAGAAGGCCTGGCCCGTCTGCGCCGGCGCTATGGCGCGGAAAAATTTATTGCCTATTTCCAGAGTTTCACTAATACTTATGCGCCGAGGGAGCATCTTCAGGCCCTTTACCAGGAGGCCCTGGCCTGGCCCGGGGTGGTGGGCCTGAGCATCGGCACCCGGCCGGATTGCCTGGCAGACGAGGTCCTGGACCTGCTGGCGGACTATGCCCGGAATTACCTGGTGTGGCTGGAGCTGGGCCTGCAGTCCGCGCATGACGCCACCCTCAATCGCCTTAACCGGGGCCACGACGTCTCCTGTTTTACGGACGCGGTGGCCCGGGCCGCGGCCCGGGGGCTGGAGACCGTGGCCCATGTAATCCTGGGCCTGCCGGGGGAGGGGTCTAGAGAGATGGCGGCCACGGCTTCTTTCCTGGCGGACCTGCCCCTCCAGGGGGTGAAGATTCACCTGCTGTATGTCAGCCCTAGCGCGGCTCTGGCCTCCCTTTACCGGGCCGGGGCGTACCGGTGCCTCACGGAAAGAGAATACGTCTCCCTGGTGGTGGATTTCCTGGAACTCTTGCCGCCGCAGATGGTCATCCACCGCGTCACGGGCGATCCCCATGCCGGGGAACTGCTGGCCCCGGAGTGGTGCCGCCATAAATCCCGGGTAATCGGGCTGATCCAGGCGGAGTTTGCCCGGAGGGGCAGCCGCCAGGGGAGCCGCTGCCGGCCGCCGGGGAATTGGTCCGCACCGGGGCCGTCGGCCCGGCCCGGGGAGAATGAATTGGCCTGAGGACCTGGCTGCGGCCGGGATATCAATGATAGAAGAGGAAATGGGCCAAGGAAAGATGGGAAATCAGACCGGTATTACTGAAGCAAAACCCGGGGTGAAAATCTCCGGGGTCCCTGGAGCCGCCGCAGACAAGCATTGGCGCCGCCGCCGTTTGCTGTGGGGGGGGCTGGCCCTCATGCTGGTAGGTCTAATGGCGGCCCTGGTCTGGGGCTTTAGCTGCCGGGAGATCTTATGGGGCGGAGTCTGTCACTATTACGATATTCTCACGGACAAAGAACAGGTTCAGAATTTGCTGAAGGCCGCGGGGCCGCTGGCGCCCCTGGTCTTCATTCTGGTCCAGGTGCTGCAGGTGGTCTTTGCCCCCATCCCCGGCGAGGCCACGGGGTTCATCGGCGGTTTTCTCTTTGGTGTCCCCCAAGGATTTCTCTACTCCACCATCGGCCTGACCGTGGGTTCGGCCCTGGCCTTCCTGTTGGGGCGCTGGTTGGAGGTCCACTTTGTAACCCGCATCGTCCAGCCAGCCACCCTAAAACGCTTCGATTTCCTGATGGAGCGCCAGGGCGCGTTGGTGGCCTTTTTTCTGTTCATCATCCCCGGATTTCCCAAAGACTATCTCTGCTTCATCCTGGGCCTGAGCAATATGCCCCTCAGGCTCTTTTTAGTGCTGAGCACGGTGGGCCGCCTGCCGGGCACCCTGATGCTCACCCTCCAGGGCGCCAAGGTCTATGAAGGGGATTACCTGGTTTCCGGCATCCTCCTGGGGCTATGTCTGTTGCTGGGGCTGGTCCTTTATCGGTTCCGGGATACCCTGTACGAATGGCTGAGGCGTTGGGACCACGGCGGGGAGGAGAATAGTGGCCAGTGATCAGTGATCAGTGGTCAGTGGTCAGTGGGTTTTCCTCTTGCGCCTGACTTCCGGCCTCTAACCATTATCTCCCCCACCTCCTTAAAGAGCCCAGATTATAGGGCAGCCCGCGGCCGCCGTAATTTGCTGACCACTATCTCCCCTCGACGAGGAAGGGTAAGGGAGTTGCGGGGGAGGGGGCCATGTTAGCAGTCAGCTAGCAGCTTTCAGCCTGCAGCTTTTGCAAATCGCTAGTCAGGACAGTTGCTCATGAGCCGATGGCTCACCCGTAAACCATGAAAAGACTGGTGGGGCGGGCCTCCGTGCCCGCCATTCCGGGAGGCGGCCAGAGACGGCCGCCCCACCAAATCACCGCGGTTTATTAACTTTTCAAAACAGTCTTTCAAGGGCCTTGGGCCCACCCATAAATTATTAAAAGATACGCCTAGTTATGGTGCGCAGGGCCCACCCTGCAAGGACCATATATTTGCGTCTCGCTTTGCGTTTTTTCGCCTTTGCGTGAGGCCTTTACTGCCAGAGGAGACACCGGCAACCTGGATAATCCCGATTTAGCGCCAAACCTTCGGTATTTATTTAGCTGACCGCTGCAAGCTTCTTCCCCCACCCCTCCTTGACAATCCCTTGAAAAAATCATAGTTTCAAGCAGTCAGTCATGGGCTTGCAGCCCAACTGGAAATTAGGCAAAGTCATAGAACAGGCGTCCCCGCCTGCGCACCATCATCTGGTGGGCAGTGCCCACCCTGATTAACTTTGAACTTTACCTGGAGGCAAGATGTCCCCTTTAACCCCCCTGGCGGCTACCGGCATCGGCTCCGTGCCCTTCACCGACCCGGCGGCAGCCGCGGCCCTGACCCTGAAGTATTTGCCGGAGCTGCCCTGCTGGCCCCAGATGGTGCGCCTGGGATTTCCCGAGGAAATGGTGGCCCAGGCGGCCCGGGGGTTGCCGGGATTGAAGGTGGACCTGGAGGCCAAGACGGTCCAAATAGATCCGGACGTCCCCCGGGATGAGGCCCTGGCCCGGCTTTATGAAGAGGTGTGGTCCGGGGATCTGGCCCCCTTTGCCATGGAAGAAGGCGAAGCCCGGGGTTTTTTCGCCCTCCTGCAGATTTGCGCCTCCTCCGGCTCCGGGGTGCATGTTATGAAAGGCCAGTTGTCCGGGCCGGTGACCTTTGCGGGCATGGTCAAGGACCAGGAAGGCAAGCCCTGCCTTTTTGATCGGGAGTTGACCCTGGCCTTCTGCCAGGGTTTGGCCCGGAAGGCGGTCTGGCAGGCCCAAAAGTTTTGGGACCTGGGCAAGGAAGCGGTGATCTTTCTCGATGAACCCTATCTTTCCGGGTTCGGCTCCGCTTATCTCCCCATCTCCAAAGGCGAAGTGACGGAGATCATCACCCAGACCCTGGACGCAGTCCGGGAGGCCGGGCCCATTATCCTGGGATCGCACTGCTGCGGCAACACCGATTGGTCCCTGCTGCTGGAGGCGCCCCTGGATATCCTCAACTTTGATTCCTACGGCTACTTCGACAGTCTCGTCCTCTATGACCGGGCCCTCAAGGGATTTTTGGGCCGGGGGGGGTGGCTGGCCTGGGGCCTGGTGCCCACCGGCGAGGCCCTGGAAGATGAAACCGCGGACAGCCTCTGGCAGCGTTTCCAGGGGCAGGTGGAGCAACTGGCCAAGCAAGGGCCGGGCGTTAAGGAGATCCTTTCCCAGTCGCTCCTTACCCCTGCCTGCGGTCTGGGCTATCTGAGCCCGGAGGCCGCCACCCGGGCCCTGGCCATTCTGGCGGAATTGAGCGCCAGGGGGCAAGGTTGGCTGGCGGCATTATAGAGTGAATCTGAGAAAGGACCAGGGGCAGGGTCCTCAATTTAACCACTAAGACACAAAGATCACCAAGAATCACCAAGAAATATTTTTACTTTGGCGCCTTGGCGCCAAAGTAAAATTTTGATGGTGCATCTCTGTGCCTTCATGTCTTTGTGGTTAATCTTTGTCCCTGGCCCTGCCCCCATAAAACCATTTTCCAACGCGTTGGGAGTCGGCAAATGCAAGTCCGAGATATTATGGTTAAAGAAGTGGCCACCCTGGACGTCAATGATGAGCTCAGCCTGGCCAATGACATCATGCGCCTGGGGCGCATCCGGCACCTGCCGGTGGTGGAAGGCCAGCGTCTCATCGGGATCGTCTCGGAAAGGGACCTCTTCCGCAGTTCCCTGGCCCAGGCGTTGGGCTATAAGGACAAAAACAGCCGGGACTTGATGAAAACCCTGCACATTAAGGATGTCATGGTGCCCGCGGTGGTCACCGTCTCGCCGGAAACCCCAATCTGTGAAGCCGTAAAACTGATGGTGGACCGCAAGATCGGCTGCCTGCCGGTGGTGGAGAATGACCGTCTGGTGGGGCTGATCACCGAAACGGATATCCTGGTGCAATTTCTGAAGATTTGTGACTAGGCTCAGGAGATGGCCAGAAAGCGGATAAAACTTTTCAAGGTGTGGGGATCAAAAATCGGTCCGTGGGGCCCCTCTTGTGCCTGGAGGTATTTTAAGGCCGCGAACGGGGAGTAGATGGGCCGGTAGAGGCGGTAGGTGGTGAGCGCGTCATACGCGTCTAGCAGGCGCAGAACCCGGGTCCAGGGGTGCTGCCGGTTTAGGGATAAGCCCTGGGGGTACCCGGAACCTACGGCATTTTCGTGATGCTCCCAGACCAGGCGGACGGCATCCAGCGGCACCGCGGCATGGGACTTCAACATCTGCATCCCGGTGGTGGGATGCTCTCTGGTCTCCGCCAACTCGATCGAGTCTAACTCCCCGGATTTATAAAGTATTTCTTCAGATACCCTGGTCATTCCCAGGTCATGGAACAGGGCCGCGAGGCCCATCAGACGGCTGTCCCCTCTGGATTTCTCCAAAAAGAGCATCATCGCCACCGCCAGCAGGCAGACATTTACCGAGTGGTTATAAAGGCTGTAGCTCCGGGAAAGAATACCCCAGACAATCTTTAACGAAGATATATCATTTTTAAATTCCTTGATAATCCGATCAATCTCCTGCCGGGCCAGGTGAATGTGAGGCCCCAGGCGGGGAGCTGCAAAGGCCTGGCGCAGGGTCAGGTTGAGGTGCTCCCCCATCACATTGAGTTTCATTTTGGTCTGCGGCGGCCCTGCCACTTCCAGCAACTGTAAATGATTATTTAAATAGGCCAGGACTCCCTGGAGGTCCTCCCGCTTAAAGTAGAGGCTGCTGATATCCATCTTTTGGAGAGGTGTCAGCCACTTGACGTCCAGGATCTCTCCTATTTCCAGATAAGGGAAATACTTAAAGCCATCACCCTGGCTTTCGCTGACTTTGAGATAGAGGGTGAAGGTCAGGCGTTCCCCGGCCATCAGTCCGCGTAACGTCAAGGGGATATAGGGAGAGGCGCCCGGTTTTGGGGCCTGGCGATGAGAGATCTTCAGTACTTGAGATAATACCTGTTCTCGGGTCTGCTGTGCGCGCATCAATCCAACCTCAGATGGGTAGTTCTATGTCTTATCGGTAGTTTACAAGAGAAACTTAAAAGGACATTCTGAAACTATCAATAAATTTTCATCCCCCGGGTCCAGATGTTTGCTTGAGGCCCGGCCGGAACGCGGCCGGCCGCGGGATCGGGATTTTGTCCGGTGGAGCTTTACTTATACCGATTCGCCAGCAAACCTAGAGATTTGCACGTAGGGGGGGATCTGGTATTTGCCCGAAATTATTGGGCGAACACCAGGTTCACTCCTCCATCGCCATGCCTGGTGGATGCGAATCAATCTTAGGGAAGAGCCAGAAAACGGATAAAATTCCGCAAAGAGCGGGGGTCAAAGACTCGCCCGGCACTACCTGCCTGGGCCGAGAGGGTTTGGAGCGCGGCAAAGGGCGTCAGCGCCTGGCGAAAGGGCCGGTGGCAGGTGAGGCCGTCATAAGCGTCCACCAGACGGAGGACCCGGGACAAGGGGTGTTGTCTGTCGGTGGGCAGTCCCTGGGGATAGCCGGAGCCGTCGGCATTTTCATGGTGCTCCAGCACCAACTGCAGAACCTCCGGCGGCATGGAATTCGTATGCTGCAATACCTGATAACCGGCGTGCGGATGTTTCCGCACCGTTTCCCATTCCTCCGGCTCCAAAGGTTCCACTTTATATAAAAGGTCTTCCGGGATGCGGGTCATGCCCAAGTCATGGAAAAGGCAGGCTAACCCCATTAGGATACTTTCTTGCCTGGATTTATGTAAAAAAAGCATGAAGGCCACTCCCAGGAGACAAACATTGACGGAGTGCTTGTAAAGACAGTAATCCCGATAGAGCAATTCCCACACCAGCTTTAAAGATGAGGGGCTTTTTTCCAGTTCCAGGACCAGCCGGTCCAACTGAATCTGGGCCAGACTTATGTGCCGGCCCAGATGGGGGGAGTTAAAGGCTCGATGCAGGCTAAAATTCAGATGTTCCGCCAGGACCAGGAGTTTCTCCCGGGCGTGGTCCTCCCGGCTGCCGTCCAGCAACATCAAATGGTTGTTCAGATAAGCCAGGACCGGTTCCAGATCTTGCCGGTGAAAGTAGAACCGGTCAATGCCCAATTGCGCCAGCATGGTGATCAATGAGGCCTCTAAGATCTCCTCCGCATCCAGGAAAGGCAGGAAATTTATCTCTTGGGTCTTTTCGCTCTTTATTTTTACGTAAACGGTGAAAGAAGGTTTTTCTCCCACCATCAGAGATTGCAGATACAAGGGGAAGAAGGGAGCCTGGTCGGCACTACAGCTACTGCGGCGCAACACTGTCAGTTTATTAGCAAACAATTGTTGCCGGTTGTGGCGTACATCCATGGAGCTACCGCGGTTATTCTCCGGTTTAATATGTTCCTTTTATTCTATCGGCACTTTTAATTAAAACTTAATGATATTTTAAAGCGGCCGGATAACGGCAAGAGTCAGGCGGAGCTAAGGTTCGCCTTAGTGGGGGGGATTCATCGAGGGGATCAGACGTAGGTGAGCCAGCTTTGGTAATGGGGGTCCTCACCTTTCATCACCGCGAAGAAGGCGTTTTGGAGCTGCTGGGTGATGGGGCCGGGTTTACCCGCGCCGATGACGCGGTTATCCACCTCCCTAAGGGGGGTGAGTTCCGCGGCAGTGCCGGTGAGGAAGGCCTCATCGGCCAGATAGAGCTCGTCCCGGGAAAAGATATCTTCTCTCGCGGGAATTCCCAGGTCCCGGGCCAGGGTCAGGATGACGTCCCGGGTAATCCCCGGCAACACCGCGGTGAGGGGAGGGGTCTTGAGCACACCGTCCCGGACGATGAAGATGTTTTCCCCCGTGGCTTCGGCCACATAGCCGTCGGTGTCCAACATGATGGCTTCATCAAAGCCTAATTGAGTGGCCTCCCGCTTGGCCATGATGGAGTTGACATAGTTGCCGGTGGTCTTGGCCTTGGTCATCATCACGTTCACGTGATGCCGGGCGAAAGAGGAGATTTTGGCCCGGATGCCGTTTTTCAGCCCTTCATCACCCAAATAAGCCCCCCACACCCAACTGATAATGGCCAGTTGTATGGGATTCTTCTGGGGATGGAGGCCCATGGCGCCTTCCCCCACAAAGGCCAGGGGGCGGATATAAGCCTCTTTCTGGTGATTGACCCGGAGGATTTCGCAGCAAGCCTCGGTCACCTGGGCCTTGGGAAAGGGGATATCCATCTGCATCACGTGCGCGGAATCAAAGAGGCGCCGGATATGTTCCGGGAGGCGGAAGACCGCGGTGCGGCCGTCGCTGCAGAGATAGGCCCTGATCCCTTCAAAGACTCCCAGGCCATAGTGCAGGGAGTGGGTCAGGACATGGATCCGGGCCTCCTCCCAGGGAATAAATTTGCCGTCCAGCCAGATAAACTTCGCTTTTTCCACCATGAGCCGCACCTCTATGATTATGCCGCCAATTTTTATCCCATCGGCCCTTCGTTGTCAAACGAATTTACACCCCGGTTTTCATTGCCTTGAGAGCGGATTTTCCGTTATGATGCTGGAGGCTTTATTCGAAGAAATCTCGACTGGTTCCTCTGACAACAAGATTGGGCATGCAAATGAAGATAACCAAGAAATTTTTTCTGCCCCTCGTCATTATCGCCGGACTGGGGGTGTTGTTGCTCGGCGTCCCGGCAAATTTGCTTTCTTCGGGGGGCCAAACCCCTTACCACCTCGTGGTTCTCGGCGATCCGCACATCCCCGGAAAATTCCTGATAGAGAAAGAGGCGGTGATACGAACCATCAATTCCTGGTCCGATGTTAAGCTGGTTGTCGCGGTTGGTGATATCTGTGAAGATTTGGGAACGGAAAAAGAATATTCAGCCGCCAGGCAATTCTTTAATAAGCTTGCAAAACCCTTTGTGCCGATCCCAGGGAATCACGACTTTATCTATGATGATATCAAAATGCCTGACGGCAAAAGAATAAAAGGGGCTGCATCTGAAAAACAGAAAAAATTGGCAATATTTCAAAATATATTTGGGATTCCGGCACTATACCACAGCAAACTGGTGGAGAATTATCAATTAATTTTCCTTGCTACAGATGATATCCAGTCGGATCAATTAACCCGCATTTCCCAAAAACAATTGGATTGGCTGCGGTCTGAACTCAATCGCAACAGGAAAAATCCTACCATAATATTTTTTCATGGTCCTTTGTATGGGACATTATCAAATTATAATAAATATGCTAACAGCAATGATTTTATAGCCCAACCACAAGATGATATTCGGGAAATACTTCAAAAAAACCCTCAAGTATTTTTGTGGGTCTGTGGACATATGCATGTTCCTGCAACAAACAAAGACTTTCGCTCCAAAATTAATCTCTATGAAAATCGCGTGCATACACTTCACAATGCTGATATGAATCGAGAAACAATTTGGACTAATTCTCTCTTCCTTTATCCTGATAAAGTAGTGATTAAGACTTACAACCATAGGCACGGAGCCTGGTCATCTGAACTGGAAAAAACATTGGTTCCCCCACGGCTGTAGACTGGATACCGCAACCCCATCAATTAATTAGGGAAAATAGCGATCATGAATCAACCATTAAAGGCAGGGGTGATCGGCGTGGGCTACCTGGGCCGCTTTCACGCTGAGAAATACGCGGCACTGGAAAATGTGGATCTGGTGGGGGTGGCCGACCTGGACCCGGAGCGGGCCCGGGAGGTGGCCGGGGCCTTGAATACCCGGGCCTTTGCCGATTACCGGGAGATGCTGCCCCTGGTGGAGGCGGTGAGCGTGGCTGCCTCCACCACCGCCCATTTCCCCGTAGTCCGGGACTCTCTGGAACAGGATTGCCACGTGTTGGTGGAAAAGCCCCTGGCCGTCACCGTGGCCGAAGCCGACGCGCTGGTGGATTTGGCCCGGGTGCGGCGACGCCTCCTGCTGGTGGGCCACCTGGAGCGCTTCAATTCCGCCATGGAAGAGCTCAAGGCCAGGGTGACCCTGCCCCGGTTCATTGAGAGCCACCGCCTCTCCTTTTATAAGGAGCGGGGCACCGATGTGGACGTGGTCCTGGACCTGATGATCCATGACCTGGACCATGTCCTGAGCCTGGTGCCTTCTCCCGTCCGGGAGATCCGGGCCGCGGGGGTTTCCGTGCTCACGGACAACATCGACCTGGCCAACGCCCGCCTGGAATTTGCCGACGGCTG
>Ga0265296_1005313_pt1 | contig 10659 bp, 11 predicted proteins | sample MunlanPumphouse1_FD_189073 | JGI IMG/M metagenome (GOLD analysis project Ga0265296, IMG submission 189073) | Groundwater microbial communities from a municipal landfill in Southern Ontario, Canada - Pumphouse #1 | ecosystem: Environmental > Aquatic > Deep subsurface > Groundwater | place...
ACTTGCCTTTGAAACGCTGGCCCGATTCGAGCCGAGCGCGATTCTGGAGCTTACGGCAACGCCGGATAGGTTGAGGCAGCCAAGTAACGTGCTCTTCAGTGTTGGCGCATCCACTTTGCAGGCTGCGGACATGATCAAGATGCCGCTTGAGCTCGTGCGTCGCGACAACTGGCAAGACGCCTTGCGCGACTCGATTGCATGTCTCAACAAGTTGCAGGTGCTGGCCGACAGGGAACGGACGGCATCGGGCGATTACTTGCGGCCGATTATGCTCTTGCAAGCGGAGCGGAAGGATGCGGGTCACGAGACGCTTGTACCGGAGACGGTGAAGCAATCTCTCATTAGCGATTTTGGCATTCCAGGCGAAGAAATCGCGATCGCGACCGGCACAGTTGACGAAATTGCCGAAGAGGACATCCTGTCGGAACAGTGTCGCAAGCGGTTCATCATAACGATAGATAAGCTCCGGGAGGGGTGGGATTGCCCTTTTGCCTATGTCTTGTGCTCCTTCCGCAACACGAATTCGTCGACAGCGGCGGAACAGATATTGGGTCGTATCCTCCGTATGCCTGGCGCGAAGCGCAAGACTCAGCAGGAATTGAACGAGGCGTATGTCTTCGTTACGTCATCTGATTTTCAGGCGACTGTAGAAAGCCTGCGGGATGGCCTTGTCAAGAATGGGTTTGAGCGGCAAGAAACGAGGGACCTGATCCACGCGCCCGAGGAACCGGGCACAGATGACCTCTTCACGCTGACTTCTACCGTGACCTTCACCGCGCCGGAACTGCCAGAGCCGGGGTTGATTCCCGTGGGTCTCCAAAACAAGGTTGAAATCGCGCCGGAAGCCGGGGCAATCACCTTGAGGGGCAACTTCACGGCGAAACAGGCCGAGGCGTTGGAGAGCGTTTTCAAGACGCAAGCCGGCAAGGAGGCGATCCGCGAAGCTGTCGCCCGCCTTCGGGCTCCGCAGGCGCAACGGCAGAAAACGCCATCCGAACTTGGGGAACTATTCCATGTGCCATTGCTGGCCTTGCAGCAGGGTGACTTGTGGGAACCGTTCGAGGAAACGCACCTCCTTCAGGGCGACTGGCGACTGCTGGACTATCCGGCCGAATTAAGTGAGACAGAATTCAAGAAGCCGGAGCCGAAAGCGGAGGGCGGTCGGTTCCTCATGCGCGAGGAATCCATCAAGTTTGAGTACTTCGCCAACATTGAGGCCGAACTTGCCTTATTTGACTATCAGACTGAATGGAACGAGATCGATCTCGTGGACTGGCTCGCGAGGAACATTTCCGATGCCAGCATAGCGCCGGATGAGAAGGCTGCCTTCTTGAACAGCGCAATGAAGGCGCTCATCGAGTCGCGGGGCTTCACAATTGAGCAGCTCAACTATGGCAAGTTCCGACTCCGCGCCGCCCTTGAAGAGAAGATCAAAATGGCCAAGCTCGCGGCCATGTGCAGAATCTATGGATCTTTGTTGAGCGATCCCAATCAGTTCGTGGCAGATGATCGGTGCGAGATGATCTTCAAGCAAGGCAGCTATGCTTTTGACTGGGCTTACAACGGATTTATCGATCTGCCGAAGCACTTTTTCCCCCAGATAGGGAACTTGCAGGCCGACGGCGAGGAATTCGAGTGCGCCTCTTTTCTCGCGACACAGCTTGAAGGCGTGAAGTACTGGGTCCGCAACGTGGAACGGAAACGGACTTCATTCTCTTTGCAGACCGCGACCGATCGATTCTACCCGGACTTCATCTGCATGCTGAAAGACGGACGAATCCTGGTCGTGGAGTACAAGAACGCCAGAGACTGGGAACTGCCAGACAACGAGGAGAAGCGGAGGCTGGGCGAGCTGTGGGAACGCCGGAGCAATGGCAAGGGGCTTTTCGTAATGCCGCGAGGGAAGGATTGGGGGGCGGTCCGAGAGAAGTTGGGAGCGCATAGCAGATAGATAGTCAAGGCAGTTCGCGCCAGAAAGGGACCTAGTTCCTCTTTCTCCGCTTAGGTTTTGCGGGGGCGCCTTCTCTTGAACTGAAGATCCACTCCACTCACCCCGAGACGGAAAGTCACCAGCTTCTTGCTTACCCCGTAGCGGCTCGCAATCTCATCTGCTGATAGCCTGGCCCTTTTGGCGGATATCAGCGCCTCCCGTGGAAGCAAGAGGCACCAGGCAAGCCAGTTCGCTTCGTCCTCCTGCTTCTGGTCGAAGCTCCTCATCGCAGTGGAGCCATCAGGGGAGAGGATAATCCTGCATGGTTCATGATCCAGGATGAAGTGGCCAAGTTCGTGTGCAATATCGCTCGCTCTCCGCCCAAGGGATGTTTTGGGATTGTAGATCACCAGACCATGACCATCTATGAGCATACTAACTGCGGACCAGCCCCCGGGATCCTTGTTGAGTAGCTGATCACGAACATCCTTTGGGAGCCCCGGTACGTCATCGGGGGTCCATAGTTTCACGTCAAGGAAGTTGGCCAATTTCTTTGGATCGAGGGGATCAGCAGGAGCTAGATCCAGCTCTCGACGTACCGTAAGAGAAGTAAGTTCTGCCCTGCTCTTAAACCCACGATCAAACGTTGTCATCAGTGGGATCCTTGACTGCTCTAGATTGGCTTTGCGCTGCCAAAAGAATCATTCTTGCAAGCGCTTGGGCGGTTTCTGGTGATGGTGTCCGGTCGGCTCTCAGATGCGCAAATAGCGACACCGCAACAAATTGCTGGGTTTCGCTTGAAGGCGGAGTTGCAGATGCCCGATCGAATCCGAGGAGCGCGCCGGGGTCGATATCTAGCCATCGACAGATTTTCGCGTAAGTTGTCACATCAGGAATGCGCCCGTTTTCTATACGCATCAACGTTGCTGGCCCGATGCCAATCTCGTGTGCGATCTCTCTTAGCTTCCGTTCGCCACGTTTGGTCTTAACAAGAGCCCCGAGACTGGCCAGCGTTTTCCGCGGCATGACGCCCCTCTCTTTTTAAGAAACAGATATTGACAAACGAAACAACCAGTATTAGTATATCACAGTGGAACAGAAATCCACAAGCGAAACATGTCAATGTTGACCAAATTCTCTACGGTTCCAAGGAGTTCGCACGAGACGCAGAAAGGAGTGATAACCGATGCCAAAGCGAAACCAGCATGTTGTGCCGCATGACGGCGGGTGGGCGGTGAAGCCCGAAGGGGGTAGCAGGGCTTCATCTATATATTCCACCCAACAGGACGCCATCGATCGAGGGCGCGAGTTGGCCCGCAGCCAGGGAACGGAGCTGCTGATCCATGGCCGGGATGGGCGTATCCGCGCGCGGGATAGTCATGGACATGATCCAAACCCGCCGAAAGGGTAGGTGATTCGCGGGGGCTGCATGGCCCCGGTGGATTCGTTTTTGCAGACGGACTGCAAGATCGATCATTCGGTGTGAAAGGCCGCATTGAAAGGAGAGAAGAAATGGATCAAAGTAAGAATGATGTGCATGTTTTCGTCAACCGGAGAAAGGTGGAGTTTCAGACTGCGGATGTAACGGGACGGCAACTGCTCGAAGCCGCTGGCTTCACTGGGCCAGGATGGGACCTTCTCCGGCTCCAGGGTGAGGGTGATCCCACGGGGGGCACGCTCATTATGTACGATCAGAGTTTGGTACTCAAGAATGGGGAACATTTCAGAGTGATCCCTGGGAATCGCACGTTCGGAGGTTGACGTTATGAGCGCTAAGGAAACCCTTGAGCGCCATGCTGGCGAATTGCATGAGGCGACTGGGCTCGGTGTGGATGTTGTGGAGGCGGAGGGAAATCGAATCTTCATTTTGATACGAGAGGTTCCCCTGCCTCCCGGTCTTTTCAAGGTCAACAAGAGCGACGTGCTTTTCCTGGCAGATAACCAGTACCCGTTCTCCGCGCTCGACATGTTTTGGATCGACGCATCGGTTGTGCGTGCGGACGGGACTGTGCCCCAAGGCGCCGAGCAGATTGAGGACTACCTGGATCGGCATTGGCGAAGGTTCAGTTGGCACCGAAACGGGGTATGGAACCCCACAAGCAACGGGCTGCTCGACCACTTCTATTTCATGGAGTCCAGATGGGCTGCGGAGGCTAAACGATGATCCGCTTGGCAATCCTGAGAGAATCCGCTGAAACCCTCAAGAATCACTTCGAGCGATATGCTCCGCTGGAGGCCGGGGCCTTTTGTCTTCTTCGGGAGGGGCGGGGAACGAACGGGGTTCGACTTCTGGTTACCGAGGTGCTACAACCCATTCCTGAGGCTTGGGAAATACAGGGGGAGGGCATCCTGAGGCCCAGTGCTCAGTGGATTTCGGCCGCCATTGGCCGCGCGATAACCGAACGCGCGGGTCTCCTGTTTGTTCACTCTCACCCAGATTCGGCATTTCCTTCAGACCTAAGCCGCATTGACAGAAGCGCCTTCGAAGCTCTTGCCGCCACTATTGCACCTATGATGGAAGGTCCCTTTGCCGCTGCCGTCGTCCATCCGGAAGGCTGGTCTGGCGTACTGTGGAGCGAGGAAGATCTTTACCCCATCGAGAGGATTGTGAGCGTGGGCAGGAACCTCGAGTTCCTGAGTCCTCTCGGCAAGACGGATGACTCACCGCTAGACTTGCGCCAGCGTGGCGCTCTTGGGATAGTCCATGATCGACTGCGAGCTCTCACGGTAGCTGTGGTCGGGTGCGGTGGCTTAGGATCGGTGATGGCGGAACAGCTCGTGCGCATGGGAGTTGGTGAACTCATTATAGTGGACAACGATCGGCTTGACACCCCGTCCAACGTCCGGCGCGTCTTCGGTTCGGCCGCCGCAGATCTCGCAGCTACTGAGCTCCTCAACAAGGTCGATGTAGTTGGCCGCCATCTTGACCAGATGGGTCTCGATGTCCCAGTTCGGCGTATCAATGGAGATGTCCGTATGGAGCGGACGTTCCGTGAATTGCTCGATGCAGACTTGGTATTGATCGGAACTGATACGCACGGCAGCAGAGCAGTAGTCAATGACCTTGCCAGCACCTACTTGCTTCCCGTCATTGACGTGGGCGTTCGCGTCAGTGATCGCGGGGGATTGCTGTGTGGACTTGTGGCCGATGTGCGCGTTCTAACGCCGACGACGCCTTGTCTTTGGTGCCGAGGGACTATCAATGGAAACGTCATTCGTGCCGAGAATCTTCCTGAGCAAGAGCGGGATGGGCTTGCTCGGGAAGGGTACATTGTGGGTGGGATCGGTGCGCCCGAGCCAAGCGTCATTTCACTCACAGTTCTTGGAAGTGGGCTGGCTACCTGCGCGATGCTTGCGATGCTGGCGGAGGAAGGGGAGGTGGTTTCCTCAGGTTATGTAGTGGACGGGTTCTTCGGTGACGGCCTAAAGATGGAGCCAAAGCAGCCTGTTGCGAATTGCCGGTGCCGGAAACATCTTGGTCGCGGGGACACTGCAGTTCCTCCCTTCATGTGGACTGAAGGGGAAGGTTAAATCTACTATTGACAATCGCATAACTAATGTCTCATACTCCATCCCGGAGGTGGGATATGAGACCATACGGAGATCCTCGGACCCTCGAACAGCGGCGGCTCAAAGCGATCAAGCTTCTCGGCAAAGGTCTCGGTCCCGGCGAGATAGCGGGAAAGCTCGGAGTCGATCGCCGTTCGGTACATCGCTGGCTTGCCGCCTATCATGACCATGGCTTGGAGGGACTGGCACCGATCCCGGCTCCCGGCCGTCCGCCCAAGCTGACCCCCAAAGATCAGAAGAAGCTCACCGGCATGCTCCTCCAAGGGGCTACCGCCTTCGGATACCCCACCGATCTGTGGACCGGTCCCCGGATCGTCGATCTGATCCGTCGCCGATTCCGGATCTCGTATCACGCGAACCATATCAGCCGCCTTCTGCGATCGCTCGGTTTCAGCCCCCAGAAGCCCGAGCGTCGGGCACGGGAGCGGGACGAGGCGGCGATACGAGACTGGGTACGGAGCGAATGGCCCCGGGTAAAAAAAACGCCTGGAGGCTGAAGGCCGGTATTGTCTTTCTCGATGAGAGCGGCCTCCTCATGGCCCCGCTCGTCCGACGCACATGGGCACCGGTGGGCCACACGCCCATTATCTATCAACGCACGCGCTCCCGCGAGCGCGTCTCGATGATCGCGGCGCTGACCGTTTCGCCCCGAAGACGCAAGGTGGGACTTTACTTTTGCCTCCTCTCGAACGAGAACGTCGTCACGCACACCCTGCTCCGCTTCCTTCGCCAGCTCCGACGCCAGCTCGGCACCCCGATCCTCGTCGTATGGGACCGACTGAACGTGCATCGTTCCGCATGGACAAAGATCAGCCGTCGCAATCGCTCCGTGCATTCAGCCTTCCTGCCTCCCTATGCCCCCGAGTTGAATCCGGTTGAACCATTCTGGGCCTATCTCAAGATGAACCCTCTGGCGAACCACGCGGCCCATGATGTCGAAGAGCTCCACATTCGCGCCGAACGCCATGCCGCCGATATTGCAGGGGACCAACTCCTGCTCCGTTCCTTCCTGAAAGCCACACCTCTTTCTTTACGCCTCAAATGAGACATTACTTATGCGTGGCTCAATAGCTCAGAACGCCAGGAATCTCTACTTTTGACTGGGTCAGTTTCTGGGTAGGAATCGATAGGGATTACGCGCTTACTTACGCGGATGGGAATATCAGAATTTCCGGAAACGGAGGATCGAAGATCTATTGATAAGCTGGTGCCTACTAAAACACGTCTCTTGGGTGACTTCAACAACAGCCGAATTTCTTGCACTATTCCTTGATGGGAAAAGGAGAAGGCCTCATCTTATTCGGTTCCCACTTTTGTAGCTATTAGTACATAGATATAAAATACTAGAGAAATAATGACAAGCGCTCCTAATACTCTATAGATAAACCTTCCACTGCGCTCGCGTTTCGACACTACCAGATCATCTGGTTGCACCTCTATCTTGAGTTCTTTTAACCAGGCTGCGGCCGTTTCCCTGATTTCACGTCTCCTGTAGCTGCTCAACTTATTACCAATAGATTCCATATCAAAATCTGCATCCACAAGCTCTTCTAATACATCTGCCACAGACTCCGATGCGCCTTTGTCTTTAACGAGTTTTCTAAGATATTTCCTGGTTTTAGCTCTCTGCTCTCTGTAGATGAAAACCTGAAATGTTATTATTATCATCGTAATGAAAGCGACTAGCATCAGAAGCAGCATTGTACTAAGCCCTGTTGAATTCTGGGGCCTGGTTTGTGCTTTCAATATACCAGCAGCACATAATGACAGGGAGCTTGCGATTACCAACTTGGCGATCGATTCGGTAAAAGATGGTACTTGCCCAGTTCGGATTCTTGCATGGGCCACATCAAGGAAAAAAACAATTATGAAAATGATAATCATGAAAAATTCATATGGCATCTCTTATCCTCCAGAATAAAATCAACAGCCGCGTTATCCAACCGTAATTCCCTAGTTCGTGTGCAGAATCCTTCGCCTAAGTTATCAATGTTCATTGGAATGAATGCTTATTAAGTTTTATCAGTCCCCTAAGATAACTGGGGACTTCTCTTGCAAAAGCAATTCCGTTAAGTGCCTCAGCTTCATAATAACAATGGTAACTGCACCCATCGCAAGCCCGGGTGATATCGTATTTATTCCGTACCCAAGTGTCAAGATTATTTTGTGATTCCAATTCAAAGATTGTCATATCCGATCGATACTCCTGACATGGCATTAACAAACCATTAGAATCTATTGTGATCCATAGGGTCCTTGCTCCATTGCAGTGCCATTTATTTCCATTGTGGATGCTGGGTGCGCTCAGAAAAGAACTACTGTTCTTTATTAGCGAAGTTGTCTTTTTCAGTTGTTGCATAGAAAGAAATAACCGTTCTAGATCCTGGCAATCCGGCACCATGCTCATATCTCGCGTGGAAAAACAGCCGCCGACAGTCTGATAAACGGAAACCAAATACATTATATTAGCTTCTGTAACCCGTTGTGCGATTTCGCCGATTTGATCAATGTTCGATTTCGTAATTACAGTACTAACTATTGGAATTATGCCCAGCGCTCTTGCATCGTTCAATACATCCAATACATGCCTGTTGGATTTTGGGTGAGTGTTATCCAGAGAATCAATTGATGCTTCTAATGCAAAAACGCCTGCTCGGGATAAAGATGAAACGAAAGAATTGTTTACATTGATCATATTAGAATGGAGAATAGTAGCGATATTGCACCTTGATGCATAATGGAGTACGTTCCATAAACCATCATATAAGGTGGGCTCGCCGCCTACGACATTCATTACCCTTACCCCTAGCGAGGAAAGAATCTCCAAAGCTCTTAGCCATTCATCCGGCCGCATTTCATTTGAGGGGCATCTTGGGACGGCACAAAAGGAGCAATTCAAGTTGCAGCGACGTGTAATAAATATCTGCGCCCAAAGGGGGGCATTTGCATCGCTGAGCTGTCGTTTCAAAAGGTGTGCAGCTTGGGAAAAATGCACTCAGAAACTCCATTCGATAAGCCTAGTAAAGAAAGCGGACGGTATGTTAACAAGTAGCATGGCAGCAAAAATTCTCCCCAATATCGTCATAGCCAAGAATTCCCTGATGGAGACCCGTAGGGAGCCCGCCAGAACCCCGACAGCATCATAGAACGGATTTGGTATGCAAGCAAAGACGAAAATGAGTATTGGGCGAAAGTGAGTCCAAAAAAACTGAAATCTAGGAGAAATGCCTTCGATCTGAAGTCTACCTGTTCGGCCCATAAAATAGCCCGTGACTTCCCCAAGGCCCCAACCGAGTCCACCCAAGATAGCTACTGGGATATGCGGAAGCATTGAAGCATGAATAAGAATAGTAGGAATATTTGGTGCAGGCGTGAAGACTGTGCTGCTTCCAAGCAATGTTGCAATGAATAGCAATATGTAGCTAGGTCTATAATTCGAGATTATGCTCCTGTAATGGTGAAGCCACAACGCTGATCCTAGTGCAAGAATCACGGCAACCATCGCCAGCAACAAGTCCATCCGCCGATTGTATCGCTTAATCACAATTTTCATATTGCTTTTCCCGACCCCATTGAGCTTCCGAACCAGACGCCATAGAGGTAGTTACCAATTGGACGTCTTCAGCCTCTCTTGAGACAATTCTAAGGAGCGTTTTTCCCTTTGGCAAAGGGATTCTATCGTAGCACTTATTCATCTGAAAGGGAATTCATCTCGTGAGGCTGCTGAGCCGATGCCGGTCCGAGTAATGCTTGTTTGAGATTGCCAACATGAGGCGCTAGCGATGATCCCGCACTCATTCGCAAGAGCGATATTACCAGAACGCCGACATCTCATGTCGCGATTACCAATGCCAAGTAACTGATGTCATAACCAACTGCAAAACAAGAAATAACAATGGACCGCCTGGGAATCGAACCCCAAACCTACTATGAAAGTCAGTCAGTCTCAAATATTCCGCGTTATTCCATTGGGATTCATTGAGTTATCACTGCTCGAGATCCCCGATGCAGGAAATTCCGTCTTGAAGCAGACTGTCAAATTCATTATCATTTCCTCAATTCCACCCTCCGCAGTCGGGTGTAGCAAGGCATTGGAACAATTTCAACCTGAGCGCGTTTAACAGGAAAGGTTTTCTGATATTCGACCGGGAGGGTCAGTTCTCAAAGCAGAGAAAGACGAAAGAGGTTCTTCCCCATGCCCATCGACGTCAAACAAATCGGCGCTAAAGTAGAGCAGGAAAAAGTGATCCTCGACCGCGTGCGTGTCGAGATCCAGAAGGTCATCGTGGGGCAGGAGGAGCTCATCGAACGGCTCCTCGTCGGGCTCCTCTGCAACAACCACATCCTCATCGAGGGGGTGCCGGGGCTCGCGAAGACGCTCTCGGTCACGACGCTCGCCCGCACGATCCAGGCCTCGTTCCAGAGGATCCAGTTCACCCCGGACCTTCTCCCGGCCGACCTCATCGGCACACTCATTTACAACCCCCGCTCGGGGGATTTCACGACGAGGAAGGGCCCCATTTTCACGAACATCATTCTCGCCGACGAGATCAACCGCGCCCCGGCCAAGGTGCAGAGCGCGCTCCTCGAGGCGATGCAGGAGCGGCAGGTCACGATCGGCGACACGACGCATCCCCTGGACGAGCCCTTCATGGTGCTCGCCACGCAGAACCCGATCGAGCAGGAGGGCACCTACCCCTTGCCCGAGGCGCAGGTCGACCGCTTCATGCTGAAGCTCAAGGTCACCTACCCGTCGAAGGAAGAGGAGAAGAAGATCCTCGAGCGCATGGCGCGCTCGTCGACGAAGATCGACGTCCAGCCCGTGATCTCGCCGAAAGACATTCTCAGGCTCCGCCAGCTCGCCGACGAGATCTACATGGACGAGAAGGTCGAGGATTACATCCTCAACATCGTCCAGGCGACGCGCACGCCCGAGAAGTACGGGCTCGACATCGGGAAGCTCATCCAGTACGGGGCCTCCCCGCGCGCCACGATCTACCTCGCGATGGCCTCGCGCGCGCACGCCCTCATGCAGGGGCGCGGCTACGTGACGCCCCAGGACGTGAAATCCATCGGGATGGACGTGCTGAGGCACCGGGTGATCGTCACCTACGAGGCCGAGGCGGAAGAGAAGACGCCCGAGAACGTCGTCGGGGCGA
>Ga0265296_1005314_pt1 | contig 10657 bp, 10 predicted proteins | sample MunlanPumphouse1_FD_189073 | JGI IMG/M metagenome (GOLD analysis project Ga0265296, IMG submission 189073) | Groundwater microbial communities from a municipal landfill in Southern Ontario, Canada - Pumphouse #1 | ecosystem: Environmental > Aquatic > Deep subsurface > Groundwater | place...
AGACGGATATGTTGAGCGGTTTGATCAGAAAATCTCCCCTCGCCCCTCTTTTCCAAAGAGGGGGATAACAATTTCCCCCTTTGGCAAAGGGGGAATAAGGGGGATTTTGTGAATTGTCGGAGTAGTAATAAGTTCCTGATTAATGATTTGAAAGAACCGATTTTCGACGATCTCGCAAGCGGATAAAAAATAGACGGAGGAAAATGGCTATCAATATTTTAATCTTCATATTCGGGCTCTGTATCGGAAGTTTCATGAATGTTTGCATATACAGGATACCTCTTTCAAAATCGATTGTTACACCCCGCTCCATGTGTCCCGGATGCAACAGTCTGATCAGCGCTTACGACAATATTCCGGTAATTAGTTATATCCTTCTTAAGGGGAAATGCAGGAACTGCGGCATACCCATCTCCTTCCGCTATCCGCTTGTTGAAATAATAAGCGGGCTTACGGCTCTCGCCGTTTTTATGAAGTTCGGTATTTTTGCAGAAGGACTGATTTACTTTGCCTTTATATCGGCTCTTGTTGTAATAACTTTTATTGATGTAGATCACGGGATCATACCGGACACAATATCACTGCCGGGCATACCAGTAGGTTTTTTACTGGCATCACTTGTTCTTCCCTCAATGAACTACAAGACGTCACTTGCAGGGATTCTTACCGGGGGCGGGAGCCTCCTTGCAGTTGCATGGACATACTACCTTATAACAAAAAAAGAAGGCATGGGCGTCGGCGATATAAAACTCCTTGCCATGATAGGAGCTTTCACAGGATGGAAAGGCGTATTGTTTACAATCTTTGTTGCTTCTGCAACTGGAACTTTAGCCGGAATTGCAGTCATGCTTAAAACTCAAAAAGGCATGATGAAACTCGCTGTTCCTTTCGGGCCGTTTCTTTCCATCGGTGCAATTCTTTATATCTTTTTTGGCACAGCGCTTATTTCATGGTATATTAGATTATTAGCTTAAAAAATATGAAATCTCTCCGTTTTATCTTTATCCTTGCATCATCTCTCTTATATGCCCTTTCAGCATGCGCCGAAGAAGCCGTTTCGCAGGATTTCAAAAAACTGCGCAATCTGATGGTTACAACCCAGATCGAAGCCAGGGGTGTCAAAAACAAGAAAGTCCTTGAAGCGATGCGAAAGGTCGAACGGCACAAGTTCGTATCTAAAGAATATATGAGCGCGGCTTACGAGGACCATCCCCTTCCGATAGGTGAAGGACAGACCATATCGCAGCCGTACATCGTGGCGCTCATGACTGAGGTATTGGATCCTGACGGCACGAAGAAAGTTCTTGAAATAGGCACCGGCTCAGGATACCAGGCCGCGGTTCTTGCGGAACTGTTTCAAAGCGTATATACTATCGAAATAATTGAAGTTCTGGGGAAAAGGGCGGAAAAAACGCTTTCGGATCTCGGCTATAAAAATGTTAAAGTTAAAACAGGAGACGGTTACAAGGGATGGAAAGAACACGGCCCGTATGATGCCATAATTGTCACCTGTGCCCCTTCGCATATTCCACAGCCCTTAAAAGATCAACTCGCGGAAGGTGGCAGAATGGTAATTCCTGTTGGGGAAAGATATCACCAGGAACTTATTCTCCTTGTTAAGGAAAAAGGCATGATAAAACAAAAAGAGATCATTCCGGTTGTTTTTGTCCCGATGTTCGGGGAAAATGGGAAAAAATACTGAACAAGCGATGTCGCATCTTTTGCACACAGGTTATAACCGGCTGATTGAAAGGCTCAACCGCTTTCCACAGGGTGCGCCTCCCTCCCTTCTGTTGTATAAAATTCTTAAGATTCTCTTTTCCGAAAAGGAAGCAGGCCTCGTATCGCTTCTTCCCATAAAGCCTTTTACCGCCGAAGCGGCATCTAAAATCTGGAAAATGAGCATCGCCTCTTCGGAAAAAACATTAGATGAACTTGCAGGCCGTGCAATACTTCTCGATTTTCCAGAAAACGGCAAACAGGTTTATTGCCTTCCTCCTCCCATGGCCGGTTTCATCGAATTTTCAATGATGCGGACAAGAGGCGATATAGACCAGAAGCTCTTAAGTGAGCTTCTGTATCAGTATATCAACGTGGAAGAGGATTTCGTAAAGGCCCTTTTTCTAAGAGGTGAAACACAGCTCGGGCGCGTTTTCGTAAACGAAGAGGCGATCCTTGATTCACATATGCTCGAGGTGCTTGATTACGAAAGAGCAAGCGAAGTAATAAAAACGGCTTCTCATATAGGGATAAGCGACTGCTACTGCCGGCATAAAATGAAGCAGGTCGGCAGAGCCTGTAAAGCCCCTCCCGACATTTGCATGACATTCAACACATCGGCGGCATCTTTGATAAAGCATGGTTTTGCAAGAAAAGTTGATGTGACTGAATGCATAAAAATCCTCCACAGGGCTTATGAGTTCAACCTCGTGCAGTTCGGGGAAAACGTGAGAAAAAGGGTCAACTTCATATGCAACTGCTGCTCCTGCTGCTGCGAAGCAATGGTAGTCGCGAAAAAATTCGGGATGGAGCATCCTGTTCACACCACCGGTTTCCTGCCGGAAATAAAAGATGATGCCTGCACCGGATGCGGAAAATGCGCCGACACATGTCCGGTAGGAGCCATTTTTCTTGTTCCGGCAGGCGATGCCGATCATCCCAAATTAAAAAAAGCCGATTTAAATGAAGAGATCTGCCTTGGCTGCGGAATCTGCAAAAGGGTTTGCTCTTCAGATGGAATTCGGTTGGTAAGGCGCAGCATGAGGGTTATTCCGCCTTACAATACTGTTCACCGGACTGTTGTCATGGCTATCGAGAGAGGAAACCTGCAGGATATAATCTTTGACAACAGGACTCTTTTAAGCCACAGGGTTTTTTCAGCCGTTCTCGGGGCAGTACTAAAATTGCCGCAGGTAAAACGGGCTATGGCATCAAAGCAGGTAAAATCCCGCTTTTTTGAGGCGGTTTTCTCCCGGTATAATATTTAGTCTTTAGTTTTTTTCGATCCGCTGATTGCTCTTAACATGCAAATTACATAATTTTTACATAATTTTCACTTGACGTTTAATAAAACTCGTATTATTATCTCCAGAAATTTTAACGGCCGCAGTACGGTACTATAAGCTCTTGAAGGAACGGTTCCTTTTAAGGCGTCTGTCTCGCGCCGGAAGTCAGCAACATTTTCTTAAGGAGAAGTATTTTGGCAAACGGAATTGTAAAGTGGTTTAGTAACAAAAAAGGGTATGGCTTTATAGAACAGGAAAGCGGCGGCGATGTATTCGTTCATCACTCCGCAATAAACGGAGACGGTTTTAAGACTCTCGCCGAAGGTGACAAGGTCACCTTTGATGTCGAACAGGGGGAAAAAGGCCCTGCGGCTGTAAACGTCACAAAACTATAATCATTTTAAAAAAATTCTAAAAGGCATCTCGTCAGTTTGCAATTTTTAGATTGTAATTGATGATGGGATGCCTTTTTGTTTAGGTTTTGAAACATTTTATGGATAAGAAATTTAAAAATGAGGTGGATAAACGCCGAACTTTCGGCATCATAAGCCACCCGGATGCAGGTAAAACAACCCTTACCGAAAAGCTCCTCCTTTTCGGAGGGGCGATACAGCTTGCGGGAGCGGTAAAAGCCCGAAAAGCGGCGCGTCATGCAACAAGCGACTGGATGGCCATAGAAAGGGAGCGCGGGATATCCGTAACCACTTCGGTCATGAAGTTCAATTATAATGATTTCGAAATAAACCTGCTCGACACGCCCGGACACCAGGATTTTTCCGAAGATACATACAGGGTGCTGACCGCAGTCGACAGCGCCCTCATGGTTATAGACAGCGCCAAGGGAGTTGAACCGCAGACAAAGAAACTGATGGAAGTATGCAGGATGCGTAATACTCCCATCATAACATTTATAAACAAGATGGACAGGGACGGCCTTACCCCCCTGGATCTGCTTGCAGATATTGAAGAAAGGCTCCAGGTCGAATGCGCCCCGCTCTCGTGGCCTATCGGAATGGGGAAAAACTTTAAGGGGGTTTACAATATTTACCGCAAGGAGCTTCACCTCTTCACTTCGGGGAAAACAACCAGAAACACAGACGGATTCACAATAACCGACCTTTCCGATCCAAGACTTGACGATATTTTAGGAAGTGACGCGGGAAGGCTCAGGGACGATATTGATCTCCTCGAAGGAGCCGCCACTCCGTTTGACATGGAACATTACCTCAGGGCCAACCAGACCCCGGTATTTTTCGGAAGCGCGGTAAACAACTTCGGCGTAAAAGAGCTTCTTGACGCATTCGTTGAAATGGCTCCGGCGCCGCAGCCAAGAGCGGCCATGGAACGCACCGTCTCGCCGTACGAAGAATCCTTTTCGGGTTTTGTATTCAAGATTCAGGCAAACATGGACCCTGCGCACAGGGACAGAATTGCTTTTCTGAGAATATGCTCCGGAAAATTCACCCGCGGTATGAAAGTAATTCATAACCATTCCGGAAAGGAGATGACACTGTCTAATGCCACGATATTCATGGCGCAGGACAGGTCGAATGTTGAAGAAGCGTATCCGGGAGACATAATAGGGTTGCACAACCATGGCACGATTAAAATCGGCGATACATTCACCGTGAAAGAGCCCCTGAAATTTACAGGCATACCCAGTTTTGCGCCGGAGCACTTCCGCCGTGTCCGCTTACTGAATCCTATCAAAAACAAGCAGCTCCAAAAAGGGCTGACACAGCTTTCAGAGGAAGGGGCAGTCCAGTTTTTCAAGCCTCTTTCCGGAAACGGATATGTTTTAGGTGCAGTCGGAATACTCCAGTTTGATGTCACAATGGCGCGCTTAAAAGACGAATACGGAGCTGATGCCGTAACGGAACCGGCTGGTTATGCCCGGGCGCGCTGGGTCGAATGCAATGACAGGAAAAAGCTCGAACAGTTTGAAAGAGAAAACAAAAACAACCTTGCTCTTGATGCACAGGGCCACCTGACATATCTTGCCCGCAGCGAATGGAGCCTTGAATACGAAATGAAGCAATGGCCTGAAATAACATTCCTGAATACCCGCGAGCATGATTGAAGGTAATGAAAGATTCGGCAAAAGATAATAAGTCCGGGAATGTCCGGAAAATGTTTAAAAGCATTTCAGGCCGGTATGACCTTCTGAATACTCTTATCACTTTCGGAAGGGACAAATCGTGGCGGAAGTTTGTTGTAAAGGAAGCCTCTCTTAAACACAACGGGCTTATTCTCGATGTAGGAACAGGGACAGGCAAAATCCTGCAGGAAGCCGTTCTTTCGGGCAGGAGTATTAAAGCGGTTGGAGCCGATTTTACAATAGAAATGATGCTTGCCGGCAAAAATGAGGTAAACGGAATCTCATGGTGCTGCGCCGATGCCTTAAACCTCCCTTTTCCCGATTCGGTTTTCGATGCCGTAACATCAGGCTATCTCATAAGAAACATCACGGATGCCAGCCGGGCCTTCATGGAGCAGACGCGAACCTTGAAACCCGGCGGAAAAGTCGTATGCCTTGAAACTTCCCCTCTCCCGCAAAACATCCTGCGTCCTTTTATTCTTCTTTATCTGAAATTTATAATCCCCATGCTCGGATTTCTATTTGCAGGAAACAAAAATGCATACCGTTATCTTACTTCAAGCACCGAAGCATTTAAAACGCCTGAGGAACTGTCTCTTATCATGAGAGATGCCGGTCTTGAAGATATAAGGATAAAGCGTTTCATGTTCGGAACCATTGCCGTGCTCTCCGGCACACGCCCGTAAGCCCAGCCCTTTTAAGACGGCAAGCTGCGCAAAGCTCTTTCGACCCCGTTTAAATTCATTTTTCTGACATCCGCTTTATGATATTTCAACACCCCGGAATCTTTAAATCCTGAGCCCGTCAGAATCATTACAACAGAAGCCTTCGCATCGATTTTACCCGACTCTCCGAGTTTTTTTATCGCATAAAGACTCGTTGCCGATGCAGGTTCCACGAAGTAACCGGACTCCGCCAGTCTCCTTTGCGCCTCAATAATTTCATCTTCCGCAACATCTTCCGCCGGCCAGCCATATTTATAAGCCTTGTCGATAATTTCGTTGCCACCCACTGGGTTGCCTGATGTGATAGCTTCCGCCACGGTATGAAAATCCGAAAATGGAATGACATTTTTTTTGCCTTGTTTTATCGCGCTGACTATCGGGCTGTTGTTTTTTGCCTGAACTACAATCATTTTCGGGATCTTGCCGGTAATCCCAGCTTGCTGCAACTCTTTATATCCCTTGAAAACGCCTCGAATGTGACCGCACGCGGAAGTCGGTACGGCAATGTAGTCGGGAACCTGTCCCTCCATTTGTTCAAACATCTCGAAAGAAGTCATTTTATAGCCTTCAACACGGATCGGGCCGTTCCCGGAAACAATCCTTAAGTTCAGCTTTTCAGCCAAACTTAAGATGTGCCTTTTCATTTCCGAATAATCGGGAGCTGTAATTTTCATCACTACGGCTCCATGGATTCCCATTGCCATGATTTTCTCTTTCGGGGTAAAATGCGGTACGAATACAATAACCTTTATACCGGCCTTTGCTCCGTAAGCGGATATGGAATTCCCCATGTTGCCTGTTGAAATAGTGGCGGTCACGGATTCCCTCATCTCCTTAGACATGGCAATACAGGCCAGAGAGCCCCGATCTTTGAAACTCCATGTCGGATTTTGAGTTTCATTCTTGAGATATAGATTTTCCAAACCGGCAAAATCGAGCAGTTTCCGGTCGGCCTTTATCAAGGCAGTATTGCCTTCTCCGAGAGATATCGATTCGTCGATCCTTGAAAAAGGTAAAAAATCGATATAACGCTCCCATAAATATTTACCTTTTCTTATTTTCGCTCTCCCGATTCCCGGAACCTTTACCTCCAGAGATTCTCCGTTATCCGAAAACTCTTCTATCCTTTCAAAAGAATATTCGTGACCTGATAATGTGGAAATCAGTTTAACTTTATTCGACATAAGATTTTTTACCCGCCTGCGATTATGCTTTGACATTCTTGCCGGACATGCACAGCTCACCCATGAGGGATCCCGCACCGTCGGGTTTCCCGGAAGACGACACCGCACGGGTAATGCACGAGTTTGTCACTCCAAGATAACGCGCAATTTCCGCTCCCGAATACCCCAACTCTCTCATCCCAACCCAGGCCATCATCCTTCTTGCCTCTATGCTCTCTTTTCTCCTGCTTCCGGATTTCAGCTCCGTTATGGAAATATCATATTTTTTGCATACCATCTTCGCAAGATCGTCAATGTTTTTCCTCTGTCCCGATAATCTCAGGTTCTGTTTCACCTGCTCGTCAAGTTCCTTTATGACTTCACTAACAAAGTCACTCTCTCCGAGTATCCTCTGGTCCGATGCCGATCTTTCCACGCGCTTCCTTAAGGCCAATACCTCAGACCAGCCTCCCATGCTCCTTATCAATCCGCCGCCGACAAGCTCCGGTCTCCTCCCCAACTCTATCCCTTCTTCAACATATCTTATATATCTCTTCCTGTCCCCGAAAACAGACAACACATACCCGGTATCCTGCCATTTCCTTTTCACAATCCCCATAAGAGCGGAATGACCTGAATACAAAGATCGGTTCAGCTCATTAATATCCTTAACCTTTCCGCTTCTTAATAAATTCAAATGTATATAGCGAACCAGTTCCTTTAAGTATAAATCCTCCTGGCAGAGTATCGACTTGTAGCGGTTTTGAAACAAATGCCCGTGCCTGTTATGTTTTTTGTTGAAATTAACCGCATAACCGGTAAGAAGCTTCCTCATGACATATGATAACGGCCTGCTTTTTGTCTTTACCAGCAGATGAAAATGATTCGGCATCAATGCCCACGCATAAATATCAATTGAACCTTCCTGCGCAGCTCCGGCAAGGCGTTCAATAAAATCATCGTAGTCGTTTTCGGTGAAGAATATTTTTCTTTTCTCGATCCCCCGGCCTATTACATGATGCAATACACCGGGCGCATCTAATCTGGATAATCTAGGCATAAATATCCCCTATCAAATATGAAAATCCCTGTCAAGCACGCTCTGCACGAACGTCCCCAAGTCCCCATAGAAGCCATCCTTTTTATCCGCTTTACTTGCAGCGCGTATGATGTTGCAGCCGTCCGGCTGAAATCCCGGCCAAAATCTTATTGACAAAAAAACAAAACCCGTATAGTCGTACAGAAAATAATTTTTTTGGAAGAACTTATGAATAAACTTTTTAATAAAATCGGAGAATACGGAATTAAGGTTTGGTGTTGGCAGGCCTATATCCAGGGACTTGCCGGCGGAACCTTATTGAGCTGATATTTTGATATTAAAATAAATAAAAGGATCGTGGGCAACTCCAGGAAGCCCGCGGTCCTTTATTGGTTTTAAAAGGGTCGTGGAAAAATCCGCGGCCCTTTTTTATTTTTTACATAAAAATATGATGAATTTATAACAAGGAATACTCATGCTGCTGAATCAATATCCGGATAGGAAAGAATTTTGCAGGCTTGCTGAAAAAAGCAATGTTGTACCTCTTTGTATAGAGATACTTGCGGATACCGAAACCCCTGTTTCATTGCTGCACAAGTTTTACGACGGCAAAGGGCCGGTTTTTCTGTTTGAAAGCGTTGAAGGCGGCGAAAGATGGGGAAGATACAGTTTTCTCGGAACATCGGCGCGAAGCCACATTCTCGTATTTCAAAAGCACGTCGAAGTCAGAAAAAACGGAACTGCCGAAAAGATTCCCCATGAAGGAAAGCCGCTTGATGTTTTAAAAGATCTCATGAAGGATTACCGGCCTGCATCATTGCCCGGCCTTCCCCGTTTCTGGGGCGGGATGGTGGGTTATCTCACATACGAGATGGTTTCATTTTTCGAGCCTGTCCCGTGCATAATTGCCGATGACAAACCACTTGCGCATTTTATCATCCCTGACGAGATAATAATATTCGACAACATCCGGAACACGCTTCTTGGGATAAGCATCTCCTTTACTGATGATGAAAAGGCTCCTGATAAATCTTATGAAACATCGAAGGCCCGGATTGATGCAATGCTTGAAAAGATGAAAAAGCAGACCTTCTTTAATGACACCGGCCCGGCTGAAGGAAATTTCTCCCTTTATGCAAAGCAGAAGCCTGAAATATTCCTTGATCATGTCCGCAGGACAAAAGAATATATCAGGGCTGGGGATATTATTCAAGCAGTCATATCCCAGCCCTTCATATGTGATGATGCTCCTGACCTGTGGACCCTTTACCGGGCGCAGAGATATATCAATCCCTCCCCCTATCTTTTCTTCATGCACATGAATGAAGTGGCGCTGGTGGGCTCATCTCCCGAAACGATGGTGAGGCTCGAAAACAGGGTGGCAACCCTTCGCCCCATTGCAGGCACACGCAGGAGGGGAAGCAGCGAACAGGAAGACAGGGCTCTTGCAGACGAGCTTCTCTCGGATGAAAAAGAACGGGCTGAGCATCTTATGCTTGTAGATCTTGGGCGAAACGATCTCGGAAGAGTGGCAGAAACAGGCACCGTGCAGGTAACCGATCTTATGGTCGTTGAGCGCTATTCACATGTGATGCATCTTGTCTCAAGCATAACCTGCGATCTTGAAGAGGGCTTCGATGCATGGGATCTGCTTGCGGCAACTTTTCCTGCAGGCACACTCTCGGGCGCACCCAAGGTGAGAGCCATGGAGATCATATCGGAACTTGAAAAGGAGCCGAGGGGCCCGTACGGCGGAGCCGTGGGGTATATCTCTTTTCACGGCAACATGGACATGGCCATTACAATAAGAACCGCCTGTGTCGAAAGTGGAAAGCTGACGGTAAGGGCCGGAGCCGGAATAGTGGCCGATTCAATCCCGGAACATGAGCTGGCTGAAACGGTAAACAAGGCAATGGCCATACAAAAAGCGCTCCAGCTCATGCACAAAAACGGCACACCTCCGGAGGACCATTAATGATACTTATGATAGATAACTTCGATTCATTCACATACAATCTTGTACAGTATTTGAAACAGCTTGGAGCAACGGTTGCGGTCATCCGGAACAATGCGGCGTCATTGAATGATATTATCACGATGGAACCCTCCGGAATAGTTATCTCTCCCGGCCCGGGCCGGCCTGAATCAGCAGGCATATCAATTCCAGTTATAAAACAGTTTTCAGGAAAGATACCTTTACTCGGCGTCTGCCTCGGTCACCAGGCGATAGCAACGGTTTTCGGAGGATCTGTCGTTTCTGCAAAAACTCTCATGCACGGAAAGGTTTCACAGGTAACATCCGACGGGAAAACAATATATAAAGGAATACCAAATCCTTTTAACGCCATGCGTTATCACTCCCTTGCAGTATCGCGGGAAAAGTTTCCTTCCTGCCTTGAAATAAGTTCCGAATCTGAAGACGGAGAAATAATGGGAATACGGCACCGCAGCCACCAGACCGAAGGGGTTCAGTTTCACCCCGAATCGATAATGACTTCCGTCGGGAAGCGACTGCTGAGAAATTTTTTGAATGGAATTAAATAGTGAATCGTATATCGAACCAGAACCAAAGACCAGGGATCGGGGGGCAGGGGTCAGGAAGAAGAAAATTGTGGGTAGTGAATCGG
>Ga0265296_1005317_pt1 | contig 10653 bp, 9 predicted proteins | sample MunlanPumphouse1_FD_189073 | JGI IMG/M metagenome (GOLD analysis project Ga0265296, IMG submission 189073) | Groundwater microbial communities from a municipal landfill in Southern Ontario, Canada - Pumphouse #1 | ecosystem: Environmental > Aquatic > Deep subsurface > Groundwater | place: Canada...
ATCAATATATTTATAAAAAATCTTTGAACTCTGTTTGAGGTAAGAATTTTTTGCTGAAAAAATGAAAGAAGTGCTTCCTCCGTTTGTTTCAGTCTCTCTTTTCAGCGGTCCTTCAAGTAATAATTTAGCGCCAAAGGTACTGAGTGAGGTTTTTCCTGCTATTCTTTTTTTATTGCCATCGCGTGTGGAAATGTCCATCACCGAAGATATCCTGTCGCCATACTCAGCGCCAAAACCACCTGTATAAATATCGGCATTGCGTAAAATATCGGTGTCAAAAACAGAAAACAAACCTATTGAATGAAAGGGATTATAAACGATCATACCATCGAGAATTACTTTGTTCTGGATTGGCGATCCTCCGCGGATATAAAGTTGCCCTCCCTGATCGCCTGTAAAAATAACACCGGGCAATACCTGCAGGTATTGTGCAAGATCCGGCTGACCTCCTATTGAAGGAATCTGTGATATTTGCTTAGGCGTAATTTTAATGACAGATGTTTTGGTTTCGGTCTTCAATTCTTCTTTTTCTGCTGAAATGTTAATTTCTTTGAGGGAAATATTGGATTTTTTCAGTTTGAGATTTTCCGTCATGATGTCTCCGGTTTTCAGGTTAACGGGTATTTTCAGAGAGTCAAATCCCAAACAAGTAATCATTAGCACATAAGATCCGGCCGGAATTTTAGAGATAACATAATAACCGTTTACATCCGAAACAGCGCCATATTGTGTTCCTTTGAGATATACACTGGTAAATATCACAGGCTCCCCCGTTTCATCTTCTTTAATAAATCCCTTGATGCTGGCAGTTTGCGAAAAAGCAGTCAGACATACAAAAATGACAAATATGAACCCGAGAAAAACTTGTTTTTTAAAACACATAAACTACTGTTGTGTTAAGAGTGATATGTCGAATAGATTGCTTCGTCGCCTGCCTCGCCGGACAGGCAGGTTCCTCCTCGCAATGACGTCATTGTGAAGCCGACGAAGGAGGGTGAAGCAACATAGCGAAGCGACTCATGAACACCTTTAAAATTAAACAATTTGTGAATAATCTTAGTGCGTAGAAATAAGTTTAACATAACACTACGTTTGATCCGAAAAAACATATTTACAAAAATAAATTGTTTTATGATATAAATGTGTGTTAAATGGATATTTGTTTGTTAAATATGCTGCCCGTCCATAAACCAACCTGATATTTGCACTTACAGGATCATCAAATATTTATAATTTTTATTTTCACTTAATGCAGTACCTGATAAACCAGTTCCTTGAGCAACTCTCCACCAGGTACCGAAGCATTTTCAACGCCTTTGCTTTTAAGATCGTATTTTCTCAGAAGGGATATTACCTGTTTTGTTTTCTTTACACTGTAATTCTTAGCAGATGTTTGGTATTGCGGAAAGAAAAACGGATTAATGGACAGCACAGAACAGATATTATTCTTAGATTTATCCGGTGTGTAATGATATAGCAATATTTTAGAAAAGAAAGAATAGAGTATGGTAATTGTTTTAACATTCGGATTTTCTTTTGCGTTTGCGGCAAAATAATTTACTATCTGATAGCTCTTAAAAACATCCTTTTTACCTAACGACCGTTGAAGTTCAAAAATGTTGTAATCCTTGCTGATCCCTATGTTCTGCTCAATATGAAGGGATGTGATTTCTGTCCCCTGCGGGACATTGATCTCCAGCTTTGATAGTTCATTTGATATTTTGCTTAGGTCGGAACCCAGGTATTCCGAAAGCAGAACTGATGCCTCAGGGCTGATCGTGTAGTTTTTTCCCTTCAGAAAATTCTGAATCCATGATGGAAGCTGGTTATCGAAGAGCTTTTCGGATTCGTAAAGAATTCCGTTTTTTTCAATTACTTTAGCAAAGGACTTTCTTCGGTCAATACTTTTGTATTTATAGCATAGAACAAGAATGGTTGATTTCAGTGGGTTTTCAAGATATGCTTCCAGCGGATGTTTATCTTTGCCTTTTTTATCTTCCTTTTCTTTTGGTTCGGGGACAAGGTTTTTTACATCCTGAGCTTCTTTAACAATTACTACCTGGTAATTGGACATCATCGGAAAACGCTTGGCATTACTGATGATGGTAGCAACATCAACATCCCGCCCGTACACTACAGTCTGGTTGAATTCTTTTTCAATATCATTCAACACATATTCTGCAATAAAATCGGTGATCTCATCAATAAAATAAGGTTCTTCGCCCATAAGGAAATAAACAGGACGATAAATTTTATTTTGCAGGTCGCTGATGATCTGATCAAACTTCATTGTAATCGAATATCAGGTGTTTCACGGTAAGCCCATTATTCTTTAGCTGATTCAGTGAATCAATACCAATGCGCAAGTGTTCTTCGGTGAATTTTTCAGTAACTTTTTTATCGCTCTCCTCGGTTTTAATTCCGGAAGAAACCATAGGTTGGTCAGACACAAGGAGCAAAGCGCCAGTAGGAATGCCATTAGCAAAACCAACAGTAAAAATAGTGGCGGTTTCCATGTCAATTGCCATAACTCGTATTTTTCGGAGATAATCTTTAAAAGCTTCATAATGTTCCCAAACCCTGCGGTTGGTTGTGTATACAGTACCTGTCCAATAGTCGCGGTTGTGATCGCGGATAGTGGTAGATACGGCTTTTTGCAAGTTAAAAGCGGGGAGGGCAGGTACCTCAGGAGGGAAATAGTCATTGGATGTTCCTTCTCCGCGGATAGCGGCTATAGGAAGGATGAGATCACCCAGTTCATTCTTTTTTTTCAAACCTCCGCATTTACCAAGGAAGAGCACAGCTTTAGGTTCAACAGCACTCAACAAGTCCATGATGGTAGCGGCATTAGCGCTGCCCATACCAAAATTTACGATGGTTATATCATTAGCAGTAGCAGAAAGCATTGCCTTGTCCTGCCCTTTAATTTCCGCATTGAATATTCCGGCAAACATTCTTACGTAACGATTATAATTTGTAAGAAGAATGTATTTGCCGAATTCATCGAGTTGAGTACCCGTATAGCGAGGCAGCCAGTTATCAACGATTTCTTTTTTGGTTTTCATGTGTAATGTTTTTGCTTAGACAAAAATACTTCTTTTTTCTGAATCACACCTCATATTATTACATTTGCAAGATCAAAATGAATGATGCAGAAACTCAACTTGCCGGAATATACTTTCAAATTCAGGATGTACAGGTCCAGGCAGCAGATATTTGATGCTGTCAGAAAGAAGTATATTGCCCTTACCCCTGAGGAATGGGTAAGACAGAATTTTGTAGCATGGCTGATAAACGAAAGGCATTATCCATCAGGCCTTATAGCCATCGAAAAAGAACTATTAGTAAACGAACTGAAAAAACGGTATGATATAGTTGTATATAACAACAACCATATCCCTGCTCTGTTGGTGGAATGTAAAGCCCCTTGTGTGGCTGTTTCGCAAAAGGTTTTCGATCAGGCAGCCCGTTATAATCTGGCGCTTAAAGTCAGCTATCTTATTGTAACTAATGGATTAATCCATTACTGCTGCTATATTGATATGGAAAATGGGAAATATTCTTTTTTGAAAAATATTCCGTATTTCGACAATTTATTTTGATCCGGCAAAAATATTTCGTAACCTGCAAAAAAAAACTATGACAACTAAGCGATATTTTTTATACATTCTTATCTCGCTTTCAGCGTTGTTCATAAAAAACTTTAAAAAAATTTGCATTGAACATCTTTTAATCCTATATTTGTTTTTTATTTTTCTATATGTATCAGATATTTTTATAGTATAAACATAAATGTTTTTGATATGAAAAAATTTTATTTAAAATCAATTGCACTTAAAAATAAATGCTATGAAATATTTTATATTTACAACTTTAATGTTCCTTTTCGCTATACGCATCTTATGTCAGACATGTAGCGGCACTGTAGTTTTGACAGCACCCTCAGATTCAATTGATGACGGTAGCGGATCATCAAACTATAGTAATAATTTAGATTGCGGTTGGTTAATTCAACCGCTAAATGCAACTGTAATAAAACTGTTAATTTATTCTACACAACTTGTTTGTCATGGTCAGGGAGGTGATACAGTTGCTGTGTATGACGGGACGAATAGTCAGGGAATTTTATTAACAAAAATTTGGCAAAGCCTATTAGGCGGGGATACTTTAAAAGCCTATAGCGGTTCTATGTTTATACATTTTACTACCGATGCAGACACTACTTGCGGTGGGTGGGATGGCGTTTATGTATCAACCTCAGCGACCGGAGTTAAAGAGAATGATTATACCGACTATAATATATTTCCGAACCCCACCAATAATAAGATCATCATCAAAATGCAAAATACTTCTTCTACCCAAAAGAATTTCAGTTCTATTTATAATATACAAGGACAATTATTATTGCAAGATGAAATAAAGCAAATAAGGACAGAAGTTGACATTTCAAGTTTAGAAAAAGGATTTTACTTTATAAAAATTGAAAGTGCAGAAAATACGATTGTCAAAAATTTTATAAAAGAATAAAAAATGAAAAAACTTTTACTCATTTTATTAATTGCAATTTGCGGAATAGCGAACGCTCAGTACACCAAGCTCCTCGACTTCGGTGGCGCTGCAAACGGACAGCATCCTCATGGCTCTTTTATTTCTGACGGAACCTTTCTCTATGGAATGACAGAGCAAGGCGGCACAAACGGTTATGGAACCATCTTTAAAATAAAGCCCGATGGAACCGAAGATACCGTTCTACATAGTTTCGGCTACAACGACATAAATGGAAGTGAACCTATGGGCGACCTTGTTTATGACGGAACCTTTCTCTATGGAATGACTTACCAGGGCGGCACAAACAATCTGGGTGTCATCTTTAAAGTAAAACCTGATGGAACAGGCTATGCCAAGCTGCTCGATTTTTCAGGCACTGCAAACGGAAATTATCCTAATGGCTCTCTTATTTATGACGGAACATTTCTCTATGGAATGGCATTTGGGGGCGGCACAAACGGTGATGGAGTGATCTTTAAAATAAAGCCCGATGGTACAGGGTATTCCAAGCTCCTCGACTTTGCTGGCGCGGCAAACGGACAAGGTCCTCCGGGTTCTCTTATTTCTGACGGAACATTTCTCTATGGGATGACACAGACAGGCGGCACAAGCTATATGGGAGTCATTTTTAAAATAAAGCACGATGGAACAGGTTATGCAAAGTTGCTCGACTTTTCTGGCGCAAACGGAAATGTACCTACTGGTTCCCTTTTTTATGACGGAACCTTTCTCTATGGAATGACAAATCAAGGCGGCACAAACGGTGATGGAGTGATCTTTAAAATAAAACCTGATGGAACCGGCTATGCCAAGCTGCTCGATTTTTCAGGCACTGCAAACGGAAGTTTTCCTTGGGGCTCGCTTATTTCTGACGGAACATTTCTCTATGGTATGACAAGCTATGGTGGCTCAAACGGTGTTGGAGTAATCTTTAAAATAAAGCCTGATGGAACCGGCTATTCTGATTTGTTTGATTTTGCAAATGATAATGTACATGGATATGTTCCTCTTGGCTCTCTTATTTCTGACGGCAGCTTTCTATATGGAATGGCATCCAGTGGTGGCACAAATGGTGTTGGAGTCATCTTTAAGTATGGTATTGCCGTTGGCATAGCCGAGAACAATGCGGAAACAGATTTTACTATTTACCCTAATCCTGCCACCGATAACCTCACAATAGAATGCCCGCAGCAAACAGTAATTGAAATATTAAATATACAAGGACAGCTAATAAAAATCCTTACAGCAAACGGCAATAAAACAAGTGTTGATGTTTCGGCATTTCCAAACGGGGTGTATATTGTAAAGGTGGAAATGGAAAATGGGATTATGGTTATGAAGTTTGTGAGGGAATAAAGAATAATCGAACAATTCAGCAATTAAAATTATGCCTAAAATCCTCAAATGATTTATAACTCATTGTCTCCCGCAGACTTCGCAAATAAACGCAGATGAAAAAAATCATCCCGCACATGCTGGACTGCGTAAATCAGAGGTATCAGCGGGAAATAGAAAAATTGCATTTTTTTACTTGCGGATTTTAGGTATTTTTTGTTTATTTTGATCCAACAAAAATATTTCGTAACTTGCAAAAAAAATAAACTATGACTAAGCGATATTTTTTATACATTCTTATTTTGCTGCTTTTACCTGCTTCAATAGTTGTAAACGCTCAGGGTAAATTTTTTAAAATGCCTTCGCCCATTACGGATAGCGATTATATCGCAAAGACCATTATTTTCAGGATTAACCCTGTATACAGAGCTTCTTGTAATGAGAACAGCATTGAAATACAAAAACTGAAAAATGTTTTCAATAGTATAGGCGCATATAACATTTTGAAAAAATTTCCCGGCAAAACTCCACCTAACACAAAATACAATAAATATGGAGAGGAATTAGAAGACCTTTCATTGATCTACGAACTGGAATATACTAAAGATATCGCCCTCGAAACTGCCATCAACAGCCTTCTTTCAACAAACATGCTGGAATATGCCGAACCGCATTACCTGCCTCATCTTTTATTTGTTCCCAATGATCCTTGTGCTGACACTTTAAATGCTTCTTTTAAGCAGTGGCATCTTAAAAATATCCGTGCATACCAAGCGTGGAGTATTCAACAGGGCGATACAAATATTGTCATCGGAATTGACGATACAGGCGTTGATTTGCTGCTCCCGGATCTGACAGGTAATATTAAAATAAATTATGCTGATCCTGTTAATGGCATTGATGACGATGGAGATGGTTTCAAAGATAATTATTATGGATGGGACCTTGGCGAAAACGACAGTTGTCCCCAATGGCACATGATAGCACATGGTAAGTATGTGTCTGGCTTGGCTGCTGCTTCAACTAATAATTCCATAGGTATTGCCGGCGTGGGATTTAAATGTAAATTTTTACCGGTTAAAATTGATAATGAAAACGGTTCGCTAACCATGGCTTATGAAGGTATTGTTTATGCGGTTGATCATGGTTGCAAGATCGTTAATTGTTCGTGGGGTGGTTATGGTGCCGGGCAATTTCAACAGAGCATAATAAATTATGCCGCAAATAACATGGATGCATTAGTAGTTGCTGCCTGCGGCAATTCCAACAATTCATATCCCATTTACCCTGCTGCTTACAATAATGTTTTTAGTGTGGCAGGAACAGATATTAATGATTATAAATGGACCGGTTCAAGCTATGGTATTACCATTGATATTGCTGCTCCTGGTTGTAACATATATTCAACAGGGTGTGCTGCAGTGGGTTCCGGTACTTCTATGGCTGCCCCGATAGTATGTGGCGCTGCAGCCATTCTTAAAGCTCATTTTCCCAATTACTCGGCAGCTCAAATTGCTGCTCAGCTGCAGGCATCATCTGATAATATCGATACCATTACTGCAAATATTCCTTATGCCGGATTGCTGGGAGCGGGGAGGCTGAACATGTTCAAAGCTCTCATTCAGTACAACCCGTGGATATCGATGACTTCAAAAACTGTTACTGATAATAATGACGAAACATTTTTAGGCGGAGATACACTTCGGATTTCCGGGGTATTCAAGAATTATCTTGCACCATCCAATAGCTTCCTGAAAGTAACGTTGAGCACACAATGCCCTTATGCAGTCATTATTGATTCTTCTTCTCTCCTTGGTGTGATCAACACTCTTGGAACAAAAGATAATTATTCCGATCCCTTTGATGTAAAACTACTGTATTCCATTCCTGTCAGTACACAGATTGACTTCAAACTTACTTTCGAAGATCAGAGTTTGAATTACCAATCCATTCAGTATTTTTCTATAATAACGAATGCAGATTACATCGATATTGATACCAATAAAGTAGGTACAACCATGACGAGCAAAGGGAAAATAGGTTATAATCAACAGGCAAGTTTATCCCAGGGGATCGGGTTTACATATAATGGCAGCGACTCGTATATGAGTTGTGGCGGGTTTATGGCAGGAAATTCAGCAGCACAGGTGTCAGATAATGTCTATGGTCAAACAGTTAATTCTTTTGATAATGATTTCAAGACATCCAAAGTGGTTCATAAGATTACACCTCCTTGTATTTCTGATTTCGCTGCGGAAACCATTTTCAACGACAGTCTTGCCGGAACAAGTATGCTAAATCTTACTGTTAGAAACAGGGCTTATGCATGGGACTCATTTCCAAATGATAAGTTTATTATAATGGAGTACACAATTAAAAACCACGGATCTTTGACGCTTTCTTCATTATATGCCGGATTATTCATGGATTTTGATATGAGCGCTGATGCTGCGCCCAGAGATAGGATAGAATACGATGCTACAAATAAAATGGGCTACACATACTCATCCCTCGGAGGCACGTATGCTGCAATAAAATTGCTTTCGCAGGGGCCTGTTCGTCATTATGCTTTCGACAAGGACGGAGCATTTAACGGCTCCAGTAGCAGTATCAATATCAACGATGGATTTACCGGTTATGAAAAGTATAACGCTTTGAAAACTAATACTAACAGGAATCTTGCCGGTACATCGCAAAATGGCAATGATGTGGCAGATATGATCAGCACAGGTCCGTTCATTCTGCAACCCGGTGATTCTGTGATGGTTTCTTTTGCTCTTATCGCAGGCGACCACTTAGCCGACATACAAGCATCAGCAGAAGCTGCCGACCAGGTTTATAATCATGCAGGCACCAGTGAAATGTCATTAAACAGCGCTATTCAATTATCAGATATTTATCCCAATCCGTCAAATGGCGATGCTACGATAGATATTCATTTTCCCAAAGCCTCAATCATTGATCTTAGTATTTTTGATATAAACGGAAAAAAAATAGTTACAATTGCACATGGTAAATATGCAAAGGGTGAGCATCAGTTTGTTATTCATACAGATAACATAGCTATGGGTGTTTACCATCTTCGGCTAACTTGCGAAAATAAAATCATTTCAAAAGATTTTAGCATTATTAAATAATACCATCATTTTTTTTCCAATGTCAGCCGGCGAATCTACCACATGAACACCACATTCACGTAATATTTTCTTTTTTGCTTCGGCAGTATCATCCTTACCTCCAATGATAGCTCCCGCATGGCCCATGGTACGGCCTTTTGGAGCGGTAGCGCCTGCAATAAAACTAACAACAGGTTTTGTTCCCGATTCCTTAATCCAATACGCTGCTTCCGCTTCCATTCCGCCACCTATCTCTCCTATCATCACTATTCCTTCTGTTTCCGGATCATTCATAAACAGCTTTACAGCATCAAGAATTGAAGTACCGGGAATCGGATCTCCGCCAACACCAATCATAGTTGACTGCCCCAAACCAACTTTGGTAACCTGGTCAACAGCTTCATAAGAAAGAGTTCCTGAACGCGAAACAATGCCGATTGTTCCCTTTTTATGGATAAAACCGGGCATAATACCCACTTTAACTTCACCGGGAGTGATAATTCCTGGACAATTTGGTCCGATAAGGCGGCAATTTTTATGTTTGATATATTCCTTAACTGCCACCATATCTTTAACCGGAATACCTTCCGTAATACATACAATTACTTTTACATCGGCATCGGCAGCTTCCATAATTGCATCGGCAGCAAAAGCAGGTGGCACAAAAATTATTGAAACATCAGCTTTTGTACGCATAACAGCATCGTTTACCGTATTAAAAACAGGAAGATTGAGATGTGTTTTTCCGCCTTTACCCGGAGTGACACCTCCAACTATATTTGTCCCATACTCAATCATTTGTGTTGAATGAAAAGTAGCTTCATTTCCAGTGAAACCCTGAACAAGAACTCTTGAATCCTTATTGACCAAAACACTCATATCCGAAAATTTTAATGATTAATATTATCCCGCAAAAATAACGGATAATTGAATTTAACATCGCTTTTTAACTAAATTTGTTGAAAATATTTTATAAAATAAATGAAACCGGGAAAATCATCATCGTTTCAAAATGACACAATTTGTGCGTTAAGCACACCTTATGGCACCGGGGCTATTTCAATTATCCGCTTATCAGGACATAGCGCATTCGCAATATGCAAAAAAGTCTTTTTTCCCAATAACGAAAGTGACGATTTTTCTTCGAATACATCACGTAACCTGCATTTCGGAAAGATCAAGAACGATGACAATACACTTTTAGATGAAGTAATCGTAAGTGTATTCAGAAATCCACATTCATATACAGGCGAGGATGTAGTCGAAATTTCTTGTCATGGTTCGGTATTCATACAGGAACAACTGTTGCAACTGTTGATCAGAAAAGGCGCAAGAGCAGCAAATCCCGGTGAATTTACACTTCGTGCTTTTTTAAACGGTAAGATGGATCTTGCACAGGCCGAAGCTGTGGCCGACCTGATTGCATCCAAATCGGGTATTGCGCACCGTATGGCTTTGCAGCAAATGAAGGGCGGCATATCCAGGCAAATAAAACAATTGCGTAACCAGCTAGTAGAATTCGCTGCTCTATTGGAGCTGGAGCTCGATTTCAGCGAGGAAGATGTTGAATTTGCAAACAGGGATAAATTGTCTGAACTCTTATCTGATATTCGGGCAGAAGTGGCTGTTTTGTTAGAATCTTATGCTATGGGCA
>Ga0265296_1005318_pt1 | contig 10653 bp, 8 predicted proteins | sample MunlanPumphouse1_FD_189073 | JGI IMG/M metagenome (GOLD analysis project Ga0265296, IMG submission 189073) | Groundwater microbial communities from a municipal landfill in Southern Ontario, Canada - Pumphouse #1 | ecosystem: Environmental > Aquatic > Deep subsurface > Groundwater | place: Canada...
CTCTTGCCTGCTCACTGACTCTATCCATCTCATCCAAAAGTATTACGCAATTTTTACTTTGCGCATGAACCAATTTTTTTATTACCAGGCCTTGCTCGGCGTCGGAAAAAGCTCTTGACTGACCTCTTAAAGCAAGGGAGTCGCCCATTCCGCCAAAGGGAATTCTTTCAAATTTTCTCCCCATTGCCTCTGCAATTGAATAAGCAAAAGTAGTTTTTCCCGTTCCCACCAAACCAACAAGGCAAAGTATCGGAGCCCTTACAGCATCCTGTGAATTATTCTGAAGATTTAAAATTAACGCAGAAAGGTATTCTAAAACGTCGTTTTTTACATTTTCCAAACCATAATGATTTTTGTCTAAAGTCTTTTTTACCGTATTTAAATCCAAAATATCCTGCGTCTCTTTATTAAAAGGCAGAGAAATCACCGAGTCAATATAATTTGAAATGCTCTCGTAGCTAACAAAAGATCCTCCGCCTTGCTTAAGGCTTGCAGATAAAAGAGCGACCATCCCGTTTATTTTCTCCAGAAGATCAGGAGGAAGATTCGCGGATTTCGTTTTTTCTTCTAATTTTTGTATTTGCGCTTCCAATGAAGCAGAGGAATCCATAATTCTATAATAGCAGTTATTAGATACTAGATACTAGTTACTAGATACTAGTTAACTGATTAACTAATTTTACTAGCTACTAGTTTAGTAGCGGGGTTTTCTGTCTCTATTATATCCTGGTCTTTGACCCGGTCTTTTTGATCTCCAATCCGAACTACCTCTTTCTCTTCTTAATTGCATTGATAACGGATGTTCTGAAGGAGTTGTTGAAACAGGAATAATTTTTTCATTTCCGGGTTCCGGTTTTTGAGCAACTTCTCCAAAAAGCATTGATAAGTTTATTCTGCCCTGATCGTCTACTTCGGCCACTCTTACTTTTACTTTCTGTCCGATTGAAACGACATCGGAAGGATTTTTTACAAATTCCGTAGACATTTTTGAAACATGAACCATTCCTTCTTTGCCCGGTAAAAATTCTACAAATGCTCCGAAGGGAAGAATTCTTTTTACTTCCGCCTCCTCAAAAACTTCTCCAACCGTTACTTCTCTTACGAGTCCCTTAACCCAATCTACTGCTTTTTGTACCGATTCTTCCGAAACTCCGGAAATAGCAACCGAACCGTCATCTTCAACTTCAACCGAAGCACCGGTTGTGGCAATAATATTTTTAATTACTTTTCCTCCGGGTCCGATTAATTCACCGATTCTATCAACCGGAATCTTAACTATTTCAATCTTGGGAGCATATTCGGAAATCTTAGCTCTGGATGTAGCTATAGTTTTAAGCATTACTTCAAGAAGCTGCAATCTTGCAGTTTTTGCGCGCTCCAGAATAAGTTTAATTTGCTCAACAGTTAATCCCGGAATTTTTACGTCGAGTTGAATTGCGGTAACTCCCGTATCTGTTCCTGCTACTTTAAAATCCATATCGCCTGAAAAATCTTCCAAACCGATAATATCTGTTAAAAGTTCGTATTTGTCTCCATCGGACATCATACCGATTGAAATACCGGCAACCGGTTTGCTAATCGGGACTCCGGCATCCATAAGTGCCAGTGTTGAACCGCAAGCTGAAGCCATAGAACTTGAACCATTTTGTGACAGAACTTCCGAAACAACTCTTATTGTATAAGGGAAAACATCTTGTTTTGGAATTACTGCCAAAAGTGCTCTTTCTGCCAACGCTCCATGTCCTTTTTCACGTCTACTAGGCGTTCCAACTCTGCCTGTTTGGCCAAAAGAATATGGAAGCCCTGAATAATGATGAATATAACGTTTTGTTTCTTCTCCTTCTGCTGATTCAATTAATTGTTCCATTCTTGGGGAACCCAACGTTACAATCGATAACGCTTGCGTAATTCCTCTTTGAAAAAGCGCACTGCCGTGAGTTCTTGGAAGAAGCCCAACTTTTGTAACTATTTCTCTAATTTCATCCATTTTCCTTCCGTCCGCGCGTTTTTTCTTATCAACAACATCTGCCCGAATCATTTTAAACATTATTTGTTCGACTGCTTTAGCAATTACTTTTTTATCAACCTCTGTTTCGGGATTTGCCATTTTTGCGTCTTCATAAATTTTTGTAATCAAATCTTCTGTTTCCGCAGGGCTTCCTTCTTTATTTACACGTGATTCAATAAGTGCGTTAACTTCGGCTTTATAAGATTTTTCAACTAAACTTACTGTTTCCTTAAGAGTATTCTCTTCTGTAACTTCAAGTTTTTTCTCTCCGACTTGTTTAACCAAATCTTCAATGAGTCCAATTATTTTTTGTGTTTCAAGATGAGCTTTTTCAATCGCTTGGACTAAAACTTCTTCCTTAACCTGGAGCGCTCCTGCTTCGATCATAACCGTCTTATCTTTTGATTGAGAAACTACTATGTCAAGATCTGAAAGCTCTGATTCTGCGGATCCCGGGTTGATAATAAATTCTGACCCGCTTCCGTTTTCCTTAACATATCCTACACGAACCGCACCTACCGGACCGTTCCAAGGAATTCGTGAAATCGCAAGCGCCGCCGAAACGGCATTTAACGCTAAAATGTCGGGCTCATTTTCTCCGTCAACCGATAAAACCGTAATAATAACCTGAACTTCATTTTTAAATGCTTTGGGGAAAAGCGGACGAATTGAGCGGTCGATTAGTCGTCCTGCAAGAACTGCTTCATCGGATGGCTGGCCTTCACGTTTTACCCAACGGCTCCCTTTAATTTTTCCGCCTGCATATAATCTTTCTCCATATTCAACCGAAAGCGGGAAATAATCTAATTCTGTTTTTCCTCCTCCGACAACGGTAACTAAAACTACCGTGTCACCAAGACGCGCGAGAACCGAAGATGTTGCTTGAAGCGCAAGATCTCCTGTTTCAAAGGTCAACTTTTTACCTGCCAATTCTAAGGATACCGAGGTTTTTTTCATTATTAGTCTTTAAGCCCCACTTTTTTCGCAATTCCCGAGGAACGTGCCTTGTCCACTTTTGCCAAAAAATTCATTAGTCTTCTTCTTTTTGCAATCATAGACAAAAGTCCGCGACGGCTATGTGTATCATGAGCATGAAGTTTAAGATGCTCTGTTAAACGGGTTATTCTGGTAGTTAAGAGTGCAATCTGCACCTCGGGACTACCCGTATCACCTTTAACAGTTTGAAATTCTTTTATAATGTCTTGCTTCTGCGAAGTACTAAGCGGCATATCTAATTAATTTATAATTTACTTGGAGTATTATATCAGTTTTAAAAATCATTAGCAATCCGTAATTTAGAAGTTTGTAGAACCTTTATAGATTTTTGGGGCAAGCCAATCTTCAGGAGGATTCTCATTTTCTATTTCTTTTTCCACATCTTCTATTTTTCTTATTGGTTGAGTTGGTTTTGGAAAAAATTGCTCGGTGTTTACGGATTCCGGCTGTAATTTTTTGCTGCCAACTCTTACGGCTCCGTTTTTCATAAAAATTGAGGCCATTTCAAATGCCAAAGCGCTTGTTTTTACATCTTGAAAATTATTGGTTGCCTGAGAAATTCCATACATTAAATTTTGAGAAATATCGGCATCTAATTTTAAGTTAAGGGATATAATTAAATTTGCAACCTGTTCCGAAATCGAAGAAAGCATGGGATAAACCATAATTATATCTCCAAAACCCTGATTTTCGGCTTTATTGTCAATATTAATAATCATTGTATCTTTTAAATCGGCGATATTAAAAAGCTTTCCTAAATCCGAAAGCCTTGGAACACCGATTGTAAAAAGAAGATTCGGCGCACCTTGGCTTCTTGTAAACGATACTTCTTTTTCCTCGAAAGAAAGACCTTTTTCTCCTGCTTTCACAACAATGTTTAATAATCCGTTTTCAAGAGTATAAGAAACTTTTTCTATTTCTCCTTCTTGATATGGAAAAGAAACAGTTAAATCTCCGGATTCGCCACCAAGTGCAGTTTTAACTTTATCTATACCAACTAAAGAAGAAACTTCAACAAGAGGGCTTTCAGGAGTTGCGATTGTCACTGATTTTCCAACTTGAGTTAACGATAGAAAAAGCGCTAAAGCGGCTCCCATTTCATCCAGTGACGGATTTTTGGCTGTAACTATTCCGATATTTTTATTCTTTTGAATGGCCTCGCCAATTTGCCTAAAGGTTGTGTTATCCATAACTAGTAATTATCGATGGGATATTAGCATATCACCTATAGTAAAGTCAAGGAAAGGAGATAATATTATTCCTGCTTCCTGACCTTTTTCCACTTTAGAGACAATATTTTTACCTTGCCTTACGGAAGAAATATTAGCTTCACCGATTACTTCATCTTTTCTCATAACTCTTACTTTATCGCCTCGCGCAATTCTTCCGTCAGTTACAATAATGCCTAAAACTTCTGTTTTTTCAAAAGGAAAACGTGCTAAAACTTTTGCATTACCGAAAACTTCTTCTTGTAAAGATAAAATTTTCCCGTCTAAAAGATCTTGTATCTCATCCATCATTTCATAAATGATTAAGTAATTTTTTAATAAAACTTTTTCGGTTGCAGCCAATTTAACAACCTCGGGTTTAATTTTAATATTGAATCCTAAAATAATTGCTCCAACCGATTTTGCAAACAAGACGTCGGACGTCTCTATATCTCCTGTTTTTGTCATTGGAATTTTTATTCTTTCGGGGATTTTATTAACTATTGCTTCCAATGATCCCTGAGAGTCTGCGCAAATAATAATCGACAAAACATTTGTATCTACATATGTATCCGGCCCAAGCTCTTCCGGCTCTTTAGTTTCGGTTTCGGAAAGAGGAATTTGGACAGGAAGTTCTACGACCTTTTCGCTTTTTTTAAAAACAATTTCTCCAACCTTTGGGACTTCTTGGAAACCCAAAATTTCAACCGCATCTCCTACGGTTGCTTTTTCCAGTCTTTGTCCAAAATCATTTATTATCGTTCTGACTCGTCCGGAAACAGTGTCACAGACTATTTCGTCCCTTAATAAAATGGTTCCGTTTTTAACAATAATCGTGGCTCTGGGACCGGACTTTTGATCAAGTTTTGATTCAATAACTATTGCCGAAAAGGAGTTGCTTGGTAAAAACTTATAAAATCCGGAGTGTTTTTTCATATCAAAAACAAGAATAATAAGCTCTAAAAGTTCTTTTATATTTATATTTGCTTTAGCGGAAACTTCAATTACAGGTACCTCTCCGCCGTAATTTTCCAAAAGAACTTCTTCTTTTAAAAGCTGTTGTTTTGCTTTTTCCGGATTTTTATTTGGATCGTCCGATTTTGTTAAAACTACAATAAAAGGAATTTTTGAATCTTGCAAAAGCTTTATGCTTTCTTTCGTTTGCGGCTTTACTCCGTCAACTGCAGAAACAACCAAAAGACCAATATCCGCGGCCTGAACACCACGGCCGCGCATTAAAGAAAAAGCTTCGTGTCCGGGAGTATCGATAAAAGTTATATTTCTTTTCTTGCCTTCGTGAGTTATTTCTACGGTTGACGCTCCGATTTTTTGCGTTATTCCCCCGTGCTCACGAAGTGCAATTGTTGTTTTTCTTATTGTGTCTAAAAGGGTGGTTTTTCCGTGGTCAACGTGGCCTAATACCGCCACAACAGGAGGATAATTTATCTCATCTGAACTTTGAGTATTTTTTTGTTTATTTTTTGCCATAAAGTTATTAAACTCGAATATCGAATTTCAAAACTCGAAACAATATTAAAATTCAAATTTTTTAAATCTCTAAACATAAATTTCGAATTTCGTGCTTCGGATTTCGAATTTTTTATTCATTACTTACCTTATCTTCTTTGGTTTCTTTTACCTTTTCCTTTACCCTCTTTACCGTTTTTTTTGTTTTAGGTTTTACGTTTTCGGTTTTAGGTTTTGAAACAGTTTTTGCCGCTTTTTTGGGTTTTTCAGTTTTCGCTTCAACCTTTTCTTCAACTACTTTTTCTTTTGACGCTTCAACGGGAAGAGATTCACCTTCGATTTCGATTCTATAACCTGTTAATTTCGAGGCCAAACGTACATTTTGTCCGTCTTTTCCTATTGCCAAAGAAAGTTCATCCGAAGGAACCGTAACCCGGGCTACTTTTTCTTTTTCATCAACTTCCAATTTAATATTTTTTGCAGGAGAAAGAGCCTGAACAATATAATTTTTAGAATTCTCCTGCCACTGGATAATATCGATTTTTTCCATTCCCCCAAATTCCTGAATTATCGCCTGAACCCTTACTCCTTTTTGCCCGACACAACTTCCAACCGGATCAATCCCCGATTGATTTGAATAAACCGCCACCTTACTTCTATTCCCCGGTTCTCTGACAATCTGTTTTATTTCAACTGCGCCTTGAGAAACTTCGGGAACTTCCCTTTTAAATAATCCTTCCAAAAGGCCGATATGCGCTCTTGAAACAATTACTTCTTCTCCCTTTAATCCTTCTTTAATTTCCGACAGATAAACAGCCAATCTTTGATTTAAATGATATTTTTCGTTTGGAATTTGTTCACTTGAAGGCATTACCGCTTCTGCTTTGCCAATATCTACAATAATATTTGGTCCTGCAAATCGCAAAACCATACCGTTTACAATAGTTCCAATCCTAAGCTTGTAATCCGAAATAATTGCTTCTTTTTCTTTTTCTCTTATTTTTTGTAAAATTACTTGCTTTGCGGTTTGAGCGGCAATTCTTCCAAATCCCGGAGGGGTAACATCTTTATTTTTATTGAAAATTTTTGCCTCACCTGTATTTTCGTCCAAAGTCGCCGTATATTCTTCCAGCTCCATTCCCGGATGGTCTTTTCTGTAAGCTGCCAAAATGGCGTTTTTTACTGTTTCCAAAACAATAGCAGGATCCAGGCCTCTTTCGTTTGAGACCTGATTTAGCGCTAATGCAAATTCACTTCTTTGTATTGCCGGCATAGTGCAGACTAGTATATCAGATTTGAAGCCTAGCTTCAACCGAAGAAAAATTATTTTGAAAGCGAAATTTTATTTTGAAGATTTACTGAAACCGTAATTTTGTCTCCTCTTTTTATTTCGTCTTTGAGGATTTTTTGAGCAATCAAGTCCTCTATATTGTCCTGAATGAATCTTTTAAGAGGCCTTGCGCCGAATTCCTTATCAAATCCTTCCGAAGCTATTTTTGTAATTATATTATCGTCAAAATTAATTTCTATATCTTTATCTTTTAGATTTTTTTGAAATTGAACAAGCATCAATTTTGTAATTGCCACTACTTCTTTTTCTCCCAAAGGCTTAAAAATAACAATCTCGTCGAACCGGTTTAAAAGTTCCGGTTTAAAAATTCCCTGCTTCTGAAGATAATCCAATAGGTTTGTTTTAAAATTTTTATCAACTTTTGTTCCTTTTTGAATTTCTTCACGGATAAATTCGCTGCCCGCGTTTGAAGTTGCTATTATAATTGCATTGGCAAAAGAAATTGTTTTTCCTTTATTATCTGTTAACCTGCCGTCGTCCAAAACTTGAAGAAAAAGATCTAAAATTTTAGGGTCTGCTTTTTCAAATTCATCTAACAAAACTAAAGAAAATGGATTATCATAAACTTTTTCTATCTCTCCTTTTTCGCTTCCTTCCCCTGGCGTTGCGCCTAACAACCGTTTTATTCCTTCCTCTCCTTTGTATTCACTCATGTCAAACCTTAACATTGCGTCTTCGGATTTAAAATATATTGCAGATAATGCTTTTGCAGTTTCTGTTTTTCCAACTCCGGTTGGACCTAAGAAAAGAAAAGAAATTGGTTTCTTTGACGCATTTAACCCCGTTCTTACTCTTCTTAACGCCTCCGAAACCGCAGAAACAGCTTCTTCCTGATCAATAATTCTTTTATGAATTTCACTTTCTAAATTGAGCAGCAATTTTTTCTCTGCCGTTTTCGGCTGACCAACGGGAATCTTGGTTTTTCTTTCAACTTGAGTTAAAATATCCTGCTCATCGACAATTTTTTTGCCGGAAAGCTTAACATTATTAGCAACGTCTGTTAAAAGATCAACGGCAGAACCGGGCAAAACTTTTTCTTTGCTATATTTTGCTGAAAATTCAAAAGCCGCAACAATTGCTCTATAGGTTAAAGATACATTAAATTCTTTTTCCAGCCAAAAAGCTTTTTTAAAAAGCATAAGTAAAACCGTGTCTTTATCCGGCTCGTCAAACTTTACAATTTCGAAAACATCTAAGAGCGTATTCCTTGGTTCAACAAATTTTTTATAAACTTCGGGAGTTACCGTTCCTATAACTCTTAATATTCCTTTTTTAAGATATGGGATAAGAGCGCCGGAGAGATCTATCGAAAAGTCGAACCGCCTAAAATAGCTTCGAAATTGGGAATATAAATTATAACGTTACCGGCATGAGAAATTTCCGCAATAACCGAATCTAAACGTTCTTGTAAATCTCCTTGATTTGCTGTTCCGGCTAAAAATGCATCCACCATCAACTGAAAAATTTTCTGATGGTAAAGATCTCCGTTTAATTTTCCCGCAAAACTTTCGTAAGCCAAATCCTCAATAAGGGATTCTTTTCCGCATCCTGTTTCCCCGACTAAAATAACACTCGTTCCTTTATATAAAGCTTCTACTGTTTGATTATATTCCTCTTCTCTACCCAAAGACATCGGTTTACGGCTTAAAACTTCGGGGGTTAAATCAATCATGTATTTTTTTGTTTCTATGGTCCAGCCAAAAACCCATTCTTCGGCAAGTCCTTCTCCGGAAAAATTTACTTTTAAAGATTTTGAATTTTCTTCATAATCAAAACCTGTCCTAGCCCAGTATAAAATATGCAGAAATTCTTCTTTTTTAAGATTTTTATTAAATAAAAGTTTCGTTTTTTCTTCCGTTAAGAGAAAATATGCCGCGAAAATATCCATGGTTGTAATATATTTTCCCTTTAAGGTTTTTACCAATTCAAGGGCGAAAGCGGCAATTTCTTTTTTATCAATTTCCGTAAATTGAATCTCATCGGGCAAGATATTCGCTTTTTTTAGCATAAAAGCGGTTTGAGGTTTTTTTGAGAGTTCTTTTATAATATCCGTTGTTTTGCCTTTGCTTAAAAAAATACTAAGAATAGGAAGTGTAAAAGAGTCAAGAGGATTTTTTGTTTCCAACGTCTGAACTCTTGGCTTTATTCTTGCAATTTTAAATTCAAAAAAAACTTCCCACAATAAAATAACGGAAAAAAGAAAAATAGGAATTTTTGGAAATAAGTGATTTAAAAACGAAAAAGTAATAAAACCGGATAAAGATATTACCAATGTAAACCTGATAATTTTTACTATTATTTTTTCGTAAAAATAATATATTTTGGCGTAAATTTCCATATTAAATAAATAAAATATAAACGGTTATAAAAGGCCAGATTAAAAATACGGTAAATACAAATATTTCAATAACAAGAAGAAGAATAAAAAGCATTAAATCGGCAAAGATTACAAAAGTTTTAATAAACATTCCCATTGCAATAGAAAAACCTACCAAACCTTGTCTGTATTCATTTTTCCAAGGCTTAAAGTATGTTTTTATAAGAAGCGGCAAAGAAAAAAGTTGAAAAAAAGCTTTATTTAATGAAACAAAAAAATGCAGTATTGCGCTCGGGGCTTCAAAAAACCAAAATTTTAAAAAACTTAAAGGCAATAAAAATAAACCGGCCATAGGCAGTTTACCCTGTACCCTAAGTGGTTCAGGGTTTATTTAAGTTTAAGTAATCGAGGAAAAAAATGCAATTCGCCCTATCAAATTGGAGCGCATTTTAGATAACACATTTGGATTGAATTTTTTGCCGAACTGCAGTTTGGATCCATTACGCAGTTATACGTTGGCGCAGAGTCTGGCGCGGGTGTAGAAGAAGCCTCCGGCACTAAAGTAGGTTCTGTGATGGGTTCCGGACTTGCACTTGGCGTAGAGGGTAAACCGGTTATTGTGATTATTGCAGGACTAACTACCGATAAAACATTTTGATTAAAATAATCCGTGGAGGCTATGGAAAGAACTTGAGATTGTTGTTTATCTATAGTTATCTGTGTTGACCCTAAGTCGGTCGGGGCAATTGCCTGAAAAACCACTGTTGCGATTTTTGTAGATACCTGAATTACGCTTTGAGGACCTCCTCCGACAGAAAGAGTAACCGAAATTGCTCCGCGAGTATAAACCGGGCCCTGTAAAACAGATGGAAAAGCAAGAGTATTAGGACAAAAAGCATCTGTGGGTTTTGCAGGACAAATAGCCGCTCCGCTTGGAGTAATTGCAAGTTTAGTTGGATCGTAATTGATAATTAATTTTGCAAAATCAACCTGGTTGGTTCCCGGATTCATCATTATATCCAAATTTACGTTTTGACCAACGGCAACCGTTTGGGGAGAAGGATTAAAGCCAATGGTGGTGGTTGAACTAACTTTTGCCGTAACTCCGCCAGGACAAGCTTTGTAATTAGGCAAAATTTGAGTTTTTATCCAAGCTTGTTCAACCTGATCAAATTGATTGGGAGCGCAACCGATAGCGCTCATTATGGAATCATTAGTTCCGCCGCTTATAAGAGCTTTTGTATTTGATTGACAAGTAAGAGGATATGGAGCATATTGCCCTTGATTAGAGCATCCTTGAAAAACA
>Ga0265296_1005319_pt1 | contig 10652 bp, 8 predicted proteins | sample MunlanPumphouse1_FD_189073 | JGI IMG/M metagenome (GOLD analysis project Ga0265296, IMG submission 189073) | Groundwater microbial communities from a municipal landfill in Southern Ontario, Canada - Pumphouse #1 | ecosystem: Environmental > Aquatic > Deep subsurface > Groundwater | place: Canada...
CTCCAAGGGCACCTTAAATCCTCCTCCGGAAAGCTCAAACGATCCACCAAGCTTCTGTGGTCGTGCGTTCGAGCTTCGGAGTTGCCATGGAGGTAGAATTCCTATTACTTTAGCGAAGCTCAATAATTCCCTTTTCTTATAAGCAATAACTTAAAAAATACGGGGCGTGGCTCAGTTTGGTAGAGCGCTTGGTTCGGGACCAAGAGGCCGTGCGTTCAAGTCGCACCGCCCCGATAGATTACGGGATGTTGACAGTTTCCAGCCAAAGAACATGGCGGCGAAGGCGCGGAGTTCCATTTGACACGAAAATTACTTATGCTATACTTAATCTACAAGGAGGTTCAAGAAAATGAAAAGATACTTATTAGATGTAGTAACAGAAAAAGATAAAAACGGCTATTTTGTTTATTGTCCTCTTATTCAGGGTTGTTATACCCAAGGCGCGACCTATGAAGAGGCTTTAGAAAATATAAAAGACGCTATAAAATTACATCTGGAAGATATAGAGGCATCCAAAGGGACTTTTTCAAGCCCTGAATCAATTAGCGTTACTACCTTAGAAATAGCCGCATGAGTGAGAAGTTACCCCGCCTAAACGCAGGCCAAGCAATTAAACTTATTGAGATAAATCTTTACACCTTGAAAGAATTGTTATAGCTTTCTTTTAACCTTTCCCTAGAATAGCCCTTTTTATGTTTTAACCCCTCGTAAAATTTTTCCCTACCAAAAATTTTTCCAAAAAAACTTCAGCTAAAGTTAAAAATTAAGTAACAGTTCAGCCCTTGGAAGTGCTCGTGTCATTCAGACTGTGTCACAATAGTAAAACGCGTGTCATTGCGAACCCCGAAGGGGTGAAGCAATCTCTTTTTATGGGATTGCTTCGTCACTTCGTTCCTCGCAATGACACATTTATCCCACTCTATCGGTATGTGACACAGTCTGAATGACACCGACGGATGCTTCTGAGAGCTGAACTGTTATAAAATTAACAGAATTACCGCAGAAAGCGCTTTCAAAAGTGCCTTATTTTAGCCTTGTTTTTACCTAAATATAAGGTAAGCTTTTATTACTTCAGGTTAATAGATATTCAAAGCTGAATACTAAAACAATGCCACGAAAAGCCTATAAACTCGTATCGCTATTACTGGTTATTCTACTTGTCTTCCAGCAATCCGGCTTTGCCGCAGGAGGCGGCACACCCGCCGATCCGATACGGCGGGGTGCTCAGGTAGCTGCGCAGCTGGATATTGCCAGCCACCTTTCTGCTCTACGTAGTTCTTTTGTGCCGGATAAATTCCGTCCCCTGCACCTAAGGTATCTTTCCTACAACTCTCAAGAAAATACTTTCCGTTTGCTGCTAGATAAAGGCGATGTTATTAGTCCACAGTCCACAGTCGATAGTCCACAGGTAAAACAAGTCATTGAAGAAACTTCAAAGAAGTTGTTGAAATACTTTCTTATTGGCTTAAGCTTGCCCAATGATACCTTTTGGGTAAACCTAAGGCCTGACTCACCAGACAATATCATTGACCCATTCTTGGAACAGACAGACATCGGTAGAATCATGCTTGAAACCGACCTGCAGCTTAAGAAAGACACTGCCAAAGCAACCTCACCACAAACACCGGAAGGTAAGGAATACTGGGACAAGCTCTACAAGAAAGCCGAGGAGTTATTTGGCAATGAGAATATAACTATTCCCACCTTAACCCGGCCATGGATAGTGCCGGACGAGATAATTGTGCGCGAAACCACTGATTCGGCCTATATCTATAAGGCAACCCTTAAGGTAATGCTGGAACAGGATTATCTTAAATCAACCACTAGCCGTCATTCTGAACAGAAAGCACCTGGTCATCCTGAGCCCCGCAGGGGCGAAGGATCTAAAACCTTAGATTCTTCGCTTTCGGCTCAGAATGACTATGCGCAGTATGACTTCAAAGACCCTCGGCTAAAAGTGCTGAATGAATACTCCAGCCAGCTTATCCGTGAGTTAATCATTCCGAAACTCACCAAGGAGGTTAATAGTGCTAAGCGTTACGCAAGCTTAAGACAGGTATATTATTCTCTCATTATGGCGCAGTGGTTTAAGGTGCGCTTTCGCGCGCAGTCCATAGTCCATAGTCAACAGTCCATAGTAAAAACAAATTCACACCTGGACCTAATTGATTCCAAAAACCTCTCCAACCTTGTCTCCAAAGAGCCCTATTCTAAAGAAACATATTTCCAAGCCTACCAGAAGTCGTTTAAGGAAGGGGAATACAATATCAAGGAGCCTGCCTACACACTGTTTGGGCAGGTGATTCGTAACTATTTTAGCGGAGGGATGAGATTGCTCGCTATATTCCCCGCTCAGCCTGGTGGGACAACTACAGAAAAGGTGGTTTCCATAGCAGCTCAAGGAACTCCGGCGCCTGTATCAGGGCCGATTATTTACGGTTATTATCTTAATGGAGAAATTACCATTAACCTTAGCGCTAACCGGCAAGAAGAACAGCTAAAAAGAGAAAGCCCCGGTTTAACTGATAATGAACGCAAAGGTTTTACCCACGCCCATGAGATTTTTCACGCCCTCGTGGACAAGAAAGGATTGCAGTTTTCTCCAGATCCTCAAAATTCTAAGGCAATAGAAGATAGAATGGCTAATATTTTTGCCCGGCTTGTCTTTGGAATTGAGAATAGCGGCGAAGGCGATATATTTACTAGCGTTGTGCAAGATGAGCAGATATGGCAGCTAGCCGGTATACGCTACATCGACCCAACGTTCTTAGTGCAGCTGGCAGGGATATTGGACACAGAGCAGATTGAACGAATCAAGAATGAGCAGATTAATGAATTGCCTGAAGGCGCCCAGGCCATGATGACAGACAACGGAGGGTTTCGTGGGATTGCCTTTGAGGATTGGATGCGAGGGTCCAGGCCACCGGGATACCGAAGTACTACCGCTATTATTACTGAAGCCAGGGGGGTGGGGATTTCTTTACGCCAAGTTCTTGATCCGGATGTACTTAGAGAGTGGAATACTCTGGTGGCGCGCATTACAACACCAGGAGGTTACTTGACTTCATCTCAGGCAAAGCGAATAGCTGAACTAGCACAGTTTATAAACTCTGAGGTGGGAAGAAAGATACAGGAAAAAAAAGGCGTTTCTGCTGAAGAATGGGTGCCGGGTAAGGGTCTGGAAGAAGTAACCGCTAAAATCATAAATGGAGCAAGCCACCTGATGCCCGGGGATTTAATTCGCAGCGAATCGGGAACGGAAAGAGTTGTTTTAAATATTAGAAATGAGCAAGTGTCTTGTTCTGTTAATAAAAGTGGTAATACAGGACAATCTGGGATGCTCATAGGTAACATTATTGCAGCAATTCATCAGAAAATAGTGAGAGTATATCGCCTCGTTAATCTACCTGCCATCGTTCAAGACAACGCTAATTCAATTCTTTCCGGACAGTATGACGCGGAAGCGGAGTCATTTGGAGGTAATGCGGGAGCATATGCGGCGGGGTATAATGGATTCATGGATAGAGAGGGAAGAATTGTCTATTGGGGGTCTCCGCAAATGCTAAGAGGCCGGATTCCTGATTTTCAAAATAGGTGGGAGAATGGCGAGTTGTTTAACTTTACCATGCGAATGAGAGTAAATCCTTCAACCTGGAAAACCGAGCATTATGAATTTGCCGTATTAGATAACTTCTATCAGGCGTTAATCCCCGCAGCCGCCATACAGCGGCTAATTTGTTCAATCACAGAAGCGGAAAGGAAGATAAATAACGAGGATGATATTGCCATTACCACTGAAGAATGGGCGCAGGGTAAGAGGCCGCAGGGCTATGTTTCATTAAGCAGCCTTATTGACGCTGCCTCTAGGTTAGGCTTAGATATTGGCGGGATTATTGGAGCCGAACAACACGCAGAGTTAAAAGGGCTCTGGGCAAAGATTATGCTACGTAGGCAGCCATTATCTAGGGTAGAAGTTTTGACTTTGGTTACTTTATCAATACCGGCAGCATTAAAATTGAAACAGGCTATTTCGGAAGCGGAAATGAAAAAAAATGATGAAGATGGTATTGCCATTACGCCCCAAGAGTGGTCAGAAGGCAAAAGGCCGGAAGGCTATGCCCGTACAACCCCAGTTATACAAGAAGCGGTAGGGCTTGGATTGAATATATCAGAGATTATTGGCCGTAGAGAACTTAATGAACTGCAGTCATATTTTATTAAGATTATGCAGGATAAGATGCCGCTTACCAGAAAGGAGGCAAAGAGGCTGGCCGAATTGTCTCAGCTTGTTGTGGGTAAGCTCAATGCCGCCATAGCGCAAGAGAAAAATAGACAGGCTGCGGTAAACGGAGCCGGAAAGCCTGCTGAAGTAGATGTTCAGATAAAGAAATTATACAAGCAGATAGTTATGTCTTCTCATCCGGATTTGTTTGCTACGCAGTATAAGCCCCAAGCAGAGGAATTTTTTAAGGAGGCGCAGCAGATTATGGGGGACAATTTGATTTTTGGGCCCGATAAACTGAATCAGCTACAAAATCTGTTAGCGCGTATTCAAAAATGGGGGGCTCCCAAGTTAACGGATGAAAATGGATTGAATGGGAATAATCATCGAAACGGTTCCCCTCTGGGGGTAGGTGGGGCTACGACGGCTACTGAAAAGGTCGAAATCCTTAATGGATTACGGGCGATTCCACAGCTTAGCCTTGATGCGCCTCAGAGGCTACGCGAAGCCGAAGCGCTTTTCTGGGCGTTGTTTGATGAGGGGGGAGCTTCATATAAAGATTCCGCTCAACGGATTGTACTCCAGATGAATCAGGATGAGCAAGCTTTTCTAATGGAGGTGGCGTCTAATACTTTATTGGGGGATGTTCAACAGCAATTACAGGAAGTATTGGATATGGGGCATACGGAATTAGCTCCCAACGTGGAGGGAGTAAAGGATAGTGACGTAACCAGCGCTTTATCGCCAGCAGAATTAGCAGCGCGTAAAGAGCCAGCCTATTCAATTATTTCGCCTCAAGAAAGAGATAGTTTGGGGACGTCTTCTTGGAAAGACTATTTAAGTGCAAAACGTCTTTCAGAGGCGTTTTTCCCTCCGTCCGGTAGCCCGTATTCACCGAAAGAAAAAACGATAAATTCTATTGAAACAATAAGAAGTATTAAACCTCGTTATAGCCAGGGCGAAGAAAGAAGCATAAGCGGTATTCGTAATCTAATTCAAAGTAGAGCAATAGATAGTCATACGGCGATAATTCTTGATTCGGGCGGGGCCCACAGTGTAGCGATGGCAATAGAACTAATGAAGCAGGGTTATCAACCTGTGGTTATGTTTGACGGGATTCCTCATCCAGCAGGAGTAAACAGGCCTGAGCAAGAACTAGCGACATTACTATATTTTGCTGCAGAAGCAGAAAAATTGAAAAGTGAAAGTAAGTTTACCAAAGATTCTCCTCCCGTTTTTATTCTAGATATTCATAGGAATGATAAGCCATTTTCGGGAGAATACGATAATGGCTACCACTATGCTACTACGGACTTTCTCTCAGGCGTAGCTTTAGCTGCATCTGGGATAACCAAGATTATTTATCTTAACGAGGGAAATCAGGATGGGTTGATACAAGACGGGTTTCAATCACAAGATAGATTACATAACGACTTGAAACCAATTGTGAGAGAATGGGAATCATCCGGTATTAAGATGTTTTATACTAGCGTTGCACCTTGGGAATCTATAGATGACGGAGTAAGCGTAATTGGGATCGAATCAAAATTATCTTATCCTGATATGGAGCCAGCAGTTTACGGGAGAAATATGGGAATCGCAATGCACAAAAATAGAAAGAGGTTTATCTTCACCGAAGAAGGCGAGTTAACCGTCATTAATGAAAGGGGCATTGCTCGAGATATGAACAGTGAAGAAATCGGATATTTTCGAAACGCAATTGAAATTCAACTAAGTAGACATCCCGACGATGTAGTTTTTAGAGAATTGTATAATAAACTTTTGCTGTGTTTAGGAACGCATAGTTCTCAAAGACACTCTAAGGGTGATATATCTTTTTCCTCAGCGGCTAAAGAATCGCCAGTTGGCGGTATTGACTTCCGCAACCTCCCGCTTGTTACTCAGGCGGTGAGTAATTTGAGTGCGGGGATTGTTGGCAGCCTCTTTTTGACAAGGCTCAACGCTGTGAACCTTGATTCTAAGTGGCAGGAGATTGAGCACTTGGTCAGTTCAGGTATTACTCCATCAGGAGAACGGATAAAAGAATACCTGCAGGCATCTTGTTACAATGGCCGTGTTGCACAGGATAAAAAACAGGTGGTTGTTTGTATCTCTAATATCCTGCGTATGGAAGAAGAGCGTTACGTCGCCACTGAACCTGTATTACGGGACATCTTGATTGTGCTTGAGTCAGGCCATTCAGCTCAGAAACTCAAAGAAGTCTTCACCGGTATCAAATCATAATTTTTAAAAGGGCGTCTCTCGCCTAATCTATTAACCTGAATGGATTGGGTTGTTTATCCCCCTTCGCCAACCAACCGTTAGGCAACTGGTATGGCTTCGGGGGATGTCACTATATGGGCAAGCCATACAAGCCCGTCAAGAGGCACTATGGGCTTGCCCGTGGGGTGCTCCATAAGACACGCCCTTCTTTCTTTATTACTTCCTCTTGCCACTGCGCGGCCGTTTTGAATTGACAAATACCTGTTTCTAGTTATAATAAGAATTGAAAATCCACTCAGAAATACGAAAATGAATAACATAGAAAGTAAAGTATATTTTTGGAAAACAGAAGCAAAGCAAGCTTTAGCCGTGGCCGAAGATTTGTTTAAACTTAGCCACTATTTAGAAGCGCTTTTCTTTGGGCACCTTGCTTTGGAAAAATTACTCAAGGCGAAGATTGTAAAGGCAACCAAAAAAGATCCGCTCTATTCTCATGATTTGGTTATCTTGGCAAAATATGCCAAGCTAAAGCTTGATGAAAAAGACTTGGATTTTTTAGCCAGAATAAATGTTTATAATATTAGAGCCAGGTATCAGGATTACAAGAAGTCTCTCTTTAAGCGGGCAAATAGACAGTTTACTAATGAAGAGTTAATAAAGATAAAAGGATTTTTTAACAAGGTAAAATGACTAAACAATATCTTAAGCAATTGGTATTAAAATATAAGTTAGCCCTTGTGCAAAAGAATATTCCTGTGAGCGCAATTTATCTTTTTGGCTCTTTTGCAAGGGGTAATGCCAGGAAAGGCAGCGATATTGACCTATGTGTTGTTTCAAATATATTCGGCAGGGATGATTTTAAAGAAATGGTATTGGTTAATCAGATTGCCAAGCGGGTAGCTCCGGAAATAGAGGCCTTCCCAGTGCCTGAAAAGGAGTTTAAAAAAGGGAATAATCCTTTCGTAATAGAGGCATTGAAGACCGGAGAGCGGTTAGCTTAACACCCTTCCTTTCAATAAACATTTTAAATTTCCCCTTTAGTTTAGCCTTAGCATCAGAAATTTTTCCCTGCTACTGGCAAATTTTTCTGGTTTCTTTTAGCAGTATTCTGTGATAAAATAAAATTATCTAGGTTAATCGTAGTTTAGCTCTGTCTTTTATGAAGAAGCAAGCGCATTGTTTTTACTCCGGCCGGGTGCAGGGAGTGGGATTCCGCTTTACCGCCGAGAGCCTGGCAAATAAGCTCGGGGTCTGCGGCTGGGTAAAAAACCTGCCTGACGGCAGGGTAGAAATTGTGGCCCAGGCAGAGGAAGCTGCGCTGAAAAGTTTCTTAAAAGAGATTGAGCAAGCGCTATCGTATTACATCCGGGGCGTAGATGTGCAATGGCTTAATCCATCCGGGGATTTTAAGTCTTTTGGAGTAGAATTCTAGGGATGCGCAAGGATATAGAAAAGAAAATCGCGGAATTGCGCCAAGTTATCCGTCAGCATGACTACAATTACTACGTTTTAAGCCAGCCAAAAATTTCCGATAAAGAATACGACGATTTAATCCGCGGCTTAAAAGAACTGGAAGAGCAATTTCCGCAGTTTCAAAGCACGGATTCGCCTACCGCGCGTTTATCCGGCGGCATCCTGAAAGGTTTTGCCGCGCTAAAGCATTGCCAGAAGATGTTTTCTCTGGATAACACTTATTCTTTCGCAGAGTTGAAAGATTGGGAAGCTCGCGTGCGTAAAGGTTTAAAGCAGGAAGAAACAATAGAATTTGTCGCGGAGTTAAAAATCGACGGCCTAAGCGCTAATCTTACCTATGAAGACGGCAGGCTGCTTAGCGCGGCCACCCGCGGCGACGGAGAAACCGGAGAGGATGTTACTGCCAACATCAAAACTATCCGCGCTGTTCCTCTGGTTTTATTAGGCAAAAATATACCGGATTTTATGGAAATACGCGGCGAAGTTTATATAGAAGATAAAGATTTTCAGGCTCTAAATGAAGAGAGGCAGCTGCAAGGGGAAGATCTATTTGCTAATCCGCGCAATGCCGCCAGCGGTACCTTGAAACTTTTGGATACCGCGCTGGTTGCCAAGCGCAGGCTGAACTTTTTTGCCCATTCCCTGGGGGAGTATCAGGGCAAGGAAATTATTTCGCAATGGGAATATTTATTGAAATTAAAAGATTGGGGCCTGCGCGCTAACCCTAATTCAAAACTCTGCGTGAATCTTAATGAAGTAATCAGCTGCTGCAAGAGCTGGCAGGAAAAAAGGGAAATTGTCAATTATGAAATAGATGGGGTGGTGATTAAGGTAAATGACTTAAAACAGCAGCGGGCCTTAGGTTCTACCATGAAAAACCCGCGCTGGGCAGTAGCCTATAAATTTCCCGCCCGGCAGGCAACAACGGATGTGCTGGATATTATTTTTAATGTCGGCAGGACCGGTGTAGTTACCCCGATTGCCAGGCTAAAGCCGGTTGAATGCAGCGGGGTAATTATTAAACAGGCGACCTTGCATAATTTTGATGAAATCAAACGGCTGGGTATTAAAGTGGGGGACCGCATCCTGCTGGAGCGCGCCGGAGATGTAATCCCTAAAATCGTCAAGGTGGTAGAGCGTAAGGGCAAAAAGGCTTTTATTGTCCCCGAATCCTGCCCGGCTTGTTCTGGGAAAATAATTAAGGAAAAAGCAGAAGATGTGGCTTTCCGCTGTATTAATCCATCTTGCCCGGCGCAATTAGAGCGGGGGTTGTTACATTTTGCCTCGCGCGCTGCCATAGATATTGAGGGTTTGGGCGTTGTAGTAGTAAAGCAGCTAGTAGAGTTAAAGTTGGTAAAAAATTTTGCCGATATCTATAAACTAAAAGAAAGCGATTTGTTAGAGCTGGAATTATTTAAAGAAAAAAAAGCTAATAATCTGCTTGAGGGGATTAAAATAAGTAAAACCAGGCCTTTGTCGCGGCTCATCTTTGCCCTGGGCATCCGCCACGTAGGCGAGAAGGCGGCTTATGTTTTAGCTCAAAATTTTCAGCAGTTGGATGATTTAGCGCAGGCGGACATAGAACGTTTGGAGAAAATATACGAAATTGGCCCGGTAATGGCAAGAGCAGTAGTGGATTATTTTTCCCTGCCGCAAAGCAAAAAATTGATCCTCGCCTTAAAAGAAGCAGGGTTAAATTTTAAGGAAACACGCCTTGCTGCGCAGAGCGCTGCCTTAAGCGGCAAGCAGATAGTCTTCACCGGAGAATTGAAAGAATTTTCCCGCCAGCAGGCAGAAGGCCTGGCGCGCCAGGCAGGGGCAAATGCCACTTCTGCCGTGAGCAAAAATACGGATTTTGTGGTAGCCGGCGCAAACTCCGGCTCCAAATTTGATAAGGCCAAGAAGTTAGGTGTTAAAATCATTGACGAGAGGCAATTCCAGGAGATGTTAAAATGAAGCTCCAAACCTTTATTTTTTACTGTGGACTATTGACTATGGTCTGTGGGCTAATTGGCTGCGACGCGTTCGTGCGCAAGTTTACCCGCAAGCCTACAAAAGACGCGCAAGCACCGGAAATGATTTTACAGCCGGAGGAATTTAAGGGCCCGCAGATGACCAAGGAAGAGCTTTACCGGCAGTATTATCTGTTCTGGTCATCCTGGCAGGAGGAGCTAATCAACGCTTTAATCTATAAATTAAGCCAGAAGAAACAACTTGACTGCGCTGCTGAAGCCCTGAAGAATTTAGAGCAGATGAAGCTGATGCTAAAGCCGGAAAAGCAAAAAATTATGCTTGCTTATATTGAACAGCTAAAGTCTTTAATTAGCAACATCAATAGCGATATCTACGGTAACGATAACTATAACCAGCGCGTGATTGCACAGCGCCTGAAAACCGATATCCACCGCGATTTTGTTTATAGCAACGTAGAAGGCGGCCTGTTATGATCTTAGAAACCATACCAGTGGGGCCGATGGAGGCGAATTGTTATATTTTAGCGGCCGGAGAATCTTCTCCGGCGATAATTATTGACCCCGGCCAAGATGAGCGTAAAATTCAAAAGGCTTTAGATAAATATAAATTGCAAGCGGCTTTGGTGGTCAATACCCATGGCCATTATGACCATATCGGAGCTGACGATAAATTTAAAGTTGCGGTTTACGCGCATAAAGATGACGTAGCTTTATTGCTTGATGCGCGGCTGAACCTTTCCGGGGTTTTTTCCAGCGCCTAT
>Ga0265296_1005320_pt1 | contig 10652 bp, 11 predicted proteins | sample MunlanPumphouse1_FD_189073 | JGI IMG/M metagenome (GOLD analysis project Ga0265296, IMG submission 189073) | Groundwater microbial communities from a municipal landfill in Southern Ontario, Canada - Pumphouse #1 | ecosystem: Environmental > Aquatic > Deep subsurface > Groundwater | place...
ATTGATGGTATTCCGGGGATGTTCACGATGGGCGGCATCTGCGCAGGCGCTTCAGGCAGGTTCCTTGAAATGACTGCAAAAAGGCTCGGGGTAAATATAACCGAGCTTGGCGCCCTTGCAATAAAAGGAAAAGCACAGAACGTAAAGATGAACAGCTACTGCATAGTATTCGGAATCCAATCTCTTGTTAATTCACTGGCTGCGGGAAGCTCTCCAGAGGATGTTGCGGCGGCAGCCTGCCATAGCGTTGCAGAGCAATTATTCGAGCAGCAGCTCCAGGAAATAGATGTGAAGGAGCCCGTAATAATGGTTGGAGGCACGGCTCTTATTGAAGGGCTGCCAAAGGCAGTGGAGGAACTGCTTAAAGTGAAAGTCATAGTCCCTGACAACGCGCAGTATATCGGCGCAGTCGGTGCTGCGTTACTTGCATCAGGATTTATATCCAGATAGAGGATTACGATGGAACAACTTGAAACATTTGTGGTGGAATCTCCTGACATTGTCGGCGCTAAGACCACAAAAGTCCTGATAATGGATACACTCGCAGACCTCACCCTGAACAGGGTTATAGGGCGATTGAAAGTTTTTGTTGACCCGGTTCAACCTGTTTTTATATTCACCGCTCTCCTTCGTCTCGGAACCCCTGCCATCAAGCTTAAGGATTTCGCCATTGTAGATATGGGAACACTTGGAAAGGATGAAGTAAAGATAGAATTGCAAAGAGAAGCATTTACGGTTAAATTGCTCAATAAGCTCTGGGAAAAATACGGCAAGGAGAATATCGAACAGCGCGATAAAAAAATTATCATTGTAAAAACAGACCCTTTAAAGGAGTTGGATATCCTGAAGGAGTTTGTGATTGAGGAGCCGCAGCAGGAAGTGCTTGACAGGTTGATTGATGCAGTTGCGCTTCGCATTATCCCTGAAGGATTCAGGGTGCGAAAACACGAGCTTTCAACCTCGCATATTCTTTTTGTGGCTTCGGAGGATACGCTTAAACCCGAATGGATAGCGAAAGCAAGAGATATGCTTGCTTCCCTGCGGAGTGAAGAAAATGCTTGAACCTGTAAAATACGTGGGCGGCGTGTATAAACACAATCATCTTCTGGAACTTGTGGAAGACCTTGGCGGTTACATACTCCAGAAAAATATTATGCAGACCGAAGTTGTACTTTTGATGCTTGTCCCGCTAAACGATATGCCGATAGTGGAGGCTAAAGCCAAGGAACTTCTCGGAAAGCTAATGAGGGCGCCGCTTACAGGAACCGAGATAGCGACAGTTGCTCCTACGCTTGCATATCACCATCTCCCCCATCTTGATTGCGATGTGGCTGAATTCCTGAGGCAGCATGGCGCCAAGACAAACATGGTGGGACTGGCAAGGGGCGTTGGAAAAAGAATATGCCAGCTTTCTGCTTTTGAACGAGACCTTATCAATGAGCATGACCTTGCCGTTTTTATTCTGGGGAATTATGAACACTGTATTATTGAAAAATCGAAGCGACTTTACGAAGGGATAGAGATACCCATTGTAGTGACAGGCGCGCCGGAATTGAAAACCGAGGATGTCCCGAATGCCACTGCGTATGTAGGGAGTTTTGGCAGGATATTGCATCAAATGCGCCATGCTGAGGAGTTAAGGACGCTTGATAAACTTGCTGAGGTGATAGGTAAAGTCCTTGATGATGTGAGAAAGGAACTCGCAAAAGACCCGCCTTCGGTTGCGCCGCCGCGTATCAAGAAAGAGATTGAGGAGCAGATTCCTGAGATTATCGATAGTCTTCATCCCCTGCCTATCACGCTTCAGATGAATGGCGCGCGGGTGAAGCTGCCGTATGAGGAGTACCATGAGCGGATTGAGAATATCAGGTTTGTGGAAGGGGTTACGATGAAGGAGGTGGCGCGGGTTTTGCCTTCGAAGATGAGGAATTTTATTTTGATTAAGGCGCTGCCCAAGAGTGAGACGGGGTTTGTGATATGAATGTGGGTAAAGTAGAAGTATCTTTGAGGCAAGTAAACATTAAATGAAATTAGAAAAAATTTTCATCAGAAATTTTCGTTCTGTAGGTGAGAAGGGTTTGGAATTAACATTTACACCTACTTGTACAACTTTTATAGGCGAAAACAATGTCGGCAAATCTTCAATTTTTGAGGCAATAAAAAAAAGTTTAGAGCCAAATGTTGGTTGGGATCCAGAAGAATGGTACTCTGGCAATCAGAACAAAACAGTTGAAATACAGTTTGCGTACAAACTTGACGATAACCAGATAAACCAAGTCATTGGTTTTTTGGGTCTACCTTTGAATGCAAGTGAATGTAGAGAAAATTTTACTGATAAATTGAACTACGAATTCAAAAAAGAATTGAACCGAATGTCTACACTATTCAAATTAGGAGAGTTGCAGATAGAAAGTAATAATACTATAAGTATTGGAGAAATCGATCAAACAAGAGGTTACTCGTCTCTCTCTTTACATGAAATAATTGCACAGATTAAGTCACAAAAAGGCAAAAAACCTATCCAAGTAATGAAAGAATGTTTAGGTAATCCTTATAGAAGAATCGATACTGGAAGAAATATAACTGAAAATCTTCTCAAATTATTAAGAGAAAGTATAGTTGTAATAGAAGAATTCAGAGAAAAACCACATAAAACATTGAGCGAACTTTGGACTTCGCCAAAGGGTCGAGAACTTGCAAGTGTTTTGTTTAACTTAAAGAATGCCAGACCAGAACAAAGGAAAAAGTTTGAGCAAATTCGAGAAAAATTCCATCAACTTTTCCCTGCTTTGGAGCTAGATGTAATAAAAGAAAACAACGAAATCAAAATACTTATACAAAAAGCAGGTATAGAATCTACAACCTTTTATTTAGGAGCTGGAATTTTAGAATCACTTCTTATACTTACCCACTTAATAGCACACAATGATAAAGTTCTTTGTGTAGATCATCCTGAGTTACACCTTCATCCACACGCGCAAAGACGTCTAGGCACTTTCATAGAAGGGGCAAATGAAAGTCAAATCCTGAGTATAACTCATTCTCCATATTTTGTGAATCTGAATAGAAGTAGCAGTATTTTAAGATTTATTCAAAAAGATGCACAAACCGAAGTCATTGAACTACCACAAAATTATTTTACAGATGAGGACTTTTTTAAATTGGAACAAATTTTGGATATTGATACTAAAGAGATGTTTTTCGCCCGAAAAGTCGTACTGGTCGAAGGTCAAACCGAGCTTGGGGCTTTGCCAATTTTTGCTTCTGATATTTATAATTTTGATGAAAATGGTGTTACTATAATCTTTGTAGGTGGAAAGAAGAGTTTTGACATCTTCGTAAAATTATGCGAAGGCTTTAAAATTCCTTATTTAGTTATTGCGGATCAGGATGCAGAGAAGGAGACGATTAAACTTAAAGAAAAGTACCCAAACTGCAAATCACATATTTTGCCTGATGAATTTGATGACCTTTTACCCGAAGGACTAAGAGAAGAGGCTAAAAGTGTGGTTGGAGACAAAAGTAAGCCTCGTATAGGCAAATATGTGGCAAAAAAGTTAGTAGATCGTAGAGAAATACCAAACGAAATTAGTCTTATTATTGAAGAGGTAAAAAATCTATGAAACACAAAGACCAAATCCTCACCCCCCTCAAAAAACAACTCCCCTACCTCAAGGAAAAATTCAAAGTAAAAAGCATCGGCATCTTCGGCTCTTACGCAAGAGAGGAACAGACCGAGAAAAGCGACATTAACATACTTGTTGAGTTTGAGGCGCCTGTGGGATTCTTCAAGTTCATAGAGCTTGAGAATTATTTAAGCGATAAGCTTGGAGCAAAAGTTGACCTTGTAACTCCTGACGCACTTAAGCCGCTTATAAAACCTGATATAATGGCGGAGGCTGTTTATGCCTGAACAAAAGGCAGGCTGATATACGCTTAGATAAAGCGAGCTTTTTTGAGCACGCGCCGCCCGCTGCTCCCGTGCCTATCGGCGCCGAACAGTGTAAAAATCCAATCACTGAAGTGAAAAATCCTGCAACATGTCCGTTTCCAAAAATTTCATTATCCAGCCAGACCATGTTACACTGATGCAAGACCTGAGCCCAAATATAACACAACTCTTCGCAATCCCCTTTTCCTTTTTCCTCGTAGTTCTCTCCATCCTCACGCTCCAATCACTCACAATAAACATAGTCAGCCGCCGTCTCGGCAACATTTCATCCAGCCACCCCTACTTATTCAGAGCCATGAACTGGTGGGGCGTATTCATTCACGAACTCAGCCATGCAATTACGGCGCTCCTCACACTGAATAAAATAAAAGAGTTCAAAGTATCCTCAAGCGGCGGGCATGTCGTGCATTACAGCACAAGGAGCGGGTTCTTGCAGTGGCTGGGTACGCAGCTTATCAGCGCAGCGCCAGCATTTGTGCCGCCCATCATCGTGGCAATGCTGCTGGGATATTTGCATTACATTGATTTGCAGAATATCATATTTGATTTGGGGTCGTTAGAGCCCATTGGTGTAATATCAGGTTTATACCTCGGTTTAATTCCCTATATCATAAAAACTGTTGGGCTGCTGCTCGTAAATCTCGATTATTCCAGAATCGAAAACATTATTTTGCTCTTGATTCTGACTTTTTCTTTTTCGGCTGCAAAACCGAGTTCGATTGATAAAAAATCCGGCATACAGGGCGACCTGCAATCATTGATAGAAGGATTTTACAAATACCCTGTATATACATTGTTATCAGCGCTGGTTTTCACTGGATTTTTCTGGATATTGTTGTATTTGAACCAGGCATTATTTTTATATGTTGTAATGTTTTTAATATTACTGCCGATACTGTCTATTTTCGCTCTGTTGTGCAACTACCTGTTTATAAGACTGATAAACCTCTTTGATAATTCTTCAAAACTTCGTATTATGTTATCGATTTTTGCCTTTGTTCTTGTTTATTATTTTATGAAACAATATACTGTGGAACAATATCTGATAAATATAATAAGCGCTTGCGTACTGGTAGGTATATTGAAGCTGGCAAAATGAGAATTCCAGCCGGAAGTAGTCGCATATAAATACCAAAAACCCAATAATAAAATGGGAGGAAACCTATGGAACTTAAATCTATTAAAATCGCTGCGCCGCCTGATACAAACCTTATACTCGGGCAAACGCATTTCATCAAGAGCGCCGAAGACTTATACGAAGCCCTCATAACCTCTGCGCCCGGCATCAAATTCGGGCTTGCGTTCTCTGAAGCTTCCGGAAAATGCCTCATAAGGAGTGAAGGGAACGATGAGGAACTCATAAAAGCGGCAGAGGATAATGCTCTTGCTATCGGATGCGGTCACGCTTTCCTGGTATTCATGAGAAACGCCTATCCCATAAATGTGTTGAATGCTGTAAAGAATGTGCAGGAGGTGTGCAGCATTTTTTGCGCCACCGCTAATCCTGTTGAGGTCGTAATAGCAGAAACACAGCAGGGCGGGGGGATACTTGGCGTTATAGACGGTGAAAGTCCCAAAGGCATCGAAGGCGCCGGGGATAAAGAAGAGAGAAACTCGTTCCTGCGGGCAATCGGATACAAGAGATAATGGAAGCAGAATATCTTAAAGTAAAGGTACCCGCCACTTCAGCGAACCTCGGCGCGGGTTTTGACGTATTCGGAATCGCGCTGGATATGCCTTTTGACATAATCGATGTAGAGAGAAGCGACAGGATTGAAATTATAATTAAGGGAAGGGATTCTAAATACGTTCCTCTCCTGCCGCGGAAAAACACAGCAGGCATTGTTGCTTCACTTCTTGGGAAAAACGTCAAAATCACAATAAACAGGAACATCCCCCTCTCAAGCGGGCTGGGGAGCAGCGCAGCGCCTGCTGCCGGGATTGCGTTTGCCCTTAATGAAATGTATGCACTCGGGCTTTCAAGGGAAGAGCTTGTAAATATAGCGGCGCAGGGGGAGAAGGTCGCTTCGGGCGCGGCGCATGCCGACAACGTGGCGCCCGCTATCTACGGCGGGTTTGTGATAGTCCATAAAGATAAGATAATTTCCCTTAATCCTTCAAACATTGGCATAGTTGCGGTTCATCCGGAAATAATTGTAAGTACGCGCACCGCCCGCGCCATACTGCCAAAAAGGCTCACACTTTCGGATATTTCCTTTAATACCGCAAACGCGGCAAGTATGGTCGTCGGGATGATGAACAGCGACATAAAGCTCATAGGGGAGAGCATGGAGAACAGGGTTATTGAAAAAGTACGTTCGACGCTTATCAAAGGGTATGCACAGGTTAAGAAAAGCGCGCTGGATGCAGGGGCAGCCGGTGTAACTATCAGCGGTTCTGGACCGACTATGATAGCTGTGTGCAGGATGGATGAAAGAGATAAGATTGCAAAGGCTATGACAGAGTCTTTTTCAAAGAGTCATATCAGAAGCGAGGCATTCATCACCACGATTGGAAAAGGGATAGAAATTATAGATGATAAACCTGCTTAAAATTATTAATACGATAAGTATTTAAGCACAGCAGGTTATAAGTAATGCGTTCGTTCAACAACGAACAGGATAAGCGGGTTCATTTTTTCAACGATACCACCCACTCCCCTTCCCGCTTATCTTACTTTTCATTGTTAAGAAGACAAAACCTTTTCTATTAGCCGTACCAGACTTTGCTCCAGTCAATGCGAAAACTAAATATTGTTATAAAATTAATAACTAATAGCAAATAAAAAGGATTGATGGCTAATGTATGAAATAATCATAATTTCTCTTTTTACCATATTCCTCTACACGGCGCTGGGAATTTATGTCCTGAAAAAAAACCCGCATGAACGTACCAACAAAATCTTTGCCCTATTGATGCTCGCCTTTATAATCTGGGCAATAGGAACATTCAACCTGGCTTTAATCCAGCAGAACGCTCCATTGAGCGAGGTTGTGATGCACATGAGGCTCCAGTTAAGCGGGGTAATCCTTGCCCTCACAGTGTTCGTCTTCTTTGCCCTCTCCTTCACAATTACTGAGAAAGCCCTTAAAAGCCCTCTCATCTACCTGATAATCATCCCTTCTCTCTACCTGCTGTACATAATATGGACATCCGACGTATCACGCATAGGGAGCACCGCTTTCTCAACAATATCAGAAACAAAACCTGAACTCTTTCTTTATTCCACAGTATTCGCAGTTGCCGGTATCTACCTGTTATTCAGGTATTACATGAAGAGTAAATACATGGAGCGAAGGCAGGCAAAACTCATATTGACAGGCGCAATAACGGCGATATTGGTTGCGGTTATTATAAACATAATATTGCCCATGTTCTTTGACATACAGTTCCTTGCGCTTTCAACCCTGGCGCCTGCTGTGATGGGCATTTTCATTGCGTATGCAGTTTACCAGTACGGTCTTTTCATAAAACCGATGCCAGAGCTCTCGGTTACCTCTTTCTGCGGCGTGGAGTGCACTTTGTGCCCTGAATACCAGAATGGCGAATGCCTGGGGTGCAGGTTCGACAGGGAAAGATATAGTAACTGCGCGGTTTACAGATGCGTGGTAGAAAAAGGATACAAAGATTGCGGCGACTGTGCAGAAATAATCGAATGCTTGAAACGAAAAGAAACACCCTGCATCGGTTATGTGCCGCAGATGAAAACGCACAAATACTGCCTGGAGCCGGGCAGCACCTATTTTGTAAAGAACGGTTACGACTACTTCTTGGACGCGGTCAAATGCGGCGCATTCGGTCTTGTTGCAACCACCGCGCATCCGCAGCAGATAAAAGAAAAATACCATTTTACTTCAACGCCAATAGTATGGATATCAGATGAGGCGGTTGAGATGGGGGTCAAACCTGCCGACCTTAAGCGCCTGAGTATTTTACTCACGAATTTCATGAAAAAAATTGGCAATGCTGTAGTCATACTCGACGGCATCGATACGCTAATAACGATTAACGGTTTTGAAAATATGCAGAGGGTTATCCTGATTCTAAATAGCGCAGCCCGGACAACAAACAGCCTGCTTATCATTCCAACAGCTTTAGAGGGTGAAACACTCAATAAACTAAAACAGGGTATGGAATTAAAGGCAGGAGAATTATAAAACGTATGAGGAGGACAGTTCAGAAAACGCTGACAGGAGAGGCTGCAACTCGCCAAGCAGTAGCCATGCAGCCGCCTGTCAATCTAACAGATATAATCTGGCTGCCCATAAAATACTATATAAGCACGGCAAATCTTCAGCGTCTGTTGTTCTTACTGGCGTTTCTAACGTACGGCGTCGGGGACGGCGTAACCGCGGCTTATATGATGGACAGGACTGGCATTATACGCGAAATAAACCCTGTTATGCGGTTCTTGTATGCTTCTTATGGCGCACAGGGCGTTATCGGTATAAAAATATGGTTTACCTTCATGATATTATTCCTGGTGTGGATTATTTCAAGGAGAACAAATACGTACTGGACAATCAACGGTTTCCTGTCTGCGCTCTGTGTTGGCGGCTTCATGGCAGTAAGGGCGAACCTTATGGCTGCCTACGGAATGACGCCGCCCTCGGCAAGCTCTGTTATAATGGCTTTCCTGATCCTGATGGTGCTTTTTGTGATGTTAGGTGACATGATGGATAAGCTCGGCTCAACGAGCGTTAAACAGGTTCGCGAAAGTCGAACTTCGCAATCGTTCTGATGCGGACTATCCTTTATCCCTATAGAGTCAATAAACCGTTAGATTTATATTCTGAAAAATAAATTTTAAAAGACATAGAAGAAATATATATGGTATTAAGATGCATTCAAAGCTATGGGGTCTGAATAAATGGAACCGCAGATAAACGCCGATGAACGCAGATTAAATGCTTTGTCTGAGAAAATCATAGGTGCAGCTTTTGAAGTTAGCAATGTTCTTGGAGCTGGTTTTCTGGAGAAGGTCTATGAAAATGCTTTGAGTCTTGAGCTCAATTTGAGTGGATTAAAAACAATTCAACAGGCGCCATTAAAAGTATTTTATAAAAATAAATTAGTGGGAGACTATATTGCAGACATATTGGTCGAGGGTGAGGTCATTATTGAAGTAAAAGCGATAAAAGAATTCGATACTGTACATTTTGCCCAGTGTTTGAACTATCTTAGAATAACAGGGTTAAAACTTTGCCTTATGATAAATTTCAGTAAGCCAAGGGTTGAAATAAAAAGAATTGTGAATGGCATCTAATTCCAATGAAACAAATCTGCGTTTATTTGCGTTCATCTGCGGTTTAAATTATTACAAAAGACCAGACAACTTTATTTCACAAATCATCACTTGTCAACGGATGTTATCCTTTATACGTTGGGATTAAATATTTATCATTGGAAGGCAATCATATATATATACGGCATGTCGTAAATTAAATTCATAATATAATAAAAATATTATTTGACTTAATTAAATTGATACGAAACGGCGGTAAAACCCTTCTGTCATGCCATAGAGCAGTGCCAGCGGCGCTCAAAGGCGGGCTGCCATACGGCAGAAGTCAGGAATGCCGATGAGGAGAAATGAACCATGGAGACCTGAAACTATATATAGTTTCATAATCATTATCATAATTGACGGCGCCGGTGAGGAAAAGTGTGTATGAGTACCAGAAGACTACGTTTTCTTTTAATTTCGCTTATTGTACTCATCGTGTTAGCCGGGGCGGCGAGCGCAGACCAGGTAACGCTTGTTGCTAACTGCACGGGGTGTACATACCCGGGTACCAACACACTGGTGACTGCAAATCCGGATAGTGTCGCATACAACAACCTTGCGACTTCCGATAATAGAGTTGGTGCTATAAAATGATAAAAAGATTGCTTTTCATTTTTCTTATGGTAACTACTATTCCTATTGTTGACGCACATACATTTGATACTTCATCACAAGCTGTAGCCGCAACCAGTCCTGTAACTTTATCATATACGGCAGGTTCAAATTCAACAGTTTTAGTTGTTGGTCTCGCAATAAATAGTCTTACAGCAAGAGCTGGTGGAGCACCAACTTATAACGGAATACCATTGACACAAGCTAACGTAACACAGACGGCAGCGAGCGAAGTAGCAGCAGAATTATGGTATTTATTAAACCCACCGACAGGAAGCGCATTTACAATAAGTGTTCCGAATACAGGAACATTTTCTATTAGAGTTATAGCTTCTACTTATAATGCGTCTGCCGGGTATTCCTCTGCGTTAGATATTGCGGGTGGTTGGACTGGAAGTACTGCAAATCCCTCTAATTCATTGACTACAACTGTTAATGGAGACGCTATTGTTGATATAATGGGTAATAGTAAGAATACAGCAGAAACTGCAAACAATCAAGTATTATTATTCGCTAATGATGAAGGGAACTGGAATACTGCAGCACAATATGCTCTACAAGCAACTGCGGGTGCAATTACATTTACCCATACGATAGCCATCCCAAATGATTGGGGGCATATTATGGCGGCATTTAAAGAAGTAGATACCAGTCCGCCGAATGTCACCTCGAACACCAACAATGTCTTCGTAAGCAACAGAAGCCTGGTAACCCTGAACGCCAGCATAACAGATTACCTTGGCGGCTCAGGCGTCAAGAACGCAACCGTAAACGTCTCAGGAATAAACACTACGATAAATG
>Ga0265296_1005322_pt1 | contig 10650 bp, 13 predicted proteins | sample MunlanPumphouse1_FD_189073 | JGI IMG/M metagenome (GOLD analysis project Ga0265296, IMG submission 189073) | Groundwater microbial communities from a municipal landfill in Southern Ontario, Canada - Pumphouse #1 | ecosystem: Environmental > Aquatic > Deep subsurface > Groundwater | place...
ACTTGGCATTTGCTTTTTTTACCATTACTCTCAGAGAATGCTCCTTTCCCTTTTGCAGCACTGAACAGCATGTCTAGTTTTGGTGCAAATACAGCGCCTGCCAGGTGAACTAAATTTTCAACATAACCCACCGAGGTTGCCCATTCATAATGACCTGTTGCAAATGTGCTCGAGCCATCCAGTTCATCTATTATGTAAACTCGCGAACTTTTCATTTTATTGAGGTCAACACTTTTTACAATGCGTTTAGAGATTTTCGCGTCCTTTACGATCTCTTCTGTTACAAAAAATGCTTCTTTGTCCTTAGCCAATTCATTGAGAATAGCTTTCTGCGATAAGAAATCAGCGTCCGTCACTATTGCGTGGCTTCCGACGTACGCGTCGTCTTTCGTCTCAATTTTTGTTGGTCTTATGTTTTGAATTGCTTTTCCGCCCGCAACGGCTGCCTGTTCACAAATTTTTTGATAATCCATAGTATTATTTTACTATCAAGGCTTTATGAAAGTCTCTGAAGTGTTCCAGCCAGCTGCCTTTCCATATGCCGGTTCCATAAAGTATTCTGGAAAGCATGTCATCCGGCATGAATATGTACGGCGCATCTTGAGGCTCTTCTGTCTGGAGAACAGGAATTGTTCCTTCATCTGTTTTTTGTGACTTGTAAACCACGGGACTATCTAGCCTGTCTCCAAATCTTCTGTTGCTTATATCTTCCGGCCTGAAGACAAAGCTTTCGCGGTTAAAATGAATATAATCATCACCTTTCATCATGCCCTCCGTGTCCACAGCTATTACATTTTCCGGGTCAAATTCAACTATGTAAACTTTTAGGGCATTTATGGCTGCCTCAGCTTCCCAAAGAAACTGAAGATAAGCCGTTGTCGAACTCACAAGATCATTGCCGCGGTATATTTCAACCCTGTCTGGTAATTCAATGATAGGCTCCAGAAAATAGGTTCCTATAGGTTTCCTTGTATCAATTCCTATTCTATTAGCTGCATCTAGTGTTATTGCTCGCGCAACCGGATCGTCATTAGAAACAAGTATCCGATGAGGTTTTTCTTTTGTCACCAGAACCATTTCAGCGCCCTCAGCTACCATGATTTCTGCTGGATAGTAGGTTTGCCTTTCACAGGAAGGAAATCCTCCGGATATGCTATGTTGCAGCGGATGTGTAGGCGCTCTCTTATCGCGACGATGAACTAATACTTTACCGTTTTCTAGAAAATAAGCAGCTCCGCCTGAAGGCGACCTAAGTGGATTACTTTCTGTTGCTATTTTGGCATACCCATGTTTAATTAAATCATCATAGACACTAAAGCCAAAATCCGGGTTAGCAGGAAATCTTTTTGTAACCGGTGAGCTATCCGTATCATAGTGAAGTTTTGCAACTATTCCACCATCTTCCACTTGCGCTGTGGCTCTATGAACAGGATATATGTGTATTTCTCCCATATCGCTACTATAAACCAAACGTTCTTAACCCTTCAGCACGTCACGTATCTTCTTCTCAGAAATAGGGCCCTCACGGACGATTTTGCCTTCTATTGTGTCGTAGAGTGTTGACGCTTTTCTCTTTGGTATGCTTCCTGCATCAATTATCAGGTCAACTTTTCCGTCAAAGACGTTTATGATATCTTTTATTTTATAAAGATTCTCCGAGCCGGACAAATTAGCAGATGTCGACGTAATTGGCTTGCCGAGCTTTTTGCTTAAGCTTAGGATGAACTTGTTGTCTGGTATGCGGAATCCTACGCGCCTCTTAGGCATGCTTTTAGTTTCGACAATCAGCGAAAGCGGTCCTGGCATAAAAGCAGTCGCAAGCTTTTCCGCTCTTTTTGTTATTACAAGATATTTTTTTGCCATCTTCAGGTCTGAAAAAGCAATAAGCATGTGTTTTGATTTGGCCCTCTTCTTGATCTGCATGACTTTTTTTACTGCTTTGTCGTTGGTTGCATCAGCCCCAATGCCGTAGATTGTTTCTGTCGGGTAAATTATGATGCCGCCTGAGCTAAGAACAATTGCTGCTCTGGTCAGGGCTTTTTTATCGCTTATTTTTATTATTTCCGTCATATTATTCCATCCACGTTATTTCTGCCTGGTCTGTGCGCCACATGGAATTGTAATCAACTATCGTATGACGCACTCCGTGTGTCTGTTTGCTTACAGGTTTTACGCCAGATCTGTGCATTAGCAGCCCGGTCCATGCAATCATAACGCCTTGGTCGCCACTATATTCTTTCGGCACTACAAATGCTTTCGCCCCTCTTTCTTGACACATGATTTCAATCATCTCACGGAAACGCTTTGATGCTGCGACGCCGCCGACCAGCAAGACTTCGCTTTTGCCTGTATGTGCCAGAGCCCTCTCGGTTACTTCTGTTAGCATGGCATAGCAGGTTTCCTGAAACGAGAAGCACAGATTTCTGAGCATCTGTTCGGATTTATCTTTGTTGTATTTTTGTATAGCCGCCGTTGTAATGCCGGTGAAAGAAAGATCCATACCCTTGACCACATAAGGCAATTCCATATAGCAACCGCCTTCAGCGAGCTTTTCCATGACAGGACCGCCAAATGTCTCTGCTTTTTTATCTTTTCCATAGGTTTCCCGTATAAAAACATCTATGGCATTTCCTATAGGTATGTCCTGGGTCTCGCCGAAAACGCGGTAGCGGCCTGATGCATAGCCTATGACTTGCGTGTTGCCGCCTGATACGTAAACAGCTATAGGATCTTTGCAGCCGCACATTAGTTTGCCGATTTCTATATGCGCCACTCCATGGTTCACGGCAAACAGCGGCTTGTTTTTTGATATTTCCTTCGCGAATTGCGCCCCTACCTTCAGGCACGGAGGCAATCCAGGACCAGCGGCGTAAGCAAATAAATCAATATCAGTGAGCGAAAGGCCGGCTGTTGCCAAAGACTCTTCGAGAACTTTATCTTTTACTTTTACGTGATGTTCTTTTGCGTCCAGCGGATTTATGCCGCCTTTCTCCGGAACATACATGTCACGCGTATTCGCTAGGATTTTTTCGTCGTCTATTATTCCGATTGAGAAAGTGTGCGCGGTGCTCTCAATTCCTAGGCATATCATGGTTGACTAGTGGTTGCTGACTTTTTAAGCGTTTACCTTAAGGTAAGAACATGACTTTATTGGCGGCATTTCAGGGCAATAGATGTGCACTGGTAGCATCCGATATTATGGCACAGTTTGCTTCTCAAGAACAATTAACGTTGCCAATTGAAGAGCGGCAATATGAAACGCTTATTGTAAGCAAATTTAGACCACTCCCAAACGGAGATCTTTTGGCTTATCATGGCAGATTAAATAATGCGATGATCAAGCATCTTTATAGCAAAACCTTGCACGGTTTGCTTGCACTGCCTTTGGTTGATGACCCACTTTTTAAAGATGTGGAGCAACTTGAACAATTTTATTTGATTTATGTCTCTGTTAAAGACACTCAGTTATATGTTCTAGGCGAAGCTAATCGCACATTAAGGAAACAAAATTTAGGCGATGTTTCTGCAGCCGGATATATAGATAATTGCACTACCTTAACAACTATAGCTGATAGCAATCGTCGTGTAACTGGAAAATACAACAGGCAATTTCTACAAGAGCTTTCCGATTCATGGGAAAGATATTTAATTGATGCTGAAAATCCTTCAGAACACTTTGGAGGTTACGAAAGTTATATAGTGACTCCAAGCGAAGTAAAATTGTATAAAAGAAACCCAGGAAAACTTTCAGGATGCAGGTGGGCTGAAGTAGATAGCAATGGAACAATTCGATTCTGATCCGTCTTTATAAGCTTTTTCCACAAAGTTACGCTGATTGAGTATGTACCACATAGGAAGAGTAATCGAAGTGTTCTCCAGTGAGGACAAAAACATAGTAACCTTTGACAGCAATGCCCAGGCAATGCTTGACATGTGGGACGAGAATCTCATAACTGTCGGAATAGATTTTCACCTGAGCAAGTCAATAAAGAAGGATGACATAGTTCTCGTCGACTATACAGCCACTCAGACCGGGCCGCGCATGATAATCGTTAAGCTGCTGCGCGGTGAAGTGGGCAAAAGGGCCTGGAAACAGTACAAAGAACATTTTGAAAGAATGCGCACAAAGGGCCCGGCTGCGAAGACCATCAGCAAGCAGTCCTATGTCGGCTAGGTAATTATTATGAAAATAGTTTGTATGACCGACGGACTTTTTGCACCGTTTTTTTACGATACAGTTAGCCATAGAGGTGTTTCTTTGTATCGCGATGCTGTAACGATAGTAATGAAGCCAGATTTTGATCCTTACCGTTGTTCAGAACCAGGAACAATAAAAGAGTATGAAATTGATCCTTGTGCTTTTGAAGACCTTTTCCAAGCAGGTAACAGAATAGATAGAAAGGCCGCTGTTGATGTTTTAAGAACAGCCGGGATTCAAGTTTCGCAAGTCCGAACATCTAGTTCACGTTAGGCACGAAATCAAGAACACATCTTAGATCCTTACCTTCTGCAAGAAACAATTTGCCTTCATTTTCCATTTTCTTCAGTTGCTTATTTGTGAAAATTTCCATCTTCGTGATGGCATTGGGATTAAACAGAATTCCATAGCCAACCTTTTTTATAATAGGCAGGTCCGTGAGTCCGTCTCCTACATATACTATTTCCCTTCGCTTTAACTTGTAGATTTTTTCCAGACGCGCGACTATTTCTGTTTTTTCCATCTTGATTACGTCGCCGTATATTTTTCCGGTCATAATACCGTTTTTTAATCCGAACCGCGCTGCATATATATGTGAAACATATTCCAGAAGGTGATGCTTCTCCAGAAATCTTCTGATAAAAGTTTCGTCATTGATGCTGATTATGACAATTTTGTAACCATTCTTTTTCAGTTTGGCAAGGGTCTCCCGTGCTCCTTTTTGCAGGCGCATGTGAAGAAGCAGTTTCATTACATGGTCTATGTGGACGCCCTTTACCTGTTTCATGACCTCACCCACGAAAGCGTTAAATTTTTTCGGGTCCATATTGCCTTCTATGAATTGTGCACCGAGCTCAAAGGTGCGCAGCTTGTGCCCAATGAGAGGCAACTTGAAGACCATTTTATTGTTTACAAGAACATCATCGAAATCAAAGCAAATCAGTTTTTGCATGATTAACTATATGATGGATGGTATAAATCTCTAAGCTCGTTGTTTAATCGAAAGTCCAAGAGTCTTTAATTTGCTTATCGCTTTAGATAAGTCTTTTTCTTTTACAAGTATGTGGTCGGTGGAATACGCAGAAATTGCAAAAAGGCTTATATTCTCGTCTGCCAGTGCTTTGGAAATTTTTGCCAGGAATCCAACAAGCCCGAACGGCAAAACCATTTCAAACGTCAGGATTTTCCAGCCTTTTTCCATTTCTATTGCAGTCTCACTGAATTTAGATTGGTCAATTATAACCGTTGTTTCGTTTTTGTCCTGAATAACTGCGAAAGCGCCCGCTAGCGGTTTTTTTGATTTAACTACGGCAAAAACTTCCTTCCAAACATAAAACTTGCCGTTTTTGAAGAAATCTTCAGGTTTCATAAATAGAAATTACTCGCTTTTGCTGATGGTTGACCAGCCGCACTTGCCGCAGTATTTGCGTGTCTTGTACTTGGCCAGGAATGTTCCCTGTCCACAGCGAGGGCATGGCTCATTCTTGCGCGTCAGTGTGTTGCCCTTCACTTCGTAAAGTTTCCATATCTTTACCTTGGTGTGTTTCTTCTTTGAATGAGGCCGCTCCTTTTGCGACTTCTTCTCCTTCTTTGGCTTCTTCTCCTCTACCAAAGGTGCTGGTTCTTCTTTTCTCATGTTAATTATTCAACTCCATTTAATTATGAACTAGCCGGTGCCTCTTTTGGTTCTTCTTTTTTTGAAAGGTCCTTGACTATTTTCTCGTCCCACAAGAAAGCGAGGCATTTCGAAGTAGGCGAGCCCCTTGCTGAGATTATTTCCTTTATTTCTGTCTTTTCAATCGGCACGCCTTTTTCCTTTGCTATGTACTGCTGTACAACTGCCATGGCTGGCGTGGACTCTTCAGGATGCACTATATCCAGTTCAAGCTCCTTTCGCTTAAGGAACTTGTTGTAGTTCTCTTTTTTCAGTTCAATTCTCATAATTATATGCTACCCGATAAGTTTCCCGTACATTATCAGCAGATAATTGCATGTAAGGCTTTAAAAGATATTGACAGCCGCAGCTTTCAGCGACAGGTAAGAGAAATTGGTTTGCTGATAGTCCGTATAAATCTGGCTACTTATTGAAGTAAATATGCCAAGAATCAACCAACAATAGCAAGCAGGACTGCGTACAGCTTCGCTAAAGACATTGGATCTATCTTTCTAAGGATAACTGTTTCTCTCTCCCTGCCAATTTTATCTCCTAATTATTCTATAGACATGTCCGTATTTACATATTTAGAATCAGACTTTAATGAAATTCAATCGTTTTCTCTCCACCAAACCGGATTTAAAAAATTATTGGTTATAGGGAAAGCATGGGTAGTGGTCGAAGAGAGGTTTCCAGAAGAGACTTTCTGATGGCAATGCCCTATGCGCTCGGCGCTATTTCCGGCTATGGACGAAGCAAATCATGGGTGGCGATTGAGAATTTTTTCCAGCCAGGAACAAAAGATTGGCTGCTTAAAAATCCTGCGACGAATCGTGAAATAGAAGGTTTTGCTTCTGCGGCGTCCAATGATTCTGTTACAAGCGTCAATCTTGGAGATAGCATTAATTTTTATGTTAGTACAGATTCTGCTTACAAACTGGAGATTTTCAGGACCGGATGGTACAGAGGCCTTGGCGGAAGGAAGATGTGGTGGAAAACAGGCAATGGATGGGTGGACTCTGTTGTACTGAATGGAAGGCGGCAGCGGGAAGCCGTGCCGGACCCCTATAATTTTAACCTTGTCGAATGCGGCTGGGACAGGTCGTATTCTGTCGATATTCCACTAGAACACAGAGACTGGACCCCGCCAGAATATTTGCTGGAACTTCCCAATGACTGGCTTTCAGGAGTTTACCTATGCAAACTTACAGCTGCAAGCGGAAAGCAAAGCTACATGAAATTCGTCGTGCGGGACGATTCAAGCACATCAGACGTATTGCATCAAATATGCGAAAATACGAGCATAGCTTACAATCCCTATGTAAATTCGCTTTACCAGCCCCTTACGCTAGGCAAGCGCGCCTACAAGGTATCATTAGAAAAACCTTCAGTGGAGCGCTTTGGCGCCGGCCAGTTTTTGAACTGGGAAATACATATGGTTAGATTTTTGGAACAGCAGGGCTATGACGTAACTTATTCCACTAATCATGATACGCATATCAGGGGCGATTTGATCAGGCGGCATCCGGTTTTTCTTTCCGTCGGCCATGATGAATATTATACAGCTCGGATGAGAGACAATATTGAAGCCGCGAGGGACGCCGGCACCAGCCTGATGTTTGCAGGAGCCAACAACTGCTACTGGCAGGTCCGTTATGAAAACTCCTCTTCAGGCAAGCAGTACAGGACAATGGTTTGCTTCAAAGAAAACCGGAAGCTAGACCCATTTGCAAACAATCCGAGAAAGGCAACAGCAAAATTCCGGGACCCGCCAGTTAACAGGCCTGAGGGAAGATTGCTCGCCGTAGCCTACGATTATGAAGTACAGTGTAACAATGATGATCTGGTAATAAATGACGACAAAGACAGGGTATTTGAAGGGACAGGCCTGACGAGGGGAGTTCATTTAGAGAGGCTCGTGGGCTATGAGGCTGATGCACTCTCGCGATATAAACCGGCAAATGTTGACATAACCCTTCTCGGGCATTCTCCCTATTCGGCAAATGACAAGCAGTTTTTCTCTGACATGATCATTTATCGAATGCCTCTCGGTAATTTTGTCTTTTCTGCGGGTTCAATCCAGCTGGCGTGGGGGCTCGAGTCAGTTGATTTTCGTCCGACACCTGTGAGTGGAGGCTTGCAAAGAATGTTCAAGAATCTTTTTGCAGAAGCAAACGTGCTGGGATCTCCTCAAAAGTTGAATGAAAGGCCTATTTTTCCCGAAAAACTCTGTGAAATTAGAGGGTTTGAAGGGTGCAGATAGTGTAAACTTATCTGGACTTATATACTTCTTCTGACAAATATTCAGAGGTGATATCAATGCCTCTGAAATGTATTTTCTGTGAATCCGGGGATGTGATCAGGCGTGGCAAACTAAGAGACCGTGTCGGCACAAAACAGCGCTACGGTTGTAAGAAATGTGGAAGACGGTTTGTAAAGGATGATGGATTCAAGAAAATGCGCCATAAGCCGACAGTGATTTCTCGTGCGATCCATATGCATCAGGATGGCATGTCGTTCTTCACGGTGCAAAATCATCTCTGGCAGCACGACAACACGCGTGTCAGCAGGCAAACTCTGTGGAAGTGGGAAAAGAAGTACTCGAATTTTTTAAAATCCGCTTCTGCAAAACGTAAGGCCAAAAATCAAAGGTCGCGTGCACGTCGATGAAAAATACATCCACGTCGGCAACGAGCATGGCTATGACCTGAATGCGATTGATTCGAAGACCAAGTACATTTTAGCGCATTCCTACGTCGTAAATCGCACGTTTCCTGCATGCGTGAATTTCCTGCGACGAATAAAGACAACATGTTACAGACAAATGCTCGAAGTCTACGAAAAAGAAAAACATAAGCCCGTGAAAAAGCGCGAGCTGATTACGTTCGTGTCTGACGGATTCGAAAATTACAGGAACGCGTTCAACAAACTTTTCTACCGAACTTGCAAACTTAGCTTTGGTGTGCCAATCGCGTGCAGGAAATATGAACTGAAACATAATAACAATGCGATTGAGCGGTACAATGGAAAAATTGAAGACAGGACAAAGACGATGCGGGATTTCGGAAGCCACGAAGGTGCAGAGAGTTTTCTGAATCTGCGACCAGTTATACAGAACTTCGTGAATCCGCATCAAGGACTGAAAGGAAAAACGCCTGCTGAAATTGCTGATGTCGACCTGAAACTGGGAAGAAACAAATTACTGAACTTGATCAGATATGTTGCTCAGCAAGTCCAGAGAAGATGACAGTATCAAGGGTGCAAAATCTTCTTTACGCCCGATAAAGCGCTTTTCCCGATGTAAAAATCTGGGTGTGTGCGAGAAATCCACGAATCTTGCAAATCGATGACAACGGCAAAAATATACCCAGAAATTACCATTCAAGCTTTGTGATATTCCAACGTGCTGTCTTATGGAATCTCTGTGGATATGTAGATATTGTCAATGTAAAAATAGAATGCTTATACTTTTATCGCGTATTTTCCCGGTGCTGTTGCTCCAAGCTTCTTTGCGATTTCCGAGTTAACATCAAAGATTATTATGGTGCCCTGGAAGCTCGTTGTTATGTTATTTGTCTTGCACACTACGCAGGTGGTGCCCTTCAATATACGCTTGCACTGCCGACACGCTCGTTTTACCATAATAAATCACTTTGTTACCTATTTACCCGATTTATAATAATATATTTTTTGACTGCAAGCTACTTTCTTTTTAAAAAAGGAGCTTATTTCTTCTTTTTCTTATCCCTTTCAATCCATTCCATCGCGCCCAGATGAGGCTGTCTCATAGTAAGCGATATCTTGTTGCGTCCCTTTCCGAGAGAAACGCCGACTATCCTGGCGCGTATGATATCACCCTCGCGCAGCCTTATGCCAGTCTTTTTGCCGGTGAAAACCGCGTTCTTTGCGTCATAGGATATCTTGTCGTCCATTATCTGGCTTACATGCACCAGAGCGTCGAGCGGCCCTATTCTTGTGAAGGCGCCGAATTCTGTCACGTCAACAACTTCTCCCATGACTATCTCATTTATTTCCGGCTTGTATGCCAGCATCTTGAATTCAACAGGATAATAAATAGCTCCGTCCTCTGGTATTATTTTTCCATCGCCTATGCTAATTATGTCAGTTATAACGAGAAACACGCCGATGTCAGCATTCATCTTGCCTTCTATCTGTTCCTGAAGACTCTCCTTCACGGACTGCGTGAGCTCAAGGTCGAACTTTGTCGGCAGTACGCGTACCTCATCTTGTACAGTCAAAACTTTGAACACGTTTTTTCACCAGTTATTCTTATGACTAATTATAAATTTTAAAATCATAAAGAACATAATCTCTTTGGACAAATAAGTTTTAAAGCTTACTTTTGGGCTAAAACAGGTGCAAGCCGTACGTCACGAACAGGGAAGCCAATAATATTGATATCGTATTCATAACTTTTATCAGTGAGTTTATAGCTGGACCGCAAGTATCTTTATACGGGTCACCCACAGTGTCACCAACTACAGTTGCTTTGTGTACATCGCTTCCTTTCCCGCCCAAATTGCCGTCTTCTACGTACTTTTTGGCATTATCCCATGCTGCTCCAGCATTGGCCATTGAAAGTGCTAATAAAAGGCCAGATACTATCGATCCGGCAAGCATAGCACCGAGTGCCTCTGGTCCCAGCAGGAGACCGACAAGAATTGGTGCGAGCACTGCAATAAGAGCCGGAATAACCAGCTCTCTGAGCGCGGCCTTGGTGCTTATGTCCACCGCCTTCTTGTAGTCAGGTTTTGCCTTGTATGTCATTATGCCCTTT
>Ga0265296_1005323_pt1 | contig 10649 bp, 11 predicted proteins | sample MunlanPumphouse1_FD_189073 | JGI IMG/M metagenome (GOLD analysis project Ga0265296, IMG submission 189073) | Groundwater microbial communities from a municipal landfill in Southern Ontario, Canada - Pumphouse #1 | ecosystem: Environmental > Aquatic > Deep subsurface > Groundwater | place...
TCACGCAGGCGCTGCGTTCACGATCACCGGCAGCCTGCCTCGCCACGCCGCCCACACCGCAGGGTCCGTCGCCAGCTCGCAGATGAAGTGCGCGACGTTGGCCATGTTGGTCTCGCCGGGGCGGAGCAGGCTGTCCACCAGTCCTTCGTGCAGCGCGTACTCCGTGAGGTCGCCCTTCTTCAGCGTGTCGGGGCGGACGGCCGCCCACTGCGCGTACGGGTCGGCGGCCTCGATGACCTCGTGGAGGAAGTCCGCGGCGCGCTGATTGTCCCGCGCCGGAGGCACGAGGCCGCGCAGCAGCCAGAGGACCGCCCGCTCGAACCGCCCGCGACGCGTGTCCCGGCCTCCGGGGCGGTTCACCGAGACGCTGCTCATGAGGATGAGCTTCACGGGCCGCGCGGGCCGCAGCTCCCGGAGCGCCCGGTACACCCTCTCGAGCGACCGGGCGACCAGGTCACGCGGCGGCCCGAAGACCCCCTGCGCGCTGACGGCGTGACCCAGACAGGAGATCACGACGTCGCAGCCGTGGACCTGCTCCCTGACCTGCTCGTCGCTCAGGGAGAGCAGGTCTGCCTCGACCACCGCCAGGTGCGGGTCATCAGCAACCCCCGCCGGGAGCCGCTCCGCCGAGCGGACCACGGCGCGCACGCCGATGCCGCGGCCCAGAAGCTGCTGCAGGACGCGGCCGCCGGTCCGCCCGGTGCCGCCCAGGAGCAGGACCTTCATCGCTTCACCTCCGGATACTCGAACACGTCGTCGAGCGGGACGTTGAACGCCCGCGCGATCTGGAAGGCCATCTCGAGCGACGGCGAGTAGCGGCCCTGCTCGATGGCGATCACCGTCTGCCGCGTGACGCCCACCCGGTCGGCGAGCTCGGCCTGCGTCATCTCGCCGGCGGCGAACCGCAGCGCCCGGATGCGGTTGGTCACTCTGGTCGGCTTGCCCATGACTAGAAGCCCCGGTGGTACGAGGCGATCTTGACCACGGATGCGACCAGCGTCCCGACCACGAACGACAGGTAGAGTGCGCTGGCGATCCAGAAGTACTCGTACTCCAGCATCGTGAGTGCGAGCACGCCGACCATGCCGACGGAGGAGACGGAGAAGCCGATCAGGTCGCCGTGATGGGAGATGCGCACGTCCCGCTCGTCCTTGCGGTCGATGTCGCCGGAGGCGGATCTGCCGTGCAGCTCGGCCGAGATGCCGCTGCCGATCGCCGCCAGGATCGTCCCGACGATCGTCAGCGCGACCGACGCGCCGATGGCGATGAGGAGCGGCCACTGGTAGGAGATGTCGGCCGCCGGCACGTCGCCGAGCCGGCCCAGCATGATCGCGAAGTAGGCCGCGGGGACGACCCCTGCGACCACCAGGCTGACCCACGTCACCTTCTCTTCGAACGGCACGGCTGCCTCCTCGCTGCGACTGACGCGATGTCAGAAATGTTTGACATCGTCTACTGTAAAGGGCAGCGGACATCATGTCAACTATTTTTCACTCCGTGAGGGAGCGATGCGGGGAGCCGGCCCTTGCGGACCGGCGCCTCAGGCGGAGGGCAGGCCGAGCGCCGCAGGCAGCTCGGCCAGCGGCTCGAGGCGCGGGACGTCGAGGTCCCGGCGGCGCGATCGCTCTGACACCGAAGAGCCTCACCAACGCCAGCGTGCGGATGGTCGAGCTCAAGCCCAGCGTGCACGCGGTCCTGCACCGGGCGCTCAAGGACGCGGTGCGCTGGGAGCGGCTCATGCGTAACCCGATCGCGGCCGCCGACCCGCCGAGCATCAAGGGCGACGGGACCAAGGAACTCAAGACCTGGAACGCCAAGCAGCTGAAGGCGTTCCTCGAAGCGACCAGAGAGGAGCGCCTCTCCCCCTTCTGGCATCTGCCCGCCATGACCGGATTGCGTAGAGGAGAAGCCTTGGGACTCCGGTGGGAAGACGTCGATCTCGAGGCGGAAAGGCTCGCGGTGCGACGAGCGCTGATCCCCAACGGCGCCGTGGTCGTGGTCAGCGAACCGAAGACCGCGCGAGGACGGCGCACGGTGGCCCTCGACCCCGAGACCGTGGAGGCGCTGAAGCGTCAGGCAGCCCAGCAGCTCGAGGACCAGGCGAGTAAGCGGAAGTGGGTAGACACCGGGCTCGTGTTCACCAAGGAAGATGGCGAAGCCTGGCACCCCGAAGTGATCACGCGCTTCTTCGGTCAGGCAGTGAAGCGGTCAACGTTGCCGCGCCTCCGCCTGCATGACCTGCGCCATACGCATGCCACCCTCGCGCTCGAGGCCGGCATCCACCCCAAGGTCGTCAGTGAGCGCCTCGGCCACGCCACCGTCTCGATCACGCTCGACACCTACTCGCACGCCATCCCGGCGATGCAGGAAGAGGAGGAGGAGGCGAAGATCGCCGACCTCGTGTTCGCGGCGAAGTAGCTCAAGCCGCCAGTGACGCCGCCTCTACCCTGCGGATCGCCGCGACAGCGCCGTCGGGCGGCTTTCTCAGGTCGGCTGCCCCGTCTCGATCGCGCTCCCCCCGCCCTTTGCCTTGAGCGCGATCCGCTGCGGTGCGACCTCGGCGGCCTTGGGCACGCGCACCTCGACGACACCGTTCTCGTAGGTCGCCTCGATCGCGTCGCGCTTCACGCTGCGGGGCAGCGAGATGCTGCGCTGGAACGCTCCGTAGTGCCACTCCGTGCTCTGGTACTGCTCCCCCTCGAGCGTCTCCTCCTGGTGCCGCTCGCCCTTGATGGTGAGCACATCGTCTTCGAGCTCGATGTGCACGTCCTCGGGCTTCATGCCGGCCAGCTCCGCCTTCAGCACATAGGCTTCGGGTGTGTCGACAATGTCGACGGCCGGCATCCAGCTGCGCTCGAGGGCAGAGCCGAACATGCGGTAGAGACGCTGCAGGCTCGCTGCGTCCTGGAATGGTTCCCACCTGACGACTGGCATGTCAGCTCCTCCTTCTCGCTCGTTCTGCGACTGTTGGTGGTCCCGACTGTCCTTGCCAAGAAGCCCGCCGCAGACTGGAAGGCTGCTGACAAGCCAGCCGTGCGAAGACGTGCCTACCTTGCCGCTCCTCAGCGCGTCACGCCAAACCTGATGCGGCTTGCCGTGCCACGCCTCGCCATGCCCAGCATCTGCGACGGGCACCTGAGATGTACCCCTCAGCTGCAGAGAGACACCGTTGGCCGTGACGATCCCGGAGGAAGCGGCGCCGAAGATCGCCGACCTGGTCCTGGCCGCCGTGTAGCCGAAGGTGCCGGGCTTCCTGCCTCTCGTGCTGGCCCGTCTCGCCCTATCTCCGTGCGTAGTCACGATTCTTGTCGGCCGAATGTCGACATGGGGGCAATCGTGTCCGACGACGCACAAAAGGAAAGTGCCCGTTTGCAGGAGAGAAGTTGGAGGCGGCGACCGGAGTCGAACCGGTGATGGAAGTCTTACAGTCGTGAGCGGGCTGGGGCCCGGATCTTGTGAGCTTATGCTATCCAAAACGACTTCTGTGTGCGATAGTCGAAAGCGCAAGTTTGCAGGACTTTACCTGTCAAAGACTGGCTCACATACGCAGAATTCGGCCCACATACGGAGCAGGTAGTATGTGAACCGTTCCTGAGTGCCTGCTGAGTACGCCGAGAGCGGCCCCGATGTCGGCATCACGTCGGCGCCCTTCCGTGAGCGATCCCCGGTCAGCCACGTGCTCGACGGCGCACGAACGCGGGGGAGCTGAGCCGGTTTTCAGTTTCGCCCCTCGGGCTGAGACAATCACGCCATGGGCAAAGTCGATGGCGACAGCGCAGAGACCGCGGCCCTGCGCGCCGAATGCAACCGTCTGCGCGAGGAGAACGCTCACCTGAGGTCGCTACTCGCGGCGGCTGAGGCGGAGCCACGTTCAGCCCCGCTGCAGCCCCCTCCCGCCACGGCGCCCGCCGCGGCCGCGTCCAGTCCGAGCGACAGCGATGCCCCCGTAACCTCTGGCTCTCCCGTCGCTGCCAAGCTGGCTCTGTTTCGCCGGCTCTTCCAGGGCCGCGACGATGTCTTCGCGGTGCGCTGGCAGAGCAAGGGAGGGAGATCGGGTTACGCACCAGCCTGCTCGCACGAATGGGATCGCGCCCTCTGCGGCAAGCCCAAGGTCAAGTGCGCCGAGTGCCCCAACCGCTCACTACGCACCATCACAGACGAGGTGATCCGCGACCACCTCACAGGCCGGCAGACGATCGGCGTCTACCCGCTGCTGCTCGACGAGACCTGCCACTTCCTGGCGCTCGACTTCGACAAGGCCGAGTGGCGGCGCGATGTCTCGGCCTTCATCGAAGTGTGCGCGCAGTTCGACGTTCCGGCCTACGTAGAGATCTCGCGGTCCGGCGATGGCGCTCACGTGTGGGTGTTCTTCGCGCAGGCGATCCCAGCCGCCCAGGCGCGGCGGCTGGGCACGGCTCTGCTCACCCAAACGACGGCGCGACGCCATGAGGTTGGCCTCGACTCCTATGACCGCCTTTTCCCCGGTCAGGACACGCTCCCCAAAGGCGGGTTCGGCAACCTCATTGCTCTGCCCCTGCAACGCCAGCCGCGCGAGGAAGGCAAGAGCGTGTTCGTCGCAGGCGACTTTCAGCCCACGCCGGACCAGTGGCGCCTGCTCTCCAGCGTGAAGCGGATGACGGTGACCGACGTCGAACGCGCCGTGGCGAGAGCGCTCGAAGGAGGCGATGCCCTCGGAGAGCGCATCGCCCTCTGCGACGATGCCGAGACGCCATGGACCCTGCCGCCGTCCGGACGGCGGACAGATTCCCGCATCAAGGGACCTTTCCCTGAGGCGGTCGAGGTGGTGTCGAGCAACCTCGTCTACGTAGCCAAGGACGGTCTACCGCAGGGCATGGAGGACCGGCTCATCCGCCTGGCCGCGTTCGAGAACCCGGAGTTCTACCGCGCCCAGGCGATGCGGCTGCCGACGTATGCAAAGCCGCGGCTCATCTGCTGCGCTGAGGAGATCGCCGGCTTCGTCGCGCTGCCGCGCGGCTGCCTCGACGAGGTGCTCGAGTTGCTGGAACAGTATGACATCGCGCCGCGGCTCAGGGACGAGCGCTGCACCGGCCAGCCGCTCGAGGCGGCCTTCGCAGGCGAGCTCACCAGGGCCCAGAGCGAAGCGGCACAGGCGATCCTGGCGCACGACTGCGGCGTGCTCAGCGCCGCCACTGCCTTTGGCAAGACGGTCGTCGGCGCCTGGCTCATCGCCGCCCGCCGAGTGAACACGCTGGTGCTCGTGCATCGCCGCCAGCTCATGGATCAATGGCGCCAGCAACTCTCCGTCTTCCTCGAACTGCCGCCCACCGCAATCGGCATCATCGGTGGCGGACGTGCACGGCCGACTGGCGCCATCGATGTCGCCGTCATCCAGTCTCTGAACAAGAAAGGCGTGGTCGCCGATCTCGTCGCCGACTACGGCCAGGTCATCGTCGACGAGTGCCACCACCTCTCCGCCTTCAGCTTCGAAGGCGTGATGAGGCAGGTAAAGGCGCGCTACGTCGTCGGCCTCACCGCGACGCCTGTGCGCCGCGACGGGCACCAACCCATCATCACCATGCAGTGCGGTCCGATCAGGTACCGCACAGACGCCAAGAGCCATGCGGCAGCCCGACCCTTCGACCACAGGGTCGTGACCAGAGGTACGGCCTTCACGCTGCCCGCCGCAGACACTGAGCCTGGCATCCAGGCCGTCTACTCTGCGCTGGCGGCGGACCCTGACCGCAACGAGCTCATCGTCGCCGACGTGCTCGCGGCCGTCGCGGCTGGTCGCTCACCGCTGGTGCTCACGGAGCGCACCGACCACCGAGACCGGCTGGCGACGACGCTTGGCGAGTCCGTCGCCCACGTCTTCGTCATGTCGGGCGGGATGGGCAGCAGAGCACGCCGGACGATCACGGAAGCGATGACGGCCACGCCGGCCGATGCCCCACGGATCGTTGTCGCCACCGGCCGCTGCGTCGGCGAGGGTTTCGACGACGCGCGCCTGGACACGCTCTTCCTGGCGATGCCGGTCGCCTGGAGAGGCACACTGCAGCAGTACGCCGGGCGCCTGCACCGCGTGCGCGTTGGCAAGACAGACGTGGTCATCTTCGACTATGTAGACGCGGGCGTCCCCGTACTGGCACGCATGCATCAGAAGCGGCTCGCCGGATACCGCGCCATGGGTTACGAAGTCGCCGCCGAACCGGGGTGCGCCTCTCCCCTGATCCCCTGACGCTGCGCAGGCCGGGAGTTCGGGCCGCCGCCCCCGGTGCAGGTACCGCCCAATGTCCGCGGGCAGGCGCCGGGCAACCCCGTCGTAGGCCTTGCGCGCACCCAAGACGCAGGTTCCAGCGTTATCGCCGCGCAGCCGAGGTTCCTTCACCGGCGCCAAAGCGACCCTGCGTCAGGCCCCGCCCACGTCCTCCAGAAGGCGCGCGAGCTGCTCGATCAGCGGCGGCAGGTCGCTATGGACCGTGTCCCAGAGGCGCTGGTAGTCGACGGCGAAGTAGCCGTGAACGATGCGGTGGCGCATGCCGGTCACCTCGCTCCAGGCGATCTCGGGACGCGCCTCGCACGTCGCGCAGCCGCTGGGCGTCGTCTCTACGCGACATACTCCTCCTGCGCATCCTCGAGGACCTGATCGCGGAAGTAGCGGCTGAGCTCCTTGGGCGTGCGCAGATCGACGCGGCGACCGAGAAGCTCGCCGAGCTCCTGCTCCATGCGCGCCATCGAGAAGTAGCCGACCGCGGCCTCAGGCTCGAGCTCGACCAGCACGTCGACGTCGCTCTCGGCGCCGAAGTCGTCGCGCAGCACCGAGCCGAAGAACGACAGGCGGCGGATGCGGCTGCGGCGGCAGAACTCGCTGATGCGCTCGTGATCGATGCTGATGGGCAGACTCACGGCTGGCCTCCCGGGGTCCAGGCGAGATCGTCTTCAGGCGGCATTGTACGCGATGCGCAGGGGTAGTCCGCCAAGCGCGATCGTGCACACAGTCCAGGCTTTCGCAGCTGCTCGATGACGGCCGCTGGCGAGTCGTCATGAGCTGTGTTGGGGCGTCTCGCCGGCAAGCTGTCGGCAGCATTCCGCCCAGATCGCTCAGTCCTTGAGCTTCCTCCAGACCGCGGCCCTGCCCCTGCCCGAACACTCCACGTGGCCTTCGGCCTGCAGATCGGTCAGGACCCGGTTGATCGTCGGCCTCGGGATGCCCGGGCAAGCGTTGACCAAATCGCCGATCTTGAACGTCGCCGTGAGATGCCGCACGCAGTCTTCCACGAGTTGACGCTTGGCCCCTCGAGCCTTCGAGAATGATCCGACGCGCGACTCGAGCTCTTTGTAGGCAGCGATCAGCACTCCGAGGAAGTACTCAAGCCACGGAGAGATGTCGTGTTCGCCCTCATGCCAGCCTTGCGATGATCGCAGCAGCGACTCGTAGTAGGTCTCTTTGGACTCCTCGATCGTCTTCTCCAGGCTGACGAAGCGCCCGGCCTCGTAGCCCGACTGATAGAGAAGGAGCAGCGTGAGCAGACGCGCCATGCGCCCATTGCCGTCGAGGAAGGGATGGATGCAGAGCAAATCGAGCACGAAGGCCGCGATGAGCACAAGGGGATCGATGACTTCCGCGCCCAGTGCCTCGCCAAAGCGCGTTGTCAGCTGCTGCACCGCATCGGGCGCGAGATAGGCAGGAACGGGCTTGAAGCGCACATACGATGTGCCGTCGGCCAGGAACTCGACGATGTCGTTGTCCGTCGACTTCCAGTGCCCACCCTGGCCCGGCACGTACGCATAGAGGTCGCGATGGAACTGCAGGATCACGTTGGGAGTCACAGCGATGTGGGGCGCGCTGGTGTGGATCGTGGCGAGGACGTCGCGATAGCCGGCGATCTCGTTCTCTGAGCGGTTCTGCGGCGCAGTCCTATGCTCTATGAGCTCGCGAATACGCTCGGGCGGCGCGACCACACCCTCAATACGGTTGGATGCCTCCGTGCTCTGGATGACCGCGATGTTCTTGAGGTTCTCGAGCATTGCCGGGAACTGGCGGTACAGCTCCTGCCGACCCTTGAACTCGCCGATCGCGCGAACCGCCGCGAGATTGGCCTGGCTGAACGAGATTCGCTCAAGATAGCCAGGCGCGAATGATCCCCGTTGAGGCTCCCTTCTCATGGCACCAATTTATCATTCATTTCCGAAATGAGAAGTTCCGCCGCGAGTGATGAGATGAATAACACTTACTCTCACGCCATCCCCACGATGCAGGAGGAGCTGGCGGCGCTGATCGCGGGGCTGGTGTTCGCGAGAGAGTAGCCTGCTGAAGCCACGGCTCCGCGTGGGCCTCGAGATCTGCGCCTGGCACGTACCCGGGCTCGGCGCACTCTCACTCCTCAAGCGACCGCGTCGGTGCGCTCGAGCGCGCCGCGATCACATCGCGACGATGTTGACGATGTTGCCCTCGCTGTCCTTGAACCAGGCTGCCTTGGTGCCCTCGAACTCGGCGATGCCGCTCACGGTCTTGAGGCCGATCTCGGGCACGTCGTAGTCCTCGAACGTCACGCCCTTGGCGCGCAGATCTGCGGCGACCTCATCGAACTGGTCGGCGGGCAGGCTGAAGCCCAGGGTCGTGTTCTGCGGTGCCGGCATGCCGGGGCGTTCATAGATCAAGACCATGGTGCCGTCGCCCGCGGTGAACATGCCCTCACTGCCGGAGGTGGGGATGTCCATCGGCTTGAGCCCCACAACGTCGGCGTAGTACTTCTTGGCGCGGCTGATGTCCTCCGCCCGCAGCACTGCTGCAGCCGGGAAGTCGCCGAGACTGGCCATCACGCACTTCCTCTCCTTCGCTTCAGTGGTCGACCTGTGACTTCCCCGCCGCCATGAGCGGAAACCCTTTGCCTACAGTTCTGCTGCCCAGCCCAGTAACTCCCTTGCGCTCTTCCAGCGTTTGTAGGCGAGGACGATGTCCGAGGACCGCGGCCCTGCCCCGGCCCGAACACTCCACGTGGCCTTCGGCCGCCGCGTCCGTGGCGGGCGAGCGACGAGGATCGATCAGTTCCGGCGTGGCACTCTTCGCGTCGGTGGCGCTGTGCGCGTGTCACCCGTCTGGCTGGCGAGCCGGCGCTCCAAGGCAGTGAAGGCGCGGATCATCTCCGGCGCCTCGAAGGCCCGGTTGCGCCTGCCGGCAGTGGTCTGCGAGAGCACCTTGGCCTCGGTGAGACGGGTGATCGCCTCGTTGGTCGCCTGGGTGCTGCGCCCGATGAGCTCCGCAGCGCTCTGCACGGTCAGGATCGGTGCGCCGGGCAGCCTGCGAAGGAGCAGGTCGACGGCTGAGCCGGAACGCACGCGACCGAGGCGCTTGCGCCAGGCCGCTTCGAGGAGCTGCACCCGCTCCTCGAAGGCGTCGGCGACCGCGACCGCGCGCCGGGTCGCGGTCGCGAACAGCCCGACCCACCGGTTCAGGCCCTCCCGGGCGGCGCGCGAGGTCGCGGGTCCCCGGTAGCGTGTCCCGGTGAGCGCGTCGACATACTCGTTGGCCCAGGTCGCCAGGATAAGAGAGACCGGCGGCAGCACGCGCGAGACGACGCCTCGGCGCCGGAGAACGAGATGGATGAGGGCTCGCCCGACGCGCCCGTTGCCATCGATAAAGGGATGGATGGTCTCGAACTGCGAGTGGGCGATGGCCGCCTGCGCAACAGCAGGCAGCGTGTCGTCGTTGCAGAAGTCGCAGAGATCGGCGAGCAGCCCCGGGACAGCATCGGGGGGCGGCGGGACGTACTCCGCCGAGCACGGGTTGAAGGAGGAACCGCCGATCCAGTTCTGCGTGTCCCGCAGCTGGCCCCCATGCTCTTCGAGGCGCGTGCCGAGCAGCAGGCGGCGATGGGTCTCCAGGAGAAGGCCGACCGTGAGGCGATCGCCCGCAGCGACGCTCTCGACGGCGAAGACCATGGCGTCGATGTTGCCAAGCACCTCGGCTGCACTCACATCGTGGGCGGGCCCACCGAGTCTTCGCTCGGCGTCAGCGTGCAGCAGGCGTCGGGCCCCGATCTCGAGCCCCTCGATGCGCGACGACGCCACGGATTCCGTGCGCAGCAGGAGGCGCGCGAGCGCCTCGCTGTCTGCGAGCACGCCGACCCCGATCCCGAACCGTGCCAAGGCGGCTTCGGCCTCGCTGACGTCGGCGGCGACCGGCCCATCGAGGACCACCTCGCAGCCGGCAAGGGGATCGGGAAGGTAGGCCTCATAGCCGCAGGAGAGGCGGCCTCTGCGGGGCAGACCCGAAGCCGCTTCAGTCACCCAGTGGCGCTTGATAACCTTGGCCACGTCCACTCCCTAAGCAAGGTTACGACATAACATTGATTATGATGCCACACTAGTCAAGGGCGCGCAGGAGGTTATCCGCTTTCGACTTCACCGCGCCGTCGCCGAACACGACGGCCGCAAACGACTCGCGCGTGGTCGGCTTGCGGAGGAAGGTCAGGAAAGCTGCGTTCCATCGGAAAGAGCCCAACAGCAGCGTCTTCTTCCAGGCCGCCGACTTCAAGCCGACGCGAGCGCTTGATCTAACGCTCTGGGCTTGACCCGTTCTGACAGACATCCAAGATAGGGCGTCAGTGCCCGGAAAGGATGTCGAAGCATGGAGAGCACGGATCAAGGCAGGCGGTCGCGACGGTCGT
>Ga0265296_1005324_pt1 | contig 10646 bp, 9 predicted proteins | sample MunlanPumphouse1_FD_189073 | JGI IMG/M metagenome (GOLD analysis project Ga0265296, IMG submission 189073) | Groundwater microbial communities from a municipal landfill in Southern Ontario, Canada - Pumphouse #1 | ecosystem: Environmental > Aquatic > Deep subsurface > Groundwater | place: Canada...
CTATTATGTGTCCAAGTCGTTCGGCGGCAATCAGGGCGGCGCCGGCGGCGGCGGCAACCGCATCTACGCCCCCGAATACACCCGCGTGGACCTGTTCGCTTCCTACGACATCAACGATCGCGCCTCGCTGCAGTTGAACGTCCAGAACGCGGGCGACGAGGCATACATCAGCCGCACCAACGGCGTGCACCACGCCGATGTGGCGCCGGGCCGCTCGGCCATCCTGACGCTGAACGTCCGCTACTAAGAAGCCGCGTTTCGCGCCATTCTGTCGGCCCCGTCGTTCACTTGAGCGACGGGGCCGACGCGCATCTGATCGAGGCTCCCATGCTGCTGCACATCCCCGACGTCTTCACCAAGGCCGAGGTCGCGGCCCTGCGCCGGACCTTGGACGCCGGTCCCTGGGCCGACGGCAACATGACCTCGGGCCACCAGTCGGCGACGGCCAAAAAGAACCAGCAACTGCCCGAGGACAGCGCGGCGGCGAAGGAGGTCTCCGCCCTGATCGTTCAGGCCCTGAACGCCAACCCCATGTTCGTCTCGGCCGCTCTGCCGCACACGATCTTTCCGCCCCTGTTCAATCGCTATGAGGGCGGCGGCGAGTTCGGCGTCCATGTCGACAACGCCATCCGCCAGCGGGGGAACATCCGCATGCGCAGCGACCTCTCGGCCACCCTCTTCCTGTCCGAGCCCGAGGACTATGACGGCGGCGAACTGATCATCGAGGAACTGTACGGCGCGCAGTCGGTCAAGCTGCCCGCCGGCGACCTGGTCCTCTATCCGTCCAAGAGCCTGCACCGCGTCACCCCCGTCACCCGCGGCGCCCGCGTCTCCAGCTTCATGTGGCTGCAAAGCCTGGTCCGCGACGACGCCGACCGCGAAAGCCTGTTCCGCCTCGACGTCGCCACCCAGCGGGTCAACCTCGACAAGGGCCCCAAGGATCAGGCCGTCATCGAGCTGACCGGCCTCTATCACAACCTGCTGCGCCGCTGGTCGGAGGTGTAGCTAACCCTCTCCCGGCGGGAGAGGGCTTGAGCGCACGAGAGCGCCAGCGAGCGTTCTTGCGCGAAAGGGTGAGGGGCTATGCTTTCAGTCGGCGTGAGCCGGAGCGCGACGGCTTTCAGCCGATGACAGCCGGCGACCCTCATCCTTTCGCCTTGCCAATCGCTTCGCTCCTGGAGGCTCAAGCCCTCTCCCATTGGGAGAGGGAAGCGTTTCAGTAAACGTCGCGCCTGTACCGCCCGCTGTCCGTCAGCAGCGTCAGCCGCTCCTCGCCCAGCGCCGCCTCCAGCGCCGCGTGCACGCCCTTCGACATGCCGTCCAGACTGCCGCAGACATAGACATAGGCCCCGCGATCAACCCAGTCGGCCATGGGCCGCGCGTGTTCCGCCACCAGCGACTGCACATAGCGATGCTCGCCCCCGTCGCGCGAGAAGGCGCGGTCCAACCGGGTCAGGACGCCCGACGCCAGCCAGGCCTGCAGGTCGGCGTCATAGAGGGCGTCATGCGCCCGCGTCCGCTCGCCGAACAGCAGCCACGCCCCGCCGGTCTTCGCGAACTGCGCCCGCGCCTTCAAATGCCCGCGCAGACCCGCGATCCCCGTGCCGTTGCCGATCAGGATGATGGGGGCTTCCGGCGGCGGCGCGTGGAAGCTGCGGTTGGCGCGCACCCGCATGGCGATCTCGTCGCCGATCTGCGCGTCTTGCGTCAGCCAACCGGAAGCCAGACCCGGCGTGCCATCGGGCTGCGTCATCAGGCGGATGCAGAACTCGACCCGCCCATCCGAGGGCAGGGAGGCGACCGAATATTCGCGGCTGGCCGGCTGCTCGCCGTCGCGGACGGGCAGGCCGACCTCGGCGATGTCGCCCGCCGCCCAGTCAGGGGCGTGGTCGATGGGCGCAAACGCCAGATGCCAGGCTTCGCCGCCGGGGCTGCCCGCGTTGAGCAGGGTTCGCTCCACCAGGCGCCAGCGGTCATAGGCGGGCGGGGTCCAGTCGGGGGCTGAGGTGGCGCCCGTGATCTTGTTCAACTGGTGCTGCCAGTGGCGGATGGCGCCCGCGTCGCCGTTGTCGACCTCGACCCGGTCGAACAGGGTTTGGGCGCCGCAGCGGTCCAGCCAGTCGCCGACCGCGTGGCCGAAGCTGCAATAGGCGTCATAGGAGCGGTCGCCCAGGGCCAGCAGGCCATAGGACAGGTGCGACAGGTCCACATCAACCTTCATCACCTGCCGCACGAAGCGGGCGGCGCTGTCGGGCGCGTCGCCTTCGCCGGTGGTCGAGGCGATGACCAGCAGGCGGCGCGCCCCTGTCAGCGTTTCCAGATCCAGATCAGTGAGAGCGACGATCCGCGCGCCGACGCCGCCGTCGCCCAGCGCTCGCGCCGTCATCCAGGCCAGTTCCTCGCCGAAGCCGGTCTGGCTGGCGAAGGCGATCAGCACGGCGTCGTCGCCCGCCGCTTCCGCCAGCGTCCGCGCTTGCTCGGCGGCCTTCGCGGAGGCGGCGCGCACGCGCCAGACCGTCAGGCCGATCAGGCCCAGCCACAGGGCGACGGCCAGGCCCGTCCACAGCCAGCGGGTCAGGTCGGCAGTCACGTCAGGCTTCTTCTTCGTCCATCATGGCGGCGAAGGCCGGGCTCATCCGCTCGACCAGACCGCGCGGGGTCCGCTCTACGAAGTGGGCCGCGATCTGCATCGCCTCGGCGAACTCCGGCCCGTCGAACGGGCCCAGCACCATCAGGGCCGTGGCCCACGCGTCGGCGCGCATGGCCGAGGCGTCAAAGACAGTGACCTGCGCCAGTCCATTGTCCACCGGCTGCCCGGTCGAACCGTCGAGGGTGTGCGGATAGAGGCGCTCTTCATGCACGAAGGCTCTGCGCCAGTCGCCGGATGTAGCCACCGCCATGTCGAACAGAGCCGCCACCGTATGCGGCGCGGGCGATCCCGGCACAGCCTCGATCTCGACCCACCAGGGCTGGGCGTCCGGCTTGACCCCGCGCCCCAGAAGCTCGCCGCCGATCTCGACCAGATGCGAGGTCGCGCCCATCTCGGTCAGACGGGCCGAGACCCGGTCCACGGCGTGACCCTTGGCGATGCCCGAGAAGTCGAGCTTCATGCCGCCATTGGGGCCGCCTGCCTGCACCGCCGCCTGGGCGTCGCGGTTCAGCCGCAGCTTCTGCCAGCCGGACACGGCCAGCGCCGCCTCGATCTCTTCGGCGGACGGCAGGGGGTTGAGCGGATCGCGCGGCCCCGGCGGACCGAACCCCCACAGGTCGACCAGCGCCCCGAGCGTCGGATCGACCGCGCCGTTGACGTCGTCGGCCAGATCCAGCGCCGCGTTCAACAGGCTCCAGAAGTCGTCCGACAGCTTCCACGTCCCGGCGGGCGCATTGTTGAAGCGGCTGATCTCGCTGCCGGGCGTCCAGGGGCTGAACAGGGCGATGATGCGCGCCAGCTCTTCGTCGATGGCCGCCTGAAACGCGTCCTGCACGGTTCCCAAGGGCGGAACCAGACGCACCGACCAGGTCGTGCCCATGCTTTCACCCGCCAGCGACCAGATCAGATCGCTGGGCGGCCGTTCGGGCGCGCGGGTGGTCGGCGGGATCAGGACGCGGCTGTCCTGACGGCCGTCCACCACCGCTCCGATCTGGAGCGGCGGCGGGGTCGAACTGGAGCGTTTCGAGGTCAGGGCAGGACTTCCAGCGCGCCGTTCCACGAGGCGTTCGAGCCGGGCTGGCCGTTCACGCCCGCCGTGCGCACCGAGGCGCCCAGCCAGTAGAGACCGGCTTCCGGCCAGGTCACGCTGAAGGCGCCGTCAGCGCCCGTCTTGACCGTGATCTCTTCGGGGTTGTTGCGATAACGGGTGCCGCCGCGCGCGATGGTCACCTCGACGTCGGCGGCAGGCTGGCCGTCCTTCAGCAGCTTGAAGGTGGCGGCCTCACCGACGGCCAGGTCGTTCGGGTGGGTGACGGGCGCCAGTTCCAGACCCTTGCCGACCGTCTTCAGATCGGTGGGCTCGCCCAGGGTGACGAAGGTCTCGGTGCGGCTGTCGGTGCGGGTCGCCTGAACCTCGGTGGCGTCAGCGGGGATGGCGGTGGCGAATTCGGCCTCGGCCCCGCGCCAGCGCTTCTGCTCGCCGCCCTGCTTGTAGCTGGCCATGAAGCCCGAGCCGACGTTGGCGACGCGATAGGTGCCCGGCTGCGACAGGTGCAGATCGAAGCTGGAGCGGTACTTGGCCTGATGGACGTTCTCGGCCTGGGCGGTCGAGCCGTCCGGGGCCGTAATGGTCAGGCCGGCCAGACGCATGGCGGCGTGGTCGGGGATGAAGACCCCGTTCGACATGCCGGCGTCGAAGCCGACCCAGGCGTCGTTGCCCGACAGGACGGTCGAGGTCGGGGCCAGCCAGGCGCGGTGCGCCTGGGCCGAGAGCGGGGCGGCCAGAACGGCGGCCAGAGACAGGAAGGCGAAGGTCTTCTTCATGGTCAGCATCCTTAGCGGGTCACGGCGACGCGAACGGCGCCCAGTTCGGTGGAGCCGGTTCCGGCGCCGGTGTTGGCCCCGCCCCAGCGGAAGGGCACGCGGACGACCTCGCGGCCGCCCAGTTCACGGGCCGCCTCGACGACGATGTTGTACTGGCCGGCGGGCAGGGCGCGCAGGCGGGCGGCGGGCACGGTCACTGAATGACGGCCGGGGGCCTTGGTCGGGCCGGAGACGCCGTCGGCGGGCATGGTCATGGCGCGACCGCCCTTGCGCCACCAGGTGCGCAGGTCCTTCAGCCAGTCCTTGCCGTCGCCCTCGTTGTTGCGGGTCTGCTGATACCAGACGGCCAGGGTCTGGGCCGTCGACTGATCCGGCTTCTCGATCCACACCGCCACATAGGGCCGGTGATAGGAGGCGCTGGAAATGCGCGGCAGCTCGACGCTGACGGTCAGGTCAGCAGCGCTGGCGACGGCGGGGGCGGCGGCCGCAAGGCCCGCAGCGGTCAGGACGAGAGGAAGCTTACGCATGAGGGAACTCGCCAGTGAAAGGGTCAGTGGATGAACAGAAGGGCGATGACGACGGGAATGAGCAGACCCAGGGCCACGATGGGCCAGGTCGAGGGACGGCCGCGCGCGTGCAGCCACAGCAGGGCCAGACCCGTCACGGAAAAGATCACGCAGGCCACGGCGAAGACGTCGATGAACCAGTACCAGACCACCCCGGCGTTGCGACCCTTGTGCAGGTCGTTGAGATAGGCGACCGCCCCGCGCGTGGTCTTTTCGTGCAGGGCCTCGCCGGTTGAACGGTCGATGGTCAGCCATCCGTCGCCGCCCGGCGTGGGCAGGGCGACATAGATCTCGTCCGCCGTGGTCTCGGTGGCGCGGCCCTCCACCTGGACCTTGAAGGCCTCGGCCGCCCAGCGCGCCACGGGGGCGGGGACCGGGTCGGTGGTCTCGGCGGGAAAATCAGCCAGGCGCGCCAGCAGGGGCGCGGGCAGGGTCGCGGTCGCCTCCTTGACCACCGGCTCGGCCGGAATCTGCGCCGCGTGGTTCAGGGTGATGCCGGTGATCGCGAACAGGATCATCCCGACCAGGCTGACCGCCGCCGAAATCCAGTGCCAGCTGTGCAATTGCTTCAGCCAGAACGACCGTTTGGCGTTCAGCGCCGCCTTGGGGCGTGCGGCGGTCTTGGCGGGATGAGCTGCGGTGTCGGTCACACTATGGCTGTGCCATACCTTGCGAACGATTTGCAATACCGTTTAGGCGCCGGAATGTCGCGGGTCAGCTTAGGTGGAAGGCGCTGTAGAGGGCGCCGCCGCCGCACGGTCGTTCGCCTTCAGCGCTAAATCTGGATCTAGGGCGTTGGATTGCGGGTGTTTGCGACAGGCTCGAAACGCGGCGCCTTGCCGAAATCCGCTTTTCCGAACGGCCGGTCTCGGAAAAGATAGCCGTAATAGAACTGGCGCAGGTCGCGGTGGAAGGCGCGGATACGATCCTGGTAGGCCAGTTGAGCCTCCAGGTCGGTCTCCGCCAGGCGGGTCATGAGCGCCTGAACCCCGACCGAGGGCAGGACCCAGCCCAGCGCGCGAGCGGTGGCGTCGCGTTTCTCCAGCCCGCTCCGATAGGCGTAGACCTGATCGGCGACGCTTTCATCTCCGACCTGGTGGAAGGCGAAATACCATTTGTAATGGAAGGCGTCTGTCAGGGGCGGCGAGTCGGCCCACTCGGGATTGCCCGCGTAGAACCGGCGCATCGTCTCCTCGCGCGGGATGTCCCAGGCACGGTTGACCCGCTCGCGCTGGGCCAAAGCGATCTCGGCGCCCTGGTCGACCGGGATGGCGCGGTTGACGAGGACATTGGCCAGGGTGGGGAAGATCAGCACCAGGATGAGCCAGGCGGCGGCGAGCGTCGCGGCGTTGGCCACTGAACTCCACCGCAGCCGACTCGTCAGGCCGCACAGGAGAACCCAGAAGAGAAGATAGACGAAGGCCAGCCCCAGCACGGCCAGCATCGTCAGCGGCGCGACGCCCGACACCATGGCCGCGATCAGGAAGGGTAGCGCCAGCGCGGCCCAGAGAAGACCAAGGCGCAGCCCGCTTCTGCGGAGCCAGAAGGACAGGCCGCCGCCGGGAAGAGCCTGCAGCATCCGCAGGCGACCGGCCTCTCGCTCTCCCGAGACCAGATCATGGAACAGGGCGATGACGAACAGGGGCGCCAGGAAGACAAGGACAAAGGCGAAGTCGAAACGGCCCGGCAGGGCCAGTTCGGGGTTGAAGGTGTCGCCGTCATAGATCTGCGCTTCGAGCCCCAGGGCCCGGACACGCAGGATGTAGGGGGAGACGTCCCGCATGCCGAGAGCTGCGAAGGCGAGACGTGAAGGCGGATCCCACGTCGGATGGAAGCTGTAGTAGCCGGCGCTGCCGGCGTCCTTCTTGGCGTCGATCCAGTCGGCTACGGCGCCTATGTCTTCGGCCTGGGCTGGCGCGATGGCCGCGATTGCGGCGCGCTGGCGGTCGATCTCGGCAAGGCCCGCGATCACCGAGGCCGTCGTCAGCGCCGTCAGCAGGATCACGGCGATGACCGACAGACGGGCCCGAAGGAACAGTCGAAGTTCCTGGCTCAAGAGGGTCATCAGCGCGCTCCCAATCGACGGGTGGACAGGCTCAGGAGCAGGCTGGCGAACGCAAACCAGGCGAGCAGGGTCGCCAGGCCTGGAAGGGCGGCCGTCGCGAGGGTCTCTCCGGCCGGCGGCTGATAGGCGAAATCAGGCATGCGCCGCCAATTGTCAGAGCCGATGCGCTTGCGCCGGTCGGCTCCGGGATCCTGGGCGGTGTCGTCGCTATAGCTGACATCCTCCGCCTGAAGACGATTGAGCCGTTGCACAAGGTCGTAGCGATAGGCCTCCGCCTGCTCGAGGAAGCGACGATGACCGGCGAAGTCGGTGCCGGCGGCGGCCATGGACAGGGACCGGACGGCGATGGCCGGGCTGATGAGGCCGATCGCGTTGACCAAGCCGTTCTGACGGGCCTGGGCGTCGTAGCTGGCCCTGGCGTAACGGTCGAACAGACCCGACGTCAGCCGCTCGCCCTCCATGCCCAGGAGGCCCTTGTAGTTCACCGGCAGGTCCTCGATGCGGGTCACCCCGTAGCGGTCCAGCACCGACTGTTTGAACGCTGCGAAATGCGGGTCGTCGGGATTGTGGCTGTCGCCCGTCCTGCGCAGATCGCGGGCGATTGCGACATCGGTCTGAAACCGGTTCTGCAGGGGCGTGACCGCGCTGGCGATGTCGGGCGCCATCCGGGGCGCCAGCACGGCGACGACCGCCCAGACTGCGACCAAGGCCATGAGGGCGTCGCGGCTCCGTCCGGCCCTGGCGGAGACCAGGACGATGATGACGATCCAGAGGGCGAGATAGAGGCCGTAGCCGACGGCGATGACCGACATGGGCAGCGCCAAGGCGCCGGGCTGACCGGCGATCAGCAAGAAGCCGATCATCGCCGGAAGCCCCACCAGAATGGCCACTACTCCGAGGGCGGAAAGCTTGCCCAGCACGATCTGACGGCGAGAGACGCCTTGCAGGAGGAGGAGCCGCAGGGTCCCCCGCTCGGTCTCGCGTGCCAGCACGCCGTAGCCGAGAAAGATCAGCAGGAGCGGCGCGACGATCTGGAGCACAAAGGCCGGGGTGAGCTGGCCAAACCTGACCAGGAGAGAACTCTGGCGGACATCGCCGAAGTTCGCCGAGTTCTGGCGATGGCCTTCAAGGAACATGCTGTTGCCGGTGAAGGCGTCGACGCCCGGATCGAAGGCGGCGAGCGGTCCCAGCGGGCGGAAGATGAAGGAGCCATAGTGGACCACCCGGTGGGGGTGACGATCCGGCTGGGCGTCGAACGCCTGTTCGGCTTCAGCCTGATGCCGTGCGCGCAACTCGGCGATGCCCTGCTGGTGCGCCCAGGAACTCAGGGAGGCGACGAGGGTGAGCAGGATAAGGAGGGCGAAGGCGATGACCGCGACGCGATTGCGGATCATCAGGCGCAGTTCATCCCGCGCGATCAGGGCGACGCCGTTCATGCCGCCATGGCCTCGCGACCGGAGGAGAACCGGGCATGGAGCGCGCGGACATCGAACCGTTCAGGACCGCTGGCGGAGACTTCGTCCGCAATGCGTCCCGCTTCCAGAAAGCCGATCCGGTCGGCGACATCGGCGGCGCTCAGGAGGTCGTGGGTGACCATAAGGACGGCCGCGCCGCGATCACGGACGGCCGACACCAGGGTGTTGAAATCCGCCGTGGCGCGCGGGTCCAGACCCGAGGTCGGCTCGTCAAGCAGGAGCACCGGCGTCTGCCGCAACAGGGCGACGGCGATGGCCACCTTCTGCCGCATCCCCTTGGAGAAACCGCCGAGGCGCTGGGTCCAGGCGCGGTCCTGCAGACCGGCTGCGGCGAAGGCGTCGGCGATTTCCTTTCGGTCCCGACGGGCGCCGGAAAGGGCAAGCAGGTAATCGGCGTTCTCGAACGCCGTGAGATGCTCGTAGAGAGCTACGTTCTCGGGCAGATAGGCCAGATTGCGACGCGCGCCATCTGCGTCCCGACCGGGATCGACGCCGCAGACCGCGACCTGTCCCGACTGGGCGCGGGCGAACCCGAGCAGGACCGACAGGGTGGTCGATTTGCCGGCGCCGTTCCCGCCCAGGAGGGCGGTGATGCTGCCGGCGGGCACGCTCAGGGACAGGCCGTCCAGAACGCGGTGCGACCCATAGCTGAGGCTGACGGTGTCGAGTTCGATCGCAGCGGTCATCTTCGTTTCCTTGCCTGGCGCGGCCACAGCCGCCTTCCATTTTGGCGACGACCACTGTCGCTCGCCGGATCGTCACGGCCCTTGACCGCAACGACCGTCGCCGAATAGACGCTACAGTATAACATTACAAGCGGAGCTCTCTTGTCCCTTCTGAAGACGTTCGCACCGGCGCTGATGGCGTCCACGGCCCTCGCGTCGTTCGCATTCGCCAGCCCGGTCGCGGCGAAGGACGCGTCGCGGAGTGCGGCCGATGAGTTGGGTGAGGTCATCGTGACCGGAAGCCGGTTCGGCGCTCGAACATCGACGGAATCGACCACGCCGGTCGATGCGATCTCGCGCGATACCTTGCAGCAGAGCGGCCGGGTTGATCTCATCCAGATGCTCAAGGTGCAGGTGCCAAGCTTCAACGCGCCTCGCCCCCTGGGATCGGGCGTGGGCGACTACCTGACCCCGCCCTCGCTGCGTGGCCTGGGGCCGGGCGAGGTTCTGGTGCTGCTGAACGGCAAGCGACGTCACACCTCCGCCGACCTTAACGCCAGCAATGGCGTGGGCCGGGGCGATGTGTCCGTTGATTTCAACGCCATCCCTTCGTTCGCCCTGTCGCGGGCGGAGGTGCTGCGCGACGGCGCCTCCGCTCAGTATGGATCCGACGCCATCTCAGGCGTCATCAACCTGATGCTCGACGGTTCGCTGGGAAGCCGGGCCCAGGCGACGACCGGCGTCACGTCCGAGGGCGACGGCGCCTTCTGGGAGGCCAGCGTCTCCTCCGGGCTCGCCATCGGCGACGGCGGGGTGCTGCGTCTGACCGCCTCCTTCCAGGGCCGTGAGGGAACCGACCGGTCGCGTCCTGACACCCGTCAGCAGTATTTCGGAACGAACGCGGCCGGTCTGCCGACGACGATCTCCGGCAACTATGGCTCAGGCGTTGGGCTGACCCCTTCGAACGGGCGACTGGATCCGCGCGAGGCGACGATCGACCGGCGCGTCTTCCGTTTCGGGGATCAGCCCAGCACCAACGGTCAAATCTTCTACAACCTCGTCCTGCCGACCTCCGGCGACGTGGAGCTCTATTCCTTTGGCGGCTACGGTCGCCTCGACGGAGACATCGAATATTTCTTCCGCCGCGCAGGCCAGGACGAAACGCTGCGCGCCTTCTATCCGGACGGCTATCGGCCGCTTTTGGACACGCGGATCGAGAACGTATCAGTCGCCGTCGGCGCTCGGGGCGACGACCTGCTGGGCTTCGGCTGGGACCTGTCCAGCGTCTTCGGGCGGAACGTTCAGGACCTCTATTACGACAACAGCGTCAACGTCTCCCTTGGCGCCGCTTCGCCGATCCGCTTCCGTCGCCTCGGTGCGGATTTCGACCAGTGGACCACG
>Ga0265296_1005326_pt1 | contig 10645 bp, 10 predicted proteins | sample MunlanPumphouse1_FD_189073 | JGI IMG/M metagenome (GOLD analysis project Ga0265296, IMG submission 189073) | Groundwater microbial communities from a municipal landfill in Southern Ontario, Canada - Pumphouse #1 | ecosystem: Environmental > Aquatic > Deep subsurface > Groundwater | place...
GCAGACGAAGGGCACGCCGCGCTTCACGGCTTCACGAGCGGCGGCGACGAAAGCCTCGCCCGCCGCCATGCCCAGCGACCCGCCCATGAAGGTGAAGTCCTGCACGATGACGACCGCGGCCACGCCATCGATCCGGCCAAAGCCGATGGCCATGGTGTCCTTGCGGCCCGCCGCCTTGCGCGCGGCGTTCAGCCGCTCGCGATAGGGCTTGCCGTCCGAGAACTTCAGCGGGTCTTCCGGCACGTCCGGCGTGTCGATACTCTCGAACACGCCGTCGTCGAAGGTGGCCTTCAGGCGCGTCGGGGCATTGATCCGCATATGCCGGCCGGACGGCGTGACCCACAGGCCCGCCTCCAGGTCCGAGCGGAACAGCATCTCGCCGCTGTCCGGGTCCTTGACCCACAGATTGTCGGGCGTGTCGCGTCGGCTGACGATCTTGCGGACGCCGGGGGCGAAGCGGGACAGCCAGCCGCCGCGCGGTTTGTTCTCGGGATTCTTATCGGGCATGGGCGCGCCTTTAGACGGTTTCCGCGACGGAAGCACTAGCACGGGCGGTTTTCACCGCATCCGCCAGGGCCTTCACCTTGGCCAGAACGCGCGCGGCGACGGGTTCGTTCGCTGCAAGAGCCGCCGCCACTTCATCGACGAAGACTGATCCGGCCACCACCGCATCGGCGACGCGGGCGATCTCGGCGGCGCGCTCGGGCGTCTTGACGCCGAAGCCGACGGCGACCGGCAGACCGGCAGCTTTGCGGACCCGCTCCACAGCCGGAGCAACATCGGCGGCCACGGCCTCCTTGACCCCGGTCACGCCGGCGACCGAGACATAATAGACAAAGCCCGATGTGCCGCGCGCGATGACCTTCAACCGGTCGTCGTCAGAGGTCGGCGTGGCCAGACGGATCAGCGACACAGATTGGGCGTCGAGCGCCGCGACCAGCGGCCCGGCCTCTTCCGGCGGGCAGTCGACCACGATCAGACCGTCCACGCCCGCCTCTGCCGCGTCGCGTGCGAAGGCTTCATAGCCATAGGACTCCACCGGGTTCAGGTAGCCCATCAGGATGACCGGGGTGGCGTCGTCGCCCGCCCGGAAGTCAGCCACCAGATCGAGCGTCGAACGCAGGGTCATCCCCGCCGCCAGTCCGCGCAAGGCGGCGCGCTGGATCGGCGGTCCCTCGGCCATGGGGTCCGAGAAGGCCAGACCCAGTTCGATCAGGTCAGCGCCTGCCGCAGGCAGACCGCGCAGAATCTCCAGCGCCTCGTCCCGGCTGGGATCGCCGGTCATGACATAGGGAATGAAGCCGGCCCGGCCCTCGGCCTTCAGCGCGGCGAAACGAGCGTCGATACGTGCGGTCGTCACTGGGGCGTCGCTCCGGCCGCCGGCGCAGGCTGGGCGGCGCAGACGTCGCCAGGGATGGTGGCGAAGCCGAGGTAGCCCGGCGATTCAGGCGCGGCAGGGCCGGCGGTGTCGTAGAAGGCCACCATCTGAATCCCGTCGCAACCGCCGCCGTCCTTGCGCTTGATCAGGACCACGCGGTTGTTGTCGCCGCCAGCCGTCAGCCAGCCCTGGCTTTCGAAGTGGGCGATATAGGTGTCGGCCAGGGCGCCGACGCCCGCCAGCGGCGCGGTGACGCAGAAGGCGCGGCCGTTCAGCCCATGCAGGTTGCCGCAGTCCGGCGCCGGCTGGGCGGCCCCCAGCAGCGGCGTGTCGGCGGCGGGCGCGCCTTGCGGCCCCGGCGCTGCAGCCTGTGCAGCAGGCGCCGGAGCCGCCGGCGCCGAGGTCTGGGCCAGCGTCAGGGTCGGTGAAACGGAAACGGCCAGGGCCGCGATCAGAAGGGTCTTCATGCTCAAAGCTCCACGCCCAGGTGTTTGGCGACGGTGAAAATGTCCTTGTCGCCCCGGCCCGACAGCACCAGGACGACATCGCCGTCCTTGCCCACGTCCTTGGCGATCTCGCCGATGCGCGCCAGGGCGTGCGAAGGCTCCAGCGCCGGGATGATGCCTTCCAGCTTGGACAGCATCTGGAAGGCGTCCAGCGCCTCGTCGTCGGTGGCCGACAGGTATTCGCCGCGGCCCAGGTCGTTCAGCCAGGCGTGCTCCGGCCCAATGCCCGGATAGTCGAGGCCAGCCGAGATCGAATGGCCTTCCAGAATCTGCCCGTCCGCGTCCTGCAACAGATAGGTGCGGTTGCCGTGCAGCACGCCAGGCCGACCGCCCTTCAGGCTGGCGGCGTGGTCGGGGGTGTCCAGACCGTGACCCGCCGCCTCCACGCCGATCAGGCGCACCTCGGCGTCGTCGACGAAGGGGTGGAAGGCGCCGATGGCGTTCGATCCGCCGCCGATGCAGGCCACCACGGCGTCGGGCAGACGCCCGATGCGGTCCAGCGACTGGCGCTTGATCTCGCGCCCGATCACCGACTGGAAGTCGCGCACCATGGCCGGATAGGGGGCCGGGCCGGCCGCCGTACCGATGATGTAGTAGGTGTCCTCGACGTTGGTGACCCAGTCACGCATCGCCTCGTTCATGGCGTCCTTCAACGTCGCCGCCCCGGCGGTGACGGCCGCGACCTCCGCCCCCATCAGCTTCATGCGGAAGACGTTGGGCTGCTGCCGCTCGACATCGACCGCGCCCATATAGACGGTGCAGGGCAGGCCGAAGCGGGCGCAGACGGTGGCCGAGGCCACGCCGTGCTGACCGGCCCCGGTTTCGGCGATGATCCGCGTCTTGCCCATGCGACGGGCCAGCAGGATCTGGCCCATGCAGTTGTTGATCTTGTGCGCGCCCGTGTGGTTCAGGTCCTCGCGCTTCAGCCAGATCTTCGCCCCGCCGAAATGATCGGTCAGGCGCTCGGCGAAATAGAGCGGGCTTTCGCGACCGACATAGTGGGTCAGGAAATCGTCCAGCTCGGCCTGGAAGCTCGGATCGGCCTTGGCCGCCTCATAGGCCGCCTGAAGCTCATGGATCAGAGGCATCAGGGTTTCGGGCACGAAGCGGCCGCCATAGGGACCGAAGCGGCCCTCGGCGTCGGGCCAGGCGTAGATATTGGGGAGAATTGCGTTCACGGGCGGCAGTCTTTCGCGAGAAGGCGACGAAATCAGGACCGGGATACGGCCTTGAGGAAGGCGTGGATCAGGTCCGCGTCCTTAACACCCGGCGCGCTTTCCACGCCAGAGGAGACATCGACCAGGGACGCCCCCGAAATCCGCATCGCCTGGGTGACATTTGCCGGGTCCAGTCCGCCGGCGAGGAACCACCGTGCCGGCAATGTCCGCCCGGCCATCAGCGACCAATCGAATGAGGCCCCCACACCGCCCGGCAGGGCCGAACCCTCGGGCGGTTTGGCGTCGAACAGCAGATGCTCCGCCACATCGGCCCAGTCCGGCACGGAGGCGAAATCGGCCTCGGATCGGATAGGCAAGGCCTTGATGATCCCCGCCCCGGTCAGCCTGCGCACCTCGGCCGCACGCTGCGGCGTCTCATGCCCATGCAGCTGGATCAGGTCGGGCCGCAGGATCAGCCCCACCTCGGTCAGCAGGGCGTCGTCGGGGTCGACCAGGACCGCGACGATCTTCGCCCGATTCCGCGCCCGGTCGAACAGGGTCGCGGCGTGCAGCGGCGGAATATGGCGGGGGCTTTTTTCAAACACCACCGCCCCGACAAAGGCCGCCCCGCCGCTTAGCGCCGCATCCAGCGTCTCGGGCGTGGTCAGTCCGCAGATCTTGGCCAAGGGAGCAGGCTGGGTCATGCGATGCAGGTGCGCGAGACGGCGCGCGGGGTCAAGACGCTCGGCGCGTCATCCGGGGCGGTAGAGGTCCGCGTCCGCATCCGCTCCGCCGCGGAAGGCCGCCGCCACCACCTGGCTGGCGATGATGGAATAGGTGATGCCGTTGCCGCCGAACCCCATGACCGCCCAGGCGTGGTCCATGTCCGGCACCGGGGCGATGGACGGCAGTCCGGTGGCGCTTTCGCCGAAGGCCCCGGCCCAGGCGTAGTCGATCTCGAACTCGACCTCCGGCAGCAGACGGCGCAGCTTGTCGGCGATGGTCGCGCACTTGCGCTTCAGCTTTTGCGGATCGGCGTGGGCCATGGGATCAGCCTCGTCCTCGCCGCCGACGATCAGCCGCCCATCCCCGCCCATACGGAAATAGAGGTAGGGGTCGGAGCCCTCCCAGACCAGGGCGTCGCGCAGCCAGGCGGGGCATCGCGCGCGGGGTTTGGTCGCCAGGGCCCAGGTCGAGATGACCTCGGCCCCGGGGGTCGGCACCCCCTTGGGAAACTCATAGCCGCAGCAGAAGACGACTCGACGCGCGCGCACCGCATGACCCGCATCGGTCAACAGGGTCACGCCTTCGGGATCGCTGGCCGCCTGGATCACTTCGACGGGCGAGACTATCCGCGCGCCCGCCGTCGCCGCTCGCCTTAGCAGGCCGGCCGCCAGCCGCGCCGGGTCAGCGCCGGCCGAGCCCTGGCTGAGGATCGCTCCGGTGCGCTCCATGCCGAAGCGCTCTCTCAGGTCCGCCGGCCCCAGAAAGACGCTGTCCAGACCCAGGGCCGCCCGCGCCTCGGCCTCGGCCTCCAGTGCGCGGCGGCCATAGGCGTCTCCAGCCAGATAGAGAGCCGCCTTGTCCTTCAACCCGCAGCGGATGCCTTCGTGGGCCACGATCTGTTTCAACGCGCTGACCGCAGCAAACGACCGACGATAGGCGCGGCTGGCCTTGTCCGCACCGATCCGCTGCGACAGGACGGTGAGCGGCAGGTCGATCTCCCACTGCAGCATCGCCGTCGAGGCCATGGTCGAGCCGGTCAGCGGCGGGCGACGGTCCAGCACCACGACCGAATGATCCCGGCTCAGTTCATGCGCCATGAAGGCGCCGCTGATCCCCGCCCCGACCACCGCCACATCGCAGACGACAGCCTCGCTCAGGGTCCGGGTCGGGACGCCCAGGCCGGGGCTGGCGGCCCACAGAGAACGGCCGGTCCGCAGGTCGCGTTTTCGGGTGGCGCCGCTCATGGTGATCTCCGCTGGAAGCGGAGCCTTAAAGCCCTCAGCCTTGCGCCGGTTCCGCGAAGATCAGATCGACCTCTTCCGGCGTCATCAGCCGCCACTCGCCCGGCGCCAGATCATCGGGCAGGACCAGCCCGCCCATCCGCTCACGGTGCAGGGTCTCGACGTGGTTGCCGACGGCCGCGAACATCCGGCGCACCTGATGATAGCGGCCCTCGGTCACGGTCAGCAGGGCCTCGGTCGGCGACACCACCTCGAGGATGGCCGGCGACAGGGGCTTGTCCTCATTCTCCAGCACCAGTTGCCCCGAGGCGAACAACGCGCCCTCGGTCCCGACCAGCGGCCGCGCCAGCGTGGCGCGATAGACCTTGGCCACGTGGCGCTTGGGCGAGATCACCCGGTGCAGCAGGTCGCCGTCGTCGGTCAGCAGCAGCAGGCCCGTGGTCTGCTTGTCCAGCCGCCCGATGGTCGAGATGGCAGGGTCGCGTCGCTTCCACCGATCCGGCAGGATGTCATAGACCAGCGACCCGTCTTCCTTGCGCGAACAGGTCATGCCCAGCGGCTTGTTCAGCAGCATGACCAGACCCTGGACCGGGTCCAGCGGCTCGCCGTCGATCTCCATGCGGCTCGGCAGGTCCGGCGTCACCGGGATGCGCTTGGACACATCGGTCAGGTCGAGGCCGTCCAGCACGATCCCGCCCGCCTTGCCCATCCGCGCCATCTCGGCCCGCGAGCCGTAGCCCATGGAGCCCAAGAGCTTATCCACGCGGCTCGTGGGAGTTTTGGCGGCCACTACTTCACCGCCTCGAAAATCTTGTAGCCGCCCTTGTCGAGCAGCGGCTTGACCCGCTTGAAGGCGGCGTTCAGCTCGGCCTCATAGGGCAGGTGCCGGTTGGCCACCAGCCACAGCACGCCGCCGGTCTTCAGCAGGGCCGCCGCCTGACGGATGAAGTTTTGACCCAGACGCCGGTCCTCGGTCCCGCCATCGTGGAAGGGCGGATTGCTGACGATGAAGTTCAACTCGCCCTCGGTCGGCAGGGTGCGCACATCGGCCCACTCGAAGCTGACGCGCGGATCCTCGACATTCTTCTTCGCCGCCGCGATGGCGCGCCGGTCGATGTCGATCAGACGAAGGCTTGTCACCGCCGGCGAGCGCAGCGCCACCAAGGACAGGGCCCCAAAACCGCAGCCCAGATCGGCGCCCGCCCCTTTAAGCGGCGGCATGACCCCGGCCAGCAGGGCCGTGCCCGGATCGACCCGGTCCCAGGCGAAGACGCCAGGCTGCGACCAGGCGTCCAGTCCCTCAACCTGCCGCAGGCTGCCCGCCGCAATGGCCGCATCCAGGCCTTCAATCACTTCAGGCCGCGTGACGATGCAGCGGCGATGGTGGGCCTTGGCCGTCTCGCCGACCTCCAGACCGAAGTCCTTGAGCTCCTTGCCCAGACGCGAGCCGCCCTTGCTCTTGTGGGCCATGACGTCCAGCCGTCCGCCGACCTTCAGCGCCCGCAGCGCCATGGCCAACGTATAGCGCCGCTCGACCACGCCCGGCGGGGCATAGATCATCGCCTCGTCCACCGATCCGGGGGCGAGGTCTTCCAGCGCGGTCGAGCCGGGGATCAGGGGCGAGGTCTGCAAAGCCCCGGTCGGAACGTCGAACACCGCCGGCGGGCGGCCATAGAGAATGGTGGTCATGGGCGGCGCTATAGCTCTTTCCTCCCTGTTCGCGAAGCGCCCGCGCCTCCGTCATCCCGGGGCTGCGCAGCAGAACCCGGGACCCAGGCGCCTGCTCTTTGCGGTGATGCGGCGCCATAGACCTGCCGCCTAGGTCCCGGATCGGCCTGCGGCCGTGGGATGACGGCAGAACTGTGCAAGGGTGACACCCCGGAACAGATCAGGCACAACCCGCCGATGCTCCCTGACCCCCGCCGTTCCGTCCCGCCCGCTTCCCAGACTCTGGACGGCGCGCGCGAGGTTCTGGGCCGGGTCTGGGGCCATGCCGATTTTCGCGGTCTGCAATCCCAGGTCGTGGCCGAGGTTCTGGCCGGGCGCGACGTCATGGCCGTCCTGCCGACCGGCGGCGGCAAGAGCGTCTGCTATCAGATCCCGGCCATGCTGCGCCCCGGCGTCGGTCTGGTGGTGTCGCCGCTGATCGCCCTGATGACCGATCAGGTCGAGGCCCTGAAGCAACAGGGCGTGGCCGCCGCCCGCCTCGATTCCGGCGTCTCGATGGAGGAGCGTTCCGCCATCTGGCGCGCCGCCCGCTCCGGCGAACTGGACCTGCTCTACGTCTCGCCCGAAGGTCTGGCCGCCGGCTCCATGCTGGAACGGCTGTCCGAGATCGACCTCAGCCTGATCGCCATCGACGAGGCCCACTGCGTCAGTCAGTGGGGCCACGACTTCCGCCCCGACTACCGCTCGCTGGGCCGTCTGGCCGAAATCTTCCCCGGCGTCCCGCGCATCGCCGTCACCGCCACCGCCGACGCCCGCACCCGCGAAGACATCCTGGCCTCGCTGCGGCTGGGCGAGGCCCGCGTCTTCGTCGACAGCTTCGCCCGTCCCAACCTGCAACTGTCCGCCGAGCGCAAGATCAACGGCAGCCGCGCCCGCACCGACGCCGCCGTGGTCGAACTGGTCCGCGAACGCCGGGGCAAGTCCGGCGTGGTCTATTGCGGCAGCCGCGACGGCTGCGAGCGCGTGGCGCAAACCCTGCGCGACGGCGGCGTCAACGCCATCGCCTATCACGCAGGCTTCGACGCCAGGGACCGCGACAAGCGGCTGGAACGTTTCCTGGCCGAGGACGGCGCCGTCATGGTCGCCACCATCGCCTTCGGCATGGGCGTCGATAAACCGGACGTCCGCTTCGTCATCCACGCCGATCCGCCCGGGTCGCTGGAAGCCTACTGGCAAGAGATCGGCCGCGCCGGCCGCGACGGCGAACCGGCCGAGGGCATCACCCTCTACGGCCCCTCCGACATCGCCTGGTCCCTGCGCCGCCTCGAAGGCCGCCCGATGGCCGAAGAGGTCAAACAGGTTCAGACACGCAAGGTCCGCCAGTTGTTCGCCATGCTGGACGGCGCCGTCTGTCGGCCCCAGGCCGTGCGCCGCTACTTCGGTGAGACCGACGCCCAGCCCTGCGGCGTCTGCGACATCTGCGGCGACCCGCCGGCGACGTTCGACGCCGTGGTCCCCGCGCAAAAGGCCCTCGCGGCGGTGCAACGCCTCGGCGAACGCTTCGGTCGGACCCGCGTCGTCGACCACCTGCTGGGCAAGACCAAGGACGTCCAATCGTGGGAGTCGAACCTGTCCACCTGGGGCATCGGCGCCGACCTGTCGCTGACCGCCTGGCGCGACGTCATCGACCACCTGCTGTTCGAGGGCCTGCTGGTCGAGGACCCGAACGAGGGCAAGCCCATCATCCAGCTCGGCGACCCCGAGGCCGTCCGCGCCGTCTATCGCGGCGAGCGTCCGATTCAGGTGCGAAAAGCGCCCATCCGTGTGGTCGAGGCTGAACGCCCGCGTCGCAACGCCGGCCGCAACCTGGCCGCCGAGGCGCTGGACACGGACGTGCGCGCCCGCTTCGAGGTCCTGCGCGCCTGGCGCCGCGACCGCGCCGCCGAACAGCACGTCCCGCCCTACGTCATCTTCCAGGACAAGACCCTGGTGGAGATCGCCCTCAGCGAGCCGCGCAATCTCGACGCCCTCGGCCGCATCTCCGGCGTCGGCGCCGGCAAGCTGGAACGCTACGGCAAGGGCGTGCTGGAAGCCCTGGCCTCAGCCGACTAGGCCTTCAGCGCAGGAAGCGCTCGACCGCCGCCTGGAAACGACGCGGCTGGTCGATCATGACCATGTGCTCGGCCCCTTCGATGCGCTCGAACTCTGCCGGGCGCGACAGCGAGCGATAGCTGGCCCGGAACAGGGCGTCGACCTGACTGCGGGGACTGCGGTCATCCGCGCTCCAGCCATAGACCACCGTGACGGGGGCGGTGATGGCCGGCAGGCGCGCCCGCAGATCCACCGTCATCACCTCATACAGGCCTTGCGCCAGGGTGCGCCGGTCGCCGCCCTGCCAGCCCAGGGTGCCGAACAGGCTGTCCGCCGCCCCGCCCATATCGGCCCCCATGCCCTTCGCCTGGGTCTTCAGCGCCTCATCGCCGAACAGCAACAGGCCCTGATAGGCCAGACGGGCCAGAGGCTCGACATCCCCCGTCGTCGCGCCCGCGCTGATCAGCGACGGAAAGAAGGGCGAGGCGTCCACCACCATGACCCGACCCACGCGCGGGCCGGCGTCGGCGGCGACGCGCAGGGCGATCTGGCCGCCCATGGAATGGCCGATGACGGCGGGCCGCGTCAGGCTCCGTTCGACGATATAGCGGCGAATCTCGGCCGCCGCGGGGCCGCCGACCAGCCCCTCGCCGTTGCCGCCCGCCGGCACGTCGCCAAAGCCGCGCACGGTCACCAGATGCACGCGATAGCGGTCGTCCAGTGCTGTGGCCGTCCGCGCCCAGACCGCCGAGGTCGAGGCCAGGCCGGGGATCAGGATGACGTCCGGCCCCTCCCCGCGCACCTCGACGACGATGCGATCAGACTGAAAGGCCGCGGGACTGGCCGCCAGGGCAAGGGCCGGGGTCCAGATCAGGAACAGCAGGCTCAAAAGAATGCGTGTCATGGGATGAGCCTAGCGGTGGATCGCGGCGAATAGTCGGCATAAAGAGCCAGTTGAAATCGCAACGTTTCGGGTGTGAAATCGCCCAATCCTGGGGAGGATCCAATGAAGCCTGTTCTATTGACCGCCATTCTCGCCGCTGCCGTCGCCTTTGCGGGCGCCGCATCCGCTGAGGAATGGAACGCCTTTTCCCGCAACGCCCGACTGGTCTATCTGGTTGATGTGGGTGGAATCGCGACCGTTGGCGACACGACCAGCGCCCGCGTCGCCCGCGTGCCCTTGCAGACGCCCATCGGCGACTACAGCCACAAGATCGACGAGTACGAGATTCGCTGCGCCGCCAAGCAGGCTCGCGTCCTGGCCGAGATCGAGTTCGGTCCCGACGGCGCCGAGGTCGAGCGCTATCCCGAGGCGGACGCTGCCTGGGACGACATTCGACCCACCAGCCTTAGCGCCTATATCCAGCCCATCGTTTGCAATGGGGACCGGGCAGAAGGCGCCAACGCCGCCTCGATCAAGGCCTATATCGACGCCGGGCGCGGCCAGTAGCAGCGTCCCCCGTCCGCCGCCCAGCAAAACGGCCGTCCCATCGCTGGGGCGGCCGTTTCCTTTCCAACGCCTGACGCCTTAAGCGGCGGCGACGTAAGGCGCGTCCGCATCCCCCTCGGGGATGTCGTCCAGCTCGCCTTCCCACTTGGCGACCACGGCGGCGGCCACCGAGTTGCCGACCACGTTGGTGGCCGAGCGGCCCATGTCGAGCAGGTGGTCGACGCCCAGGACGATGGCGATCCAGGCTTCCGGCAGGCCGAAGTAGGTCAGGGTGGCCATGATGACCACCAGCGAGGCGCGGGGGATGCCGGCGATGCCCTTGGACGTCACCATCAGCAGCAGCAGCATGAAGACCTGCTGCGAGACGCTGAGGTGCACGCCGTGCGCCTGCATGATGAACATGGTGGCGAAGGTGCAGTAGAGCATCG
>Ga0265296_1005327_pt1 | contig 10645 bp, 11 predicted proteins | sample MunlanPumphouse1_FD_189073 | JGI IMG/M metagenome (GOLD analysis project Ga0265296, IMG submission 189073) | Groundwater microbial communities from a municipal landfill in Southern Ontario, Canada - Pumphouse #1 | ecosystem: Environmental > Aquatic > Deep subsurface > Groundwater | place...
AGCTTTAGGAACGCGAGCAATGCCATGCTGAAGCCGATAAACCATTCGGCGGCGCGAATAGTGAAGGGGGTGCCCGACACCGCCTGGCTAGCCGCGAGCGCCATCAGCGCGGTGATCGAGAAGAGCGCGATGATCGGCGTATAGGTGAGCGCCTTCGGATCGCGAACCTTGAGCCCGAGATGGCGCCGCAGGTCGTCGTGCCCGCCGATGCGCTCGCCTGAGATGAAGGTCTGCGGCGTCGTCGCGATGCCATGCTTCGCCTTGAAAGCATCGGTTTCCTCGCGCGTCGTTAGCCAGATATCCTCGACTTCATAGCCGCGGCTGCGCAGCATATGCAGCGCTTTCAGGCCGTAGGGACAGGTATGATGCTCCATCACCATTCGGTAGATGGTGGCGTGCGGCCGGCCGGTCGCCTTGGCGCCGGCCGGAGAATGGGTCGTTCGTTGCGTGTCCTGGAGCTGGGTGTTCATTGCCGTACCTTCCTTGATTCCCTTATGCTCCCTCCCATATAGGTTGCGTACCATAGTACGGAGTCAAGCCCTTGCGTGATATGACCATCGGACAGCTTGCAAAAAGCGTGGGCGTCAATGTCGAAACCATCCGATTCTATCAGCGGCGAGGCCTGCTTCCGGTACCCGGCCAAGGCGAAACCGGCGGCATGCGGGGAAGCGTTCGCCGCTATGACGAGGCCGTCTTTCGGCGCCTGCGTTTCATCAAATCCGCGCAGGCCGCAGGCTTCACTCTTGCGGAGATAGGAGAATTGCTCGAGCTCGATGCCTCGACCGATCGGGTCCGGGCGCGCGAACTTGCCGATGCGCGTATCGCCGCGATCGAAAAGACGATCGCCGAACTCGACACCGCGCGCCGGGCGCTGCTTGGCCTGTCGCGCCAGTGCGCGGCGGACGATACGACGCACTGCCCGATCATTTCTGCTTTCGAGCGGGTCTGACCGCGTAGGAGTGGTTTCGCCCCACATCGCGTGTGCCCGCCCGCTACGCCTTCGGTTTGCGCGAGGAACTGTGCAGGCTGATGATCTGCCATTTGCGGCCCGTCCATTTGAGGACGCTCGTCGCGACGCCGGCGCGTTCGATCGTCTCGCCGTTCGTAAGGGCGATCGTGTAGTTATAGGTTTCGGTGGCGATCGCGACCTCGCCTTCGCCGCGCACCGAAACTTTATAGTCGCGAAAGGCGAAGGATTTGAAAGCCTTCAATTCGGGAGCGAGATGATGATCGCGATAGTGCGCGAAATTCCCTTCGATGCCGCCCGACTCGAAGATCTGGGCGTCGGGCGCAAACAGTGTTTCGACGCCCGATAGGTCGCGGTTTTCGACCGCCTGCTTATATTGCGCCAGCGTCGTGGCCGCCGCTTGATAATCCGGGGTCGAGGCCGCGTGGGCGGGAACCGCGATGACCAGCGCGAGTCCGATCGCCGCCTGTCTGATAACTTCCATCCTCATTCTCCCTTGCTATGAGCTTGCGGCATCCGTCCGCAGCGATGCTTCGATCAGATTTTTACGAACCGCAGCCGCAGCGAATTGGCGATGACGCTGACCGACGACAGCGCCATCGCTGCGGCGGCGATGATCGGCGACAACAGCAGCCCGAAAACCGGGTAGAGCACGCCCGCCGCTACCGGAATGCCCGCGACATTATAGGCAAAGGCGAAGAAGAGATTCTGACGGATATTGGCCATCGTCGCATGGCTGAGGTGGCGCGCCCGGACAATGCCCATGAGGTCGCCGCGCAGCAGCGTGACTCCCGCGCTTTCGATCGCGACATCGGTTCCCGAGCCCATCGCGATGCCGACGTCGGCTGCAGCCAGCGCCGGGGCGTCATTGACCCCGTCGCCCGCCATCGCGACGATCCGGCCCTGCTCGCGCAGGCGCTGGACGACCGCGCTCTTCTGGTCGGGAAGGACATCGGCCTCGACGTCGTCGATGCCGAGACGCCGCGCGATCGCCTGGGCGGTGACGCGATTGTCGCCGGTCAGCATGATGACCTTGATTCCGGCCTCGCGCAGGGCTGCGAGCGCTTGGCCTGTCGTTTCCTTGACGGGATCAGCGATGGCGATGACGCCTGCCGCCTTACCGTTGACAGCAACATAGATCGCTGTCGCGCCCTCGGCGCGATGCCGGTCCGCTGCCTCCGCGAGCGCGCCTGGATCGGCATCATACTCTTCGAGAAAGCTCGCATTGCCGAGGAGGATTGCCTTGCCGTCGACCTCCCCGACGATGCCCTTGCCGACAGGCTGGTCGACCCCCGATGGTTCGACGAGTTCGAGCCCGCGATCTTCGGCCGCCTTGACGATTGCCGCCGCGAGCGGATGCTCGCTGCTGCGCTCGAGACTGGCCGCGATCCGGAGCAGATCCTGTTCATCAAAGCCTTCGGCTACTTCGATGGCAACCACCGACGGCTTGCCTTCGGTGAGGGTTCCGGTCTTGTCGACGACGAGCGTGTCGACTTTCTCCATCCGTTCGAGCGCCTCGGCATTCTTGATCAGCACGCCGGCCTCGGCGCCGCGTCCCACGCCGACCATGATCGACATCGGTGTTGCGAGGCCCAGCGCGCACGGGCAGGCGATGATCAGCACCGAGACGGCGGCGATCAGGCCATAGGCCATGGCCGGCGCTGGGCCGAGAAGCGACCAGGCGAGGAAAGCCACGACGGCGGCAAGGATCACGCCGGGCACGAACCAGCCTGAAACGGTATCGGCGAGGCGCTGGATCGGCGCGCGGCTGCGCTGCGCATCTGCGACCATCTGCACGATGCGGGCAAGCATCGTGTCGCGCCCGATCTTCTCGCTGCGCATGAGCAGGCCGCCGGTCTGATTGATCGTCCCGCCGATCAGCGCGGCGCCGACCGCCTTGGTGACCGGCATCGATTCTCCGGTGACCATCGACTCATCGACCGTTCCGCGCCCTTCGAGGACGATTCCGTCAACCGGGACCTTTTCGCCGGGGCGAATTCGCAGCACGTCGCCGACCTCGACGGCGTCGAGCGCGATCTCCTCGTCGCTTCCGTCGCTGCCGACGCGCCGTGCGCGCTTCGGCGTCAGGTCCAGAAGCACGCGGATCGCGCCGCTTGTCGTCTCGCGTGCTCTCAGTTCGAGCAGTTGCCCGAGCAAGACCAGCACCGTAATGACCGCCGCAGCCTCGAAATAGACCGCGACCGAGCCGTCGGCGGCGCGAAAGGCGACGGGGAAAGCGTCAGGCGTTATCGCTGCAATCATGCTGTAGCCCCACGCGACGCCCGTCCCCATCGCAATGAGCGTGAACATGTTGAAGCTCTTGTTGCGGATCGAGAGCCATGCCCGCTCGAAAAAGGGCCAGCCCGCCCACAGCACGACGGGGGTCGCGAGCAACATCTGGATCCAGTTGCTTGTCTGGCGGCCGACAAATTGGTGGAGACCCGTGACATGGCCGCCCATCTCGAGCGCCAGGACAGGAAGCGCGAAAACCAGCCCGACCCAGAAGCGGCGGCGCATATCGCGATATTCTTCGCTGGGGCCATCGGCGGCGGCCGGCATGACCGGCTCCAGCGCCATGCCGCAGATCGGGCAGCTACCGGGGCCGGGACGCTGAATCTCCGGATGCATCGGGCAGGTCCAAATGGCACCCTCGGCTGTGTCGGCTGCGACCGGCGCGCCTTTTGCCGCATAGCGATCGGGATCGGCTTTGAATTTGGCGAGGCAGCCCGCGCTGCAGAAATAATGACGTTCGCCGCCATGGGCCTCGATATGCGGCGTGGTCGCGGGGTCGATCGACATGCCGCAGACCGGATCGGTCGCGACTTCGGCCATTTCTGCCTCACGATGATCGTGCACCATATTGCCTCCCGTTGCCCTGTCGAGGAAGGCCAACGGGCATCCTCGATCTAAGCTGCCTGAATTCTCCCGCCGCTTCCGCATGGTCTGGCTGCAAAGGAAGCCGCTCTTGTCGATACGCACGCGACGCGGCGGCCCCTCATTTCATCTCGACGGCCAGGTTCACGTCACCGCCCGGTGGATTTCTTTGCGGGCGTTGGCCAAAGACCGGCAGCCTGCAATTATTGGCGAACTATAGCAGCTCCCTTCCCGTTGCGAGCCATGGGAACGAGAGGTCAGCCTCCGTCGGCGGAAACAAAGGGCTCGAGCGTGCCGAACCACGCGACGAGCGCGAGGATCAGAAGTGCCGCCGCCGCTTCCAGCGCCAGGCTCTTGCGCATCGCTGCAAGCATCCGGTCGGGATCGGATTCGCCGCTGGCAATCGCCGCGCGAAGCTTAGGCGTCAGGCGCCAGCGGTTGGCAGCCGCCAGTGCCAGCATCGCTGCGAAAAGCCACAGCTTGGCGAAGAGCAATTGCCCATAGGGCGAAGCGAGGGACTGGCCGAGATTGTCCATGCCGACGATCATCTGGCCATTGAGTAGGCCGGTCGCGGTGATGATCAGAACGCAGATCGTGCCCACGCGCGAAAACTGATCGAGGCTTCGCGCGGCCATTTGCGGTCCGTCTGGGCTTTCGCGGATACGTTTGGGCGCGGTCAACCAGAGGAAAGCGCCGATCGCGCCGATCCAGACCGCGGCTGCGATCATATGCAATATGTCGCTGATCCGGTGGACGGTGCCCGCAGCGCCCTCGGTCGCGCCTGCGTGGCCGGACCAGACCAATGTCGCGACGGCGACCGAACCCGCGGCCGCGACTATGGCGGTGGCAGTGGACGGCCATCGCGTCATCCACAGGGCTGCGGCCAGCGCGACCAGCAGGGCGGCGGTCCGCACCATCCAGGCCCACCCGGCGTCGGTCTCGCGGACGAGATCCCAAAAGGGCTGCGACTCCAGCGAAAAAAGGCTCACACCCTGCATCGAGGCCGCAAGCGCTCCCATTCCCAAGCCGGAAAGCAACAGTCCTGCGACACTGAGCCATCGCTGGGTGCGCCAGATCGCGGCCATCGGCTGCGGCGCATGGCGTTCGCTTCGGGTCAGCGCGTATAGCGGGAACACAGCGAGGCCGGCGATGAGCATCAGGTCCGCATAGAGCGCGAACCTGATGCCGATCAGGACGATGTCGCCCACCGTCCTACTTCACGGTAAAGCTGAACTCGCTGCCCATGCGGTGCGTGTCGGCACCCGCCGCCGACCATTTCACCTTATAGGTCCCCGGGGTTAGCGGGCGTTTGACCATGAGCATCATCGACTTGCCGTCCTTGCCCATCATCGACGAGTAAGGAATCTTCATCGGAGCGTGATTGGCCATGCCCGGCATTCCCGTCATGACGAGTTCGGTCTTGACCGTCGAGGCAATGACCTTTTCGTTGAATTTCAGGTCGATCTTGATCACCTTCGAAACGGTCGAATTGGCAGCGGGCGTCGAGCCGACGAGCTTGGTGTGCGCGCCGGCCGCGACCGGTGCGAGAAGCAGCGCGAAAGCTGCTGCGGTTGAGGGGAGAATGGACTTGAACATAAAGACCTCCATTTGCGTGTCTGTCCTGCTAATACGCAATGGGCTGGCCTAACCCTCATGCGATCCAGATGAATATCGTTGAGGTGAGGGGTAGTCGTCGTTCGCGCGTATGAACAATGTAGCAAGTTTTGGCGAGTTGGGTCGATGGACGAAGAGCTGCACATTTTGAACCGGATCGGCCTGCCTGCCGGGCTGGACGCGCTTGACGATCGCGTCATGGGCGCTCTGACGGTTCGCCGGCGAGAAGCGATGGCGACGCGCCGTCTCATGGCGCTTGCTGCCTTTGTATCGCTCGGGGGCGGGATCGTTGCCGGAAGCGCGATTTCAGAACCCGCCGTCGCGGCAAGTCCGCTAAGCCCGTTCGGGCCTGCAAGCGCGCTCGCGCCCTCGACCCTGCTGGAGTCGCAATAGCAATGTCTTCGCGCCGACTGCTTCTCGTGGGCCTCATCGCCTTCGCCGCAGCCATTGCCGGCGTATTCGTCGGCCGGCTGGTGAGCGATGCCCCCCAGGCAAATGAAACCGAGCTTCATTCGCTCCTCCACGACCAGCTCGATCTGACCCCGGCGCAGGATGCGAAAATCGACCGGATCGAGGCTGACTTCACCCGCCGCCGCCGCGCGCTGGAACTCGAGATGCGGGCTTCAAATGTTCGGCTCGCGGAGGCGATCAAGGCCGAGCAGGGCTATGGCCCCCGGGTGACCGAGGCTATCGATCATACGCATGACGTCATGGGGACGCTGCAGAAGGAAACGCTCGTCCATCTTTTCGCCATGCGAGCGGTCCTCGATCGCGACCAGGCGAAAATGTTCGACGAAAGCGTGGTCAAGGCGCTGACCGCCGATGCGCGGTGAACCCTGGCCTTTCGCAAGCTAGCGACCAGGATCTGGCAGCCTATGCCCGCGCCGGGCGCGACGATGCCTATCGTGAATTGCTGAGCCGGTACAAGGCGCCGGTCTATCGACTGATCGTCAAGCATATCGGCGATCCCGACGAGGCCCTCGATCTGACACAGGAAACCTTCCTCGCCGGCTTTTCCGCGCTGAGCCGCTATGATGGCGACCGTCCCTTCCGTATCTGGATTGCCCGCATTGCGATCAACAAGTGCCGCGATTGGGCGCGCCGGCGCAAGGTGCGCGCCTTCTTTTCGCGCGCCCTGCCCCTCGAGAGCGCGCATCATGTCGCCAGCGACATGCCCTCGCCCGACATGGAGGCGAGCGACCGGCTGGAGCTCGCCCGCGTTCGCGGCGCGATCGCGCAGTTGCCGCAAAATTTGCGGGAGGTCCTGCTCTTGCGCGGCATGGATGATGTGAGCCAGGCCGAAGCGGCAGCCATGCTCAATGTGAGCGAGAAAACCGTCGAAACCCGTCTCTATCGCGCCCGGATGCGGTTGAGAGGCCTGCTGGCCGAATCGAGTAACCAGGTTCCGGAGTGACCTCGTGCCTTGCCGTCTCGAACGGCGCTCGGTCTATTCAGGCATTTTGGGTGAGGGGTGACCGCCGCGGATGCGTATGGCTTTAGGAACAATCAGTAACGGTCGGGATGAATAATGCAGATAGACAGGCGTCGATTTGTAAACGGGGCATTGGGCGGCGGAGCGGCGGCCGCGATGGCTGCATGGTTCCCCGCTTGGGCCCAGTCGGGATCGACCGGGATCACCGCGCCCGTTCCAACCGTTTCGGGCAACGACATCACATTGCGTATCGCACGGCAGACGATGCGAATCGACGGCAAGCTGAGCCGCGCCATCGGCATCAACGGCACGGTCCCGGCGCCGCTGGTGCGTCTCAAGGAAGGACAGACGGCGAAGCTCACCGTCGTCAACGACCTCGACGAGGATAGCTCCATCCACTGGCATGGCCTGATCCTGCCGTTCCAGATGGACGGCGTACCCGGCGTCAGCTTTCCCGGCATCAAGCCGCGCTCGACCTTCACCTATGAATTTCCCGTCGTTCAGTCGGGCACCTATTGGTATCACAGCCATTCGGGGCTTCAGGAACAACTCGGTCATTATGGGCCGATTGTCATCGACCCCGCCGGCACCGATCCGATCGGTTATGATCGCGAGCATGTCGTGGTCCTGTCCGACCATAGCCAGATCTCGCCCGAAGCGATCTTCCGCAAGCTCAAGGTCAATCCCGGCCATTTCAACATGCAGCGCCAGACGTTGTCCGGCCTCCTGGCCGGCAAGGATCAGTCGCTTGCGGAACGCATCGACTGGGGCAAGATGCGGATGGACCCGACCGACGTCGCCGACGTCAACGGCTCTACCTACACCTTCCTCGTCAATGGGCACGGCCCGCGCGACAACTGGACCGCGCTGTTCAACCCGGGCGAGCGCGTGCGCCTCCGGATCATCAACGCCTCTGCGATGACGATCTTCAATGTCCGTATTCCGGGCCTCAGGATGACTGTGGTGCAGGCCGACGGGCTCAATGTCGTGCCCACCGAGATCGACGAGTTCCAGATCGCCGTCGCGGAAACCTACGATGTGATCGTGACCCCCGTCGAAGACCGCGCGTACACGCTCGTCGCCGAAGCCAACGACCGGTCGGGGATGGGCCGCGCGACGCTCGCGCCGCGGGTCGGCATGATCGCCGAGGTTCCACCGCTGCGCGAACGACCGCTCGCGACGATGAAGGACATGGGCATGGGCAACATGGACATGTCGGGCGGCTCGATGGCGGGGATGGATCATTCGGGCGGCAGCGATATGGGCGCGATGCCCATGCCCGCGGGCGACCCTTCCTGTGCGCCCGAACATGCCAAGATGGGTCATTGCACGCCGGCGGGCGACAGTGGCGCAATGGCGGGCATGGATCATGGCTCGGGTGGCGGCATGCAGCACAGCATGCGCGACTTCAGTGTCGCGCCCCAGGTCAAGCGCGATCCCAGTGTCCAGACGATCTCGCCGATGCCGGTCGATCGCATGGGCGAACCGGGGCAGGGGCTTGAGGATGTCGGACACAAGGTGCTGACCTATCACGATCTCGTCGCGCTCGAGCGTAACCCCGATGTGCGCGCCGCCTCGCGCTCGCTGGACATCCACCTCACAGGTAACATGGAACGCTTCATGTGGTCGTTCGATGGCGTGAAGATGTCCGATCACCACGAACCGATCCCGTTCATCGAGGGCGAGCGGGTGCGGATCAACCTGATCAACGATTCGATGATGAGCCACCCGATCCATCTGCACGGCCATTTTTTCGAACTGGTCACGGGGAAGGGCGATCGGTCGCCGCGTAAGCATACGGTACTGGTCCAGCCCGGCGGCACCGCGAGCTTCGATTTCACCGCCGACGCGCTCGGCGACTGGGCGTTCCACTGCCACCTCCTCTACCATATGCACGCCGGGATGATGCGCGTCGTCAGTGTCCGCCCGAAGGGAGACGGCGAATGACCCGGATCGCGCTCCTCCTTGCTGGCATCGCGCCGCTGGCCTTTGCTGTCCCGGCAGCGGCCCAATCGATGGATCATTCGATGCACGGCGCGGCGCCCGCCCCGACTCCCGCTCCTTCGCCAACGCCGGCGCCGGCGCCGACGGTGCCGCCTGCAACCGATACGGCCGCAGACGGGTCAATGGAGCAGATGGACCATGGCGATATGCAGGGCATGGATAGCGAGCCCGCGGCCTCGACCTGCGCGCCCGAACATGCCGCGATGGGCCATTGTACGCCCGAGGCGGAGGCTTCGGGCAAGGACGCCTCGGATATGGGGGCGATGGATCATGGCACAGCGTCGCCATCGGATCCCGACTGTCCTCCGGAACATGCCAAAATGGGCCATTGCACGCCGAAGGTTGCGGCCCCGATGGCGGGAATGGAAGGCATGGCGGCGGCGAGCAGCGCCAGCGGCACCGACCTGCCGCCAGGCGACGGGGTCGCGCCTGCGCCGCCTGCAGACTGGTATGCCGATCGCATTTATCCCAAGGGCGAGATGGAGCATTCGCGTCACGAGATGATGAAGGAAAATGGGGCGCAGACCATCGCCTTCATCAGCTTCAATCTCGCCGAATATCAGGCGCGCAAAGGCCGCGATGGTTTCCGCTGGGACGGCGAGGCCTGGTACGGCGGCGACATCAACCGGCTCACCGTCAAAAGCGAGGGCGAAGGCGTGTTCGGCGAGGGTATCGAGAGCAGCGAAGTGCAGGCGCTCTACAGCCGGGCGATCGGGCCCTATTTCAACGCGCAGGCCGGGATCCGGCAGGACTTCGGACCGGGCCCCGACCGAACCTATGCGACCATTGGCTTCGAGGGACTCGCGCCCTATTGGTTCGAAGTCGAGGGCGCACTCTTCCTTTCGAACAAGGGCGACTTGCTCGCCCGGCTCGAAGGTTATTACGACCAGCGCCTCACCCAGAAGCTGATCCTCCAGCCGATGGCCGAATTCAATCTCGCGGCGCGGGACGTGCCCGAGAGCGGCGTTGGGTCGGGCCTATCGAATATGGAACTCGGGCTCCGCCTGCGCTACGAGATCGTGAAAGAGTTCGCCCCCTATCTCGGCGTCGAATGGGCGCGCAAATTCGGCGACACCGCGCGCTTTGCGCGGGCGGCGGGCGAGGATGCCAATGGTGTCAGCTTCGTGATGGGGGTGAGGGCCTGGTTCTAGAAGTTTTGCGGGGTGGCAGGACGTCGAGGAGAAATGCCATGAAACCAGCCTATCGCAGCCTGGCGCTGCAGACGATCGTCAGCGGCATCATCATGTATATGGTGATGTTCGTCATGATCGACCGCCTCTCGAGCTTCTACAACAATCTCAACATGCTCTACATGACGCTGATGATGGTCGCGCCGATGGTCGTGCTGATGATCGTCGCAATGCCGGGCATGTTTCCGTCGAAACGTCTGAACACCGTCTTGTTGCTCGGATCAGTCGTCGCCTTCTTGGGGAGCTTCGCTCTTATCCGGACGCAGACGACGATCGGCGACACCGCTTTCTTGCGGTCGATGATCCCGCATCATTCGGGCGCCATTCTCATGTGCGAACAGGCTTCGCTCAAGGATGCTGAAATACGCCGGCTCTGCAGCGACATCATCGCGGGGCAGGCGGCCGAAATCGAACAGATGAAGTCGATTCTCGCGAGGAAATGACATGAAAAGTCCGATCACCCGGCGCCATCTTTTTGGCTTGGTTGCGGCCGGGTCGGGGATGATGCTTGCGGGCTGCAATTCTTCCTCGCGGCCAACGGCAGCGGAAGAGAAGAATGGCAAC
>Ga0265296_1005329_pt1 | contig 10642 bp, 11 predicted proteins | sample MunlanPumphouse1_FD_189073 | JGI IMG/M metagenome (GOLD analysis project Ga0265296, IMG submission 189073) | Groundwater microbial communities from a municipal landfill in Southern Ontario, Canada - Pumphouse #1 | ecosystem: Environmental > Aquatic > Deep subsurface > Groundwater | place...
ATCCGGCGAAGGCGGTTTATTCGGATTATGCGGATCGAATTCCCGGAAACATGCCGATCTCGTCATTGTCGCTGGCAAAGCCCACGAAATATACCGATCGGTTTTCCAAGATATTCGTTTCGCCGCGGCTGACCATCGATTACGGAACCGTCAAACCGGGTTTTTACTTTTATTCGTCGGAAATTCTCAACCGGTTCAACATTTTTGGTGGCGCCGCGGTCAACCGGATCAAAGACCGCGACCTGTTTCTTTTGCTCGAATATCATCAGTGGAAGCCGACCTTCTTCTTCGAATTTTACAACATGAGTCAGAGCGTTCTCGACAATAAAACAACGTGGAACAGCTGGCCGATCACGTTGGATTATACATTTTACCTAACCGAAGCCATTTTCGGAATGTCCCTGCCGATGGGAGGGATCAATCATTTTCGATTGGATATGGACTTGCAGAAGTATCGGACGTCAACCGACCAAAAAATCGAAGCGGCCGGTGCCTATTCCAACGGTTTTACTTACGATTACTATCACGGCATCGATTTCCGCTTGAACTGGCATCTCAAAAATGTCATCCGTAATGTCAACGAAGATACGAATCCGAATAACGGCGTTGATATCACAACCAAAATTTCCCGGAATTATGACAAATTCATGATCGATTTCGGTGTTTATGAGGATTTCGGCACTCTGAGAGAGATTTTCCGGAACAATTATTACTGGAAGGTGGAACAGGAAGGCGTCTGGCATCATCGTTATCCGCTGGTGCCGTCGCTCGTCGGGAATCTGAAATGGAAGTTCGGGTGGATTTCCATGTCGCAACTCGATTCGTTCTTCAATTTATTTGCTGGCGGTATGCCGGGACTTCGCGGTTATCCTTTTTATAGTATTGAAGGAAGAAATCTTTTCAGTTTACATTATACGTGGCGTGTGCCGCTTTTTATCGAAAAGGACATTCAGTTGTTGTCGTTCAATTTGCAAAACGCGTTCATCGGAACCTTCTTCGAGACCGGAAATGCCTGGAATCAGGTGGACGGCTATCCGGCATTGGACTGGAGCGTATTTCGGAAGAATCCGTCCGGTGTCGTGAAGAGTATCGTCGGCGATTTTAAAAAAGACGTCGGCGTCGAACTGCGGCTCAGCGGATTCTCTTTTTACGCGTATCCGACGGCGATCAGCCTGGATTTCGTCTATGGACTCGACAAGTTTCAACTGACCGACCGACAAGATAAAACGCACACGTACGGAAAAGAGTGGCGATCGTATTTAACCATCCTGTTTGGACTTTGATGGAGGAGATATGAAAATTAAAACATTGACAGCTGTGATCTTACTGGGAATTATGATTCCCGCTTTTGCCATGGGACAAGGAATCTGGCAACGACCTTCGGCTGTGCCGTCTTCGGGGAGTTCTGCTCTGTTATCTAATCTAAAATTTTCCCAGACTGAGACTGACACGTTTGTCTTTAATTATGAAAAATCGCCCGGATTGGCGTTTGTTCTCTCTGCCGTACTGCCGGGTGCGGGCGAATTCTATGCCGGAGCCAAATGGCGCGCGGCGGCGTTTTTCGGCGTCGAAGCTTTCTGCTGGTCGATGTATTTCAACCGGCAAAGCACCGGAAAAGACATCGAAAAGCAATATAAAAAGTACGCCGACACCAACTGGGATCTTTTCCGTTGGTTTGACAATTGTCAAAAAGGCTCGGAGTTGGAGCAGGATTATTTTGGACTAGGCGGTTCGCATAACATCCGGGTTTATTACAACGGTACCGAATATATCGTCAATGACAGTCTATCGATCAAAGTTCCGGAGTATTGGTTCCTTGCCAAGACTGGCGAAATGACGCCGGTCAAGGATCGTGATTACTATGAAAATATCGGAAAATACGATCAGTTCGGTAACGGCTGGAAGGATTATGACATTTCACTCATCGATACAACTCTGGAAAACCCGCTGAAAACCAGCGCGAAGCGTGAGAAATATCTGACCCAGCGTTACAATTCGAATCAGGCATTGAAAATGGCGACCAATTTCGCAACGGCGATCATGTTCAATCACCTGTTCAGTGCCTTTCATGCGCAAATCGCCGCGAAACATTACCGCTCTGAAGGAAAAAATGACGTCAGCTGGAACATGGGATTCATGACCGACGTTACATACCGGCAACCCATTCGCGGTTTGATGCTGATGGTGAATTTTTAACGACTTGACTGGCTGGATTTCTTGACAATAATTGATAAAATGGAAACTGAGAAAATATGACAGATAAATTTGTAAAGCATTTCAATCGGATTTTCGTCCTGACCATTGTGGGATTTTTGTTCGGCTGTTCATCCGGCAAAGAAACGATTCCGTCCGATTTTAGTTCGTACTATGAACGGGCACAGACCGCTTACGAAAAGAAAAAATGGGACAAGGCCATCGAGAACTTCAGCATGGTCGTCCTCAATAGTCCCGGCGGCGATCTTTCCGATGATGCGCAATATTACCTCGGCGAATGCAATTTTAACAAAAAAGAATATCTGCTGGCGATTTCCGAGTATCAGCAGTTGGTCGAACGCTACACTTATTCGCCGTTGGTGGAAGACGGGTATTACAAAATCGCGCTGTCGTATTTCAAAATGGCTCCACGCTACCAGCTCGAGCAGGATAATTCGCTGAAAGCGCTTCAGAACTTTCAGGATTTCATCGATGCTTTCCCGAATTCCAAATATCAAAAAGACGCCGAACAGAAAATCCTGGAAATCCGCAACCGGCTCGCCCGGAAACTGTTCGAGAGCGGCCGCCTCTACCGGAAAATGCAGGTATGGGATTCCGCGCTCCTTTATCTCGATAAAATGCTGGAAGATTATTACGATTCTGATTGGGTGACTGAGGCGAAAATCGAAAAAGCACGTTGCTACATCAAGTTAAGACAATTCGACGAGTACCAGAAATTACTGCCGGAAATCAACGTCAGGATCAAGACCGAATCTGAATATTCGCGATCTCAATATCTCAAAACACTCTATGAGAAGGAACTGAAGAAGATCGCCAAAGAGGAAAAGAAAAAACACTCATGAATCTTTGCGTATTCGGAGGCACATTCGATCCGCCGCATAACGGCCATCTCCGAATCGCCGACGCGGTGCAAAAAGAATTCGCTTTCGATCGCATCCTCTTCGTTCCCGCATTCATTCCGCCTCATAAAACAAATCAGACCTGCTCGGCGCCCGAGCATCGATTGGCAATGCTGAAGTTGGCGATTGCCGGTTATCCGCATTTCGTGGTTTCCGACATCGAAATTAAACGGCAGGGCGTTTCGTTTACCGTCGATACGCTGAGGGAAATTCAGGCGGAATGGAAAATTGCCAAACCGGAGACATTTTTGCTCATCGGCGGCGATAGCCTGACGGAATTTCATACGTGGCGCGAACCGGAAAACATTCTCAGTTTGGCGAATGTCATTGTCGCCTGCCGACCGGGATTCGATGCCGGTTCCGTTGCGTCTGAGATTTTATCGCATGTTCAATTCGCAAAGACGCCGCTGACGGACATTTCCTCCAGCGAAATCCGCCTGCGCGTCCGGAACGGAGAACCGATTGATGAGTTAGTTCCTCCCACTGTCCGGGAATATATCCGGGAAAAGGATCTATATACTTAACCACGAAGGCCCCAAGACACGAAGAAAAGGCAAAGAAATAGTCTGTCATTCTGAGCCGCAGAGAAAACAGTCAGAATCACTGATTAAACGGATTGCGCTGATTACGCAGATTACAGAGATGAAATCTTCGAGCCTTTGTGTTTAAAATATTTACAATTACGAAATCACCTTACCACGAAGACACCGGGACACGAAGAAAAGGTAAAGAAATAGTCTGTCATTCTGAGCCACGGAGACAGATAAATATGGAAAGGATAAATCAAACAGGAATCTATACTGTTGATTAGCGTTAGTGAAGAACCGTGGCGAAGAATCTTGGGCAGAAGGGAAAAAGTCTTGAACTACAATGGGAGGGAAAACAGTCAGAATCACTGATTAAACGGATTGCGCTGATCTTTGGTTAGGGAAGAAAAACCACTCGTGCCAACTGACAATCAGAGATTCAACCTCGACTGTCAAAGATCCTTCGTCGCTATGTATTGATTGTATTCAGAAAATATTCGGATTCCGGATTGGTTTTTCCTTAATGAATAATTCTACAGGCTCCTCACGATGACAACCCTGAGAGAACGTGTGTTCGTATACTCCGTTCGATCTTCTCTTCACCTTTACCTTTCCTCTGAGTCTCCGTGTCTTTGTGTTTAAAATGATATTGCAATTAACGAAACCGTCGTTAAATTAAGCCGTACGTTAATTTGAGACTCTCCGAAAGGATTTTGGCAATCGAATCGCTTTTCCGTTCTTTGACATTAGGAATGAATGCTTAGAATTGTCCGGGAGAAAAGAAACAGGCAGAAATGCACCGATTTCATCCAACAAAAACAAAACACAATCCAAATTACTATTACGGCGAAAAAACTCAATACTTAATTGCTTATTATTTACTGAATTCTAAATGGATGGAAAAAACTTCCCTTTTCAGAAAAATAAATTCTAACAAGGTTTTGGAAAAGAAATTATGATGGTCCAATTCTTCCATTTTGCGGGATTATTTTTCCTGCAAAAGAAATAATTGACCCTTGAAGTGTCGGGAAAAACCTTTTAAGCAAAATAATTTAATTTTAAGGCGCCGGAAAAACATTTGAAGCGGAATAAATTACCCTATAAGCGGAAAAATTTATTTTTATATACGGATAATTTATGTTTGTATAGAAAGGTTTTATGTTTTAAGAAAAATAATTGGATTTTAAGACAAATAATTTACCCTTGAAGTGAAATAATTTGGTTTACAAGCGAAAAAATTCATTTATAAGCCGATCAAAAGGATTTCAAAAGGAAATCCTGAAAAATAAAAAAAAGTAAGTTCAACAATTGGAGGAAAAAGAGTATGTCAAAAGAAATCGATCGTGTTTTGGAAGAATCCAATGTTTTGCTGACGACGACGAAGAAATTTCCGACGGAATTGGCCGGTGTGGGCATTACGGAGGAAAAAGTCACAGGTTTTGAGACTCAGATTGGAACGTTGAGGCAGAAAGATACAACCTTTCATGACTCGAAAGGTCAGCGTTCTCGACGTTCCCATGAGCAGAAAGTCGTTATCGCATCTGCCATTAAGGTCGTGGGCAGAATCAAAAACGCGGCGGAAATCGCGTTTGTTGACGATAAGACTGCGATAAAAGCCTATCGCATCAATGTCGGGCTGACTACGCCCGTGCCAAGAATTATCTCCGATCTTTCGTATATGAAAGAAACGACGACCGCACATAAGGATCTGCTGCTTCAATCCGGAGTGAAGCAGGCGGATCTGGATGAATTGGATGCGGTCATTGTGTCGTTGACGGAAAGCGAGAACAAACAGGAAGATGCCAAGCACACTCAGAAAACGCATTTGGTGGAATTGAACACGCTCGCTAAAGAGATCGAGAAAAAAATGTTCATCATCCGCAAGGCCGCGGCGATTGCTTTTCAGGACAAGCCTGAAATCCTGCAGCAGTTCAAGCCGGTAACACGAAGGAAGAGTTCGAAAAAGACGGAACCGACAACTGAAACAACTACAGAGACAGAAACCGGAACGAATTAGACGATTATGGGAGTGTCAACAAAACCCTGCCCCGATGAAAGTCGGGGCAGGGGAAAACTAAAAAATAAATGAAAATGAGATGATTATGGTAACAAAAGAGATTTGTAGAATATTTCGAGTAGTATACATTTATGAGAGTTTATATAAATAACTAGTAAAAGAAAGGACGACAATATGAAAAATCAATTTGATTCTGAGCCAGAAAAAAAATGGATAAGAAAAAATTACGATGAAAGTGTTTTTGAGAATCTACATCTTCGAGGAAGAGCAGAAATTGAAACTGGAAGGGACTTGGATAAAAGTATTGAACAACTCGTATGTGATGTTCATGAAGAAATATTAAATGCAGAAAAAAGTCCAAATCGTGTGTGGTTGGACACAAAATTATTGAAAGGAATTATATGAATGATATTTTTGGTTTGAATTCAAAAAAAATTTGTGTAAAGCTAAATTCTGACACGAGAGTTAACAAAGATTCTTTAAAGAGAAAGATTCAGAAATTTAAAAATGTTGATACAGAGCAAAAAAAGGATTTATTTGCAGAATTAGAATGTGCTGCAGATATGTTGGAAATCGCGTCTGTAAAGGAACTTATTTTGGGAGATACACCCGATATTAAAATTACAATTGGAAATAATATTGTTCTTGGAGTCGAAGTTAAAAGAATTCGAAGAAGAACTGAAGATGATAGAGATGAAAAGGCTGCTGATAATTCAGAGGGTGTTGTTCGAGTCGGATATAGAGATAAGAAACAAGAGCCATGGATAAAAGTTGTTTGTGATGATATTGGAAAGAAAGCGGGTAACCAATATTCGACAGTAAATACACTTTTATTTCTAAAATCGGATAGTCCATATCAAATTGAGTGGGGAGAAATTGAGGATGGAATTAAGGATGCTTATATAACTAGGACTTGTGGAATACCTTTTTGTGCAATTGTTTATAAAACTGCATGGGTGGACAATTTCCCACTTACTGCTGTTTTTATCCATCATACAGAAATTGAAAAACAGTTAATAACAGATATGCGGGTAAGCCATCTTTTTAAATTAAAGCAATTAATCGCTGATGTACGGATTTTAGATTTATAAAAATTTTCTATGAGAGACTAATAGAAGAATCTACTGTTCAAATGCTAGTGAGTTCATTGAAAAACAAGTAAGGAGTGATTGATGAAACAATTATGTATTTTCTGTGCGGTTCTTTTTATTTTCATTCAAACAGGTGTAATGGCGGAACCTCCATCAGAAGAGTTACTGGAGCATTATATTGGATTCGGAGTAATGGTTTTCGATTATGCTGGGCGTATTTACTCGGGAATTTTAATTACTTGTTGTGATGATACAACTAAAATAATGATGGACGGTGGAGTGGCTAATTTTGAAACAGAAAATATTAAAGAAATTCGGAATCGGTGGAATAAAATCATTTTTTCTAATACATTGCAAACTAATAATTCTGTTAAAAAAGAAAATGATAAAATAGTCGATAAAAGGAGTTTTACAGTAAAGGAGTATCCCTATTTGCCATGTCTTATTTTTACAATTGGAGGCGGATATTTAGCATTCGATAGTTTTGACAAAGCAAAAGATTATGATGATGCGGCAGAGGCTCTCAATGAATTGATAGCTGAATTAAGTTCGGTGTATTCTAATTCAGAACTCACTGCATTACTACGTGTAAAAATGAATAAATATAAAAAGAAATCAGAAGATAAAATGGTCTTGGGAGTCATTAGCACCACAGTTGCCGGATTATCATTTATTCTATCCATTTCACCAGTTGAAAGGGAAATACCCTTGACAATCAATAAAGATGATTTTGGAACAACGATAACTTTTGCATGGGCAATTAGGTAAAGAGGTTTCAAATCTCCGGGAGGGGATTAAGGAGGAATAAAATGAGTGAAGAGAAGACGGCAAATAACCAACTGAGCGATGAGGATATTGCTACGATTAAAAATGCTATTGAAACGCTGGTGGAGATCTTATATACCAGAATGGCTATTATAAGAGCGGCGATTGACGGGGAACTTCCCGGTAAGGATATCCGACGGTGGCCAACTATTGAAGAGGTTATGCGGGCTATGGAGCAGATTAGAAAGAGAGATTGACCAGATGGTGTATCAGTTGTACGGGTTGGCGGTAGAGGAGATTGCGGTGGTGGAGGGGGGAAACGAATATCCTGTGTTGAAATAATTCTTTAACTGATGGGAGGTTTATATGCCAAGCGATAAATTTTCTTTTAGCGAGTTTCTTTCGGATTACGCGCTTGAACAACCCGATTACACTGCCTGTCAAAAATGCGGTTACATTATGGATAGCATCTCTTATTATTCGTCAAGACACAGGTGCTTAAATTGTGGAGATATTGATTCTACATATTATCCATTTCCGCCGGATAGTAGCCATATTACTTCTGTTTATGATTATCTGACTAGGGCATATTTTCATTTGATTAAAGCAAAAGAATCAGAACAGGATGAAGCATCGGAATATCTTAAAAAGAAATATCCAAATCTACAATCAGGCGATATTTATCATATTGTACAAGGCATTATTCAAAAGAATGTTTTTTTCGTTATGACAGAAATTCAAACTGTCTGTAAATGTGATGAGAAAAATTCAGTGATAGATGCCATGATTATAGACACAATTTTAAATAGACCCAAGATTGAATCAACATACATAGTCATTCAAACAATGACTTTATTTGAAATGTGGTTATCGCTATTAATTCACCAAATTCTGAGGTTGGCTATAATGCCTGAAACAGAAATCGAAAAGACATTTGATAGTATCAGGAATTTTGATACTTATTTTAAAGTAATCAAAAAAAATTCAGGGATAAAGAAATCTGAAATTACGTGCCCTTTGTTTAATGGGATGTCCTTCCATTTGAAGAAAATTAGGAAAGAACGGAATAACGCTGTTCATCACGGAATACTTATTTCTAATTTGGCAAAAGTTCAGGAAGTGATGACCATTGCATCTCGGTTTTTACCAGTTTTTGTCGATATATTCAATAAACAATTTGGTACAACCAGTTCCGTAGTTATATCATGACTGAATTGGAAATCCTGAATCGAATATCTGCGCTCTCGGGATTTAGCGTTCCTCAGGTAAGGAATGCGATTAATGATGTTAAGAATCTGGTTAAAGGAGTCTCGTTAGAGGAAATATTAAGAATATTTGAGACCTATTCATTCAAAAAGCCGTTATCCGGAAAAGGATTACAGGTTGTATATCAGTTTGATAGGAGTCATTGTTCTAAAAATTTTACGCCAGTCGCCAGGATTTACCTGAAAGAATTACCCAATCCGAGATATGTTTTCGATAAAAGAGACTATTTACGGCTCGAGGAAGGCGAAAGTTGGGTCGACAAGACCAAGATTCAGTTCATTGAAGAATCACTGAACACGTATTTAGTCGATCCAGACATTGAGAGATGGGAAAGGTACTGCGAGGTATGTTGCAGTGATATTCAAAATAATCGACACTACGCAGTGCCTGAAAATGGACTCTGTGAATTTAAAGTATGCGATGTATTCGATCATGTTCTTGGGATAGATAAAATTCGTTTCGTGCAGGAATATCTTGATCCTCCGGAAGTATTTGTTAGGGTACTCTTCAGGGAGCCATCGGCAGTTGAGATATTGAAAATCAGCGCGGATTGTTCCATCAAATTCTGTATTGGGCGTGATTGGTCGGAATTGTCGAAGATTCTATTGAAGGTTTGTGTTTATGGTAACTATCGGGATTTGGTCAAGGCGCCAGATGTTTACTTTTATTTTCCGGGACTCAGATCATTACATCGCCCGAAGAATTACAATAGAGAAGAAAATCCAATTCGGTATCTCCCGCGAAAGAGATATGTGTCCATTTATCAGCAAAATGCCTTAAGAAAATATGATGACGAAGAGCATTATCTGGATGATGAATATACGAGGGATGAAAATTTTAACAGACAACCAGCATCTGTAACGGGACATTTAAGATACCTTGGAGATCATTTTTTCGCTGATTGGATCAAACAAGAAGAATGCAGACAATATCTAGACCGGGATTTACCTGATGGATATACATTTGTCAATCCGTATCATAGAGGAGAAAGTCTTTGTAAAAGTGATGAGAAAGAAACATTCCTTGCAATACGTCCGATAAAGGAACCCGAGGAACTTTTCTTTAGATCTACGTTTTATTCACCGACTGTCAGCAGAGAAATAAATAAAATTGTGAAGTACAAGGTTTTAGATGCAAATGATTTAAAGAGATATTTTTCATAATAAGTGACTATCTAAAATTTATTTTTATTCTTGAAAGAGAGATTGACCAGATGGTGTATCGACTGTACGTCTTGACGAAGGATGAGATCAAAGTGGTGGAAAACGTCTGAACCGGGATTTTTCAGATTAAAGGATGGACAGGATTAGAATCGTGAAAAGTTATGAGTTTGTTTCTTTAATCCAGATAATCCGTAAATCCTATGAATCGTGGTGCTGACGATTATGAAGTATGAAGAATTAACCCGCAGAATCATTGGTTGTGCAATGCAGGTGCATTCAACATTAGGCAATGGTTTCCAGGAAGTAATTTATCAGCGTTGTTTGGCAATAGAATTAATAGAAAACGAAATCGGTTTTCAGCGTGAATTGGAAATGCCGATATTTTATCACAACCAGCCGGTAGGAACACGTCGGGTAGATTTCTTAGTTCAGGATAAGATAATGGTGGAATTAAAAGCCCTTATCCAGTTGGAAGATGTCCATCTGGCGCAGGCGATTAACTATCTGGAAGCCTATAACCTTGAGGTTGGTTTATTGATTAACTTCGGAGCAAAGAGTCTGGAGTTCAAACGCTTAATTGTTACGTAGCATAACATGGGTTACACTTTTTCTAACAGTGGTTCTCTGCACAACATGGGTTACACTCCCCCATGGGGGAGTGTAAATTTTAATGCTCAAATATTGCACAACATAGGTTACA
>Ga0265296_1005330_pt1 | contig 10642 bp, 7 predicted proteins | sample MunlanPumphouse1_FD_189073 | JGI IMG/M metagenome (GOLD analysis project Ga0265296, IMG submission 189073) | Groundwater microbial communities from a municipal landfill in Southern Ontario, Canada - Pumphouse #1 | ecosystem: Environmental > Aquatic > Deep subsurface > Groundwater | place: Canada...
CCGGCGCGGCGCTCGGTCCGCCGATCGACTCCTCATCACCGTCATTCCCAACGAAGGAACCCGATGACCCAGGCCCTTTCCACCCAAGTACCGCGGTCCGTCCGGCTGCTGCTCGTGCTGCTGGCGGCGTTCGCCGTGGCGATCGTGCTGGCGGCCTGTGGCGGAGACGACGACAAGGACGACACGACGACCGCGGCGTCCGGCAGCTCGACCACCGCGTCCGAGACCGTCAAGGCGCCCGACACGATCACGATCGCCTACCAGGCGATCCCCAACGGCGACCTTATCGTCAAGAACCTCGGCTACCTCGAGAAGGCGCTGCCGAACACGAAGATCGAGTGGAAGCAGTTCGACTCGGGCGGAACGGTCAACGAGGCGTTCGCCGGCGACAGCGTCGACTTCGGCCTGGCCGGGTCGAGCCCCGTGTCGCGCGGGATCTCCCAGGGCATCGAGTACCGCGTGCCGTGGATCCACGACGTGATCGGCGAGGCCGAGGCGCTCGTCGCCAAGGAGGGCATCACCACGATCGCCGACCTCAAGGGCAAGAAGATCGCGGCCCCGCTGGCCTCGACGACGCACTACACGCTGCTCGCGGCGCTGAAGGACGCGGGGGTCGAGGAGAAGGACGTCAAGATCATCGACGCCGAGCCGGCCGACATCGTGGCGGCCTGGTCGCGCGGCGACATCGACGCGGCGTACGTCTGGAACCCGAGCCTGGCCGAGCTGGTCAAGGACGGCGGCACCGTGATCACCGACAGCGCCAAGCAGGCCGAGGCGGGGCACCGCACCTACGACCTGGCGGTCGTCTCGTCGAAGTTCGCGTCGGACTACCCCGAGGCCCTGCAGACCTGGGTCGAGCAGCAGAACAAGGCCGTCGAGCTGCTGGCCAGCGATCCCGCCGCCGCCCACAAGGCGATCGGCGCCGAGCTCAACCTGTCGGCCGACGAGGTCGCCGACCAGGTCAAGGGACTGCGGTTCCTGAACGCGGCCGAGCAGGCCTCGCCGGACTACCTGGGCGGCACGGTCGGCGCCGACCTGCTGGCCACGGCGAAGTTCAACAAGGACGTCGGGCAGATCCCCGCCGTCAAGCCCGACGACACCTACACCGGCGCGGTCGACCCCGCGCCCGCCGCGGCCGTCGCCAAGGCGTCGTCGCGGTAGTCCCGATGGCCGATCATCGGATCGAGATCCGTGGCGTCGGCCACCGGTTCACGGGGCGCGACGCCCCGGTCGACGCGCTCTCCGGGATCGACCTGACGGTCGAGCCCGGGGAGTTCGTCACGCTCGTCGGCCCGTCGGGCTGCGGCAAGACGACGTTGCTCAGCGCGTTGGCCGGGTTTGTCCGGCCGACCCAGGGCACGATCACCGTCGGCGGCGTGCCCGTCGACGGGCCGTCGCCGCAGCGGGGCGTGGTCTTCCAGCAGCCCAACCTGTACCCGTGGAAGACCGTCCGCGAGAACGTCGCGCTCGGTCCGCAGCTGCGCGGCGCCGGCCGCCGGGAGCGGGGCGAGATCGCCGACCGCTACCTGGAGCTGGTCGGCCTGAGCGAGTTCGCGTCGGCCGCGCCGTACGAGCTGTCGGGCGGCATGCAGCAGCGCTGCCAGATCGCCCGCGTGCTGGCCAACGAGCCCGACGTGCTGCTGATGGACGAGCCGTTCGGCGCGCTCGACGCGCTGACCCGCGAGCGGCTGCAGGACGAGCTGCTGCGGATCTGGCGTGGCTCCGGGCAGACCGTCCTCTTCATCACCCACAGCGTCGAGGAGGCCGTCTACCTGGGGTCCCGCGTGCTGCTGATGAGCCCGCGTCCGGGCCGGGTGGTGCTCGACGAGCGAATCCCGTTCGGCGATCAGCAGAGCACCCCGCAGCTGCGGACCGACCCGGAGTTCCAGGCGTTCCGCGAGCGGATCAGCGCGCAGATCGGCGCGCAGCCGGCCGTCGCGCCCTGAGAGCCTGTTTCGGGTGATCGGCCGTCGGTCGCGGCCGCGCCGACGCCGACGCCGTAGAGGTTGAGCACGTTGAACGTGCTCAACCTCGTCCGACTGCTCGGGGCTCGCCGGCCCCGGGGGTCACGTGGGCCCAGGTCCCGGAGCGTTCCGGGTCGTACCCCGGCCCGGGGGCGACGCGGACCTGGCCGGGACGGACCGTCGCGTCACAGCGATCGCAGTGCAGGTCCGCCGAGACGTGCCCGCCGCAGTCCCGGTGGGTGACGACGGTCGGCGGGCCGGAGGGGTTCGGGTAGTGCCGGTCGCCCCAGTCCATCAGGTGGTGGATCACCGGCCACAGCTCGCGGCCCTTCGGGGTCAGGTGGTACTCGTAGCGCGCCGGGCGCTCGTGGTACTGCCGCCGTTCGATCACGCCCTCGGCCTCGAGCCGCTTGAGCCGGTCGGTCAGCACGCTGCGGGTCACGCCGAGCGCGTGCTGCAGGTGGTCGAAGCGGCGGACCCCGATCAGCACGCTGCGGACGATCAGCAACGACCAGCGCTCCCCGACGACCTCCAGCGAGCGGGCGACCGAGCAGACCTGCGTGTCGTATTCGCGACGAAGCACACGTCCAGCGTATCGAGTTTGTTCAAGCGACTCACTGTGCTAGCTTGCGAGTCGCTTGAACGAACTAACGATCGACCGGAGCAGCGACGTCCACCTGGGCGCGTGATCGCCGGCCGGTCCTCGACCCGGTCGCGAGCCCGTCACCGACGGTCCCGGCGACCACGAAGGGGAGACCCACGTGTCCGACCCAGCGTCATCACCCACGTCCCGGGACGCGCCACCGCCGGCGGCGCCGTCGCGCGTCCTGCTCGTCGTCTCGGCGGCGGTCTTCCTCGCCAGCCTCGACCTGTTCATCGTCAACATCGCGTTCCCGGACATCGCGCGCAGCTTCGAGGGGACCACGGTCAGCGACCTGTCGTGGGTGCTCAACGGGTTCGCGATCGTCTTCGCCGCGCTGCTCGTCCCCGCCGGCCGGATCGCGGACCGGGTCGGACGACGCCGGGTCTTCCTCGCGGGACTGCTGGTCTTCACGCTCGGCTCGGCGCTGTGCGCGGTCTCGTGGTCGGTCGGCACGCTGGTCGGCTTCCGGGTCGTCCAGGCGATCGGCGCGGCGATGATCTTCCCGACATCGCTGGCGCTACTGGTCGACGCCTTCCCGCCCGAGAAGCGGGCCGCGGCGATCGGTGCGTGGGCGGGCGTCGGTGGCGTGGCGGCCGCGCTCGGTCCGCCGATCGGCGGACTGCTGGTCGAGCTCTCCTGGCACTGGGTCTTCGTGGTCAACGTCCCGGTCGGCCTGCTCGCGCTGCTCGGCGCCCGCCGGGTCCTGCGCGAGTCGCGCGACGACCAGGACCAGCGCTGGCCCGACGCGGTCGGCACGGGGCTCCTGATCGTGGGCGTTGGCCTGGCGGCCTGGGGCCTGGTCGGCGCGCCGGACCACGGCTGGGGGACGCTCCGCACGATCGGCGCCCTGGTCGTCGGGCTCGCGCTCGTCGGCGCGGCGGTCCAGCAGTCGCGGCGGATCGCCGACCACCGCGCCCCGGCGCTCGACGTCGAGCTGTTCCGCAGCCGCACCTTCTCGGGGGCGACGTTGTCGGCGCTGCTGTTCAGCGTCGCCTTCGGCGCGCTGCTGCTCGGCAACGTCCTGTTCATGACCGGGCCGTGGGGCTACACCGAGCTGCGCGCGGGGATCGCGCTCGCCCCCGGCCCGCTGATGGCCGCGCTGACCGCGGTGCCGTCCGGGCATCTGGTGGCGCGCTTCGGTGCCGGGACAGTGGCCCGGATCGGCAACGTGCTGATGGCGCTCGGCGCCGCCTGGTGGCTGTGGCGGGCGGAGCTGACGCCCGACTACGCCGGGGTGATCCTGCCCGGAATGCTGCTGACCGGGATCGGCGTCGGCATGGTCCTGCCGAGCGTGTCGGGTGCGGTCGCGTCGACCCTGCCGCCGCAGCGGCTGGCGACCGGCTCGGCGCTGCTGTCCGCGGGCCGCCAGTTCGGGTCCGTGATCGGCGTCGTGCTGCTGGTCGCGGCGTTCGGCACCCCGACCCCGGAGACCCTGCTCGACGGCTACCAGCGCGGCTGGCTGCTGATGGTCGTGGCGGCGGTCCTGGCGACGATCGCGACGTTCTGGATCGGCCGCGGCGAGCACCGCGCGGTGCCGACCGTTGCGGTTCCGGACGAGGTGACGGACGGACGGGTCGCGGAGCGGGTGCCGGCGTAGCGGCTGCGCACTCGCCCGCCGGTCGGCGGCGCGTGCGCAGAAATCGGTCCGCGAGAGCGATGGTTGCGCACGCGCCGGGCCGGGCCCGTCGAGTGCGCAGTCATGCGGCGGCGGCTCGCGGCGCAGCGCCTCCGGAACGACTCGGGCCTCCCCGAAGGGAGGCCCGAATACCGAAACTGATGGCGGCCGGTGGCCGCCTATTCGGGTCTAGCGCCCGCCGCGACCGCCGGAGCGACCGCCGCCGCTGCCGCCCTGGCGGTTGCTGCCGCTGCCCTGACGGCTGCCGCGGCCGTCGGCGTGGCGCTCGCCGCGCTCGCCACGGGAGCGGCCGTAGCTGCTGCCCTGCTCCTGGCGCGGGGTGTGGTTCGAACGGCTCTGGCCACGGCCGCCGCCACCGGCGCCGCCCCGGCCGCTGCCGCGGTTGCCGCCCTGCTTGCGGTGGACGCCCGGGCCCTTCTCGCCCGGCTCCGCCACGCGCATCCCGGCGGCGTTGAGCTGGTCGCCGAGCTTCAGGTCGCGACCCATCACGCCGACGTCGCGGACCTCTTCGGGCTCGACGAACGTGACGCCGATGCCCGAGGCGCCGGCGCGGGCCGTACGGCCGACGCGGTGCGTGTAGGTCTCGACATCGATCGGGATGTCGTACTGGATGACGTGCGTCACGCCGGCGACGTCCAGGCCGCGAGCGGCGACGTCGGTGGCGACCAGCGTGGTCACGCGGCCGTCCTCGAAGGCCTCCAGGGCCTTGCGACGCTGGGCCTGCGAGCGGTTGCCGTGCAGCGCGACGGCTTCGACCTTGTAGCCGGCCAGCTTGCGGACCAGCTTGTCGGCGCCGAACTTGGTCTTGACGAAGACGACGGCCAGGCCGCGGTCCTTGTCCTTGAGCTGGTTGACGAGCTCGTCGACCTTGTCGTCGCGCGTCACCTGCTGGAAGCGGTGCTCGATGTTGACCTTGGCGGTCCCGGCCGGCTTGTACTCGATCAGCTTCGGGTCCCGCGTGTACGCGCGGGCGACGTCGCCGACCTTGCCGTCGAGGGTCGCCGACAGGAACAGCGTCTGGCGGTTCGGGTTGGTCTGGGCGACGATCCGCTTGACGGCGGGCTGGAAGCCCATGTCGAGCATCCGGTCGGCCTCGTCGAGCACGAGCATCTTGACCTGCGCGAGCGACAGGGCGCCACGCTGCAGGAGGTCCTCGAGGCGACCCGGGGTCGCGACGACGATGTGCGAACGGGACGACAGGCGGGACTGCTTCTCCAGCCCGGCGCCGCCGAAGACGGCGGTGATCGCCAGGGCACGGGAGTGCGCGATCTCGCGGATCTCGTCGACGATCTGGGTGGCCAGCTCGCGGGTCGGGACGAGCACCAGCGCGCTCGGGCGCGGGTCCTCGGCCTCGATGCCCTCGACCAGGGCGACGCCGAAGGCGATCGTCTTGCCGGAACCGGTGGGGGACGAGACCAGGATGTCGCGGCCGGACAGCGCGTCGGGGAGCGCGAGCTCCTGGACGGCGAACGGCGACGTCATGCCGCGCTCGTTGAGCGCGTCGGCGACGGCGGTCGACACGCCGAGATCGGCGAAGGTTACTGCGGACATGGGGCTCCTCGAAGAGGACAGGGCAAACCACGGAGGCCGGCCGGAAGGGCGCTCAACTGCCGGCCGCGATCGTGCCCGTCCGCGGAGAGCGGAGCAGGATGTCGCGCGTGGAGAGAACGCAGGGACTCGGGGCCGTTGCGACGTGCGGCGGGCAAGCCCTCCGCGGCGCACAGCGACTCCGTTACGGAAGTGTACCGACGTACCCGCCGCACTGCGTGACCCCCGACACGCTCAGCCGCCCTGGAGAAGCCCTTCAGGTGCAGGAAAGATGCACTCGGTGCTGCGATCAGTCGTCGCGGTCGGTGGAGCATCGCGCTCGGCGGTCGCCTGAGTTACGGTCCGCGGTGTGCAGTTGATCTCGATCGTGGCTCAGAGCGGCACGGGCGGCATGGCCCGGGGCACCATGCAGCGCCTCGACAACGTCTGCGGACCGTCCGGAAGCTGGCAGAACGACCTCTGCCGGACGATCTACGCGCCCGGAGGGTCGGATAAGCGGTTCCTCGCCGAGATCGTCCACGCGCTGACGACCACCGGCCTGTCGATCGTGCTGATCGTGCTCGGCGCGTGGATCGTCAACCGGCTCGCGCGGCGGTGCGTGGTCAAGCTCGGCCGGGGGATGGGCGCGGGGCGACTGACCCGCGGGCTCTCGGCGGTCCGGCGGATCACCCCCAACGCGCTGCTCGAGACCCAGGAGATGAGCGTCCGCGGCGACCAGCGGCGCGAGGCGGTGCTCGGGATCCTCAAGAGCGTCGTCAGCGTGCTCGTCTACGCGACCGCGCTGGTGATGGTGCTGAGCGAGGTCGGGGTCGACCTGGCACCGCTGCTCGCCGGCGCGGGCGTGGTCGGCGTGGCGCTCGGCTTCGGTGCGCAGTCGCTGGTCGGCGACTTCCTGTCCGGGATCTTCATCCTGATCGAGGATCAGTACGGGGTCGGCGACGAGGTCACGTTCAACCCGAAGTCGGCGTCGGGCTCGACGGTCTCCGGGACGATCGAGGCGCTGAGCCTGCGCAATACCCGACTGCGTGCCCTGGACGGCACGGTCTGGCACGTGCCGAACGGCGAGATGCGGGCGCTCGGCAACCAGAGTCAGCACTGGTCGCGCGCGGTGCTCGACATCCCGGTCGCCCACGGCACGGACCTGGGGCGGGCCAAGGAGGTCATCGCCCAGGTCGCCGAGCAGATCCGCCAGCACGACCCGAGCGTGCTCGAGCCCCCGGAGGTCTGGGGCGTCCAGGCGCTGAACCCGAACGGGATCACCCTGCGGCTGGTGGTCAAGACGACCCCGTCGCAGCAGTGGCGCGTGACGCGGCTGATCCGCGAGGGGATCGCCGTGGCGTTCGTCCGCGAGGGCATCAAGATGCCGGTGGCGGACTCGCCGGCCGGGGACTCGCTGCCGTCGGTCTGAGCGCGGCGATGCGACGCGCGCGTTGGGAGACGTAGGCCGCTCGCCGCGTGCCGGGGAATGGCTCTAACTGGCTGGACTACCGCCTGTAACGATCGGTCCAGTTACGAATTCGTGCAGGTTTCGTTCACACCACGTACGATGCACGCAGCGTGGGGTTCGTGATGGGATCTGAGGCAGTCCAGGAACAGGTGTGGCCGCCGTTCGCGAACCGCGCTCGTCCGGTCGCCTTCGGCGTGATCGCGCTACTCGCAGGAACGGCCGCCCTGATCGCGGTCCTCGGACCATCGGGAACCTCCGGTCTCACGCACAGCACACCGATGCGCCTGCTCGAGTTGGCCATCGCCGCGTGTGCGGTGGCCGGCCTGCTCGTACCCCGCACGGTCACCGGGCAGAGTCGGTGGGGGCGCACCGCGCGATACGCGGTCGCCGCTCTCGGTACTGTCGTGTGTCTGGGATTCGTCGGGTTCGCCGACCGGTGGACCGACAGTGGGCGGATGGCCGGGCCGCTCGGCGTCGACCTGCTCGAGATGCTCGTCGCCCCCTTGGTGGTGACCGCGCTGTTGACGATCTCGCGCTTCCGGGACAGCGCGCTCGGGATCCTCCGCGTGGCGATCGACGGCGCGGTGATCGCCAGCAGCACGATCGTCTTCGGCTGGTACGTCGCCGTGCGACCGTTGCAGCAGGACGGCACCTCGTTCGACGTCAGTCCGTCGACCGCGCTCGCGTTCCTCGTGATCGACGCGATGGCGTTCGCCTTCGGCCTGATGCTGCTGGCGCGGGTCCGCTACAGCGGGCGGCCGGTCGTGGCGATCGCCGTGCTCGGACTGGCGCTGCTGCTGGTTGCCGACGTCGCCCGCGTCGTCCAGGTCCTGCCGGACGAACCGGGCTCCGCGCTGCTCAGCGAGCTCGGATGGATCGCCAGCCTGGCCTGCTTCGCGGTGGCCGCCTGGATGCGTCCACGCCGCGGGCACGCACCGACCGCGCGGGCGGCCGATGGCGGTCCGTGGTGGATCGCGTTGGCCTACACGTTCCTGCTGCCGGTCGCGGTGGTCCTGGTGGTCGCCGCGTTCCGCGACGACGTCGACCCGCTGATGAGCGTGGCGGCGGCGGCGATCATCGCCGTGCTCGGGGTTCGCCACGTGCTGGTCCGACACCGCAACGAGATCCTTACGGGGCAGCTTCAGCGGTCCGTCCAACAGCTCGGCCGCCGCGCTCGCCACGACGAGCTGACCGGGCTGCTCAACCGCGGGGGCCTGGTCGACGAGCTGGAGACGCTGTCGGCGCGCGCAGGACGCGCGGCGACCGAGCCGGTCGCCGCGATCTTCGTCGACCTCGACCGCTTCAAGGGCCTCAACGACGCGCTCGGGCACACCGTCGGCGACACGGTGCTGCGCGTGATCGGCACCCGCATCGGCGGGTGGGTCGACGAGGTCGGCGGATTCGCCGCGCGGATCGCCGGCGACGAGTTCATCGTCGTGCTGCCCGGACTCGGATCCGAGACGGCCGCGCTCTCGCGGGCGCAGGACGTGCTCGACCTGGTCGAGGCCCCGATCCCGGTCGGGGCCCGTGGCGAGCTGGTCGTGACCGCGTCGGCCGGGGTGGCGGTCTCGACCGAGGGCGGCGCCGACGACGCGATCGTCCGCCACGCCGACCTGGCGATGCTCGAGGCGAAGTCCGGCGGACGCGCCCGCGTGCGGCTGTTCGAGGAGGACCTGCGGCAGCGCTGCGAGGAGCGGATGCTGATCGAGCAGGAGCTGCGCCGGGCGCTGACCACCGACAACGAGATCGAGGTCCACCTGCAGCCGCTGGTGCGCCTGATCGACGGCAGTCTGTGGGGCACCGAGGCGCTCGTCCGCTGGCGTCACCCGACCCGCGGGACGCTGCTCCCGTCGCGGTTCCTCGACGTCGCCGAGGACAGCGGCCTGATCGTTCCGCTCGGCGAGCGCGTCCTGGCGGCGGCCTGCGCGGCGGCGACCGCGATCCCCGGAATGGTCGTCGCGGTCAACCTCTCGCCCCGCCAGCTCCACGACCCGGCGCTGGCTCCGGTCGTCCGGAAGCAGCTGCGGCGGCAGGGGCTGGCCCCGGACCGGCTCTGCCTGGAGGTCACCGAGGGCGCCCTGGTCGACGACCGCGCGATCGCCGTGCTGGAGGACCTGCGCCGTGGAGGCGTGCAGATCGCGATCGACGACTTCGGCGTCGGCGCGTCCTCGTTCCGCCAGCTGCGGCGGCTCCCCGGGGCCCTGGTCAAGATCGACCGCTCGTTCATCGAGCGGATCGACAGCGACGACGGCGTCGACGACCGGGTGCTCGTCCGGGCGATGGTCAACCTGGCGGAGCAGCTGGGCCTGCAGGTGATCGCCGAGGGGATCGAGCGCGAGTCGCAGCAGCGGATCGTCCGTCGGCTCGGGGTCACGATCGGCCAGGGCTGGCACCTCGGCTCGCCGACCCGGGCTGCGGTCTTCGTGGCCGAGCGCGGGGGCGGCGTGATGCTCCAGCCCCCGCTCCACTGACCGGCTGAACGGTCGTTCTCGGGAGCGGTCTCGCCCCGGGCGGGAGTGTTAGCTTCACGGCATGACGGCACCCCAACCGACCGACGTCCTGCTGATCGGCGGCGGCGTCGCGGCCGCGTCGGCCGCCCGCACCCTGCGCGAGGCGGACTTCGACGGCAGCATCGCGCTGATCACCCGCGAGCTCGATGCGCCCTACCACCGGCCTCCCGGATCGAAGGAGTTGCTGCGGGGCGAGCAGGCCGCCGACGCGGCGCTCGTGCTGCCCGCCGACTGGTACGCGGAGCACGACGTCGACCTGCGGACCCGGACGTCCGTCATGAGCCTCGACCCGGCCGCGCGGACGGTCAAGCTGCAGACGAAGGACGAGCTGGTCTACGAGCGGGCGCTGCTGGCCACCGGCGCGATGGTCCGGCGGCTGAACGTCGACGGGTCGGGCCTGCGCGGCATCCACTACCTGCGGTCGCTGCGCAACGCCGACGCGATCCGCCAGGACCTCGAGACGGTCGGTGGTCTCGACGGGGCGCGCGTGGTGCTGATCGGGGGCAGCTACATCGGGTGCGAGGTCGCCGCCAGCCTGGCCTCGCTCGGCGTCGGCTGCACGATCCTGATGCAGGAGAGCGAGCCGCTGGAGCGGACCTTCGGGGCCGAGATCGGCCGCTGGGTGCGCAAGCGGCTCGAGGACGGCGGCGTCACGGTTCGCGGTGGGGTCGAGGTCGAGGCGTTCCTGCCGGCCGCGCGGGCCGACGCCGAGGAGCGCGTCGGGGCGGTCGGGATCGTCGGCGGCGAGTCGGTTCCCGCCGACCTCGTGGTCTGCGGCGTCGGCGCCCAGCCGGACGTCATGCTCGGCAAGCGGGCGGGACTGGAGCTGGGCGAGAGCGGCGGCGTCCGTTGCGATGACCGGCTGCGCACGTCCGCCACCGGGCTCTGGGCGGC
>Ga0265296_1005331_pt1 | contig 10642 bp, 5 predicted proteins | sample MunlanPumphouse1_FD_189073 | JGI IMG/M metagenome (GOLD analysis project Ga0265296, IMG submission 189073) | Groundwater microbial communities from a municipal landfill in Southern Ontario, Canada - Pumphouse #1 | ecosystem: Environmental > Aquatic > Deep subsurface > Groundwater | place: Canada...
AAATCCCTTTGTCTTGACGCCTGTCTATCTCTCCAGTTTTTCCATGCGCCGAGGAGGATTTTAATTGCAAATGGAGCCAGTATTACCGCTGCTACCACCAGCGCCGCTGCCAGCGGATTCTGCCGGGCGTGCTCTAAGATTTTCTCCGCCCCTGCCCAGGCCGAGGGAGCAATAAGTATAGCGCCGAGGACTGCCGTTATGACATGGCTTAATCTCGGCAAGCGCTGGGAGAAGACGGCCTGAGTGGCGACGGTGGGCTGGGCGCCCGCGTCCGACGGCTGCGCCTTGTCCGCCCCATCAGGCGCGGCTACCCTCGCGGCTTCTCCGCTCGGGACCCGCTCGCTTGCGCTCGCTTGGGCGGCGAGCAGTATATTCTGTGGGCTAATTTTCTCTAGCAAAGCCAGTAAAATTCTCTCTATTGTATCTACGTCTACTTCTGTATGCTCGACGACCTCCATTGCTACCCCATTAGGAGATAAGGGGCTGCCTTCAACCATTGTTGTCGTTCCCACTTCCACGCCCAATATCTTTACAGCCGTACTCTTAAGCTCCTCGCCTGTTTTAGGATTTCTACCAAGCAAAGGCGAATGAATAAATTCAATTTCAAAATAATCTATGCCTCTTATTCCCAATGCCTCGGTAGCGTATTCATATACTGCCCATGCTACATAAGAGCTAAGAACATTTCCCTGCTGGTTTTCTAGGTGGTGTTTTCGATAGCCCACTTCCGCTTCTTGAAGCAGCTTTTGCGCAATCGCCCTTCTTTGTGCCGGGTTACTTAAGACTCCTGCTGCCTTAGCGCGACTATCGGCTTCGGATTGGGCTTGCGGGACGTCTGCGGCTGGCATTTTTTCAGGGGCTGGCTCTGCCTCTACTGCCGCGGCAACATCATCGCCTGCGAAGTCGCTGTCTGCACTTACAACCTCTACCTCACCTGGCCTACTGCCGCACCGCGCCACTAATCCGGCAAGATATTTTTTTGCACCACCAATAAGCTCGGATGCCCTTCTTGCCATCGCTTCTATAGAAAGGATATAACCACCCCTTGGGCTCTTGAATTGTCCGCCCGGCTGGGGCATTCCTCCAACATTCAAATCCATACCGCCAGAAAAATAACTCCTCACCGTCTGGCCAAAAGGCGTAGCGCGCGGCTCCTGGATGTTGTATTCTCCGTCTTTAAAGGATTGCTGGTATGCGTTAAAGTACGTAGTTTTACTCCAGGGCCCTTTTGAAGTTAAGCCGGTGAGGTTTTGTTTATTGATAAGCCAAGAGTAAAGACCACCCTTGCCGTAGAACCTGGCCTTAAACCATTGGGCCAGGATTAGAGAATAATAAACCTGCCTTAAGGAAGCGTAGCGCTTGGAGGTGTTTATCTCCTGGGTAAGTTTGGGGATAATGAGTTCCCGCATAAGTTGGCTGGAGTATTCATTGAGCGCCTTAAGCCGCGGGTCCTTGAAATTGTAGGTAGCCGAATCTTTCAGGTAATCCTGCTCCAGCATTACCTTAAGCGTTGCCTTATAGATATAGGCATTATCTTTGCTCTCGCGGATAATAATCTCATCCGGAACGATCCAAGGCCTAGTTAAAGTAGGGATAGTAACATTTTCATAGCCAAAGAGCTCTTCGGCTTTTTTGTAGAGTTTATCCCAGTATTTTCTTCCCTCGGGTGTCTCTGGAGAGGTGGCCTGGGCAGTATCCTTCTTCAGCTGCAGGTCTGCCTCAAGAAGAATCTTCCCAATGTCGGTTTGCGCTAATGCCGGGTCAATGATATTGTCCGGTGAGTCAGGCCTTAGGTTTACCCAGAAGCTTTCGTTGGGTAGGGTGATGCCAATGAAGACATATTTCAGTAAAGTTTTGGTGGTTTCCTCTAAAGGAATGGCCCCCTTTACACCATCGCCTTTGTCTAATAAGAGCTTGAAGGTGTTGGCAACATTGTCGTAGGAAAGATAGCGCAAATGCAGCGGCCGGAATTTATCCTGAGTAAAAGATTGGCGCAAGCCAGAAAAATAGCCGGACAAGTCCAATTGCCCGGCTATCTGAGCAAAGCCCGACTGCTCAAACAAAAGCGAGAAGCAGAGAATAAAAGCAATAACCTTGATAATTCTTTTCTTCATAGGTTTATCAGCCAATTAGTGCTTAAAGTTTAACTTACATATAGGTAAGATTCAATACGATTTCAGGGGGTTTGGGAAAGCGGTTTCAAAATTAAGCCTGCCTTTGGCGCATTGGCTTAATTTTGTCCTTTTCTCTGAAAAGGACTAGCTATGCTCGGGGTTTTGCCTCATTTTGCACTTAAACTTAAGCCTACCTTTGGTGTTTTGGCTTAAGTTTATCCCGAGCTATGCTCGGGACATAATTTATGGTGGGGTATTTGTTCAGGACTTGGCTTTAATTCAGTTTGGACATTTCAGATTGGACAATCTAATCTTGGTTTGAAGGGTTTAAGGTGGGAGGTTGTGACGGACTCAACCGCTTAGGCGTGAAAAAACCTGAGAATAAACCTCGTTTCTGTGCCCTATTTTTAATATAATTATATCCTGGTTTTCTATGCGATAAAGAATCCTGTAATCGCCTACGCGCAATTTACGGTACCCTTTAAGGCTCTGGCGCAGCGGCTCTCCGTAAGCAAGGGGCTCAATAGCCAGCCTTTCTTCAATGGCCCTGAGAATAATTTCTTTGATATTGCGTGGTATTCTTGGCAGGTCGTGTTTTTTAATATCGGGATGGTACAACAGCCGGAAAGCCATACTATGACCAGGCTTGTTTATGGCTTAAGGCGGCCCTTTTAGAAAAGGTTTTTTCCCGTCTTTCGGCTTCCTTTACCCAGAAGACATCCTCGCAATATTCTAAGGCCCTCTGTATCAAATCTCTGGCTTTTAAGGAAAGTGATACACCGTCTTTCTCTGCCAGACGTTTGACCGCCATAAAAAGAGCGGGCTCAAGGACTACATTTAAGCGGGGGTTCTTGGTAGACATATCTTCACCTCCGTTTGAAGTGTATCATAAGTGATGAACCTTGTCAAGAAAAATTATGCCCCCTTATATAACTATTACAAACTCGCCGCGGGGCTTGTTTTTTTGGAAGTAACTGAGGATTTCTGAGGTCTTTTGGCGCTTTATTTCTTCAAATTTCTTGGTCAATTCCCGGCAGCAGGCAATCTCTTTATCGCCAAAAACCGCCTGGATATCTTCAAGGCAGGCCAAAATCCTGTGGCAGGACTCATAAAACACTAGGGTGGTTTTTAGCGCTGCCAGTTTTTTGAGCTTGTTTTGGCGGGCAATTTTACGGTTAGGCAAAAACCCGGCAAAATAAAATTCATGCGCAGGCCTGCCGGATAAAACCAGGGCATTCACAAATGCGGCTGGTCCGGGAATCGCCGTGATGGCAACCCCATCTTTGATAGCTGCGTTTATAAGGTTATAGCCCGGGTCAAGAATACCCGGCATCCCTGCATCTGAAACCAGCGCTATGTCTTTACCTGCTTTTAAGAGGCCTAGCAGATATTCACCCTTTACAAAGCGGTTATGCTGAAAAAAACTGGTGGTCGGAGTTTTAATACCATAATGTTCTAAAAGAATTTTGGTATGGCGGGTGTCTTCGCAGGCAATCAGGTCAACGCTCTTTAAGACTTCCAGCGCTCTTAAACTGACATCTTTAAGATTGCCTATGGGGGTGGCGACGATATAAAGCATTATTCAACTGTTACGGACTTGGCTAGGTTTCTAGGCTGGTCCACGTCGCAGCCGCGCTTGACCGCAATATGGTAGGCCAATAATTGTAAAGGCAGCGCTACCAGGAGGGGTGAGAATAATTCCTGTGTCTTCGGTATGTAGATAACTTCCTTAGTCATCTCCTTTATGTGGGCATCGCCCTCCGTGGCAATGGCAATGAGCTTGCCGCGGCGGCTATGTATCTCTTGGATATTAGAAGCCATCTTTGCGTAAATTTGCGAGTGGGGCGTAATGCAAACCACTGCGCGGTATTCATCAATGAGGGCGATGGGGCCGTGCTTCATCTCTCCGGCAGCATAGCCTTCCGCCGGAATATAGGAAATTTCCTTTAATTTTAACGCACCTTCCAAGGCAGAGGGGAAATTAATATTTCTACCCAAATATAAAAATGAACCAAAGTGCGAATGCCTATGCGCCAGGCGGGCAATAACGTCCTGTTTTTTTAGGACCTCTTGCATTAATGCGGGTATCTCTTGTAGCTCCTGTGTTAGTTTACCGATTTTAGTTTCGTTCAACGCGCCCCTGATGCTGCCAAAATAAAAGGCGAATAGATAAAGCGCCAAAATTTGCGCAGTATAGGCCTTAGTAGAAGCTACCCCGATCTCTGGCCCGGCATGCGTATAAATAAGCCCATCGGATTCACGGGTCAAGGTAGAGCCCAGGACGTTGCAGATGGATAATACCGGAGCGCCCATTTGGCGCGCCCTCCTTACTCCGGCTAAAGTATCTGCGGTTTCTCCGGACTGGCTAATAGCAATTATCAGAGTTTCTGAATTAATCAGCAGGTTGCGGTAGCGGAATTCGCTAGAGACATCTACAGCTACGGGAATGTTACATAGGGATTCCAGCGCATATTTACCCACCAGGCCTGCATGATATGCTGTGCCGCAGGCCACAATAGAAATATTATTTATGGCTTTTAATCTTTCCGCGGGAATTTTCTGCTCTTCAAAAATTATGGTTTTGCCGTCTTCTTGAATCCTCATCTTCAGGAGGTTAGCGATAATCCCGGGCTGCTCGTTAATCTCTTTGAGCATAAAATGCTTGTATCCCTGTTTCTCTGCCTGGGCAATATCCCAATTTATGTGCGTAGGTTTATGCTGAATTTCTTTTCCCTCTAAGTCAGTAATTTTAACTTTATCGCGCGTCAATATCGCCACTTCGCCTTCCTCTAAGAAAATTACGTCTTTAGTCGCATCCAGGATTGCCGGTACATCTGAAGCCAGGAAATTCTCATTCTTCCCCAACCCGACGATCAAGGGGCTTCCCAGGCGGGCTCCTACTAACTTCTGCGGCTCGCGGGATGAGATGACCCCTACGGCAAAAGAACCCATAACCATCTTCAGCGCCTTGCGCACCGCCTCTTCCAAAGGGCAGTTCTTATAAAACTTTTCAATCAAATGCACGATGACTTCAGTATCGGTTTGGCTTTTGAAACAATGGCCTTCTTTAATCAAACCCGCTTTTAAGGTTGCAAAATTCTCAATGATGCCGTTATGCACTAAGGCAATTTCGCCGCTACAATCAGTATGGGGATGAGCATTGACTTGGTTTGGCCTTCCGTGGGTGGCCCATCTTACGTGGCCCAGAGAGAGGTTGCCCATGAGTGGTTTTTTCTTTAAAAGCGACTCCAAATCTCTAACCTTGCCGGGAATTTTTCTTATGGAGAGAGACTCTTTATGCGGCAAACAGACTACTACACCTGCAGAATCGTAGCCTCTATATTCTAAACGTTTCAGCCCGTTTAAGAGTATGGGCTGCGCCTGCCTTTCTCCGATATATCCGATTATCCCGCACATCGAGCACCTAAACTTTTATTTAGCGAAATCCCGCCGAGCGCGCGAGGCGGGACAATTAAAATGACCCCAAGGGGATTTGAACCCCTGCCGAGAGCTTGAAAAGCTCTTGTCCTGACCAGGCTAGACGATGGGGTCGGGTTTATTCTTCCTCTTCGGCGATGACAGGCGCTATGCAGGAAACGCGGTCTTTGGCTGCTAATTTTATGAGCCGCACGCCCTGCGCAGAGCGGCCGGTGGAACGGATATCCTTGACTGCGCAGCGTAAAAATATACCGTTCTGGGTAATCGCCATCAGCTCATCGTCATCGTTGACACTCTTCAGGCCCACTGCCAGACCGTTCTTAGCCGTTACTTTTATATTAATCACGCCTTTGCCGCCGCGGCGCGTCAGGCGGTACTCTTTGATATGCGTGCGCTTGGCAAAACCCAATTCTGTTACTGTCAAGACTGTGGCGTCCTTTTGCGCCAAAATCATATCAATGACCGCGTCCTTTTTGCCTAAAGAAATGCCTCGCACGCCCTTAGCGCCCCTGCCCATATCGCGCACCTGGGATTCGTTAAAGCGCACTGCCTTGCCTTGGGCTGTGCCGATTAAAAGCTCCTGCTTGCCGTCGGTTAATTCCACGCCGATGAGCTCATCGCCTTTCTCTAAAGTAATGCTGATGATGCCGCCTTTGCGCGGGTTGCTGTAGGCGTCTAACTTGGTCTTCTTAATCAGGCCTTGCTTAGTTACCATCACCAGATATTTATCCGCGGAGAACTCTTTTACCGGAATAGTAGAGCTGACCTTTGAACCCTGCTCCATCTGCAAGAGATTGATTATTGCCTTGCCTTTAGAGGCCTTGCCTGCCTGGGGGATTTCATAGACCTTGACCCAGTGCACCTGGCCTTTATCTGTAAAAATTAAAAGGTAATCTTTAGTAGAGGCAACGAACAGGTGCTCAATAAAATCTTCCTCCTTTACTTCAGCGCCTGTAACGCCTTTGCCGCCGCGCTTTTGCTTACGATAGGCGCTTACCGGCAGCCGTTTGATATAACCGCCGTGGCTGATTGTTACCACTACGTCTTCCTCGGCAATTAAATCCTCTACCTCCAGCTCCTCTACTTCGCCGACAATATCCGTCCTGCGTTCATCGCCGAATTTTTTCTTCAAATTTTCCAGTTCTTCTTTGATAATAGCCTCTATTTTTTTCTCAGAGGCAAGTATTGTCCGGCACAATTCTATCTTTTTCAGTAATTCCGCATACTCGGCGTCTATTTTATCGCGCTCCAGGGCAGTCAGGCGCTGTAATTGCATCTCCAGGATTGCCTGAGACTGGATTTCAGACAAATCAAACTCTTTCATCAGGCGTTCTTTGGCAACCTCCACGCTCTTGGAGGTTTTGATGGTCTTGATAATGCGGTCAATAAATTTCAGGGCAATCTTCAGGCCTTCCAAAATATGCGCGCGCCTTAAAGCCTTATCTAATTCAAACTGGGTGCGCCTGCGGACGATGGTCTTGCGATGCTCTATATAGGCGTCAATGACCTGGCGCAAATTCAAAACCCGCGGCCTGTTTTCTACCAAAGCCAAGGTAATGATGCCAAAGGTGGCCTCAAGCTGGGTATGCTTAAAGAGCTGGTTCAGGACAATCTGGGATTCGATATCGCGCTTGAGCTCAACGCAAATGCGCATCCCGTCTTTATCCGATTCGTCGCGGATATCAGATATGCCTTCAATCTTTTTATCGTCAACAAGCCCGGCCATGGCCTCAATTAATGAAGACTTCTGGACTTGGTACGGGATTTCAGTGATGACAATTAAATCCTTCCCGCTTTTTTGGTGCTCTACTGTAGCCCGGGCACGCACCAGGAGCTTACCTTTACCCGTAGTGTATGCTTCTTTTATGCCGCTCTTCCCGCAGATAACCCCTCCAGTCGGAAAATCCGGGCCCTTAATATAGCGCATCAGGTCTTTAATCTCTGCGCCGGGATTATCCAACACATACATGATGGCCTCTGCTACCTCGTTTAAGTTGTGCGGCGGGATATTGGTAGCCATGCCTACGGCAATTCCAGATGAGCCGTTGACTAATAAATTAGGCAAAGACGCGGGCAATAAAAGCGGCTCTTGTAGCGAGGCATCAAAGTTCGGCCCGAAATTGACCGTATCCTTATCAATATCCCCGAGCATCTCGTCGGAGATGGCGGCAAGCCGCGCCTCTGTATAGCGCATACTCGCAGCAGCATCCCCATCGATCGATCCGTAGTTTCCTTGACCATCTACAAGAGGATACCGCAAAGAAAAATCCTGGGCCATGCGCACTAGTGCATCGTACACTGCCATATCTCCGTGCGGATGGTATTTGCCTAAAGTATCCCCGACGATGCGAGCACATTTTTTATAAGGCTTGCTATGTTCCAGCCCCAGGTCCTGCATTGCAAATAAGATCCTTCGGTGTACGGGCTTTAAGCCGTCGCGCACGTCTGGCAGGGCGCGGCCGACAATTACGCTCATCGCGTAATTTAGATACGAGTCCTTCACTTCTTCCTCAATATAGCGCGTAATTATTTTTTCGTTGCGGGCGTACATATTAAACGTCCAAGTTCTTTACCTGATGCGCGTAGTTTTCAATAAACTCGCGCCGGGGCTCCACCTGGTCACCCATCAGGACTGTAAACATCTTATCCGTCTCTACCGCGTCTTCCAGGACGACTTTTAAAAGAGTGCGCTTGTCCGGATCCATAGTAGTGTCCCAGAGTTGCTGCGGGTTCATTTCGCCTAAGCCCTTATACCTTTGAATATGCATACCTTTGGTTGCGGCTTCCTTAATATAACCCAAAACATCCCTTAAGGCAAAGAGGTCTTTAGTTTCCTTATCATTAGTAATCCTATATACAGGCTTTGACTTGAGTTTGCCTGCCTCCTTTGCTGAAACCCCTTTAACCGCTTGGGGAATATACGTGTCAATATCCAGGCCTAATTTTTCAATTTTAGCCAGAATCTCTTCTATCTCCTTCGACTCAAAAAGCTCTAAAATGTCTGCTTCGGATTCTTTGCCTTCTTTTTCCACAAGGCTGGCTAACTCTTTGTCAGAATAGGCAAAACAGTCTTTTCCCTCCACTTTTAACCGATAAATAGGCATTTTTTTGGTCTTTGGCTGTCTGAAAGCCAAATATTTTGCTGTATCTACTCCCCTTTTCTCTAAAATCATACTGAGCTTGTCCAACTCAACCAACAAATGCAGCAGGTCCTTGAACTGGTTATCTGTAAAGGTTTTCTTATCCTTCAGGCTAATCAGATTATGCCCTTCCCTGCCCAGGTCTAAAAGCATCTCATCCATCTGCGCTTCAGTCTGGATATACTCCTCGCGCTGTCCGCGCTTTATCTTAAACAAAGGCGGCTGGGCAATATAGACGTGGCCATCCTCCACTAATTTAGGCATCTGGCGGTATAAAAGGGTTAAAAGCAAGGTGCGTATATGGGAACCGTCTATGTCAGCGTCAGCCATTAGAATAAGCTTGGCGTAACGCAGTTTGGTTATATCAAATTCCTCGCCCACGCTGGTACCTAGGGCCGTAATGATGGTGCGAATTTCCTCGTTAGAGAGAATCTTATCTAAGCGCGACTTTTCTACGTTTAGGATTTTACCTTTTATAGGTAGTATCGCCTGGAATCTTCTGTCCCGGCCTTGCTTGGCGCTATTATGCACAAACACTCCCGAGGCTAAAGCAAAATTGTGCGTATTGGGGACTTCGATATCATAAACATCGATTGTTTCTTTTACGGTTTCAACTCGCTTGATTTTATGGTTATAATTCTCCACGGCCTCTAATAAGACGCGTTGGTCGTTGTTAAAAAATCTACTGACCAACGTATCAAATTTCACCAGATTATTGTCGCGCTTAAGAAGCGCGCGCCTTTCATCTTCGTAGTGCCCTAGATCGCCATGGCCTTCATACACAGCCCTGGCAAAGGATAGGCTGCGCTCTAAATAAGTGCGGCCGTATGCGGCCGTGCGTTTCTTGCGAAAATCCTCGGTCCACTGTTCGCTGGTTTTCTTGCGCCTCCAGGCCAATAGGGCATTATCCGACCACTCCATTGCCGCCTTCTCTGCCAAGAATTTTTTGGCCTCGGGATGATTCTCAAAATATCGCCTTACCCGTTCGGCCTGCTTTAATCTACTTTCGTCCTTAGCCCAATATTTCTTCTGGACCAGATTCAAAAGCTCATTGTTTTTGCTCCGGTACTCAGCATTATTTTGATAAAACTGCATAAATTTATCCAACATAAATTTTTTATATCCGGGATCCTTCCATTGCTTTTTAGCTCTTCTACTTAGCTCCTTTCGCATCTCGGGTGTCGTCATAATATTTCTGACTTTTTCTCGATATTTAGTTGACTGATGGGCTTTTCTGGATTTTTCTTTTATCTCTGGACTATGCAGCGTTTTTTCAAGGATTGTTGTATGATATAAAAAGTGTTCCTTCCTACCCATCCGGATTAAATTATCCGGGTTGTTATTTAATTTGTTGAAATCCCTATGATGAACGGTATTGCCCTGCTCCCTGGAATAAATACTATTCTCCACATTATATCTATCAGATAATGAATGGGTAAAAATCCATTTATTGGCCTTCGGGTCAAACACCCTCTCATATCCTTCAATAGCAACGCGGCCGCCAATTTTAGAATATTGGCGATACAGGGGCATTAAAGAGTCTTGCCGAGTTAAATCTTTGGCCATTTTATAACCACCGTCCTTTAACATAAAGTTATGGCCGGGGGTACAAATAATTTCTTCATCGTTATCAAGCACGACCCTCACGACTTCGGCTGCCTGTTTTGTGATTCGCGGATTTTTTATTTCCCTGATTTCAATTGCGCCTTCTTGGCCGATGCTATAACAATAATTTTTTTTGCCAGCCCTCTCTTCGTTTACTAATTCTTTAAAAGTGATAGTGCGCCCGTCGGTTAATGCCACCTTGGTGTCTCCAAAAAAACATCCTCCAGCGCTGTCGCCCTCCACAATATACAACTCGCATAGCGCAGGGTCTCTCTCCGAGCAGTCCGCTAATTTGCCCGGCAGGCCCGCTCCCTCAAGCGCGCCCTTTCTGCGCGTTAATTCGCG
>Ga0265296_1005333_pt1 | contig 10641 bp, 11 predicted proteins | sample MunlanPumphouse1_FD_189073 | JGI IMG/M metagenome (GOLD analysis project Ga0265296, IMG submission 189073) | Groundwater microbial communities from a municipal landfill in Southern Ontario, Canada - Pumphouse #1 | ecosystem: Environmental > Aquatic > Deep subsurface > Groundwater | place...
CCGAGGCTGGGACCTGCCCAACTTCATCTCGACGATCGGCGCCTTCATGTTCGGCCTGGCCGTGCTGTTGTGGGTCATCGACATGATCCGCAGCTTCAGGCCGTTCGGGCCGCGCGAGGCGGGCAATATCCACGACGGGCCGGGTCTGGAATGGCTGCCCAGCGGATACTACTCCGTGCGCTCCATTCCGGTGGTGAAGAGCCTCTATCCGCTGTGGGAGCAGAAGGGGCTGGCGAAAGACGTCGCGGCGGGCCGCTATTTCCTGCCCGGCGCGGCGGGAGGCGAGCGGCAGACCCTGGTCACCAGCCCGCTGAACGCCGAGCCGCAGTATGTCCTGCGCATCCCCAGGCCCTCGGCCTGGCATGTCTTCGGCGCGGTCTTTACCGCCGGCTTCTTCCTGATCCTGACCATCCAGGCCTATGCCGCCGCAGTCATCAGCGGGGTGCTGGCCGTCTACTGCATCATGCGGTGGTGCTGGTTTCTGGACGCGCCGCATGCGCGCAAGACGACCGACATAGGGGCGGGGATTCGGGTTCCGAACTACGTCTCGGGACCGTCGAGCCACGGCTGGTGGGCCATGGTGATCGTGCTGATCGTAGGGGGCATGGTCTGCCTGCTGGCCGGCTTCTCCTACGTCTTCCTGTGGAGCCGCCGCCCGGACCTGTGGCAGGCGCCGCCAGAGGTCGGTTCGCTGTTCATGGGCCTGGGTTTGCTGACCGTCACGGGAGCCTGCGCCCTTGCGGCGCCGCGTGTTCTGCGGACAGCGCATGGTTGGCCGGCTTCGGCAGCGACTGCGCTGCTGGCGCTGGCGGCTCTGGGAGCCCTGGCGGCTTCCGTACTGGAAGGGCGGGCCTGGTGGGCGGCAGGGCTGAGGCCGGACGCCTCCGGCCAGGGCGCAACGGTCTATGCGCTCCTGGGTTGGGCCGGGACCTTCGCGGCGATCGGCGGCCTGATGGGGCTCTATGTCCTGCTGCGGCGTCTCTTTGGACGGCTGGCGGCTGAACGCCCGTCGACAGTCGATCTGATCAGTCTGTTTCTGGTCTTTACGGCGGCGCAGTCTCTGGGCGTTATCCTGCTGGTCCGCCTGTTCCCAGGAGCCGTGGCGTGAAGCGATGGTTCTGGCTGACCGCCGGACTGCTGGTCTGGGCGACGCATTTTATCGGCCTGTATCTGATCTCCAGCGCGGACGACGTCTGGTCATCCGGTGACGCGCAGATTTCACGTCGGGTGGCCTTCGTCTTCAGCATCGCCTGCCTGGCGGCCGTCAGCGGTGTGGCGGCCCGTCTTTGGCGTCGGCGGGATGACGTTTCCGGCTATGAGGCCTGGGAGGTGCAGGTGGGCCTGACGGGGACGTTGGTCGCCGCCATTGGCGTTATCTGGCAGACCGCGCCCCTCGCATTTTGAGGAAACCCTGGGGGCCTATTCGGATGGCGCGTCGTCATTGCCCTCGACGCGGTCGCGATAGACGGCGGCGCGGGCCAGGAGGATCAGGGTTACGGGCGTCGTGACGGTCAGGAAGACGCCGATCAGAAGGTCTTTGAGCGCCAGACGACCTTCGGACAGCGACCAGAACGTCACCGACGCGATGACGATCATGGCCATGCCCAGCGTGGCGCCGAGCGTCGGCGCGTGCACACGCTCATAGAAGCGTTTCAGCACGACGAGGCCGAGCGAGCCGCTAAGCGCGAGCAGGCTGCCGCAGAGCGTAACGACGACGATCGCCCAGGCCGCCCAGAGCGGCAGGTCTGATGGCGTATTCATTCGATCACCTCGCCGCGCATGAGGAATTTGGCCAGGGCCACCGTCGCGGTGAAGCCCAGCATTCCAATGATCAGGGCCGCCTCGAAATAAAGGCCGACGCCGCTCCGCATGCCCTGGACCAGGATCAGCAACATGGCGTTGAGGTAGAGGGTGTCGAGGCCCAGCACGCGGTCTTGAGCGCGGGGCCCGCGTATCATTCGCCAGGCCGCCAGCGCCATGGCCAGCAGCAGCAGGGCCTGGGCCGCGCCCAAACCCCAGAAAAGGACGGCGGAGGCGGTCAAAGGAAGATCTCCAGCAGCAGGCGTTCGTAGCGACCTTTGATCAGGTCGATCCATTCCTGCTCTTCGACCAGGTCGAGCACGTGCAGCAACAGCCGGCCGGTGTGGCGGTCGTACTGCACCCAGAGCGTGCCGGGGGTGGAGGTCAGGATGATGGCGAGGACCGCCAGGCCGTAGCGATTGCGAAGATCCAGAGGAATGTAGATGAAGCCGGAAATGCGTTCGCGGCGCCGGCGACCCAGGATGATTGTGGCGACGGCGTAGTTGGACCGCAGGACGTCGACGACGACAGAGCGCGCCAGCCGCAGGATGGCGCCGGGCGACCGGACGCCTGAGCGGTCGGGCTCCAGCAGGGGCATGACGTGCGGGATGGTCAGGGCCGCCAGTAGGCCGACGACGACGTCCCCGGCCGAGATGGGTTCGCTCAGCAATAACCATGAGGCGAATAGCCCGACGGCCAGCAGAGGGTGGGGGAGAAGGGCGCGGATCATGACCGGCCTCCCAGAACGCCGCTGATATAGTCGCGCGGCGAGGTGAGCCATTCGCCGGTTCGCTCGGCGTAGGTCAGGCCCGCGGCGGCGCCGACGCTCAGCCACAGGCAGCACAGGACCAGCCCGCCGATCGCCAGGAATTCCGGGCTGCGGACCTTGTGTGGCGCCGCGTCCTCACGACGCCAGAAGCCAGCGACCCCAAAGCGGGTCAGGGCGACGAGCGCGGCGAAACTGGACAGGGTCAGGACGCCGATCAGGGTCCAACTGGCCGGGGAGGCGGCGCCCTCGCCCGCGAGAAGCGCCACGAAAATGCTGAGCTTGCCGGCGAAGCCCGCCAGCGGCGGCAGGCTGACCGTCACCAGTCCTGCGAGGACAAAGGCGACGCCCAGGAAGGCGGTGGAGGCCGGCAGGATCCGTCCCACCTCCTGCACGTCGTCGGCGGCGAAGGGATCGTCATACTCGTCGTCGAAAACGGCCTCGTCCGGGGACACGGCCTGGTCCTCGCCGCGCGCCAGAATCTCGGCGATCAGGAACAGGGCGCCGGCCGCCAGAGTGGAAGCGGCCATATAGAAGAGGGCGCCGCCGATCGCGCCGGAATCGGCGGTTCCGACGACGGCGAGAACCGTGCCGGACGAGGTCATCACGGCATAGCCGGCGGTCTGTTCCAGGCGACGGGAAGCGACCATGCCGGCGGCGCCGAACACCACCGTGGCTACGCCGGCCGACAGCAGCCACAGGTTTCCGAACCCCGCCGAGGCGCCGGCCTCGATTCCAAAGAGCAGGGTCGCCAGCCGCAGGATCACATAGACCCCGACCTTGCTGAGGATGGCGAACACCGCCGCCACGGGTGCGCTGGCGGCAGCGTAGGCGCCGGGCAGCCAGAAGCCGAGCGGCCAGGCCGCCGCCTTGACCAGAAAGGCCACGCCCAGGATGGCGCAACCGATATGGAAGAGCGCCCGGTCATGCTCGGGAATGGTCGCGACCCGGTTGGCGATGTCGGCCATGTTGAGGGCGCCGGTGACGCCGTAGATCAGGCTGACCCCGATCAGGAAGAACAGTGACGCCGTCAGGTTGATGGCGACATAGCCCAGGCCGGCCCGCACGCGATTCTCGCCCGACCCATGCAGAAGCAGCCCATAGGATGCGGCCAGCATGACTTCGAAGAAGACGAAAAGGTTGAACAGGTCGCCGGTCAGTACCGCCCCGTTCACCCCCATGACCAGCAGAAGATAGAGGGCGTGGAAACGCGGTCCGGCGCGGTCCCACCGGGCGTATGAGAACAGCAGGCCGCCGGCGGCCAGCGTCGCCGTCAGCGCCAGCATCAGGGCCGACAGTCTGTCCGCCACTAGTGTGATGCCGAACGGCGCCGACCAGGCGCCAAGGTTGTAGATGCGCGCCGTATCGTCGCCTGCAGGACCGCCCACCGCCGCTTCATGCAGCAGGACGTAGGCGACGCCGACCAGGATGATCAGGCAGCCGAGGCTGATCAGCGCCTTCAGGCTGTAGCGCTGCTCCTTGAGCAGCAGCATGGCCGCCGCTGCGATGAGCGGCAGCACCACAGGGATGACGATAAGGTGGTCCAGCCAGCCGCTCATTCGCCCGGCTCCCGTCCGTCGATATGGTCGCTGCCGGTGATGCCTCGGCTGGTCAGCAGAACGACGAGGAACAGCGCGGTCAGGGCGAAGCTGATGACGATGGCGGTCAGCACCAGGGCCTGGGGCACGGGATCGGCGTAGGCGGCCGGATCGACCGAGCCGTCGCCTCGAAGCACGGGCGAGGACCCCGCGCGAAGCCGCCCCATGGCGAAGATGAACAGGTTGACGGCGTAGCCGAGCAGCGACAGGCCGATGATGACCTGGAAGGTCCGGGGGCGAAGCAGCAGCCAGACGCCGGCGGCGGTCAGAACCCCGATGCCGAGAGCGAGAACCAGTTCCATCAGCGGGGCTCCTCTTCAGTCGCCGTCGGAGCAATGGCGCGCGAGGTTCGCAACGACTGATGGGCGATGGCGACCAGCATCAAGACGGTGGCGCCGACCACCAGCAGGGTCACGCCAGCGTCGAACACCACCGCCGACGCCAGCGGCGTCTTGCCGATCAAAGGCAGATCGACGTAGCGGAACCACGAGGTCAGGAACGGATAGCCGAAGACCCAGGAAGCGGCGCCCGACAGGGCCGCGATCAGAAGCCCGCCGCCGATCCAGACCAGAGGCCGGATTTCCAGCCGCGCTTCGACCCAGCGCGCGCCCGAAGCCATGTACTGCAGGATGAAGGCGATCGACAGCGTCACGCCCGCTGCGAACCCGCCGCCCGGCAGATCATGGCCGCGCAGGAAGAGGTGGAGGGCGAGCAGGACGATGAAGGGAAAGAGCCATCGCATCACCACCCGCGGGATCATCATGGTGTCAGACAGGGTGTCGCCGAGCTTGCGGTTGTCCCTGCGGTCGTCGCTTCTGTCCTGAATGCGCTTTTGCTCGGGGTCCCCCATGCTGTCGGCGGCGGGACGGAAGCGACGCAACAGGGCCCAGATCGTCAGACCGACGATACCCAGGACAGTGATTTCGCCCAGGGTGTCGAACGCCCGGAAATCAACCAGCAGGACGTTCACGACATTGCGCCCGCCCCCCTCTGAATAGGCGTGGTCGAGGAAATAGCGCGCCAGCGGCGAGTCGGCCGGGCGGGTCATCACCGCAAAGGCGACCACGGCGACGCCTGCGCCCGCTGCGGCAGCGATCGCCAGATCCGTCAGGCGGCGGCGTCGCGCCCTGGCTTCCTGCTTCGGTGTGGCCAGGCCGGGCAAACGCTTGGGCAGCCAGCGCAGTCCCAACAGCAGCAGAACCGTGGTGACGATCTCGACCAGCATCTGGGTCGTGGCCAGATCGGGCGCCGAGAACCAGACGAAGGTCAGGCAACTGACCAGGCCGGCCCCGCCCACCAGAACCACGGCGGCCAGCCTCTGATACTTGGCCTGCCAGGCCGCCGCGACGGCGCAGCCCCCACCGATCAGCCACAGAAGGGTGAAACCGAGGCCTGGGCGTTGCAGGGTCACGCCGGCCTGTTCAAAGCCGAGGCCAGCCATCCCGCTGGCCAGCAGCGCGGCCAGCAGACAGGTGAGGATGATCGCTCGCAGCCGAGCTTGCTGACGACTGGCGCCGAGGCGGCGCACGATCCAGGCGGCGATCCGGTGGAAGATGCGCATGACGCGGTCATAGGCGCGGGCGCCATTGAAGCGGCCCACCAACCACGGCTTTTGGCTGGCGTTGATCCCTCGCCCGAATATTCGATAGGCCGTGACGCCGCCGATCAGGGCGATGGCGCTCATCAGCAGGGGCAGGTTGAAGCCATGCCACAGAGCAAGGCTGTAATAGGGAACCTCGTCGCCCAGAACCGAGCGAACGGCGACGGCGAGTATGGGGCCAATGGTCAGGTTCGGCAGGACGCCGACCAGAATGCACAGGCCGACCAGGACTTCGATCGGGAAGCGCATCCAGCGCGGGGGTTCGTGCGGCTCTTTAGGCAGATCAACAGGTTCAGGGCCAAAGAAGGTCTGATGGATGAAGCGGACGGAGTAGAGCACGCTGAGCAGGCTGGCGACGGTGGCCAGAACGGGCAGGGCCAGGTTCAGGTGCCGCCCGCTGGAATTGGCGACGGCTTCGGCCAGGAACATCTCCTTGGAAATGAAGCCGTTGAGCAGGGGAACGCCCGCCATGGCGGCGGCGGCGACAATGGCGAGCGCGGCCGTGACCGGCATGGATCGCCTGAGGCCGCTCAGCTTGCGCATGTCGCGCGTGCCGGTTTCATGGTCGATGACGCCAGCCGCCATAAAGAGCGACGCTTTGAAGGTGGCGTGGTTGACGGTGTGGAAGATGGCGGCCACCGCCGCCAAGGGGCTGCCCAGACCCAGCAGCAGGGTGATCAGCCCCAGATGGCTAATGGTCGAATAGGCCAGCAGGCCCTTGAGATCGTTCTGGAAGACCGCGCACCAGGCCCCGAACAACAGGGTCGCCATGCCCGCTGATCCGACGATGACATACCAGGCGTCGGTGCCCGCCAGCACCGGCCAGAAACGAATGAGCAGGAAGACGCCCGCCTTCACCATGGTCGCCGAGTGCAGATAGGCGCTGACCGGCGTCGGGGCCGCCATGGCGCGGGGCAGCCAGAAGTGGAAGGGGAACTGCGCGCTCTTGGTCAGCGCGCCGGCCAGGATCAGGATCAGGGCGGTCAGATACCAGGGGCTGTTCTTGATGACGTCCCCGGACGCCAGCACCACGTCCAGGTCGAAACTGCCGGCGATCCGGCCCAGAACGACGACGCCGGCCAGCAGACACAGACCGCCCGCAGCCGTGACCGTCAGCGCCATCCGGGCGCCGTCGCGGGCCGCCGCATTATGGTGCCAGTAGCCGATCAGCAGGAAGGAGAAGAGGCTGGTCAGCTCCCAGAAGGCCGCCAACTGGATCAGGTCGCCCGCCATGACCATGCCGGTCATGGCCCCCATGAAGGCTAGAAGGAAGGCGAAGAAGCGGGGAACCGGATCCTGCGCCGACATATAATAGCGGGCGTACAGAACCACGAGCGCCCCGATCCCTTGAACCATGACGGCGAACAGCCAGGCCAGGCCGTCGAGGCGCAGGGTGAAGTTGACGCCCAGCGTCGGCAGCCAGGCAACGGACCATCGGACCGGATCGCCCGATGCTACCGCAGGAAAGAGGGCCACAAGGCAGAGCAGACCCGCGAGCGACGCCACCCACGCCAGCGCTGCTGCCGCGTTCCGGGCGCGTGACGGCAAGAAAATCGCCATCATGGCCGCCACGAACGGCGCCCCGAAAGGAACGAGCAGCAGAAGGGTATGGGGCATGCGTGGCGGATTTCCTGATTCAGGATGCTGGGAAGTCCAGCTTTAGAGGCCATACGCGCGTCGAACCATAGGTCGGGTTGCGGCTATGCGCCCCAAGAGCGCGATTTCCAGGGAGCGGCGCTGCGCGCCTGACCGGTCAACGCGCGTCGGCTCCCTTGCCCCATGCAAGACGTCGCTCTTCAGGACGATTTCAATCGGGCGATCTCGGCGGCGATCCGTTCGGGGGCGATTTCGCCCGTGTGAGCCTTGGCCAGCCGGCCATCCGGGTAGAGGAAAAGGGTCACGGGGATGCCGACCGTGCGGTAGTGGCGCTGCGTCGCCATGGCGGGGTCGAGCAGCATGTGATCGAAGGCCAGGCCTTCGCGCTGGAGGAATTCGCGCACGCCCCCTTCGCCTTCCCCCTGGTTGATGAGGAGAAACCGAACCTCGGGATGCGCGCGTTCGGCCTGGGCCAGGGCAGGCATCTCGCGTCGGCAGGGCGCGCACCATGTGGCCCAGAGGTTGATGACGGTCGGTCGCCCGTCGGACGCCGCCAGATCGACCGGAAGGCCGTCCAGATCCGCCAAGGTCAGGGCTGGAGGGGGCAGGGGCTCGGTGGCGGAGGCCAGGTGGTGTGCGGTGCTCCATGCCAGGGTGGCTGCGACGAGGGGCGCGATCGCCCAGGCGCGTTCTCGCGAGGTTCGCAGCAGGAAAACCAGCGACAGGGCGACGACCGGCAGGACCCAGGCCCAGGCAAAGCCGCCCTGCCAGACCGCCAAGGCCCGCAGCGGATCCTCGCTGAAATAGGACCACTGCACGATCACATGAGCCAAGCGCGCGGCCGCCAGGCCGCCGAGGACGACGACGGTGCTCCACAGATTGAAGCGCGTGCTGACGCGGCTGGCCAGCAGACCTGCGCCTATCAGGAAGACGAAGACGCCGGCCAGGATGGCGAACCGCTCGCCCGAAAGTATGAGGGGCCCGAGGGCGATGGTGTTCATGCGGCGGTTCCGGGGCGGTCAGGGGGGCTTGTCTCTATCGGTCCCAGGCAGCGCCGACCACCGTACCCGAGGTCGCGGGCGGGTGGGGCAGCGAGGGCGGCCCATGGCGGGCCAGGGTCCGGTTCGGTTTTCGGCCTCTCTCTTGCGGAGCCTGGTCCGAGTGCATCAACGCCCATCATAACGTGTCGAGTATTACTCGGGATATCCGGCGCGCTGAACGCAAGGGCGAAGCGGAGGTCGAGAAATTTAGGTCGCCCTTCATCCGAGGTGACGCCTTGCGCACCGCCGTAAGCGACGCGATATCTGGGAGACAGGCGCGCGCTCGCTGAGTCGCGTCCCTCAAGCATTGAGAAGGCCTTCATGCGCGATCCGATCGATTACATCTCCAACAACCTGGTCCCGATGGTGGTGGAGCAATCCAGCCGCGGCGAACGGTCGTTCGACATCTTCTCGCGCCTGTTGCGCGAGCGGATCATCTTCCTGACCGGTCCGTTCGAGGACGGCATGGCGTCGTTGATCTGCGCCCAGCTGCTATTCCTGGAATCGGAAAACCCGAAGAAGGAAATCAGCATGTATATCAACAGCCCCGGCGGTCAGGTGACCTCGGCGCTCGCGATCTACGACACCATGCAATACATCAAGTCGCCGGTCTCGACCGTGGTCATGGGCATGGCCGCCTCGGCCGGTTCGCTGATCCTGACGGCCGGCGAAGCGGGCCAGCGTGTGTCCCTGCCGAACGCGCGGGTGATGGTGCACCAGCCGTCGGGCGGCTTCCGCGGCACGGCTTCGGACATCGAGCGCCACGCCGAGGACATCATCGCCACCAAGCGCCGCCTGAACGAAATCTATGTCCACCACACCGGCCGGACCTATGAAGAAGTCGAGCGCACCCTGGACCGCGACCACTTCATGACGGCAGAAGAAGCCAAGGCCTGGGGCATTGTCGACCACGTCTACGACAAGCGCACGCAGGCCGATGACGACGGCGTGAAAACGGTCTGATCCGGCTTTAGGTTTCTTGATTCTACAGTTTGCGAGGCGGGGTCCGGCGACGGGTCCCGCCTCGAATCGTATGGCCCAGCCATCTAGGGCGTGAGCCCGGACCTAGGCTGACGCGCGCTTTGTGCTATCAGGCGGCCATGCAGTACACACGCGATGCCAGCGGGACCGTCGAAGTCGACGGCGAGATCTATGAGTGGGAAATCCGCCGTCAGCCGCAGCCCAAGGGCGGCGGCAAATGGGAGGGCTTGGGCATCAGCCTGCGCCTGACGGATTTCAAGCGCGAGGCGATCATCCAGTTTCCCATGCCCATGCGTCCGAACGGACGGCCGGATCTGGAGAAGCAGCGCGTGAACGTGGACGCCGTGCGCAACGCCGTGACGTCCGCGATGGAGGCGGGCTGGAACCCGACCTCGCGCGGCAAGGCCATGGTCTTTGACGTGGACGCCGACGGCCACTGATCCTTGGGGCTGGCCTTCAGGGGCGGCCGGTAAAGACGCGGAAGCCCTTTTCCTTGGCGATGGCGATCATTTCGGTGTCGCCTGAGGTGTCGCCATAGGCGGCGGCCAGCGTCATGTCGTCGCCGTATGCCGCGCGCAGGCGGCGCACCTTTTCCTCGCCCCGGCAGTTTTCGCCTGCAAAGGCGCCGGTGACGCGGTCTTGAGAATCGAAGACAAGCTGGGTGCCCAGCAGCCCCTCGGCGCCCAGTCGGCGGGCGAAGGGCGCGACGGTCGTCTCGGGCGAGGCGGTGACGATGACGCGGTGCGCGCCCTTGTCGCCCCAGGCCTTCCAGCAGGCGAGGGCGTCGGGCCGCATGAAGCGGTCCCAGATGTCGGCAGAGAAGGCTTCGGCCTCGGCTTCCAGGGCCGACCGCTCCACGCCGCCGAGGAATTCACGCACCGAGGCCGCCTTGATTCGTCCCCGGTCGCGGTCGCCGATGTAGGCCGCCAGCGCCGGCGCCATCCGGGCCAGGCCGATGGCCCAGCCGCCCGCGCCGGCCCGCTGACGGAGGAAGGCGGTGAAACTGTCCCGAATCGTCAGCGTGCCGTCGAAGTCGAAAGCCACGATCGGGCGTTCCCCGACGGGGGACTGGCGAAACGATTGTGCGGTGCCCATGTCTGACATTCGCCGTGATCCCCATACAAACTGCATTGTCCCTCCCTGTTAGCGACATTGTCGTGTCGCAACAGGGTTGTGGCGGAACGTGTGATGGGTGATTGTCTTTTTTTGAAGACCTTCGTGCATAGATTCACGGATCAACCACGAAGGTAAGCGCCTTCC
>Ga0265296_1005337_pt1 | contig 10634 bp, 10 predicted proteins | sample MunlanPumphouse1_FD_189073 | JGI IMG/M metagenome (GOLD analysis project Ga0265296, IMG submission 189073) | Groundwater microbial communities from a municipal landfill in Southern Ontario, Canada - Pumphouse #1 | ecosystem: Environmental > Aquatic > Deep subsurface > Groundwater | place...
TTGTTTACTTTTTATAATCACATTCTTTGCTGGAACAAGCAACGGTGTCGCCCTTCCCGTAGACCACCAAACTTCCGCACTTGGGACATTTTTCGCCAGTTGGTTTTGACCAGAGCGCGAATTTACAATTCGGATATTGGTTGCAGGAATAAAAAGTTTTTCCTCTCTTTGAGCGTCGTTCCACTATTTCTCCTTTGCCGCATTCGGGACAGGCCACGCCCGTGGATTTTGTGAGCGGCTTCATATTTTTGCATTCAGGATATTTTGAGCAGGATAAAAATTTTCCAAAACGGCCGTGTTTTATTATCATAGGCGCGCCGCATTTGTCGCAAACTTCGTTTGTGGTTTCTGGCTCTGGCGGGCCGCCGTCCGGTGTCCCCAGAGATTTAATGTTTCGACATTTAGGAAATCCGCTGCAGGCCAAGAATTTTCCAAAGCGTCCGGTTTTAATAACCATTTGCGAACCGCACTTTTCGCAAACTTCTTCGGTCGGTTCTTCGGCCTTGCTAACGTCTTTATATTTTTGGTCTAAATTTTCTTTGAAAGGCATATAGAATTCTTTAATTACCGGAACCCATTTCTTTTTTCCCTCGGCGATTTCATCCAAGTCATCTTCCATGCGGGCAGTGAATTTGTAGTCAACGATGTTTGGAAAGTGGGCGACCAGGAGATCGTTCACCGTGAAGGCAATTTCAGTTGGTTTTAATCTTCGTCCCTCGATTTTTTCAACATAGCCGCGGTCAATAATTGTGGAAATGGTTGGGGCATAAGTTGACGGCCTCCCGATGCCATATTCTTCAAGGGTCTTAACGAGTGAGGCGTCGGAATATCGGGCAGGCGGTTCGGTAAAATGTTGGGCCGGATTTAATTTTAATAGTTCCAAAATTTCTTCAAGTTTAAAAACCGGCAAAATCGTTTCCTGACTTGTGCCATAAACTTTTAAGAAGCCGTCAAATTTTATAGTTAAACCATTGGCTCGAAAAATATAAGAATTTTTCGTGCCCGATTTTTCCGCGGCAATATCCACGGCCGTGCCGATGAGCGCTGCCTCGGCCATTTGTGAAGCCATGGCTCGCCGCCAAATTAAATTATAAAGTTTATATTGATGATCGTCTAAATATGGTCGAACACTTTCTGGATCGCGGGCGGCTTCGGTTGGACGAATGGCCTCGTGAGCTTCTTGGGCCAGCTTTGATTTAGTAGTAAAACGACGCGCGCCCGGCGCTAAGTATTTTTCGCCAAAAGATTTTTTGAGAAAATCGTGCGCTTCCGTTAAAAATTTTTCCGCCAAATTGACCGAGTCGGTTCTCATGTAAGTAATCAAACCGATTGAACCTTCGCCCCCCAAATCCACGCCTTCGTATAATTGTTGTGCAATCATCATTGTTTGTTTGGCGGAAAATCCCAATCGACGGTTGGCGTCTTGCTGTAAAGTTGAGGTGATAAAAGGCGGCGGCGGTGTGCGCTTTGTTTCTTTTTCCTCAATGTCTATTACTTTGTAGTTTCGTCCGTCTAAATCTTTTAAAATTTTATCCGCCTCATCCTTTGATTTGACGGCAAATTTATCTAAAACTTTGTCATTAATTTTATTTAACTTCGCGGAGAATTTTTCTTTGCCGTCTTCTTTTTGAAAATCGCCCTCAATGTTCCAGTATTCTTCCGGGACAAATTTTTGGATTTCCCGCTCACGCTCAACAGTCAAGCGGACAGCCACGGATTGAACGCGACCGGCCGATAGTCCCTTGGCAACTTTACGCCAAAGAAATGGAGAGAGTTCGTAGCCGACCAGGCGGTCCAAAACTCGGCGTGCTTGCTGGGCGTCAACCATGTTTAAATCAATGTCGCGAGGGTGTTCCAGGGACTCTAAAATTGCGTGTTTGGTAATTTCGTGAAAAGCGATCCGACGGGTCTTTTCCGGCGCTGGTTTTAGAATTTGTGCCAAGTGCCAAGCAATAGCTTCTCCTTCGCGGTCTTCGTCAGAAGCGAAATAAATTATTTTGGCCTTGGCGGCAGATTTTTTGAGGTCGGTCACGGTCTTTTGGTTTTTTCTTGGCACGACATAATGCGGCGCGAAATTGTGTTCAATATCAATACCCATCTCCTTTTGCGGGAGATCGCGGAGATGGCCAAAAGAGGACTTTATAACAAAATCCTTGCCCAAAAATTTGCTTATTGTTTTTGCCTTTGTCGGTGACTCGACAATGACTAAATTCATGGCTTTTAATTTTATTTAGTTATTACGTAGTTCATGCCGCCAAGGTTTTTTACCATTCCCTTCATTTCCATAAGCGTTAGTATAGCACCAATTTTTGCCGCGTCAAGTCCCGAGCAGGAGATTAGTTTATCAATATGCGTAGGTTCGGGCGAAAGATGGATTAATATTTTTTCTTCCTCAGGCGAAGCGGGAATAACCTTTTTGTTTTGAGTGAAGTTGGCGGCTTGAACCAAATTGAGGGTTTCCAAAATATCATTTACTGAAGTAACGGCTTTGGCCCCCATTTTTATTAATTTATTTGGGCCGGCGGAAGTTGGATTAAAAATACTGCCGGGCACGGCAAAGACCTCGCGATTTTGTTCCAGAGCGCAGTGCGCCGTGATTAAGGCGCCCGATTCTTCGGCGGCTTCGATAACGAGCGTGCCAAGCGAGAGCCCGGAGATGATACGATTTCGAAGAGGAAAATTACCGGGCATAGCGATCGCGCCCAGGGGATACTCGGAAATTACGGCGCCGCCGGTTTTGATAATTTCCCCGGCGAGATATCTGTTTTGTACGGGATAAACGCTTTCAGAATCAATTCCCGAACCAAGTACGGCCACGGTTTTTCCTCCGAGCCCCACAGTCGTTTGATGAGCCAGGGCATCAACTCCCAAAGCCAAGCCGCTTACAATGTTAAACCCGTTTTTTACTAAGTCAGCGGTGAGCACTGAGGTAATTTGCCGACCATAAGTGCTGATTTTTCTTGTTCCGACTACGGCTAAATTAAATCCGTCATCCGGAGGTAATTCGCCCTTAACGTATAAAATTGCCGGCGGATTCCAAATTTCTTTTAGTAATTTTGGATATTTGGAATCGTTTATAGTTAAAACATTGATATTTTCTTTGATTAATTTTTCCCATTCGGCGTCCGGGCTGATTGTCATTTTTTGAGCCAAAAAATCGTGAACAATATTTTCATCCAGCCCGGCTCTGATTAAATCGGAAAAAGAAGCCGACCAGGCCTCTTTCATAGAATGAAAAAAATTATAAAGTTTTACGAGTCGAGTTGCGCCGATTTTTGGATGCCTTGAAAAAGCGACCCAGTATTTTAAATCATCGAAGAAGTCCATAGAGAATAGTTTGATTTTGGGGCAGGCCCTTGGGGGTAAAATCTTGACAGAAATTTTAAAATTTGCTAAAATATCAAGATATTTGGATTGTGTCTATACCTCTGTCTGCCAGTGGTGAAAGCGATGGTCACCCCTCCTGACCTGGCAAGTAACCGTAAGTTAAAGTTTTTTCCGTTTTTGGAATGAACTTTACACTGGCAGGCAGTGTTATCGGCATAATCAAGAATTCAGAATTGAGTTTAGTTAAATTGGTTCATGGCCCTTTCAGTGCTTAGGTCTAAAATCACGGCAACCGCTTCGGTTGCTTTTTTGATAATATCGCCAACCGTTTTTTCTTCGGTTTTGGCGAATTTTTTTAAAACAAAATTTGCCGCGTCAAAATTTTTTGGCCGTTTATCCGGCGCCACGCCGATTTTTAATCTGGTAAATTTTTTTGAACCGAGTGAGGCGATAATGGATTCCACGCCGCGGTGGCCACCCGAAGAGCCGTCTTTTTTTATTCTTATTTTCCCGAGAGGTAAATCAATATCGTCGTGAATTATTAAAATGTCGGCCGGTTTTATTTTATAAAAACTGGCTGCGGTAGCAACGGCCTGACCGGAATTATTCATGAAAGTAAGTGGTCTTAGCAACACAACCTTTTCTTGTCCCAATTTTCCGTTTGCAATGTCGGCATTAAATTTTTTATTGGTCTTCCAGTCACTAAAACTTGAAACTTGAAACTTGAAACTTGAAACTACGGCGAAGCCGATATTATGCCGAGTGTTTTCGTATTTTTCTCCGGGATTTCCCAGGCCGATAATAATTTTCATAAAATTATTATTCTTTAGTTTTTTTGAGATGTCTTACGCCCAATTTTATTGGCGTGCCGGTAAAGTCAAAACGTTCGCGGAATTTTTTTTCAATAAATTTTATAAAACCCTCAGGCAGTTCTGCCCTAGAGGTGGTGACAAGATGAAATTTTGGAGGATTTATTCCTTCTTGGACAAGGTTAATTAATTTTGGCCGTTCGCCCGCGCCGGATTTTTTTCTGTGATGGATAATCGCCCAATGTTTGGCCAGGGTTTCTTTTAAAAATTTTTTCAATTCTTCGGCTTTGATGAATTTTTCTCTTTTCTTTTTTATTTCAATAACAAGGTCAAGAACTTTATTAATTTTTTCTCCAGTTTTAGCCGAGATAAAAATGACTGGCGCCCAATCTAAATATGGAAAAAATTGATGATAATAATCTATAAATAAATTAGAGGTTTGCGGGGTTTTTTCTTTGATCAAATCCCACTTGTTGGCAACAATGATGAGGCCGGAATTTTTTTCAAGAATTAATTCAGAAAGGTGTTTTTCTTGCGAAGTCATCTGCTCCTGGGCTTCGGTGACAAAAAGCACAACGTCGGCGCGATCCATAGCCGCGATGCTCCGCCGCACGCCGACTTTTTCCAAGCCCGGTTCAACGTGCGCCTTTTTCCTCATACCAACCGTATCAATTAAAAGAAAAGGTTGATCTTTATAAATTAAGATGGTATCTTGCGGTTCGCGAGTGGTAAAGGGCACTTCGTTTACAATGGCCCGTTCTTCACCGAGGAGTGCGTTTAGGAGGGAAGATTTTCCGACGTTTGGTTTGCCGACAATGGCTACTTTAATTGACATCGGAAGGGGAGCGGCCAGTTTTTCATCTTTGCCGCGGGAAGTTAAATTTAATTTTGAAAAAATTTCATCCAGGAGATCGCCAGTGCCCATTCCGGTCGCGGCGGAAACGGGCAAGGGTTTACCAAAATTTAATTTTAGCCATTCGGCTTTTCCCGAGAGAAGGGCGAATGCGGGGGAATCAACTTTATTGATTACTAAAATGACTGGTTTTTTTATCTTTTTTAAAAATTTAGCAATTTTTCTGTCTTGCGGCATAACGCCATCTCGAACATCAACGAGAAAGATTAAAAGATCGGATTTTTTAATGGCAATATCCACCTGCTTTTTAATGCCCATAGAAATTGGCACATCATCTTCAAGGCCGCCCGTGTCGACCAATATTAATTCTTCGCCGCGCCAGCTAGCGCGGCCGTAGTTTCTATCTCTTGTAGTTCCGGCCACGGCCGAAACAATCGCCTTGGGTCGCTCCAAGAGGCGGTTGAAAAGAGTTGATTTTCCAACGTTAGCTCGGCCAACGATGGCGATTGTAGGTTTTGATTCTAACATTTTAGTAGGCGTTTCCCCCTAGGATAATTAAAAAGTCGGCGGTATTGTTATTTTCTGAAGCGGCGGCGGGCGGAGGAAGAATAGTTACTTCAGTCGGGATAATGGAACTTATCATCCAGGAGGGGATGGAAAGAGAAATATCAGCGCCGAATTTTTCTTTGAGAAAATTTAATTCTTCATTTTTTTTGCCCTGCGTCAGATCGTAGATAATAGTTTTTTCGTAATTTTGTTCTTTAGCGTTACTGATTTTTGTTATTTTGTAACCGAGTTTGGTCAAGTCCCCCGACGTTTTGGCGGCAAGGCCAGGTTTTTTTGTTCCGTTCTGGATTTCGATGCGGGTTATTTCCGGTTTTTTTTCAGAAACAATTTGTGATTTTAAATTAAAAATATTTTTGATCAAAAATTGCAACTCACTGAAATTTCCCGTCCTCGGCTCCAAAATGTAGGCGCCGTTGACGTTAGCGGCAACTAATAGTCCGCCCGGATCGGCGCTGACTACTTGATGAATAATGTTTCCCGTATCAACGTCGCGCGCCATTTTGTTTAATCTCACCATTTCCCACAGTTCGAGGTTGGTGCTGATGGAATTTGACATGGTCTCGTACAAGCTCTGAATTTTAAGTGGGTTCAAAAGAGTGCTGAAAGAAAAAACTTTTTCTTTCAAGGCGACAATGATTTTTTGCTGGCGGCGGCTGCGGGCAAAATCAGAGGCCTCGCCCCCCGTGCCGTGACGTGATCTAGCAAATTTTAGGGCCGTTTTGCCATCCATCACCTGGGGGCCCTCTTCAAAACTAACAACTTGATATTTAAAATCATCAGTTGGGTATTGATCGTCGGTAAATCCCTGGTCAACATAGACGGATATTCCTCCCAATTTATCAATCAATTTTTCAAAACCGGCAAAATCAGCCCTTATATAATAATGTATAGGAATATCAAGGACCTTGCCGATGGCTTCCGCCGTGACTTTTCCACCGCTACCCCGTTCGTTCATTTCAGCGAAGGCGTTAATTGTGTTAATTTTTCGCCAGCCGTAGTCGGGGGTAGATACTGCCAGGTCTCTGGGGATGGAAATCATGGCAACTTGATTTTCTTTGGGCGCGAAACTGGCAATAATAATCGTATCCGTGAGATAAGCGCCTTCGTGACCGGCACCGCCCATGCCTAAGAGCAAAAAATTAATTCGATTTTCTTTTTCACCCGCCAAAATTTTGTCGTCGCTTCTGATTAATTTTCCAATTTGATTTACCCATTCAGTAATGTTTTGAAATTCAAAATTTTCAAAAACCGAACCGATCTTTGAGAAAGGATTCAGGTTCTGGAGAAAGGTTGGGGGAAAAAAGAAAAGCGGCGCGAGAATACCGAAAACTAACGCCGACTTCCAGATTGTCGGAAAACGTTTCTTTTCTTTAGATTTATATTTTTTTAAAAAATCAATTTTCATTTTTGTGGACGAGTTAAATCTCATGCAACCTAATTTTTCCATTATATAACAAAACTCGCAAAAGACGAAATCGGGATAGTAAACCCCCACACCAAATGGATGAAACTTTAACGCCAAGTAATATAATAATATCTTCATTTGGTGTGGGGGCAAAATAGACGTAAAACGGGCTAAAATTGTGCTTCATTTAATCCCTCAAAGGCCGCTTGCTCTGAAAAAGTTTTTATGTTACAATGTGAATACTTTAATAATAAATTAGTTAGGACGCATAGCTCAGGCTTGCCCCCACACCTTTGGGCTCGTAGCTCAGTTGGTTAGAGCGTTCGATTCACATTCGAAAGGTCAGAGGTTCGAGTCCTCTCGAGCCCATTTGTCCAAAGGTGTGGGGGTGAAGTTAGAGCGCCCCGCAATTCTGCGGGGAGGTCTCTGGTTTTAATCCAGATGCGTCCACCACGTACGAAGTTTAGGTAAATTAAAGTTAGCCAGCGAAGTGGGAGAGAAGAGATGTTAGTTTACTGATAACGGGAATATGCCCTTACTTTGTCCGTGATCCACCACGCGCAAAAGTTATAATAATATTAATTTATAACAGGATATTATGCCGATATTAAAAGATAAAAATACGTCGGAAAAAATTTCGCCGTCGGCCGTGTCCGGAAGTGAACCAAAAAAAGAAGCGATCATGAAACGCCTGACCGAATATATTTTGGAAATTATCAAGGTCGTTTTAATTTCTCTGGCTATTATCGTGCCGGTCAGATATTTTTTGATTCAGCCATTTTATGTCAAAGGCGCTTCCATGGAGCCCAATTTTTTTGACCACGAATATCTGATTATTGATGAAATAAGTTATAGATTTGGGGAACCAAGCCGGGGCGAGATTGTTGTCTTCAAATATCCGCGAGATCCGAGTCAGTATTTCATTAAGAGAATCATCGGCTTGCCGAACGAAACGATAGAAATAAAAGATGAAAAAATAATCATTTATAACAAAGATAACAGTGAAGGCATGCCGCTTGACGAAGAATATTTGGATGAGGGCGTAAAGACCCTGGGTAATAGGGTTTTGTCGCTGGGGGCGGATGAGTATTTTGTTTTGGGGGATAATAGGTTGGCAAGTTTTGATTCACGAAGTTTTGGTTCGATTAAAAAAAGGTCCATCGTAGGTAGAGTTTGGTTTCGCGGCTGGCCTTTTGATAAGATAAAAGTTTTTGAAACGCCAGAGTACGGTTTTTAATTTACAATTTACTCTAATGCCCAAAAAATCAAAAATTCACAAAAAGGTTAAAAAGGCCAAAGTGGTTGTGAAGAAACAGCGAGCAACAAGGCCGCCGTTGGAAAAAGGCAAGGTTAGGGTTTTTCAAACTCTCCGAGGAATGAAAGACATTTTGCCCGGAGAAGGAAAGTATTGGGGTTTTATAAAGAGAAAAGCCGAAAGTTTTGCGGATAATTATGGATATGATTTAATTGAAACGCCGATTCTTGAAGAGACGTCGCTCTTTAACCGCGCCGTGGGAAGTGAGACGGACATTGTTTCAAAAGAAATGTTTTCTTTCGTTGATCAGGGAGGAGAAAATATTTGTCTTCGACCCGAAGCCACGGCTTCAATCGCTCGATCTTACGTCCAGCACGGAATGGTTAATTTGCCTCAGCCGGTAAAGTTTTTTTATTTTGGGCCGATGTTTCGCTACGACAGACCCCAGGCCGGCCGTTTGCGGTTATTTCATCAGTTTGGTTTTGAGGCCTTGGGCGAGGGCCAGCCGATTATTGACGCAGAGATTATTTTCATGTGTTTTAATTTGCTTTCTGATTTAGGATTGAAGGTCAATGTTCAAATCAATAGTATTGGTTGCCCCCGTTGCCGGGAAAGTTACAAAACAAAGTTAGTTAACTACTACCGCGACCGGCGTTCATCACTTTGTGAAGATTGTAAAAAAAGATTAGTTAAAAATCCCCTCAGACTTTTTGACTGTAAAGAAGAGGGGTGCGCGCCGCTTAAAGAAGAAGCGCCGCAAATTGTTGACTATCTTTGCGAGGATTGCAAAAATCATTTTGTTCAGGTTTTGGAATATCTTGATGAGGCGGGTGTGCCCTACAATTTGAATCCGCAACTCGTGCGCGGTCTTGATTATTACACAAGAACTGTTTTTGAATTTTTTCAGGAAGAGATCGCCGGAGATGGTGGAGCGAAACAGGACGCCCTGGGCGGGGGAGGAAGATATGATAATTTGGTAGAAACAATTGGTGGTCGTCCTACTCCGGCTTGCGGAGCGGCGCTCGGGATTGAAAGAATTATTTTAAAGATTAAAGAAACAAACGCGAACGTTCCGGCACTTCCGGCGCCCGAGATCTTTTTGGCGCAATTGGGAGAGCAAGCCAGAAAAAAGAGTTTTTCCTTAATTGAAGATTTACGAAGAGCGGGTTTTTATATCAGTCATGGTTTGACTAAAGATGGTCTGAAAAAACAACTTGAAATCGCGAATCGTCTGGGAGCAAAGTACGCCCTGCTTTTGGGGCAAAAAGAGGTCTTAGATGGGACGATTATTATTCGCGACATGGAAGGCGGGGCGCAGGAAATTGTTGATCTAAATAGAGTTATTCAGGAAATGAAAAAGAAGTTGACAAATGGGAAAATAGCAAATAATGTTTAAACGATTTCTTTATAATTTATTGTTTATAGTTTATAATAAGATAAGTGGGTTTACGCGGATTTAGCCGCGTCGATCTACTTCTAAATATAATGAAAGTGAGGTGAAAGAATGGGCCAAGAGGTAAAAAGAAAAAGAGGAGAAACCTTTGAAAGCATGATGAGGAGATTTAGCCGACGGGTTCAGCAAAGCGGTAAATTATTACAGGCGAAGAAAATTAGATTTCATACTCCAGAAAAAAGCCGCAATTTGCAACGCGCTTCAGCTCTTCGTCGGGAAGAAATCAAAAAGAAGAGGGATTACTTGAAAAAAATCGGTAAGTTAAAAGATGAATTCGGTGATTCAAGAAATAAATATCAAAAAAGATGAGCCTAAAAGAACAAATTGAACATGATTTTGTTGCGGCTCGCAAAGAAAAAAACGAGTTGGTTATTTCCACACTCGGGATGTTGAAATCGGCTGTGACTAACGCGGAAATTGCCGGAATGCGTAAAGGTTTTGCCGACGAAGATATTTTGAAAGTTATTACTTCAGAGGTTAAAAAGCACAAGGACTCGATCGCTGAATATGAAAAAGGCGGCCGGGTTGATTTGGCGTCAAAAGAAAAAACAGAAATGGAGATTCTTGCCAAGTATTTGCCGGCAGAACTTAGCGAGGAAGAGTTGAAAAAAATTGTAGAAGAAAAAATAAAGGAACTTAGTGCCGCCGGTCCAGGCGATTTTGGCAAAGTGATGGGCGCGGTGATGAAGGCGGCGGCAGGTCGGGCAGGGGGAGATGCGGTCGGTAAAATGGTGAAAGAGTTATTACAAACCGAGTAGTCAAATATTGTTAAATTGTTAGGTGGCTTTGTTGGCCATTTAACAATGTAGCCATTTAGCCATGAGGCTACCGCAAAAAAAAGTTTTGAAGATTTTTTTAGCCCTGATATTAGTGATGGGCGGTCTTTTATTTGTCCAAAATGTCTTCGCCCAAGATATTGCCGGGATTAACGCCGTCGGCGAAGAGATTGCTCTGCAAGGCGGCGA
>Ga0265296_1005338_pt1 | contig 10633 bp, 11 predicted proteins | sample MunlanPumphouse1_FD_189073 | JGI IMG/M metagenome (GOLD analysis project Ga0265296, IMG submission 189073) | Groundwater microbial communities from a municipal landfill in Southern Ontario, Canada - Pumphouse #1 | ecosystem: Environmental > Aquatic > Deep subsurface > Groundwater | place...
GTTCATGGAGTCGTCAAATCAGGTTATGATTTCCTTATTAAAAGGCAATAACGCTCAGGCGGCTTCGGAAAAATCTAAAAATAAATTTAGAGAACATTATATGAAACTTTCATCCAGCCAGGCTGATTCCGACACCCTACAGGCAGCGCAATGCTTATGGTGGAATATGCGCAATCAAGTATGCTTGGGTGATTTGGATGCGAAGTTATCGGCCTGATCGGATTGCTGATGTTTTTGATTATAATATAACCGAGCCTTTCTTCAATAATCCGGATAGATTAGCCCTGCAAAGTAAATTTGCGGGGTTGATTTTTAATGAAAAATTTGATATAATTAATATATGCGAAATAAAAAAATAAAATTTAGGCAGTCGTTATTTTGGGATGTTAATCCGAAAAATATTGATGTCAAAAAAAACGCGCCATATATAATTGAACGGGTTTTAGATTTTGGAAATGATAAGGAGATAAAATGGCTGTGGAATTTTTATGATAAAAACTTGTTTAAAAAAGTCGTCAGGAAGTCAAGAAATCTGATGCCGCAAACGAAATCATTATGGTCATTAATGCTAAGGGACAAATAGATTTACATTTTTCCGCACTGCCAAGAGCGACAAAAAAGGCTCTTGATTTTTTATCCGAACAAGCTTGGCTGAATAATTCCGGCTGGTATCTGGCTGGCGGAACCGCCTTATCTTTAAACGCCGGACTGCGCAGATCGGTTGATCTGGATTTTTTTACCAAGGAAAAAGATTTTGACGATCGGGCTGTTCTGGGAAATTTTCTTGGAAATAAAAACTGGAAAACCTCCATAAACACCAAGAACACTATTTACGGCGAATTATTCAAGGCGAAAATAAGTTTTATCGCTTATCCGTTTTTTGTACCAAAGCAAAAAATGATATGCTATGGTTTTATAAACATTCTTCAGCCTTTAGATATTGCCGTTATGAAATTAATGGCTATATCTCAACGAGGACGAAAACGCGATTTTTTTGATTTATATTGGTGCGCGAAAAATTTAGAGCCACTGGAAAATTTAATGAAAAGATTAAAAGTCCAATATCCATCCGTTGCCCATAATTACCACCATATTTTAAAAAGCCTTGTATATTTTGAAGACGCGGAAAACGATCCGAATCCGGAAGTTTATTTTAAAGCTACTTGGGGCGAGGTGAAAAAATTTTTTAAAAAAGAAATTCCGATTGTTACGCGCAATCTGATAGATTTATAAACAGGGTAACTCTAAAGCGTCTCGTTTGTGGCAGGGCTTAAATAATAGGCCTAGCGAAGTTTGTTTTTTATAAAAACAAAATTCAAGATTCAAGATTTATCCCGTAGCGAACTGGTATGGGACTTGACCCCAATTTTTATGCAACCGTCGGCCTGATCGGTTTGCTGGTTTTTTTGATTATAATCTAGCAATTCCGCTAAAAATAGCCAAAAAACTAACTGTTAACATTGACAAGCGCTGGATTGATGTGTAATATTCTTAAAGCTCATGCTATAATATGATTAGATTTAAATAAGGTTTAAATTAATTTTATGAGTTTAAATAAATATACATACAAATTATTCAATTTGATAAGGAGGATGGGAATTGATTTGCATGAAAATAATGATCCGCGAGTGATAGCGATGAAAAGAGAAATTGAAAAACTTGGCAAAATAGAACTTAAAGTTGAACAATATCCTGATGGCTCATGGACAGCGGAGTCAATAAACATAGACGGCATTATCACTGGCGGAAAAAATACCCAAGATATTTCCGCGACCATAAAGGACGCGGTGTTTACTTACTTTGAAATTCCGCCTCATCTCTGTGTTGATTCATTGTTAAGGCGTGATAATGAACCGGTTGTAGCGAAGCAATATATCTATGCCTAGCCGCAGTTTTTCTGACATCACTCAAATACAATGGGAAAAAGCTTGTTTAAAGCTATGCTTGGAGATAGAAACAAAATCCGGTAAAGGCAGTCATATCCTTGTGAAACACCCGCGGACAGGACATAAATATACGATCCAGAAAAATTTACACAAATTTATAAACATAAAAATATTCAAAAAAATGCTTGAGTGGGGGTTTGAGGAAGAGGCTGTCTGGGAGGCATTAAAATAATTAACCGGCTTTTTTGATTATCATTTAACCAATTCCAGCCTAAAACCGGCGTAAAAACACCCTATTAAAAAATAAAGTTACCACTTTGTCAAAAATGGTAACTTTTTTGTTTATATCCACATCCTTCCTCTTGACTTTAAATATAAATATGCTTAGAATAATGACAAATAATTGAGATGAAAATAAGTAGTATAGTAAAGATATTTTCAAATCAAGTCAAGCAAACCCCATGAGATAAAAATGTTATGTTTTATGTATATATTTTAATATCGCAAAAAGATAATAAATTTTATACAGGTTTTACTAAGGATTTGCGCAAGCGATTTAGTGAACACCAAACAGGCAAAGTATTTTCCACAAAACATCGCAGGCCGTTTGGCTTAATTTATTATGAAGCCAGCTTAAGCAAAGAAGACGCTCAGAAAAGAGAAAAATATCTGAAAACTGCTTGGGGAAAACGGTATCTAAAAAATCGCTTACTCAAATATCTCACGGGGTAACAGGGAAATAGTTTATATATTTTAAAACTAATAATTCTCTATGGTGACGGGGGGTAATAAACCAAGTCTGGGCCAAGCATCGGCAGTTTTTTGCCCTGCCCGCTATGCTAGCGCAAGCGTTGCCCGCCCGCATCGATACGCGAAGCGTTTCGGGCAGGCAGGCGGGTGTTGGTCAGCTCATTGTTTACATAGACTCGTCCAAAGCGATTCCCGTTAGTTTATAGCGGGATTTTTTTATTTGTATGATTGGAGAATTCATCTGGCGCTGTGCCAAATGCACCTGCCATTTCGCCACCATCACCAAATTCGCCGGTTTTATCAAGCAGGAAAAAAAATGCCCCAAGTGCAAATCAATTAATGTTTTAACCATTAAAGATAAAGAAATTTACATTCAGTGTCAACAGCCGACCGCCGCCGATGAATTCGGGATGGAGCAGGCGGATAATGGCTTTACCGCGCAGTATCGGATGAATTAACAATTGAATATAATAGACCTGTTGCTTAATTAGCTTCGTGACGATCCGCCCTAGGCGGAGCAGTAGGGGCTTATTAAGCAACAGGTCTAAAAGTCGGGCATAAACGTTTTTTATAAACAACAACGCCCTCAGGAGACAAACGGCACGCGCCGGTTGCGTTTTGGGGGCGTTTTTTATCCCCGCTTCCCGTCTGTCATCCCCGCCTGTCTGCCGATAGGCAGGGCGAGCACCCCACCCATCTGTCATCCCCGCGGAGGCGGGGATCTTATACCGCTTAAAAGCACCAAGATTCCCGTTTTCACGGGAATGACAAAATATTCTGTCATCCCCGGCGAGCGTCAGCGAGGGAAGGGGATCTAAGATTCCCGTTTTCACGGGAATGACAAGTGGAAAAGCGGGAATGACAAATGGTAAAAGATTATTAAATTTATATATCAGACCTGCTGCTTAATAATTTATCGTAACGAAACGAAGAAATTTCGAGCGAAAATTTTTAAAAGCGACGATGTTTATACACAGTATAAGCGGAGGAGCTTTTAAGAATTTGCAGCCGAAATTTCAAAGTTGCAGTAGATTAATTATTAAGCAGCAGGTCTAAAGTAAGTATTAATTAACAATTTACGCCAAATCGCGTTAATTATCTCGGGTAGCATTTAATTAAATAAAGGTCGAAACAGCCATCCGAGGCGATGATTATATCTGGCGTAATAAGAATTACAAGAAATCTATGAAAAAAATTATTTTAAGCGTCGCGATGATCGCGGCGGTCGCGGCTATCGCCATCGGCGCTACCACGGCTTTCTTCTCCGACACCGAAACCTCAACCGGCAACACCTTTACCGCCGGAGTTATTGATATTTCTGTTGATAACCAAAATCCATGGACAAAGACTTACGCGCTGAAAGATATGAAACCCAGCCAGACCGATTACATAAACTTCACCATTGAGAACAAGGGTTCAGGAGCCAATCCTGTGAATGTCTGGAAAAAGATAACTGTGACCAGTCAAGAAACTGGTGTTGTTTCAGAGCCAGAATGTACCGATCAAGGTGGTTACTGGACTAATCCTAATGGCGGTTGTAATTGGACTTGGAATAATTCAGCACGTACAGACAAAAACAATATCTCCTCAGTTATAGAGTACGACCTTTCAGTAGAGGTCTATAACGCCACAGGGGGAAGAATCTGGTGGCAGACAATCTATAACAAGGATATTACTATTGATGGAATCCACAACAAGCCCATCTTTTTAGGTATGGTACCGGCAAACGGGTCTATGAAAGTGACCCAGAGCTACCATATGAAAGGACAGGAAACTGGAAACTGGGCGCAGGGAGATATAATGACCTTTGATATTGAAATCAAAGGCGAGCAGCTTAGAGGTGAACTCGTTTTAGAGAATAAAACAGGCGATCCTGATTGGCGCATTATCGGAGGCGACAGTAAACAAGGCAACTTGGCCTATAATGTCAAGGGCCCGAAGTTTGACTATACTTTTTCCGCTACAGGGCTTGAGTATAGTACTCTTTATCGTCTGATCTACTACGCTGACCCATGGGACGGAGATAATCCTGGCGCTTTGATTGCTTCATTCACGACAGATACAAGCGGCAATATCATTGCAACACCAGGCAGTGTAGAACTTGGGGATCTTCCAAAGTCTCCTGACGTCAACTATCCGGCCGGCGCTAAAATTTGGTTGGTTACAGCCAGCGATTACAATAGCGGCGCTGCTTCTGTTGGTCCGATGACTGGTTGGACCCCGGCTGATTATCTGTTTGAGACCGCTTTGATTACCTACGACGACACTGATACTCCCTAAGTAATCTAAGAAATGAGGATAATGCTGGTGGGGGAATTGTCCTCCACCAGCCAAGTCCAGTATGAAAGGTATGAAAAAAATACTTGTTAGTTTAAGCATTATTGGTGCAGTTGCGGCCATTGCCATTGGCGGAACGGTTGCCTATTTTACTGACACTGAAACCAGCGCTGGAAATACTTTCACTGCTGGGATTTTGGATTTGACGGTTGATAACACGTGTTATTACAATAAACTGGCTGACGGCGATCCGAATTGTCCTACCGTAGTTGATAGCGAAGATACTACCCAAGTGGACGAATCGATAGTTACATCATGGGAGCCTACAGATTTAGGCGCAAAACATAAATTTTTCTATTTTACAGATGTCAAGCCCGGCGATTTCGGTGAGGACACCATCAGCCTGCATGTTGATAATAACGATGCGTGGGTAAGGTTGGTTATAAGGGATGTTACCGATCTTGACAATTCATGCAACGAACCAGAAATGTCAGCTGAGTCATTGTGCCTTTTGAATAATGATGGTGAGTTAAGAGAAAGTCTTGTGTTCGCTATGTGGTTAGATCAGGGTGCAACTCCTGGCTTCGGTCCGGTTCGCAACGAGAGCAACGAGAACGGTGAACTGGTGCCAGATCTTGGAGAAGGGGATAATATCCAAAATTATGAGGAGCCGACCTTGATTGATAAAGGTACAATTGATCCAAGCAGCCCATCGTCTGGAATCAGCGAAATTTGGGCTTTGCCAACCCCATTGCTTGCTGGACAAACTGCATACTTCGGAGTTAAATGGAATCTCCCAACTTCAGTTGGAAATGAAGTTCAAACCGACAGCATGAGCGCAACCATGGAATTGCAGGTTGTGCAAACAAGAAATAACCCGGGTCCAAATCCTACGTTTTAATTAACCCAAGCGCTTAATTCTTGCCTAGCCCTGTTATTTAAGTAGCAGGGAAGGCAGGCAAGAAATATATGAAAAAAATAGTAATAAGCCTTGGGATAATCGTAGTTACTGCGGTAATAACGATCGGTGGAACGTTTGCGTTGTTCAGCGATACCGAAACTTCAACCGGCAATATCTTCACCGCCGGCTCAATTGATTTGAAGGTGGATCATGTCAAGCAGATTTATAATGAGCTTGATTGTAAAACCTGTAATCTGGTTCTGATAAGCGACCCGACTAATATGGTAGTCGCGCGAAACGGCGGTTCACTAACCCCTTATCCGGCGGTCTATGTCGGCAGTAACGGCGGATTTATCCATCCGGCCTGGACGGCGGAGGAGCATCCTTTGCTTGTCGCGGCCAATGCTAAATGGATTTGGGAATCGGATCCAACCAAATTGGCAGATACGATTACGGATACCACTTATACTTTTGAAAAAAAGTTCGAGTGGTGGGGACCGATTGTCGCCGCGGATTTCGAGATGGCGGTCGGACACGACAACACTGTAGGGGTCTGGCTTAATGGCGTGAACATCGGCAATGGCACGCATGAGCAGGGCTATCGCCAGGAGAATATGCTCCATATTAACGGTACGACAATTACGAATAATATTCTTCAGGGTAACAACGTGCTCCGCTTCATCGTGAAGAACTCCGAGTGGCCGGGCGGACCGCTTGTGAATCCGGCCGGTTTGATCTACAAGTTTGCCATCGGCGGGCCGTGCGCGAGCGATTTCTTTCGCAGCCACTGTACGCTTTGGAGCGAAAAGAACCTGACGCCAAACGACTTTTTTTGGCGCTTCGAGGATGTCAAACCCGGCGATCATGGCGTGAACGTGATAAGTTTGCACGTTTACGATAATGATGCCTTGGCCTGCGGTATTGTAAATAACATTGTAGACAATGAAAACGGCGTTATTGAGCCCGAACAGCCTGATACCGCGGCTACCGGCGAACTTAGCCAATTCATTACGCTGTTTGCCTGGGATGATCCTAACAAAAACGGCGTTCACGACAGTGGGGAAACACCACTCCTCGGTCCTAACGCGCCCTTTAGTTCAGCTTTCAATCTCCAGGGCCTCACCGCCACTACCACCAAGTACATCGCAATTTCTTGGTGCGCCGGCACGCAGGACACCAATGGCGTTTGTAGCGGCACTGGCGACCAAAATAAGGCGCAAACCGATTCAATCAACGCGGCCATGACTTTCTACGCCGAACAGGCGAGAAATAATGAAGCACTTGATTGCGACGCCAAAAAAACGGAACTCGATCAAAGACTAATTCCTTGATGAGCAAGGCTTCACTTGCAGCCTCGATCTATTTTGGGGCTGCAGACTGAATCCTTGAAAAAAATAAATTAACCTCACCCCAACCCTCTCCTTGGTAAGGAGAGGGGGAGAGCAATGAGACGGCCGATTGAGGGTTTGAAAAGATCCCCCCCTGTCATCCCCGGCGAGCGAAGCGAGGGAAGGGGATCTTACACTGTTTAGAACATTAAGATTCCCGCTTTCGCGGGAATGACAGGGGGAAAAGGCGGGAATGACAGGAGAAGACTTCCGCTTTCGCGGAATAACAAAAGAAACAAATGAAAATATTTAACATTCTGTATTATCTGTTCATTACGGCCATCGCTCTAGTCGCGATTCTTTTGCTTGTCTCGGTTTTCCCGATCACCGGCAACTTCAAAGTGATGACCGTGCTTTCCGGCTCAATGGAGCCGGCCATTCGCGTTGGCAGTATCGTAGTAGTCAAACCCGCTTCGGAATACAAAGTCGGCGATATCATCACTTTTGGAAAAATCAGCAAAACCCAGACTCCGACCACGCACCGGATAAATGAGATAAAAGGCACCGGAGTCATGCAAACCTATGTTACCAAAGGCGATACCAACAACGCTCCGGACGCCCGGGAAGTGAGACAGAGCGAAATAGTGGGTAAGGTGCTATTTTCCGTCCCGTATCTCGGCTACGCCATCAGCACCGCCAAGAAGCCCTGGGGCTTCGCCCTGATCATCATCATTCCCGCCTTGCTGGTCATATTTGATGAAGGAAAGAAAATAAGAGACGAGGTGAAGAGGATAAAACTAGCTAAAGCGAATCTTAAAAATATTCCTTAAACACAATAAGATTCCCGCCTCCCGCCTGCAACGCTATGCGTAGCATTGCGGGCAGGGCGCGGGAATGACAGGGGGAAAAATCGGGAATGACAAAAGGGGTAAGCGAAGATGAGCGTCCCACCCCTCCTGTCATCCCCGGCGAGCGTCCCACCCCTCCTGTCATCCCCGGCGAGCGTCCCACCCCTCCTGTCATCCCCGGCGAGCGTTAGCGAGGGAAGGGGATCTTACCCCATAAACCGACTAAGATTCCCGCCTGCGCGGGAATGACAAAAGGGACGCGGGAATGACAAAAGGGACGCGGGAATGACAAGGGGGGGTAGCGGGAATGACAAAAAGAAAAAGGATAAAACAAACTAAACAAAATGAAAGCGAACAGCCAAAAATTTAGACAGGCCGGATTCAGTGAATTCTTGCTGACCAAAAATTCCGGCATGAAAAAAAACAGAGCGGTAAAAACGCGCGCGGATTTTGGTTTTTTTGGCGGACGGCTTTTGCGGCTAACCGCTTTGATTTTGCTTTTCACTATGAGTACCGCGCTTCTGCGCGGTATCGGCGGAACAGTCGCCTATCTTTCGGATAATGAAATTTCAAATAATAATGAATTTGTTGCCGGCACGCTGGACTTTAGTCTAAATTCACAAGTCTCCACCGACTCAATCTGTGTTACCCCGAGAACGCCTCTTCAAAAAACCATCAGCATCACCAACCTGGGCAATCCATTGAGATACCAAACCCTAACGAACAATTTTTCCGGCGCGGTTTGCGATTACGTCTGGCTGGAAGCCAACATAAACGGGGGCGCTCCGGAATATTCGGGTCCGGTCAAAGATTTTGATTACGGCCTGACAGAATTTTCTGATCCTGATGATTGGAATTTTGTCTTATCCACCTCCACCACTACGCCGCTGGAGCTCCAGGGCCAGACTTGCGAATTCACTTTTGATTTCCAGGGCGCGCAAACCAGGAACAACCTGACCTTCCCGACAGGTTTTTCCGATTTTGAAAATTCACCCACGACCGTGCAGGCACCTTATTGCGAGGATTTCGAAGTCCGTTCGTACGGCTTCTGGAAGACCCACCCGGAAGTTTATGTGCCGCTCTTGCCGGTATTTATGGGTGCGACCACTACCGATGAATTCGGCAATGCCATCGGCACGGACGAGATAATTGATACCCAGACCAAGGTCAATAAGATTTTCAACGCGACCAACAGCGTGATGCGCAATAACCTGAAAAAACAGCTTTTAGCGATGAAATTCAATATCTTCAATTTTCATATTGACAGCTATATTCCGGACGGCGAAACCGAAAATATGGACGCGATCGTTGAACGGGCTGACGGTTTATTGCGCCAGCACCCCGAACCGCCGCTTTCTGAACTGGAAGCGATGAAAGACCTTTTGGAGCGCGTTAATACTATGACCTTCGTCCGCATCTGTTCTTGCGAACCGCCTCCCCCGCCGGAAAGCTGTGCTTTGAGGTTGACCAAGACCGCGGACAAGGCGGAGGTCGCGCCGGGCTCCGAAGTGAACTATCATCTGACGCTGGATAATTACGGCACCAAAGTCTGCACCGGCGGCGGCGTTCGCATTAAGGATTACTATAACAGTTCCGTATTAGAATATTTAAGCTATACGTCAAACAGGACATTGCGCAACTTTTACCGGTCAAACGGCTACATTGAATGGAATTTCGGCGAAGTTTATCCGAGTGACCCGCTGATTGAAATTGATTTAAAAATGAGAGTCAGAGCCAATGCGCAATGCGAATCAACTGTAACCAACACTGCAAGATTCTGGTCAAACCAGACTGATTTGGGCGCTCCGGTAACGGCCGAGAGCACGGTCGTCTGCGCCCCGCCGGCGTCCGGCAATATCGTTATCAATGAATTTCTGCCCAACCCGGTCGGTTCTGACAGCGCACGCAAACCGGGCGGGGAATGGGTTGAGTTATATAATATGGGCAGCGGCTCCGTTAATGTCGCCGGCTGGTGGCTTTACGACAATAATAATTCGCATAAACTTTCAATCACCACCTCTAACACCGATACCGGAGGCACAATTGTCGCTCCCGGAGGATTTTTAGTGGTATATCGCAACGGCGATGATGATTTTGCCTTGAATAACGAACACGGCGATTCTGTCCGTCTGTTTGACGGCTCGATTTCTTCCGGCGCCACCTTGATTGATTCTTACACCTATACCTCCAACGCACCAGCAGGCAAATCATTTGCTCGCATTCCCGACGGCTCAACCAATTGGGTTGACCCGATTCCGACACCGGGCGAAGAAAATTCTTTAGTTGGCGCCGATGCCGTCTTCGGCCCGGCAATCGCGGAAGAAGGGGAAGACGGCTATATCGCGCCGGAAGCGGTAATCACTCCGACGGAAACGAGCGAAAATCCCCCCAACCCCCTTTATCAAGGGGGCGGAACTAACGACCCAGCTTTAATTCCGGACACAGCTCCGGCTGAAACCCCTGTAAGCGATGCCGAACAAATCTCTACAACTACGCCCGCGGATATTTCAGCGCCGGAAGCTCCTGCGTCTGATCAACCGACAGAGCCGGCCGCAGAACCGACAACTACCACCGAGCAACCGACGACTCCGACAAACCCAAGCGACACCACGCTCATCACCCAACCGCTTGCCCCGATTCCGC
>Ga0265296_1005339_pt1 | contig 10633 bp, 8 predicted proteins | sample MunlanPumphouse1_FD_189073 | JGI IMG/M metagenome (GOLD analysis project Ga0265296, IMG submission 189073) | Groundwater microbial communities from a municipal landfill in Southern Ontario, Canada - Pumphouse #1 | ecosystem: Environmental > Aquatic > Deep subsurface > Groundwater | place: Canada...
TATCTACAAGAGAGATCAAGCGGGTTCAAAGACAATTGAACGATCGTCCGAGAGCTGCCTTACAGTTTTACAAACCCGATGAAGTTTTTACTAAGCTTGTTGCGCTAAATTCTTGAAACCAAGAATATAAAAATGAAAATATCCCTCCCCCGTCGTCCCGCCAAAGGCGGGACTATGGAGGGACAAGTCCGAAGCCCCGTCTGACGGGGCAAAGGGGGATTCAGCCTTCTGGCGTAGGGGTAAGGGTCTTTCCACTCTATGCGCACAGATTTTACCTCTCGAATACATGAATCACCTGATGAGGGATAAAAGGGGAAGATAAGAAGAGCCAAAAACAGGCTCTTTTTTGTTTTTTCTCTAAAAATACACCCAAAATCATTGACATTTTAGAAAAAATCGCTTAAGGTCTTGCGTTCAGAAAGAAGGACTTGAACGTCAAAAATCCTCCTTACTGACGCTCCTTCCAAGGGGTCAACAACCAACAACCAAACGGACACATTGTCCGATTCCACCCAAAGAGGAGGTGCTATGAGCACTCCCCGTTTTTTCGTTTTGTGTCAGACACTTTTTGTCGCGATTTTGATGATCCTCATGGTCGGCTGCAAGCCGGACTCCACCACCTCGCAGCCGGTCCCTCCCCAGAGCGCAACACCTCAGGCCCAGACCAAGGGTCAGGAAGCAACGCCCGGTGACGTGGCATTCCTGAAGGGCAAGGTCCTCGAGGGAACGTCCACCCAAGTCGGCTTCATCGCCTGGGGCGGAGACTACGCAACCTTCTACGGCAACGGCGGTCTGCGCACCCGCGCGGACACGATCTTCGCCAAGCACGGGTTGAACCTTCAGCTCGTCGCAGGCGATGACATGAAAGCCCAGGCCAAGTCGTACAGGGAAGGGCGCACGCCCTATCTGCGCGGTACCTTCGAGATGGTGACCAATGCGATCTTCGAACAGAACTTGTGCGCGGATCCGACGACCTGCCCCGTGTACGTCTTTCAGATGACCTGGTCGCAGGGCGACCATCTGGTCGTAGAGGAAGGGATCAAGACCATCAAGAACCTGAAGGGGAAGCGTATCGCGCTTCAGCGCGGCGGTCCCCACATGTCGATGCTCTACGGCATTCTCATGGACGACCATCTGTCGTGGACCGACGTGCAGGTCGTGTGGTGTGACAATCTCTCCGGCAAGGGGAGTCCGATCGAAGCCCTTCGCAGTGGACAGGCCGATGCGGCCTTCGCCATCACGCCCGACATGATCGGGCTTACCGGCGGACTCGACAAGGTCGGCACCGGCGCCGAGGGAACGGTCAAGAACGCGCGCGTTCTCGTTTCCACCGCGCAGCGCGTGTTCACGATCGCCGACACCTACTGGGTCAATCCCGTCTATCTGCGTGATCATGCCAATGAGGTGCGCGCCTTCACCGTCGCCTACCTCGAATCCATGGAAGCGCTGATCAAGCTGCGCAAGGCCCACGAAGCCTCCGGATCTCCGGAGTACAAGGGACTGCTCGCACTCGCTCAGGACATTCTCGGCAAGGGTGTTCTCCCGACTTCCGAAGATGCGCATGGCCTTCTCCTCGACGCTCAGTTCGTCGGCTATGCCGGCAATTTGGCCTTCATCGACGCAAAGAACGAACACGGATTCAACGTCCTGGCCAAACAGGCCAACAAGATGGCCACGAGCTTGGGACAGACCACCAAGTCCCTGACCTTCGCAAAGGTTCCGGATGCATTCTGGCAGGATCAGAGTTTCCAGCAGTCCCTGTCAGAGTCGCTCGTCGTGCAAGCAAAGCCCAGGTTCAACGCCGAGGCGGTTCGCACGGAGATCGGCGCCTTGACTTCGGACGGATTCGGCAGCCGCAACATGCTCTCCTTCACGATCAGCTTCGAACCCAATCAGATGACCTTTTCCGAAGACAAATATCGTGACGACTATGATCGTGCTCTGACGCTTCTCGACAAGTATCCGCGCGCCATCCTCGTCATTCGCGGACATGCGGATCCCACGGCCGTGCTGCGCGACTTCGTGAACGCCGCGATCACAAGCGGTGCTCTCAAGCGTACCGGCACCAGCCCCGCGGACTACCAGTACTTCTACAACGGGGAAGCGCTCGATCTCTCCAAGACGCCCAAGGTGGTGTCTCTGGTCGAGAGCGGAACCTTCAAGACCGGCGGTCCCAATCCTCGGGAAACCCTGCAAGAAGCGCGCAACCTCACCCGTGACCGGGCCCAGGCCGTGCGATCCTCGTTCATCACCTACGCCTCCAAGAAAGGCAAGAAGGTCGACGAGAGTCAGATCACCTTTGATGGAGTCGGCGTGGCCGAACCTGTCGTTGCGCGTCCGCGCAATGATGCCGAAGCCGCCGCCAATCGCCGCGTGGAGTTCGCTCTCACGCGCGTGACCGGCGAGGCCTCCACCCAAACCGACTTCGATTTCTAGGAGGCAACCATGGGAGACATTCGTCAAATTCTTTCCGTGCTCCTCCTGTGTCTGCTTCTGTGCTTTCCGGCTCATGCCGTCAGGGAAATCGATGTGCCCGGAGATGTGGCGGTGGCAACGCAGCAGAGCGAAGAAAAAGCTCATGACTGCATCGTCGTCCTTCTCGACGCCTCGGGAAGTATGGACGAGCACATGGATCGCAAAAGCAAAGAAAGCAGGATTGATGCAGCCAAGCGGATCCTCACTTCGGCGATCACCCAAGCACCGTCGGATACCTACATCGGTTTTCTGGTGATGAGCGGATCGGCGCGTTATGAATGGATGCAGAAGCTCGGTCCTTTCGACCGAGGAACCCTGCTGACACGTGTGAAAGAGATTCGTCCCAGTGGGAACACTCCGCTGGGTACCAACATGAAAATGGCGGCCGACGAGCTTCTGACCATGCGTGAGAAACAACACAATCAGGGGATGTACACCCTCCTTGTGCTCACCGACGGCCAGGCCAATCCCGCGGAAGAAGAGCGGAAGGTTTTGGCCTTCACGCCCGAAATTCGTTCGCGCGGTATCCTCATCCACGCGGTGGGGATCGATATGGACCAAACACATCCTCTGGCCACCCAGGCAGACACCTACCAAAACACGGACAGTGCGCAAGCGCTTGAGAAGCGTGTGAAAGAGGTGTTCGCCGAAGTGTCCTCTGCCGCAGATCCAAAGCTCGCAGAAGATGCGTTTCTGGCGATCGCTCCCTTGCCTACGGATGTGGCCGCGGCCATTGTCCAGGGGCTTAGCACTTCGGTGCGCGGCAACTGGCCCATCGGAGAACAGCCCAAGCCACCCAAAGGTGATGCTTCAGCCGCCACCACGGATCAGCCGAGTGCAGATCAACAAAAGAGTGGTTTGACAGGCGGTCAGATCATTCTCATCGTCTTTGGTTGCCTCGTCGTCGTTGGTGTATTTGCAGTCTTCATCTATGTTCAGCAAGATCATTACTGATTCCTCTTCAAGCCATCACACGAAATGATGGCCTTTTCCCCGAGACCACAGGTTTTACCTGCGAGCTCGGATTAAAGTCATACGTCTCATTGTTCCTTTCAATCCGAAACCTTTTTTGCCGAGTGAATCTCGGTACCACCTTTTTCTCAAGGAGTCTTTTCATGGAACCTTCCTCTCAAAGTCGCAATGCCATTCGTTGGGTTGTGGCCACGCTTATTGTCGTTGGTATGGCCTTGATCGGGGCCTTGGTGTGGAAGTTTTTCATCCATCCTTCGGCTCAAAGCGAATTGATCGCGATGACCAGTGCAAAGCAAACGCAGTACGCCAATACCGTGCGCGTCGCCATCGACAGCTTCAAGGGCTATTCGGTGTTTCGCTCCGACGGGTTTACCAACATGCTTCATGAGGGCGGGATTCATCCCGAGCTTGTGGACGATGGAGGTGACTACGCCGTTCGCCAGAAGGCCCTGCGTGATGGAGATGTGGAAATGGCTGTGATCACGGTCGATGCCAATCTCAAAACCGGCGCCAAGCTGGGACAGTTTCCCGGGGCGATCGTCATGGCGATTGATGAAAGCTGTGGAGCCGATGGCATGGTGGCCTACAAGCAGACGCTTGCGAAAGTCGAAGATCTCGACCATCCAAGCGCTCACATCGTGGCCATGCCGGACTCTCCCAGTGAAACCTTCGCCCTCGTCATGCGTGCGGACATGAGCCTTCCCCAGATGCCTCAAGACTGGTTCATACCGGCAAAGAGTCAGGACAAGATCTACAATCTCCTGCGCGCGACGTCGCCCACGGATCGCACAGCCTTCGTGTTGTGGGAACCTTACCTTTCCAAAGCGCTCAAGATTCCCGGAGTGCATCGTCTGCTCGACACCTCCCAGGTGCGCGGCATCATCGTTGATGTCCTCCTGGCTCGTCGCGAGTTTCTGCGAGATCATCCGGATCAAGTAAAATCGGTGATCGCCACCTACCTGCGAACCCTTTACTCCTACCAAGAGCGAGGGGAAGAGGGGATGATGGCGCTTCTTGTCGAAGACGGAAAGAAAACGGGCGAGATCGTGGAAAGCGAGGAAGCTCGCGCCATGGTCAAGGGAATCCGTTTCTGGAACACCACGGAAAACTACGCCTTGTTCGGACTTCTTCCTTCACAGGAAATGGCCGGACTTCCTTCTTTGCGTGATACGATTTTGAACATCGGTCGCATCCTGGTGGCATCGGGCGCCTTTGCGACCATGCCGGTCCAGGATTCCGGTGAACTCTATTTCGACGGCGTGCTACGGGATTTGCAAAGCGGAGGATTCCATCCTCGCTCAAAGCTCGGAGTCGTCGATGTCCCCAAGGGAGATATCGGAGCGGTTCGGGTGGCGGAAGAACTGCCTACTCTTGCCGAAGCGGAATGGGATAAACTCACAACCGTAGGACATCTGCGTATTCCCGTCATCGAGTTTCGTCGGGCGTCCAGCGAGCTCAGTATCGAAGGCGGGCGCAGTGTGGATGACATCACTCGTCAGCTCCACAGCTACCCCACGTTCTACTTGACCGTGGTGGGACATGCGCGAGCCGATGGCGATCAAGCCGAAAACGAAAAGCTCGCCCTTGCGCGTGCACAGAGTGTGGCAACACAAATCACGACCCGCGGGATTCCCATCCATCGGGTGCGTGTGAAGGCCATGCCGCCTGCGGGCACAAGCGGGGAGTCCCAAAGCGTGAGTTTCCTTCTGGGTCAAAAACCCTATTAGGAGAAGACATGCGAACCCGCAAACAACGTGAGCTAGAGGTGTACAAACGCCTCTTGGGTCATCCTGTGACCCTGGCACCGTTTGCAGGCGGGATGCTGGGGTTTATCGGACTTCTCGTTATGACCAATCCTGCGATTCCTTTGGCAATCGGCATTCTCGGAACCACCGGGGCTGTCGCAACCATGGCTCTGCGTGTGCTTTTTTTCCGCGGTAAGATCATGGACAGCGTCCTTGAAGAAGAAGATCGCGTGGTTCAGGAAGCGCGCGGGAAGGCCATGGAAGAGTTGAAAGACAAGCTTCTGCGTGATGGTGATGATCGCACAGAAACCATCATGAGTGATCTTGAAAGTATTGCCGGCCGTCTGCGGGAAGAACGTTTGTGGAAAGGGGTGAGCGATGTGCTTCGTGCAGATCTCTTGAGCTCTTTTGACAAGCTCTTTACGCATGCTGTGCGGTATCTCGAAATTTCCTATGATCTGTTTGAAGACGCGCGAGATATTCAACAACGCGATGTCCGTCGCAAGATTCAAGATCAACGAGAAGCAGTGATTGGTGAAGTGCAAGGATGTGTGACACGTCTTGCGGATCTTCTTACCCGTATTCGCACGCTTCAGCATGCGGAAACCATGGACATGGAATTGCGCGGTATCGTGGATGAAATGGAGCGCTGTGTACAGGCCGGAGCACAAGCTCTGGACCAAGAACAGAAAGTTCATGTCCTGCGTCAAGAAAGGTATCGGCAAACCGCCTCGTGAGGAAGACACGTTCTTCCTCTTTTCACCACCAGCGCCGGGGACATCCTCCGGCAAAGGTGATCAACCGTTCCCCGGGCTTCCAAAGCCCAATCAGTTCCTTTCACCCCAAGGGGCCAAGCGTGCCCCATTTCCAACAGCGGAGGCGCTTCATGCGTCACATTCTCACCCTCGCCCTCGCGGGCTTCCTCATCTCCTGCTCCTCCTCCAACACCACCGGGGCCCAGAAGACCTCAGCCGCCACGATCCCGGGAGAGAAGATCGGCGAACGTCCGAGCTTCTCGCTGGCGTGGAGCGAGTACCCGAGCTGGTCCGTCTTCGGGGTCGCCTCCGAGATCGGCCTCATCGACGGCGACAAGGGCAAGTACGGCCCCATCGAAGAGCGATGGAACGTGGACATCATTCTGCGCGAAGCCGACTACGACACCTGCATCAACCTCTACGGCAATGGCCAGGTCGATGCTGCGGCGCTCACCAACATGGACAGCCTGATCCCTGCCGCCTCCAGGCCCACGGTCGCCATCCTGCCGACTTCCACCTCGTTTGGTGCCGACGCTCTCATCGCGGGAGCGGACATCAGAAGTGTGAAGGATCTGCGCGGCGTCCCGGTTCATGGCCTGGCCAAAAGCGTGTCCGAGTATGTCTTCGCGCGAAATCTCGTCCTTCTGGGCGAGAATCCGGCAGACTACACCTTCACGAACCTCGATCCGGGTGCGGCGGCCACGGCGTTTCAGCAGAAGAATGCGACCACCCGGGCCATCATGGTCTGGAATCCGTTCGTGCTGGAGACCCTGCGGCGTAGAACCGACGGTCACGTGATCTTCGACAGCACCACGATTCCCGGCGAAGTCATCGACATGGTCGTCATGGCGCGTGCGAGCCTCGAGCAGCCCGGCGGCGAGAACTTCGCCCGTGCGGTCATCGATGCCTACTATGCGTTCAACCTGGTCCTGCAGGATCCGACCCAGCGCGACGAGATGCTCGTGGCCCTGGGCGCCAAGTTTTCCAACCTCGGCCTCGAAGACATGAAGACCGTGGTCAAGCAGACCCAGTTCTACGGCACCTCGGATATCGGCCTGGGCGTGTACCAGGGGCAGAAACTTCAGGAGACCATGGGACTTGTGACCAAGTTCTGTGTGGAGCGCGGCATCGTGCCCCAGGCCCCGACGATCGGCTACGGCCACAACTGGAGCGGACCCGAGGCCACATCGAAACCCTCTTTCGTCTTCGATCCCTCCTACATGCTGGACGTCCAGAGGAAGGGAACCTACACGAAGACGGCACCCTTGGTGCCCATGTCCGACAAGTAGACCGCTCTGGTCTACACGCGGGTTAGAGTCAAACTCTAACCCTTTTCCTTGAGTCTTGAACAATAGACCTGTTGCCTAATAATCTTTCGGTCATCTCAGCGCCAATTTGGCCTGCGATGACTTCAGAACTCGTCGAAATATATCGAATATTCCTCCTCGTTCTTCAGCCATCTCGGCTCAAATGGCATCTGAAATGCCTCGAAATTTATTAAGCAACAGGTCTAATAAAAAGGTTCAGGACCGAAGGAAAAGTTGTTCTTTCAAATGGAGGTCTTTGTGACCAAAAAACCTTTTTCCTCTTTCCGTCAGGCTGCAGGCATCCGTACTCCCATCAGTCGTAAGGCTGTATGGATGATCGGTGCCTCAAGCGTCCTTATTCTTCTTTTCCTCTACACCTTGCTTTCCATCCATCAGCATCAGATCAATGCGACAGACACGACCATTCCCACATGGAAACAAATGGGCGAGGGGATTGCCAAAGCATTTGCCGCCCAGCCCCGTACAGGGGATCGATGGATTATCGAGGATGTTCTTGCAACACTTTCCCGTCTTGGTGTTGGTCTTGGCATGGGAGTGGGGATTGCCCTGCTTCTTGGCTTGAGTATGGGGGTGTGGAGATGGGTGGAAGCTTTCTTCCTCCCGCCGCTTTCCCTTCTTGCCAAGATTCCTCCTACAGCCATGATGGCCGTGTTTTTCACGTTGTTTGGCACTGAACTCAAGATGTACTCGGCGATCATTGCCTTTGGGGTGATTCCCACGTTGGCCCAGACCATTTATTTGGGCCTCAAGGACATTGCTCCGGAGCGTATTGATAAGGCGCGCACCCTTGGCGCCAGTACGTCGGAAATCATTTTTTGCATCATGTTTCCCCAGATTCTTCCCAAGCTTCTTGATGTCATTCGGCTTCAGATCGGTCCTGCCATGGTCTTCCTGATCGCTGCGGAAGTGTTGGTGGGAGATGTGGGATTCGGTTACCGAATTCGTTTGCAATCAAGGCTTCTCAACATGAATGTGGTCTATCCTTATCTCGCATATCTGGCCCTGTTTGGATTTGCCATGGATACGTTCATGCGTTGGATCCAACGGAAACTCTGCCCGTGGTATGTAAAGGGAGGTGCCGCGTGACAACACCCATTTTGAGCGTACAAGAAGTGTCCTATAGAACGGCTGCTCAGCCGATTCTTCATGCGATCGACTTCAAGGTTGGCCGCGGACAGATCGTCGGAATTTTAGGGGCGAGCGGTTGCGGCAAGACGACTCTTTTGAATCTCATCGCCGGGATCACTCATCCTGTCAAAGGGCAGGTGTTGGTTCAGTACGATGGCGAAGAGGTGATGGTGGAAGAGCCGGGTCCGGATCGAGGGATTGTCTATCAAGCCTATGGACTGTATCCGTTTCTCACAAGCCTCGAAAATGTGGCTCTGGGCCTCAAGCTCAGTCAAACTACCATTCCTCGTCGGATGATTGGATATGTGACCAGATCTTGGCCGCATCTTCGTCGGATCCATCTTAGGACGGCGGAAGAACTCCTCGTACGGTTTGGACTCTCGGATGCGATGGACAAGTACCCGCACGAACTTTCCGGAGGCATGCGCCAGAGAGTGGCCATTGCGCAGGCATTGATCATGCGCCCGCAAGTGCTTCTCCTCGATGAACCCTTCGGTGCCTTGGATGAAGCGACACGTGAAGATCTCCAACGGATGCTTCTTGTCTTGTATGAAGAAAATCTGAAAGCTGTGGAGGAAGGGAGGCTCGCTCCTCACACGATTTTGCTCGTCACTCATGCCATCCAGGAAGCGATTTTTGTGGGAGACCGTGTCATGGGTTTGTCTCGTCAATGGAATTGGAAAGAGCAAGGATTTTCTCATTGCCCGGGTGCGACTATTGTGTATGACAAAGCCGCCCCCATATTCAAGCCCACTGATCCTGTAGATTTTGAACGGTTTGTCGCCCAGAAGGATGAAATTACTCATGTCGTATTTGGGGGAGACCTTCATATTGATCCAAAGACCCATTGCACCTTTTGGTCACAAGTCCATAGCAATCATGGGTATGGCGTGACCCGCGACGCATAGGGACAGACACTTGTCCCTTTTTCACCACCTCTTTAAGGGAACACTCTTAAAGAGGCGACCAATTTTCATTCCGTTACCGCACGTTTGTTCTTTCCAAGGAGTCTTTCATGCCAAGAGAACTTCACGCTTCCGTTTTGCGGGGAACCGAAGAGGGATCAAAAACCTACGGGTTTGACGATCATCAGACGCTTCGCGAACCAGTGACGTATTTTTTTCAGGAGTCGCAGGAAGGGGTGATCCTTTTCATCGTCTTTCGCACGCCACCCTGCAGACATTCCAAGTGCACCTTTTGCCCGCTTCCGCAGACAAGTACCATGCGCCAAGTCGCGTTCTGGCATTATGGCGAGCAAATGGAAGCGGTGTTTCGCGATCCGATCGTTCGGGCCAGGCTGCACGAGATTCGCAAAGTGATTGTCAGTAATCAGGGATCGGTTCTTGATGAAGAAACCTTTCCCACTTTGGTGCTCATGCATCTGGTGTATCTGTGTCAGAGAAATATCCAAGGTTTTTTGAGTCTCAGTCTGGAAACAAGACCCGAGTACGTGGATCGTGTGGAATTGGATGTGTTGTATCGCGCCATGTGTGAGGTTGATCATCGCATCAGCATTGAACTGGCGATCGGGTATGAAGCGCACGACGATCATGTACGCAATGATCTTCTCAAAAAGGGATTGGTTCTGCGAGGACATGGTCCGCATACCCTTGAGAGTCTGGCACGCAAATGTGCCGAGCGTGAGTTTGGACTCAAGTGCTATTTCATGTTGAAACCTTGGCCTACCTTCACGGACAAAACAGCGATAGAGGATGTCAAAGGCGGCATTGATTTTCTCGATGAGATGGCCCGTGAGCATGGGGTACGGATTTCCATGCATCTCAATCCCACCTTTGTGGGAAAGGGAACGGCCTTGGTGCCACCCTTTGAGGCAGGGCAGTTTGTCCCTCCACATCTTGTCGACGTCGCGCGTGCCGCTCTTCATGCCGAAGGAAAACGTGTTTCGATTTTTCTGGGGCTCAATGATGAAGATATGGCCGTGCCCGGAGGGTCGTTCCTTCGAGAAGGAGACGAGCCGATCGTGGATCTTCTCGAACAATTCAATCGCACCCAAGATTTCGGACTTCTCCGCGCCGCGCTTTACGCGGCAACGTAAACCACCCAAAAAAGAAGGGTGGTTTTTTCGTATTTTTTCTTTCAACGATGTCACACGGAAATGATAATGTCCTACTTGAGGGAAATAGAAATGTCCTACCTCGCTACAATGGCGGGGTATGGAAAACATCACTATGTCCCGAAAAGAAATTGACCGTTATGAGGTCATCAAGCG
>Ga0265296_1005340_pt1 | contig 10628 bp, 11 predicted proteins | sample MunlanPumphouse1_FD_189073 | JGI IMG/M metagenome (GOLD analysis project Ga0265296, IMG submission 189073) | Groundwater microbial communities from a municipal landfill in Southern Ontario, Canada - Pumphouse #1 | ecosystem: Environmental > Aquatic > Deep subsurface > Groundwater | place...
TTTCTTCCATCATTTCCAATATTTTTCCGGTTTTCTTGTCGGTGTAATCCCTCACGTTCTTTTCCATCTCGATTTTTGCCTCTCCAACAGCGTCCTTCAACTGCCTTTTAAGCGCAATCTTGAAGTCCTCCTCCTCTTCCGCGATGCTGCCCCTCACTATTTTCGATACCTCGGATTCAACGAGCGCAAACGTGTCTGCCTGCCCCAGCATCAGCAATCGCTTCGCCCTTTCCTCGTCGATGCCCAATCCGCGCAATGTGGACATTATGTCCTTTTCGCTTTCGCCCTTGCGCACCATTTCCTGTATTATGCGGATGATGCTCGGGTTGTCCTCGAGGCTTTCCTTCGCCATAAATTCACCTTCAAAACATTACTTTGTAACCGTTATTTCCTTCTGCGCGGTCTTGGTATCATTAAGCGCGTTTATATTAAAGATTATTGCCGTCTTTCCCGCACTCAAAGCACTGAATTCAAAAACGGTTTTCGAGCACGAATTCTTTGGAATCGCGGTTTCCTGCTCCGCGTTCAATGCAGCGGCAACCGAAGCGTCCTTTGGAACCGCGGAAACCTTTGCATTGCCGACTTCCAGCCCCGTGGGATTGCATAACTCCAATTCCATTTTGAATTTTGAGTTCACAAAAACCGTGTTCGGGCCGCTCAGGGTTATGCTCAAGGGCAGTGCCTGCTTCAGCAACGGAACGGTCGCAGTAACTTCGTCCTGGAATGCCCCGCGCACCGAAAGCACCGCCTCGCTTTTTCCTTCCGATTCAAGCTCTATTGAGAGCAGACGCTTTTCCTTGGGCTTCAGGGTTCCTATTACCGCAAGCTGCTTGTAAGCCAAACCCTTTTTTTCGCCTATGGTCAAATCCCGCAATTCGTGCAGGCCGTTGTTTTGCACCGTGACCTGAACGGAAGCCTTTCCCCCCGTATAACTCGTCACTCCGCCCTGCAATTCTATCCCGGAGCTGAAAAGATAAAAGTACGCCGCGAAAAGCAGGAGAACCGCGAAGAGCGCGCCGAACCCCATCAATGCGCTCCTTTTCCGTTTCGTGAGGATTATCACCATATGTTTTTCGCCTTCAGCCCTTCACCTTCAAGGAAATTTTTCCCCTCTGCCAGTCCAATACTATCTGCTTTGCCATTCCCTCGGAATCCGGTTTTCCGCCTTTTGAGAGCCTTCCCCTCTTCAATGCAATCGCTTCCAGCAATTTCTTGGTTTCGGCTTCCCTTTCCACTTTCATTCCGTACCTTTCTTCCAGCGCCTTCGGGTTTTCCCTTGCGATTATTCCGAGTATTTTTTCCGCGGCGCCGGTGCATTCCTCAACCTGCTCGGGGCTCTTCGCGTTCAGAATCAGGAGCTTTTCCTCGTCCCTTTCCCTGAAAGGCAGCACTCCCGGCGAATCAATCAAATAAACGCCTTCCTTGAGGCGCACCCTCTGCTTTCCCTTCGTGAATCCCGCGGAACTGCTCGTCTTTGCCGCCTTCCTTCCCGCGAGCGCGTTTATTATCGAGCTTTTGCCCGTGTTCGGGTAGCCGATTATTCCCACGATTCCCTTTCCCCCTATTTCGCGGAGGATTACTTTCCTCAAAACGTATTTTCCCTTCTTGTCCTTCGCGCTTATGAAAACGCAGGGCGCTTCCTTCAGCAATTCCGCCTTGGTTTTTTCCGCGAAATTCAATGAAACCAGATCGGATTTGTTCAGCACGAGCAGAAGCTTTTTTCCCCTTTCCAGCACGCCTTTTTCCGCGTTCAGGTTCCGTGTTTCCTTCGCGAACCTCGCGTCAAGAATCTCCAATACGAGGTCCGAGGAGCGTATCACCTCTGCCGCCGATGCGCCGAAGCTTTTCCTTTGCATGATTACCTGAAGAATTAGGGAATGGAAATTTATAATAGTTTCAATTTGCCAGTAATCCCGTCCAGCTCGCTTTCTTCCGCGGGCCCGATGCCAAGGCAGGTCGTTTCCCCCGCTTCAATCTGCGTCCTTCCCGCGTCGTGAATCAGTTCGCAGGGAAGCCTTTGCTTGGCTTTCATGAACAATTCAAGCAGTTCGCTTTTGCTCCCGCACTTCAATACTATTTTTGCCATTCCGCTTTCAAGCCATTCTTCCGCAATCCGCGGATTCTTTTTCCGGCATTTCAGGAACGCGCCGAGCGAGGCGTGGCAACACTGGCCGGCAATCTTTCCCTTCCCCATCTTGAGGTCAATTCTTACTATTATTGCCTGCTTCAATGCCATTGCTTTTTCCGCCTTTTTTTCCGGCTTCAGGCAACAAGCTGCTTCAGGGTAACCTTTTTCGTTATTCCGTTGCTGTTCCACAACTGCGAGATTTCCTTGCTTTCCCCGCTTTCAAGCCAGATTTTCCTGTCTCCGGGCTGTTCGTATCCCTTCAGGGTGTAGCCCCTGTTGTATTCAATCTGGCACTTGTCGCCGTTTATCCTGCACAGCCTGAAAACGAATTCGTGCACGGAATCCTCGTCGAATTCCTTTGTTTCGTCAACCGTGAATTCTTTCACGTCTATTTTTTTCTGGAAGGGCGGCTTCCAGTCCTGCGCAATGTTCTTTACCTCGATAATTGCTTTCATTTTGATTACCCCGTTTTTTGTCCTGAAAAGGAAAAAATTTTCTCGTTATTATTAATCCGAGGGGGTTTTTCAAGGTTTCGGTCAGGATACCGAACCGTTGCCGGAACCGCCAATATTATGTAGCCACAACATCGAGGATGAATAATTTTTAAGCTTCAAGGCGGATTTATCATCATGGTCACTCTGAAGCGCGCTTGGCTCCGCGCCCTTGCAAGGGGAAGAAATGCGATAAGGCTGGTTTCGGGCAGGCGGGCCAAGCCAAAGGTTCCTTTCGTCCAGCCAAAATTCAGGCAGGGAATAAACCCCCAGGATTACAGCTTCATCAATTATGATGGCTGGACATTCTTTGACGGTACCAAGCGGCATTACCCTTGCTTGGCACTCAGGAACGGCAGGGGAAAACCGGTTTTTATGCTCGGATACAATGACAGGTATTACTCCTTTCTTGAAAAGGGAAAAAAGAAAATAATGGAAATAAGGTACATTCAGAGGGAAAGAGCGGGAAGATACGGGCTGGCGGAAAGCAGGCTAAGAAGCAGGCAATTGCAGGGGAAGCTCGGAATTTTTCCCTCGGAGTTTCTGCTTTCGGAATTCATTTGGGAGAATCGGGAAAAAATACTTGGCGGCCAAAAGGTAGTCATCAATTCCGGCCTGGTTTCTCTCAACCCGGAAGTTTACAAGCCGCTGATAAGCCGGTTTTTTGTCCCCTCAAAAGAATTTGTCCTTGATGACAAAATCTATTACGAGCTCGGCATGCAGAAGCGCAGGGTTCGCGAGGCGCTTGGCCTCGAAAAGTGAGTCCTTTTAAATTATGGTGAGGGAAATTCGTTATGGCTTCTTTGAAGCGTTTGTGGCTCCGCGCCCTAGTGAAGAAAAGGCGTTTTTTGGGAAAGGCGAAGCCCTCCGGACTCCCGAAATTCAAGGCCGGAATAAGCACCGCGGACTACCATTTCTCGGAGCACAAGAACTTCAGGTTTTTCGACGGCCACACGGAATATTTTCCCGGCATAACTCTCGAAAACAGCAAAGGCGAACCGGTTTTCGTTCTCGGCTACAGGGATTCGAATCCCTTCAAAATATGCTACATCCAGCGTATCAAGGAGAGACCATTAAGGAAACCCCTTAATTTGGAAAAGGAAGTCCGTGAAAGCGCGCGGAGAAGCGAGGAATTGCGCAAAAAGCTCGGAGTCCATCCATCAGAATTCCTTTTGCAGGAATTCATCTGGCGCAACCGGAAAGACATTCTTTTCGGGAAAAAATTGTTTTTTCTTCTTGACCGCAATATGCGCGGGGAGGTAATAACTTACAGGCCGATTCTTGACAGATTCTTCGTTCGCTCGAAGGAAAAAATTTCAGATGAATTAGAAGTATATGAGCTGAGCCCGAAGAAGCGCCGCGTGCGCGAAGCCTTGGGCCCCGAAAAATGAAAGCAAACGAATTTAACGGATTCCGCAGTTACTTTTTTCATGCGACTTGACAAGGCAATTGAAGAGGCAGCTAAGCGCATTTCCTTTTCCGAGGAGAAAAGCCGCTCCCTCGCCTCAAGCCTTTCATTCCTGCGCACAAGCGTGCTTCCGAAGGAAAGCGGCTTCCTCGAGGAAAAGCCGTTTTTTCCGGTTCGCAAAGCCGAATTGAACTGCAAAATAGCGGGCGTTGACTCGGGCTTCATGGCAAAGGAGCTTTCTTCCGTTGACCTGATGCTCGTGCGCGCAATCGCGGCGGTTTTCACCTACAAGAACAGCCGCCTCGTAAAGGCGGAATACAACCCCTCACCTGCATCATTGCCCGAGCCCTTCGTGATAAGCTCGGGCACGGAACTTGACGATTTGGGGGTTTCGGTTTCCCTCCTCCGCCTCAAGGAGGAAATTTCAAAGTCAATCGAGGCAATCGAAAAGTTTTCCCCCGATTACTGCTTTCTTGACGGAAGCATCGTTCCCCAATACCCTGACAAGCCGCGACAGCAGCAGTCCGAATTGCACCAGAATTACCTTGAAACCATTTCGATTTTCGAAAAACTTTATTCCACAGCGGAAAAGAATTCCTGCGTTCTCGTGGCGTGCGTGGAGGACTCGCGCGGAACCCGGTTCAGAGACATCGTCTCGCAAATGCCGGAAACCAAAGCTAAGGGGATTTCCCTTGCGGGAACCAACGATTCCATGCTTTTATTGCACCTGCTTTCGCTCGGCGAAAGGACAAGCGCCTTCGCCTACAGCGCGGACGTGAAAAAGCACCCGATTCTCGCCGACTTCCCACTGGACTGGGCGAAAAAGGTCAACGCGTTTTACCTCAAGCCCTCTCCGCTGGACAATCCCCTGCGCGTCGAATTCCTCGCGAATTCCGCGGAAGCCAAGAAGGGCGCGGAAAAAATCGCGCCAGTCGTGTGCTCGCTTTCCTCACTGCACAAGGAATACGCGTTTCCCTCGGTTCTGATTGAGGCGGATTTGCGCGCGAGGTTGCGCCATGAAGAAATAGGGATGATTCTTAACAGGGTTTTCGACAAGGCCGGAAAGAACGGCATAATCGTGAAGCGCAGGGACAGGAGGCCGTTCAGGTGAAAAAGAAATTCAGGGCAAAAGCCGTTTTGTTCGACCTGTGGGGAACGCTCGCGTTCTCGCACCGCAAAAAGGAGATGGTTCATTACATCAAGAGAATTTCAGGCTACAAAATAGGCGTCCTCGGGGGCAAATTCTCGCGCAACTGGGAGAAAACCATTCACACAAAGCCGTTTCCGAGCCGCGAAGCTGAACTGAACTCGATATTCAAAGGTTTGAAGTTCAGGCCCGCAAAAGCCCAGTTTGAGAAAGCGCTTTTCCTTTACAAAAAGGCGCGCGAGGAAATAGAATTGTTCCCCGAATCGAGGCGCGTTCTCCTTGAACTAAAAAAGAGGGGTTTCGCGCTCTGCCTCATAAGCAACACTTCGTCCTCGAATTCGCTTGCCCAGGAAAAACTCGGAATAAGCGGATTTTTTGACCAAACGGTTTTGTCCTTTGAAATCGGCGCAATAAAGCCCGGCAGGAAAATATTTTCCGCGGCGCTCCATGAACTCGGATTGAAGCCGAAGGACTGCATTATGGTGGGCGACAAGCCGCGCACCGACATAAAGGGAGCAATAAATTCAGGAATAACCCCAATATTGATTGACAGGAAAGGGAGGCACAAAGGCCTTGAGGGAGCGAAGGCGAAAATTTCTTCCCTCGCTGAACTTCCTGAACTATTGGAGTTGAAAGCGTGAACCCCGAATTCGTGCGCGTGTGCCCCCAGTGCGGTTCCCTGAAAGTGGAGCGGAGCGCGGGAGGCCAGATGGGCGAGCTGTATTACTGCCCGAATTGCGGCTGGCGCGGGGTGGCAGTTGAAATACCTTTCGGCAAGTCAGCGGAATTCAGCAAGCGTTTCATTAAAAAATGAGAATGGGGAAATTGTTCTTGGAGCAGTGGAAGGCGGAAATGATGCAGGAAATCGGAACGGTAATTTCCACAATGGAAGGCCCCTCCCCGAGCCAGCTCGACTTTGTCGTAAGCAAGGGCGTGGTGCACCGCGGCCAATTCGTGGAAATCCCCTATTCCGAGGGCACGATGGTGTGCCTTGTAACAGACGTCATAAAGACGAACCGCTATTTTGAGCGCGCTGAAAGCGTGAAGGAATTCGAGTCAAACGGCTTCGCGCTTTACGACCAGTTTCCCGTGGGGGAATGGGAATACCTGATTGCGAAAACGCGGCCTTTGGGAGTGATGGCTGGCGGCCAGACCAAGCGCCCCACTTATCCCCCCGGCCCCGGCACGAAAGTCCTCGACGCATCCGCCTCGACTCTAAAGCAGTTCCTTTCGTTTGAAGAGGAATCCGGACTGCATTTGGGAAAGCTCGAGTATCACGATCTGGAAGTAAAACTCGGTCTCGGAAAACTTTTTCAGAAGCATCTGGCGATTATGGCACAATCTGGTTACGGGAAATGCGTGGGACCGAATTCCGAAATCCTTCTCGGGGACGGCAGGATTGCAAAAATCAGGGATTTGGTTGACGAATGTGTTTCCGAAGATTCAATCCAAAGAGATGGAATCGAATTCGCGCTGAATTATGGCAGCGACTTCGCGATTTCCGCCGGCTTGGGAATGAAAACAAACTCCTGCCTGATCGAGGGGCTTTCGCGGAGGAAGGCCCCAGCGGAAATGGTCCGAATAAGGACGAGAATGGAAAAGGAGCTCGAGCTTACTCCGGAGCACTTGGTTCCCGTGCTGAGGGAATCGTTCGAATGGGTTCCAGCCTCTGAAATTTCGGAGAGCGATTTTGTTTTGCTTTCATTGCCGAAAATAAAGGGCGGCAGGCAGGCGATTGATTTCATTGAAGTCTGGAAGGACTCGGATTCCGTGAGGGTGGATTCGGTTTCCAAGGAATTGGAAGAAAAAATAGCTTCCTATGGAATCAAGGAATTCTGCCAAAAAGCCGGAATGAAAGAGAGAACCCTGAAAGATTGGCTAAATTCCAGCGGGATTCCATTGCGCAGACTGCGCGAGTTCTGTTCCATTTTCGGCATGGACTTTGATTCCCTGAAGCAAAGGATTCCCTTCCTGCGCCGAAAGTCAAAGCGCATTCCATCGAGGATTGAAGTCAACGATGATTTCGCCAGAATGCTCGCATACCTGCTCGCGGAGGGCCGCAATACAGGAAAGCAAATCATGTTTTCGAACGCTTCGCCCGAAATAAGGCAAGAATTCAAGATGCTTTCCGAAAGGGTGTTTTCGGAAAAAGCCGCTGAAATAAAGCGGAAGGACAGCCTGTGCATATACAACCTGCTTTTGGCGGAATCCCTCCAAAAAATCGGGTTCACGAATTCGAGCTGGACGAAGTTCGTTCCCGAGGAATTAATGAAATCTGGTCTTCCGGCAATAAAATCGTTTTTGGGCGCGTTCATCGACTGCAACGGCCGCATCGCGAAACGGGTTCCCTCGATTGAAATCTGCCTCGCCAGCCCGCACTTGATCAGGTCAATCGAGGCGATGCTTCTGAGGCACGGAATAGTTTCGAGGATTGCCCCCAAGCGTGCAATGGGAAAAACCTATCCGCGCCTGATTGCGAGCGGCCCGTTGAATTTCAACCGCCTTTCGGGAATCCGCTTCCTCATTCCGCACAAGGAAGAGCGCTTCAAGCATTATTGTTCCCTCAAGGCAAACACCAACATTGAAACGATTCCGAACACGAAACCGCACCTTGATTTCATTTTCTCGAAACTGCGCCTTCCCAAAGCGCGCGCTGGCAAGGGCGGCCTCAGCAATTATTTTTCAAGGAACGACAACCCGAGCCGTGAATCGCTCAGGAAAATCGTCGCGTTCCTTGAATCCGAATGCGTTGGATTGAAGCGGTCCTGCGAATCGGCATTGGCCGAATTGGAGGGAATGCTTGCCGAAAACCAGTCTTCAGGCAATTCCAGCCAGCTGATTTCAGGGAATTCAAGCGCCGCGGCAGGAAGATTATACGAAGTATCCAGGGAACTAAGGATTTCGACGCGCCGAATCTGCCCCGAAAGCGGCAAGTACGAGGAAGCGCTTTACAATTACGCTGCGGGCTTCAGGAACCCGCCTTCGGAAGCGGTTTGCCTTATCCGCTTGGCCCTGATTCGTGAAATAAGGGAAATGGTTTCCTTTTTCCCCGAAATCGAAAGAAGGATTTCCTTCCTGAAATCATTGGCGGACTCGGATTTTTTCTTCGACAAAGTGAAGTCCAAGGAATTCTTCAAGCCGGACTATGAATTCGTTTACGACCTTCAGACGTCTTTGCGCAACTTTACAGCAAACGGAATAATCGTCCACAACAGTTATCTCGTTTCCGTCCTTCTCGAGGAACTCCTTGAGCGCAAAAAGGAGGACGGAAGGATTGCCACAATAGTATTGGACGTTCACGGCGAATACTCGAATTTCGCTTTCCCCCCGAAGAAAGGCAAAACCGGAAAGGATTACTCGGACAGAACCCGCCTCGTCAAGGGAAACGAAATCCGCATCGGTATTTCAAAGGCATCAGCGGGAATGATTGCGGGCATCGTTCCGGGATTCAGCCCGATCCAAAAGCGCGCGTTGCAAAAAATCCTTTCGGAACTGAAGGAGGGAATGCACTCCGGCTCCGGCCCATTTGGCCTGAACGAATTACTGCAGGCAATCCGCTCCGATGAAAGCATAAAGGACAACACGCGCCAGGCCCTGGAGAACAGCATTCACAGCCTATTCGAACTGGGAATTTTCGCGGAAACCGATTCCCCAAGCTTTTCTGATTTGGTAAAGCCGGGAATGCTCACGATAATAGATTTGTCCGAAGTCATTGAAATGCGCAAGAAGCAGGCAATCGTTTCCTATCTTTCGCGCAAGCTTTTCACTGAGCGCAGGCGCCAGGCAATCTGCCCCTTCCTGTTGGTGTTGGAGGAAGCCCACCAGTTCGTTCCCGAGCACACAGCCGGGGAAAACGCGATTTGCCGGGGCATGATTGAAACGATTGCGCGCGAAGGCCGCAAATTCGGCGCCTCATTGTGCCTCGTTTCCCAAAGGCCAATACGCCTGAGCACCACGGTTCTTTCGCAGTGCGGAACCCACGTTTTATTGCGCATTTCGAATCCCTATGATTTGAAGCACATTCAGGAAAGCTCCGAGGGACTGGACCAGGAAAGCACGAAGATTCTCACGGGAATGCGCGTCGGAGAGGCGCTGATTGTCGGCGAAGCAACGCATTACCCCGTTTTCTTCCACGTGCGCCAGAGGAAAAGCGCGGAAAGCTCGCACGAGAAAACCCTCGAGAAGGCAAGCCAGGAATTCGAGGAAAACAGCGCGGAATTCCAGAAGGAAGTCGACGAGTTCATGTAAGCCTTCAGATTTAAGATTACCGCGCAAAGTTATTTGTTGCTTTATTTTTGTCGTTGCCCACTGAAATTAAAAAAGATAATTAAAGCTTTATTTTTAATTTTATGGACAAAATGGCCTTAAAACAAAAATTGTGCAAAACCGCGCAGAATAAAGGTTTAAATAATCAAAGTCCGCGCGGCGTGCTGACCGTTACCGCATATCCGAAAAGCCGAGAGGAAAATGCATTGGCCGATTACGCCGAATTTGAAAGAAGGAACAAGGGCAACAAAGAATTTGATGTCGTCCTGGTCGGAGCGGATAATGTTATTGACCTGAAAAAGGCATATCCTAATTATTTTGTTGATACCAAGGAATTTTTGGAAAGCCTGAAAAAAACCATAAAAAAATAAAGCTCAAAAATTACTGTCGTGTTTCAGCGGAAATCCGCTCTTCCGAAACCGCCTTTAATTCTCGGGCCTCTTTTTGCCTTATGGCGAATCCGTTTTCCGCAAAGCGCACGGAGTTCCTCTGGCTCGCGAAAGCTGGTTACTCGGAGCAGAACCGCGAAGTGATAGTGGAATTCGCGAACCGCGAAGAGAAAATCGTGAAGCGCTTCCCCTTTTATCCCAAAGCAATTTTCTGCTTGCGTGAAAGGCAGAAGCCACTTCAGGAGACCCTTGCGCGGCTGGACTCGCGGAACATTGCGGTTTCAGTGAAAGGCAATTGCCTGAAGGTTTCGGCTTCAAATTTTTCGGAGTTAAAGCGGGTTTGCGCATTGCTTGAAATTGCATTGCATTCAAAACCCCTGCTTTTGAGCCCCGAAAGGCAGTTTTTGGCGGAAAACAATTGGTCGTACTTTGACTCGTTCCGCGCCTGCATTGGCGGAGAGCTTGAAAAGGGGAACTTTTGCCTTCCAAACCTCAAAACGGGAATAGACTTGGAGTCATTGCCCAAAACGATTCAGGGCTTGCTTGAAAAAAACAGGAAGTTGGCGGAAAGGCTCTCGGAAAAAATCGTTTTGTCCAGCCTGCTTTGCCTTCCTTTGGAAAAGGTTCCGGAAAGCAAGGCGGTTGCATTGGAGCACTTCCTTGACGTTTCGCGTTTCAGGCACGGAATTCCTTTGCCCTCGAATCCAGTTCTTCCGATTGAAAGCCCTGTTCCGGATTTCACTGGAAACCAGCTTCCGGATTCCACTGAAATCGATTTCTCGCAGGTCTGGCCATTGCT
>Ga0265296_1005341_pt1 | contig 10627 bp, 9 predicted proteins | sample MunlanPumphouse1_FD_189073 | JGI IMG/M metagenome (GOLD analysis project Ga0265296, IMG submission 189073) | Groundwater microbial communities from a municipal landfill in Southern Ontario, Canada - Pumphouse #1 | ecosystem: Environmental > Aquatic > Deep subsurface > Groundwater | place: Canada...
GTTTCGGGCTGACCGCCATCGGCCGTGCGCCGCCGGGCGGGGCGCCGTCGCGGTCGGGTGCAAGGCCGGGGGATCAGCTGTGGGTCACCGGATCGATCGGTAATGCCGGGCTGGGGCTGGCAATGCGGCTGGGGCAGGAGGAGGCGAACGAGACCTGCCTTGCCGCATATCGCCGCCCGCAGCCGCAACTGACGTTCGGGCAAGCGGTCGCACCGCACGTCCATGCGATGATGGATGTGTCCGACGGCTTGCTGATCGACGCGCAGCGCATGGCCGACGCGAGCGGATGCGAGTTCGTGCTGATGCTGGAATCGGTGCCGCTGTCGGCCGCCTTACTCGCGGTGCGGCCCGATGTCGTCGATACGCGGATCGCGGCGGCCACGGCGGGCGACGATTATCAGCTGCTGTTTGCTGCCGATCCCGGCTCGACGGGGGCGATCTGCGACATTGCAGCGGGGCTGAACGTCCTGGTCACGCCGATCGGTCATGCCGGGGTCGGCGCGGGGATCGTGCTGACGCACCGCGCCCAGCGCCTGAGGCTGCCCGAGCGTCTCGGTTTCACACACTGACGCGAAACCGTTACAAAAGTGCCGAAAAACCGGGCTTGCTCTAGGCTTTCTTTCTTCCCATAACGCGGCGTCCAAATTTAGGGGCGGTCGCATCAGGGGAGAGGGCGAACCGGCAATATAAGTCGGACGTGCTCGACTGTTCACCTGACTCCGCCCCGCTCAATGGGGAAGGAAATTCATGATTGATCCGGTTATGATCGCGATAGCGTGCGGCCTTATCGCCGTGCTCTATGGCTTCATTACCTCGCGTCAGGTGCTCAGCGCCTCACCGGGTAATGAAAAGATGCAGGAAATTGCCGCCGCCATCCAGGAAGGCGCCAAGGCCTATCTGGGCCGCCAATACCGCACCATTGCTATTGTCGGCGTCGTCGTCGCCATTCTCGTCGGGTTTTTCCTCGGCGCGATTTCGGCGACGGGCTTTGTCATCGGCGCCGTCCTGTCGGGCGTTGCCGGCTTTGTCGGCATGAACATCTCGGTCAAAGCAAACGTCCGCACCGCGGCTGCGGCGCAGACCGGGCTGCAAGCGGGTCTGACCATGGCATTCCGCGCCGGTGCGATCACCGGTATGCTGGTGGCGGGGCTTGCTCTGCTCGCGATCTCGGTCTTTTTCTGGTATCTGATCGGCCCCGGCGGGTTCACCGTCGGCGGTGAGGATCGCACGGTTGTTGACGCGCTCGTCGCGCTCGCCTTCGGCGCCTCGCTGATCTCGATCTTCGCGCGTCTCGGCGGCGGTATCTTTACCAAGGCCGCCGACGTCGGCGCCGACCTCGTCGGCAAGGTCGAGGCCGGAATCCCCGAAGATGACCCACGCAACCCCGCAGTGATCGCCGATAACGTCGGTGATAATGTCGGCGACTGCGCCGGTATGGCCGCCGATCTGTTCGAAACCTACGTCGTCACCGTTGGCGCCACGATGGTGCTGATGGCGCTGCTGCTCAAGGGTGCGGGCGACATGCTCGTGCCGTTGATGAGCCTGCCGCTCTTGATGGGCGGTGTCTGCATCATCACCTCGATCATCGGGACTTATTTCGTCCGCCTTGGCGGCGGAACCAACGTCATGGGCGCGATGTACAAGGGCTTCCTGGTCACCGCGATCCTCTCGGTTCCGGCGATCTGGTTCTCGACCAGCTATATCCTGCAGGGCGACATGACGACCGATGTGGTCGGCACGACCTTCAACGGCATGGACCTGTTCTATTGCTCGCTGCTTGGTCTGGTCATCACCGGGCTGATCATCTGGATCACCGAATATTACACCGGGACCAATTATCGCCCGGTGCGGTCGATCGCGAAAGCATCGGAAACCGGCCACGGCACCAACGTCATTCAGGGGCTGGCGATCAGCCTGGAATCGACCGCGCTACCGACGCTGGTGATCTGTGCGGGCATCATCATCGCCTATATCCTGGCAGGCATCATCGGCATCGCCTTTGCCGCCACCGCCATGCTGGCGCTGGCGGGCATGGTTGTGGCGCTCGACGCTTATGGCCCGGTCACCGACAACGCTGGTGGCATCGCCGAAATGGCTGGCCTCGACGAGTCGGTGCGCGAAAAGACCGACCTGCTCGACGCCGTGGGCAACACGACCAAGGCGGTGACCAAGGGTTATGCGATCGGTTCGGCGGGTCTCGCGGCGCTGGTGCTGTTCGGCACCTACACCGCCGACATCACCGAATATTCGGCGAAACTCGGGCTGACCGAACCGCTGACCTTCTCGTTGTCGTCGCCCTATGTCATCGTCGGGCTGCTGCTCGGTGCGCTCCTGCCGTATCTCTTCGGTGCGATGGGCATGACCGCCGTCGGCCGCGCGGCGGGCGAAGTGGTGAAGGATGTTCGCGAGCAGTTCAAAGAAAACCCGGGCATCATGACGTATGAAGTGAAGCCCGACTATGCGCGGACGGTCGATCTGGTGACCAAGGCGGCGATCAAGGAAATGATCATTCCGTCGCTGCTGCCGGTGCTGGCGCCGATCGTCGTCTATTTCGTCATCCTGGCGGTGGCGGGACAGGTCGCGGCGCTCGAAGCGCTCGGCGCGCTCCTGCTCGGCGTGATCGTCGGCGGGCTGTTCGTTGCCATCTCGATGACCTCGGGCGGCGGCGCATGGGACAATGCCAAGAAGTATATCGAAGACGGCAATCATGGCGGCAAGGGCAGCGAGGCCCATAAGGCCGCGGTGACCGGCGACACCGTCGGCGATCCGTACAAGGATACCGCGGGTCCGGCGGTCAACCCGATGATCAAGATCACCAACATCGTGGCGATCCTGCTCCTCGCGGCGCTGGCCCACGGCGCGGCGTAAGCTGCACCGCCCTCGCGGGTAAAAATGGCCCCGTCGGAGCGATCCGGCGGGGCTTTTTTGCGACATCGGCGATTGTCCTTGGGACTCGGCAAGGTCGTTGCATCCCACCAGCCCCTTCCCACATTGCCACGCCGCTGCTAGGCGCGCGCGATGTCCCAGACGCATCCCGAACGCCGCACCTTTGCCATCATTTCGCACCCTGACGCGGGCAAGACGACGCTGACCGAGAAATTGCTCGTCGCCGGCGGGGCGATCCATATCGCGGGCGAAGTGAAAGCACGCGGGCAGGCGCGGCGCGCGCGCTCCGACTGGATGAAGATCGAGCAGCAGCGCGGGATTTCGGTGACGTCGTCGGTGATGACGTTCGAACATGCCGGGCTGGTGTTTAACCTGCTCGACACGCCGGGGCACGAGGATTTCAGCGAGGATACGTATCGCACCCTGACCGCGGTCGACAGCGCGGTGATGGTCATCGACGCCGCGAAGGGCATCGAGCCGCAGACGCTGAAATTGTTCGAGGTGTGCCGTCTGCGTTCGGTGCCGATCATCACTTTCATCAACAAGGTCGACCGCGAAGGATTGCCGCCGTTCGAATTGCTCGACGAGATTGCCGAGCGGCTGGCGCTCGACGTGTGTCCGATGAACTGGCCAGCCGGGATGGGCGGACAATTCGAGGGGATTTACGACCTGGTCGATCCCGCGATCATGAAGCCGGGCGGCGAGGCGTCACGCATGTACGAGGGGCATCGCGCCAAGGTGGGGGGGCTCAACGATCCCGCACTGGCCGCCGAGTTGTCCGATCGCGCGCTGGCGCTGCTGAAGGAAGAGACCGAGCTGGCGTCGGCCTGTTACGCGCCCTTCGACGTTGCCGCGTATCGCAATGGCGACCTCGCTCCGGTCTATTTCGGGTCGGCGCTGAAGGAATTTGGCATCATCGATTTGCTCACCGCGCTCGCGCAGCACGCGCCGGGGCCGCAACCGCAGCCCGCCGAGCCCGCGCCGGTACAGCCGACCGACGATGCGGTCACCGGCTTTGTGTTCAAGGTGCAGGCGAATATGAACCCCGCGCACCGCGACCGTATCGCCTTCATGCGCCTCTGCTCGGGCAAGTTCGAGCGCGGGATGCGCTTGATGCAGGGCGGCACCGGCAAGGCGATCGCGATCAGCCGCCCGATGCTGTTCCTGGCGCAGGACCGCGAAATGGCCGAGGAAGCCTTTCCCGGCGACATCATCGGTATTCCGAACCACGGCACGCTGCGCGTCGGCGATACTTTGTCCGAACGCACCGACATCACCATCACCGGGCTGCCGAACTTCGCCCCCGAGCTGCTGCGCCGCGTCGCTCTCGTCGATCCGACGCAGACCAAGAAATTGCGGAAAGCGCTCGACGATATGGCCGAGGAGGGGATCATCCAGGTTTTCTATCCCGAAATCGGTGCGAACATGATTGTCGGCGTCGTCGGCCAGTTGCAGCTCGAAGTACTGATCAGCCGCCTCGACGCCGAATATAAGGTCGAGGCGAAGCTGGAGCAGTCGCCTTGGGAAACCGCGCGCTGGATCGCCAGCGACGACCCCGCGAAGCTCAAGGCATTCCAGTCCGAGCATCGCGGCGCCAGCGCCACCGACCGCGACGGCGCGCCGGTGTTCATGGCGAAGGACGGCTGGGAAGTCGGCTACATCACCCAGCGCAATCCCGACATCCGCTTTACCGCCACCAAGGAACGGCGGTTGGGGGCATTAGCGGACTGATCGCTAGGGGTTGATTGCGCTGCCGAACAGGGTCACCATCGGCACGGTCGGGCAGGGATGGGGGTATCGATGCGCGGATGGGAATGGTCGCTTGCTGCAGCGCTGTTGCTCAGCGCCTCGGCGGTTTCGGCGCAGACGCCAATAAGTCTTCCGATCGCGCAGGGACTATGGATCAGCGCCGCCAGCAAATGTGCGACCGTCACCAATGGCTATCTCTTTGACGGCGCGCGTTGGGGCGCGATCTATTATTACGGACCAAATGGTAGCATGGGGCCGGTCGCCGAGTTGGAAACGATTGGAAGCACGACGCTGGGAAAGGACGGCTTCACCAATATGCAGCTCGGCGAAACCGAAGGCGTCGGATATTTCCATGTGAAGTCGCTGGCGCCGGGCCGCATGATTTTGCGCACGGGAGCACCCGGTCCTGAAGGGATTCAGGTGATGGACGACACGCTGATGCGATGCCCGTTCGCGTCATTATCGCCGAAAATGAAAGTAGCGCTCAAGCGCTTCGCGCTGGCGCTGGCCGCCGCCGCTAAATAAGGCTGAGCAGGTCTGCGGGCGCCGCGGCGTCGGCTTCGTCGTCCTCTTCGCCTTCGAACTTGCTCAGGGTCAACCCCAACAGACGGATGCCCTGGTCGGTCGGCAGCAGTGGCGCCAGTATGTCTTCGCCAGCTGCCAGCAACGACGCGCCGTCGAGGATCGGCGCCACCACCGACTTCGCCCGCGTAATCGTCCGGAAATCGGCGTAGCGCAGCTTCAGCGTCACCGTCCGCCCGCGCGCGCCCTTTTTGGCGGCGCGGTCCCACACCACGGTGCAGACATGCGCGAGTGCCTCGCGGATTTCGGTGTCGGTGATCAAATCGTTGAAAAACGTCCGCTCGCCGCCGAGCGATTTCAGCGGTCGGTGCGACTTGACGCGGCGATGGTCGATGCCGCGCGCCAGGTTGAATAGCCATTCGGCGCTGTTGCCAAAATTCTCCGCGAGCCAAAGCGGGTCTTTGCCCGCGAGATCGGCGCCCGAAAACACGCCGAGCCCTTCCATCTTGGCCGACGTCACCGGGCCGATGCCGTGGAAACGGCGGATCGACAAGGTCTGGACAAAATCTGCGCCCTTGCCCGGCGGAATAACAGTCAGCCCGTCGGGCTTGTTCTGGTCCGACGCCAGCTTGGCGATGAACTTGTTGTACGACACGCCGGCCGAGGCGGTCAGGCCGGTTTCGTCGCGGATGCGGCGGCGGATCAGCTTGGCGGTTGCGGTCGCGCTGCCCAGCCCGGCCTTGTCGGCGCTGACGTCGAGATAGGCTTCGTCGAGCGACAGCGGTTCGACTTCGTCGGCATAGTCGTGGAAAATCGCGCGGATCTGGTGCGATACCTCGCGATAGGTATCGAAGCGTGGGGGCATAAAAATCAGCTCCGGGCATTGGCGCTTGGCGGTGATGCTGGGCATCGCCGAGCGGACGCCGAACTTGCGCGCTTCATAGCTGGCGGCGGCGACCACGCCGCGCCGAGACGACCCGCCGACGGCAACGGGCTTGCCGCGCAGCGAACGATCGTCGCGCTGTTCGACCGACGCATAAAAGGCATCCATGTCGACATGGATGATCTTACGGACGGGGGCGTCCGTCGGCACGTCAGGGGCGAGGTCTGCGACGTCTTCCACGCACGCAGCCTAGCATGTTGCCACGATGTTCTCAATGGCGCGCGCAACGCGGGCTTGACGGCGACAGGCCAAAATGGCAATCGCCGCCGACCTTGGCGAGCGGGTATAGCATAGTGGTAATGCTCTAGCCTTCCAAGCTAGCTAGGCGGGTTCGATTCCCGCTACCCGCTCCAGGTCTTTCCCGATCTTATCCCGCCGGTTCAATGCCCAGCAGTTCGACCGTGAATAACAAGGTCGCGGCGCCGGGGATGGGGCCTTTGCCTTCGGCGCCATAAGCAAGCTGATAGGGTATCGCGAGTTCGACCTTGTCGCCGACGCCCATCAGCGCGACGCCTTCCTGCCAACCGGGGATCACGCGGTTCAGCGGAAAGCTGGTCGGTTCGCCGCGCTAGATCGAGCTGTCGAATTCGCTGCCGTCGGCGAGGGTGCCGACGTAGTGGACGGTGACGACGTCGGTCGGGCCGGGCCGCGTACCGCTGCCGTTGCCCGCAATGCGGCGCCAGCGCAGTCCGCTGGGCGTGACGTGCCATCCGTCGGCGCCGTTGCGTTCGGCCAGCGCCGCCATCTGGCGGTTCAGCCACGCGGTTCCCTGGGTGGATTCGGCGGCGAGCGCGGCGGGCAGGAAAAGGCCCAAGCTGGCGGTCGTCAGCAGCAGGCGATGGGATAGGGTTGCGGGCATAGTCACTCCAGTTGTCATGCCGCCGCATAAACGCGGACGCGCGCGCTTGCGCAATCCCATTTTGCACCGCGGTGCTTCGCCGACCCGTCCGAATAACGCGACGAACGTCGCAGCGACCGGGATCAATCGGCGCCGGCCGATCGTTGTCTGGGTTCCCCCTTCTGCTCAATCGATGGAGAATGATATGCACATGGCCAAAAAGCTGGTGATCGCGCTGGCGGCAACATCCGCCGTGATGGCGCCGGTCGCGGCGTCTGCCGCCGTTGGCGCGCGCGCGGCGTCGTCCGTCGCTGGCGAAAATAATATCGAGGGCAATTCGAGCTGGATTATCGGTCTGGTCGGCCTGCTGGCCGGTATTGCCGCGATCGTCCTGATTTCCGACGACGACGAGGATTCGCCGGTCAGCCCGTAATTCGCGGGGTTGTGATCAGAACGGGTGCGAGCACGGCTTAGTGTTCGCACCCGTTCGTTTGACGGTACGGCGAAGCGCCCGCGCTTTGCGTCAAGATGAACGGCAGCGCCGATCTGCGACAAATTGCGACAATTTTGCGCCGATCCGGCAAGTGACTGGGACAAATGGCGCTTAGTACCTCGTCATCGGGATCCGGTCCTTCCCCGGATCATCCCTTGAAGGAGTTCGTACCATGAACAAGAAAATCCCGCTTTTCGCATTGGGTGCCGCGTTGATCGCCGTGCCTGTTCTCGCCGCTCCCGGCGGCGGCGCCAAGGCCGACACCGACGGCAACGGCACGCTGACCCGCACCGAAGCGCAGGCGCATGCCACGCAGATGTTCGCCAAGATGGACTTTAATAAGGACGGCAAGATCGACGCCGCCGACCGCACCGCCAAGCGCGCCGAGATGCAGGCCAAGAAATTCGCCAGCCTCGACGCCGACGGGAATGGCAGCATCAGTCAGGCCGAATGGGCCAACCAAGGCGCCGAACGTGCGGCCAAGCGTGCCGAGCGGGCTGAAAAGCGCGCCGCTGCTGGCGAAACGCGCGAAGGCAAACGCCACGCGATGCGCGGTCCCGGCAAGCGTGGCGGCCATCACGGCATGCACGGCGGCATGATGGGCAAAGCCGACACCAATGCTGACAAGGCGATCAGCCAGGCTGAATTCCAGACCGCGGCGCTCGCGCGCTTCGACGCGGCCGATGCCAACAAGGATGGTCAGGTGACCGCCGAGGAACGCAAGGCCCAGCGCGGCGAATGGCGCGCCAAGCGTGCAGCGCCCGCTGCTCCGGCCAGCTAAGCATTTGGCAGGGATCGGCGGCGACGGGCAGGCGTTCTTCCCCCTCCCGGCATTGCCTTTGCCGCTGGTCCCTGCCAGCTATCGCCCATCGGTCCCCCGACCGGTGGGCGAACTAGCTTTTTTATCGGATCGACAATGACCGACAGCAATTCTCCGCGCATCCTGCTGATCGACGACGAACCGTCGATCCGCGAGCCGCTGTCCGAATATCTGACCGCGCAGGGCTTTGCGGTGACCGCCGCGGCGAGCGCTGCCGAGGCACGGTCGGTGCTGCGCGCGCAGTCGATCGATCTGGTCGTCAGCGACATCATGATGCCCGGCGAAGACGGCTTGTCGCTGACCCGGCATTTGCGTGAGTCGAGTGCGATCCCGGTCATCCTGCTCACCGCGCGCGCCGAAGATACCGAGCGGATCATCGGGCTGGAGATCGGCGCGGACGATTATGTCGTCAAACCCTTCAATCCTCGCGAACTGGTGGCGCGCATCCGCACCGTGCTGCGCCGCACGCAGCAGGGTGGTCGCGCGCTCGATCCCGGCGGTACCAGCTATGCTTTTGCCGACTGGGTGCTGCGCGAGGTCGAGCGCGTTTTGGTCGATAGCCAGGGCAATGAAGTCGCGCTGTCGTCGGGCGAATATCATCTCCTCCACGCGTTGGTGCGTCATCCGCGGCAGGTGATGAGCCGTGACCGGCTGCTCGATCTAGTGCGCGGGCGTGAGGCGGAGATTTTTGACCGCGCGATCGACAATCTGGTCAGCCGCCTGCGCAAGAAGATCGAAGTCGATGCCGCGCATCCGCAGATCGTCAAGACGGTGTGGGGCGGTGGCTATACGCTGGCGTGCGAAGTGAAGCGGATGGGACCGGCGGCGTGAAACTGCGCCTTTGGCCGCGCAGCCTGATCGGGCAGCTTGTGTTTGCGGTGGCGGTGATGCTGTTCGTCGCGCAGGCGGTCAATTTTGCCCTGCTCGTGCGCGGGCAGAAACAGCAGACGCTGGCGCATGGCGGGGGCATGGCGGTGGCGCGGATCATCGATGCGGTCGATCGCGACCGGCGCGGCGATTTTCTCCGCGGCCCGCGCGAAGAGCGCGTCGGCCCGCGTGATCGCCGGGATGACCCGCACGAGCGCGAGCGCGCCCAGAAGCTGGTGATTTCGGACGCGCCGGTCCCGGTCTCGACCGGCGCCGTCCGTATGCCCGACCTCGCCGATTATGTTGCTAATTTGCTAAACGAGGCCGACGTCGCGGCACAGTCGGTCGATGCCTGGGCGCTGCCGCAGCGGCCACGGCTGCGGGCGAACTTCCCCGGTCGGACGGTGATAGTCTCGGCGCAGATCGACGGCCGCTACTTTGCGGTACGTAGCCGGATCCCGACCAGCGGCAACCGGTTGCAGGGCTTTCTCGTCTGGCAGACGCTGTCGCTCTATCTGCTCTTGCTGATTCCGATCATGGTGATTGCATGGCGCGCTGCGGCGCCGCTGCGCGACCTGACCCGTGCGGCGCGGTCCAATCCCGCATTGCGCGACGCCACTCCGCTGGAGGAAGAGGGGCCGTCGGATGTTCGCGACCTGATCATCGCCTTCAACGCCTATCGCGGGCGGATCGCGACGATGTTGTCGGACAAGGACCGGATGCTCGGCGCGGTCGGTCATGACCTGCGCACGCCGCTTGCCAGCTTGCGGGTGCGCGTCGAGCAGGTCGAAGACGATGCGCTACGCGACAAGATGATCGCGTCGATCGAGGAAATGGCGGCGATGCTGACCGACATACTCGCGCTGGCGCGATCGGGCGCCGGGACCGAAGGGCGCGAGCCAGTCGCGTTGCGCGGGCTGGTTGAGGAACTGGCCGCCGATTATCGCGTGCGCGGCAAGGATGTGACGGTTGCCGCGGCGGCCGATGCCGCGGTGATGGCACGTCCTTTGCTGTTGCGGCGCGCGCTGCGCAACCTGATCGACAATGCTGCGGCTTATGGGCAACGTGCGCGGCTGTCGGTCGAGCGGGGGCAGGGTGACGTTCGGATTATCGTGTCCGACGACGGACCCGGCCTGACCGACGAACAGATCCGGACGCTGATCGAACCGTTCGCGCGCGGCGAACAGTCGCGCAACCGCGCGACTGGCGGGTCGGGTCTTGGGCTGTCGATCGCGCGCGATATTGCCGAAGGCGAGGGTGGGACGCTGACGCTGAGCAATCGCGACGGTGGCGGTCTGGATGCCGTGGTGATGTTGCCAACGGGTTCCTAAAACATGATGATTTTAGGCCGAATCAATATTCCCGTTCGTGTCGAGCGAAGTCGAGCCATCCATTGAGGTATAGTTGGGTCGATGGGTGTCTCGACTTCGCTCGACACGAACGGATCAATTAAACAAAGCCCGCATCACGCGTAAATCGCGATCGCCTGACTGCCGCTCAGCACCGGCT
>Ga0265296_1005342_pt1 | contig 10622 bp, 13 predicted proteins | sample MunlanPumphouse1_FD_189073 | JGI IMG/M metagenome (GOLD analysis project Ga0265296, IMG submission 189073) | Groundwater microbial communities from a municipal landfill in Southern Ontario, Canada - Pumphouse #1 | ecosystem: Environmental > Aquatic > Deep subsurface > Groundwater | place...
CGCTGGTATCTGATTTTGGACGTTATCAGCTTGCCGGCGGCAGCGATAATTTTTATTTTGAATCTGCTGATTGGCGACCCGACCTATAACCTGTGTCGGCTGGAGAACCTTTGGTCCTGCAATCCTTTGTCTTGGTCAGGACTCTTGATTTCTGCTATAATAGGAGGTAGCTTCTTTTTATTCCAATTTTTGCTTTCCCGCGGCCGCTGGGTCGGCGGCGGCGACATCCGCCTCGGCTTCCTGATGGGCTTGGCGCTTGGCTGGCCGCAAATTTTGATCGCTTTGATGCTTGCTTATTTTGCCGGATCAATTATCGGGCTATTTCTGATGGCTGTTGGCAAGAGGCAATGGGGCTCCAGTTTGCCTTTTGGCGTATTTCTCGCTCCGGCAACGATTGCCACGTTGTTTTGGGGTAAGGAGATATTGCATTGGTATTTGAATATTTTTTCCTAAATCAAATTTATGGATAAGAAAAAAGCAACTATCATTATTTTGGCTTTATTTTTGGTGACAGTCTTTATTTTTGTTTTGATTTATCAGCTCAAGCCGAAAAAAATAGCTTTACCGGCTAATCAGCAAAAAATTGATCGGGAAGCGGAACGGCAAAAAAATATTACAGTGATGAAGGCCCTGCTTGATCAGACCGCCAAAGAAATTGCCGCATCCTCCACGCTCCAGAAGCAGGTGGAGAAAAACAAAAAAGAAATGTCGAATTTACTGAATGATACCGCTAAGACGATTGCGACCAGTTCTACTTTGCAGAAAGAGCAGGCCGAGAATGTCGAGGCAATGAAGAAATTACTGGAGGCAAGCAGCCAGCAATAACTTACCAAACATCTGAACAAAGTGGAAACTAAGTTTTACCAAAAAGCTTAGTTTCTTTTTTTGGGCAAAAAATGGTAAAATGAGAGTGTTTCATAATTATAAAACACTCTCATCCCGAGCACTGTGAGGGATCTTATACACTCTTAATTCATGAAAAAGTCAAAAAATAATCAGGGCTTTACCCCGTTAAATAAAAAATAATATTGTGCTGGATAAATATTAATAAATTAAATGCAACATAAGTTAGCCGAAAAAATTAAAAATGATTTAACGGGGTTTACATTGATTGAACTTATTGTCAGCATCTCAATAATTACGATGATTACCGGCCTGTTTTTGGCTGATTATAAATCTGTTAATCAGAAAGCGGTATTGAACGCCGCCGCTGACCAGCTGGCCAGTGATTTGCGGTTGGCACAAAGCTATGCGCTTGGAGCGAAGAAGAACGAAAAAAATGGCAATCAGGTGCCTGCCGGCGGTTGGGGGATTTGGATGAGAAGCCAACCACCGAACGATGTATTTTATATTCTTTTTGCCGACAGCAATAGTTCGAGTGGCAGTGATAGGCCGCAAAGGTATGATGCAAGTGATAATCAATATAGAAAAATTTATTTCCCCGGCGGTGAATCTGTTAATGCTCCTATTACGATCCTTTCAATGAGCGGCTTTACGGTTAATCCAAACAACGATAATTCAATTGTCTTTTTACCGCCTGACCCGGTAGTGTATTTTGACGGAATAAAAGCCAATGCAGTTGCCACAATTACGTTGAAAGATTCTAGGACCGGCAAAATGAAAAATATCATCGTTAATTCTTTCGGTTTAATTGATGTTGAATAATAAAAAAAATCAAACCGGGTTTTCCATTTTAGAGATGGTCGCGGTAATCGCGATTATCGGCTTAACCTTGGTCGGGCTGGTTTCGCTCGCTTTGCAAAGCATTCAGGTTCAGCGTTTGAATAAGTATAATTTAACCGCGGCGATGCTGGCTCAGGAGGGAATAGAACTGATCCGGAATCGGCGCGACACTGCCTGGAAAGATGGCAGCGGCTGGGGGACGGTAATGATCAGTGGAAATTATATTGTTGATTATACCGGACTCATTACCGGGGGCATTAGCGGTATCGATAACTCAAACGCAGCTTTGAACATCAACGTCAACGGTCTTTATGAACACATCAGCGGCACCCCATCAAACTTTAGCCGCTTAGTGACCATCAGCAATACTACCGCCGCCTCTTCCACCGTTACCTCGCGCGTGCGTTATCGCAGTGGTAATAATTATTTTAATTACATCGCCGAAACCGTACTTTATGATTGGAATCAATAATAAAACAACCAATCAAGCCGGCACTACTTTGTTTGAATTAGTGGTGGCGATGGCGATTTTTATCGTGTTAATGCTTGCTCTGACCTCCATCTTTCAGCTGGTTTATCAAGCGCAACGGAACGCGGTTGATGCTCGCAATACTCAAGAAAGCATGCGTTATGTGATGGAAGTTTTTTCCAAAGAATTACGATCGGCGAAGCGAGACGGCGATGCTTTTACGGCCGGTACCTGCGCGAACGTCACGGATGGCCGGATTTATGACACGACCGGCACAGTACTCAACTTTAGGAATTATAAAGACCAGTGTATGAGGTATTATCTTAATGGCAATAGTTTGATGGTCAATCGCGGCGCAGTGACTGCAAGCGCCACGCCGAATGAAATTAAAGTAAGCAATCTTCAGTTTGATGTCCATGAAGAAGCCTTAGAGCAAGCGCGCGTTACGCTGAAAGCGGACGTCGAAGCAATTAATCGCACCAGCAATAAGCAGCAGCTTAAAATACAGACCACGGTTTCATCACGCTATTATGACTAAAAAAAAATCTGACAAGCAACGCGGCTCCGCGCTTTTGATGACCGTTTTGATACTGGCCGGCATCATCACCGTGGCCTTGAACGCCGCGAATGTAGTAATGACCGGCACCGTGCTCTCCGGCGTGCAGGAGCGCTCTACCCTCGCTTTCTACGCGGCTGAATCAGGCGCGGAAAGATTTTTATATGACGCGCGGATAAATAATAATCTGCCGGCCGTTAGTACTGATAATTTGTATTCCGGACCAACGGCATTAAGCAATAATGCTAATTACCAGGTAGATTATGGCACCAGCACGCTGAATATTTCCGCCACTTCTTCCGGTTTTTTTCTGGAAACGAAACGGATCATCGGTTTGATATTTTAAGCCGCATAATTTTTGTATGAATAAAATTGAGGCGCAAAAAAGAATTGAGAAGCTGCGTCAAGAGATAAATCATCATCGCTATCTTTATCACGCGCTGGACAGACCGGAGATTTCCGATGGGGCGCTTGATTCGTTGAAAAACGAACTTTTTAAATTAGAGCAAACTTTTCCGGAATTGATTACACCGGACTCGCCAACTCAGCGTGTTGGCGGCAAAGCGCTCGCCCGATTTAAAAAAATCAAACATAGCGCGCCGATGATTTCGCTTTATGATGCTTTTTCCAAGCAGGACATGATTGACTGGCAGGAACGAAACGTTAAAATTGTGCAACCTCCCTCACCCCCCTTGTCAGGGGGGCAATCCAGTGTCCTTGGGGAAGCCCCCTTGATAAAGGGGGTTGGGGGGATTAAGGGAGGTTATTACTGCGAACTAAAATTAGACGGTTTGGCGATGGCCTTGCGCTATCGTGCAGGAGTTTTAGCGGAGGGTGCAACCCGCGGCGACGGTCAGGCCGGCGAGCAGGTGACGGAAAATTTAAAAACCATTGAGGCGATTCCATTAGTGTTGCGTCTGCCGACCGAGACGGAGCTAAAAAATATCGGTTTAAGCGAAAAACAAATTCAGCTGGTGCTTAAGACAATTGAAACGGGCGAGCTGGAGGCCCGCGGGGAGGCGATTATGCCTTTGAAGGTTTTTAGTGAGCTCAATAAAAAATATCAAAAAGCGGGCAAGCCGCTGATGCAAAATCCGCGTAATGCCGCGGCCGGCTCAATCCGCCAGTTGGATCCGAAAATTACCGCTGAACGGCGTTTGGATTTTTATGCTTACGCGCTCGGTACGGATTTCGGTCTGACCAGGCACGAACAGGAGCATGAGCTGGCTAAGCTGATCGGATTTAAGGTGATTGCCGCCAATCGTTTTTGTAAAGATTTGGAGGCGGTTTTTCACTTTCATCAGGAGCAGGAAAAAACACGTCAGAAGCAGCCGTTCGAATTTGACGGCGTGGTGGTGGCGGTAAACGAGCTCGCGCTCTGGCCGCGTCTCGGGGTGGTCGGCAAGGGCCCGCGCTATATGATGGCCTATAAATTCGCGGCCGAACAGGCAACCACCAAGGTGCTGGAAGTGATTTGGCGGGTCGGGCGAACCGGCGTACTCACGCCAATCGCGGTGATGGAGCCGGTGCGCGTGGGCGGGGTCACCGTAACGCACGCCACTCTGCACAATTTAGATGAGATAAATCGGTTGGGTTTGAGAGTCGGTGATACCATCATTCTTGAGCGAGCCGGCGATGTCATTCCGAAAGTAACCTCGGTGCTGGTTAAACTGCGCACCGGTGGGGAGAAGAAAATCAGCCCGCCTGATTGTTGTCCGATTTGTTCCAGCCCGATTGTTCGCCCCGCAGGCGAGGTGGCGCTTCGCTGTTCCAATAAGGATTGCTACGCGGTCAGCTTTCGCGGCCTGGCGCATTGGACCTCGCGCGCCGCCGCTGATATTCCGGGTCTCGGGCCGAAAATAATTGAGCAGTTGATGAAAGTCGGCCTGGTGCGCGATCTTGCCGATATCTATCAGTTGACCATTGACGATCTCTTGCCCCTGGAACGTTTTGCGGAAAAGTCGGTTGATAATCTGATCAAAGCGATTGAATCGAGAAAAAAATTGGAGCTGGCGCGTTTCGTTTATGGTCTTGGCATTCATCATGTCGGCGAGGGAACAGCCTTGCTGCTCGCGAAACAGGTTTCAGGTTTTAGGTTTCCCGCTTCGCTTGCGAAGCGAGGCGAGCAGGTTTTAGGTGGGGGTCGGGTATCAATTTCTGAAGTAAGTAAGCATTTTTCAAATTTAACTTCCGATGATTTATCAAAACTGCCGGATGTCGGGCCGATTGTGGCAAAAAGCATATATAGTTGGTTTCATAACAAGAAAAATGTAGAGTTGCTGAGGAAATTGGAAAGTAATGGCGTTAGTATAATAATTCCAAAATCCCTGCCTCGCCGGCAGGCAGGCAAAATCCAAAATCCAAAATTCCAAAATAAGACTTTTGTTCTGACCGGCAGTTTGAAAGGATTAACCAGAGATGAGGCTAAACAGCGGATTCGTTCGCTCGGGGGCGAGGTTTCGGAGTCGGTCAGTAAAAATACCGATTTTGTGGTGGCGGGCGAGGCCGCAGGCGGTAAATTAGCCAAAGCTAAAAAATTGGGTGTGAAAATAATTGATGAACAGGAGTTTTTGGCGAGGTTGACATAAGGGGGCGATTTTCGGTAAACTTGTGAGAGAAGAAGGCGATTTTACTTCTTCTTTTATTTTTGAAGTTAGTGCGGGATAAATATGAAATTAAGTAGAGAAGAAATAAAACATATTGCAGATTTGGCGCGTTTAGAACTTACGGCGGAAGAGCTCACTAAATACGGCGAACAGCTCTCGGCTATTTTGTCATATATTGACCAGCTTCAGGAGGTGGATGTAGCGGGCGTGGAGCCGACTGCCCAGGTTACCGGCCTGGTTAATGTTTGGCGCGAGGATGAGCCTCGAGATTGTCCCGAAGCGGAGCGCGAAGCTGCTCTGAAGGAAGCGCCGGAGCTGGAAGATCGTCAGGTGAAAGTTAAAAGAGTATTGGAGTAAAATGAAACTAAATCAATTAACAATTAAAGAAGCGGCGGAAAAACTGGTGAACGGAGAGATAACTTCGGTTGATTTGGCCAAGGCATGTTTGGCGCGGATTGAAGAGGTAAACAAAGAACTTAATGCCTGTTTGACGGTTTGTGAAGAAGAGGCTTTGGTGGAGGCGAGCCGGGCCGATGAGCGACTAGCCAAAGGAGAAACCGCTGTACTTTTGGGCATTCCGTATCTGGCCAAAGATAATATTTTAACCAAGGGTGTGCGCACCACCGCCTCATCAAAAATTTTGGAAAATTATATCGCGCCTTATGACGCGACCGTGATTGCAAAACTTCGTGTGGCCGGCGCGGTACTCTTAGGCAAGACCAATTTGGATGAGTTTGCCCATGGCGCCTCAACTGAAAACAGCGCTTTCGGCGCGACTAAAAATCCTTGGGATCTTTCGCGCGTGCCGGGGGGCTCTTCCGGCGGTTCGGCCGCCGCGGTCGCCGCTGATATGTGTCTGTTCGCGCTCGGCACCGATACCGGCGGTTCAATCCGCTGTCCGGCCAGCTTCTGCGGCATCACCGGCCTGAAGCCGACCTATGGCCGCGCCTCACGTTATGGCTTGGTCGCGATGACCAGTTCAACGGATGTGCCCGGCCCGCTCACCAAAACCGTTCTAGATGCGGCAATCGTCCAGGCGATAATTTCCGGTCCGGATCGCTTTGATTCCACGGTTGTGAATCGGGAGGTTGATGACTACGCCAGCGAGCTTCAGCAAAATTTGTTCGGTCTGAAAATCGGTCTGCCGGAAGAATTTTTTACCGCCGGCACCGACCGGGCGGTGAATGATATTATCCAGATCGCGATTGCCAAGCTGAAAGAACTCGGAGCAGAATTTGTTAAAGTCAGCTTGCCGCACACCAAATACGGTGTACCGGTTTATTATATCGTTACGCCCTCGGAAGTCAGCTCCAATCTTGCTCGCCATGACGGCATCCGTTTCGGTTATTCAGTCAACGGCGGCAATCACGACATCAAAAGTGTTTATCAAAAAAGCCGCGGTCAGGGTTTTGGTCCGGAAGCAAAACGGCGCATCATGCTCGGTACCTACGCGCTTTCCGCCGGCTATTTTGACGCCTACTATCTGCGCGCGCAAAAGGTGCGCACTAAGATTAAAAATGAATTGGACGAAGTTTTGAAAAAAGTTGATTGCCTTTTAACGCCCACCTCACCGCACCCGGCGTTTAAAATCGGCGAAAAGGTGGCTGACCCTCTGCAGATGTATCTTGAAGATATTTTTGTCACCTCGGCATCTCTTGCCGGTTTGCCGGCAATTTCTTTGCCCGCCGGCTTTGTTTATCCCGACCCCGACGGAGGGGCCGATGGTTTGCCGGTCGGTCTGCAATTGATCGGCCCACGTTTCGGCGAGAGTATTCTTTTCCGGGTTGGCCATCAGTATCAAAAAGCAACTGACCATCATCTGAAAAAAGCTAATTTATAATTATTGATGATCATTATGAAAGACAGCCCATTGTTACACAAGTTTAACAAGCATTTATTTTTTATCATCGGCCTCTTGATTTTGCTTGCCGCCATTGGTTATTTTCTTTTTGGCAAGCAAACTCCAAACAGTAATCAAGAGCAGGCAAGAAACGAGCAAGCAGCCGAGGGCGATCAGGCGAAAGAAAACGTTAAGTTAAATCCGGATGAGAGCGTCCAGTTCAAGCCGGTGCGTGAGATAAGTATTGACGACCATTTCTGGGGGGAGATTTCTGCGCCGGTGAAGATGATTGTTTATGATGATTTTGAGTGCCCTTTTTGCGCCAATTATTATGACACTCTGGAGACTGCAAAAAAAGAGTTTGGTGATAAATTGGTTATTGCCTTCCGTCATTTTCCTTTAGTGAATATTCACGTGTATTCCATGAAGGCGGCCGAGGCCAGTGAATGTGCCGCTGAACAGGGAAAATTTTGGGAGATGTACCATAAATTATTTGAAAACAATAAAGCCGGCACTTTAAGCGAGCCGCAGTTCAAAGAAGATGCCAAGAACCTCGGACTTGATTCGGCGAAATTTGACCAATGTCTGTTTCAGGAAAAATATAAGGATAAGGTTAACGAGCAAATGCTGGAGGCTCGCTCGTTTAACGTCAACGGTACACCCACTACCTTCATCAACGGCGAAATCGTAGTCGGCGCCTATCCGATGGATGATTTCACCGGCTCGGACGGCGTGAAAACCAAAGGCTTGCGTAGCATTATAAATCGTCAGTTGAAGTAAATATCCTTTATATTTATGCATTATGTATATATCTTACATAGTGAGACGGATAAAAAATTTTATATCGGCTTTAGCTCAGATTTAAAAACTAGAATAATCGCTCACCAAAAAGGTGAAGTTAAATCTACTAAAAAAAGAAGACCGTTAAAATTAGTTTATTACGAAGCTTTTATAGATAAGAGAGCAGCAAGAAGACAAGAGTTTTTCTATAAAACTGGGCAGGGCAGAAGGGTGTTGAAGAACAGATTAAATTTTGTAGATAAAAAATAAAATATTACTTAGTTTCAGAAGATGAGTCCGCTCGGCAAAGCGAGCGGACCCGCTCATGAAACTGAGCGGGGAAGGGTCGCATAGTGGTCGAGTGCGTTCGCTTGGAAAGCGAATATACCGCAAGGTATCGGGGGTTCGAATCCCCCCCCTTCCGCCATTTATGGAAAATCAAATAAAAGGTTCGCGTGGAGGCGTTCATGCCTTGCTAAAGTTCATAGATGTTAATGAACAATATGGCCGGCATATTTTAGAATCTTTCGCTCAAAAAATTAAGCAGGCGGATATTGTTTGTGATTTAGGCGTAGGCAGCGGAGAAGATTTGTTAAGATTCAAAAAATATCACGAGAACGCGAAATTATTCGGCGTTGATTTTGCGGACAATCTGAGGAGTGATTTAGCTCGGCAGATCATCACTTTGCAGATGAAGGATATTGAAAAAGACGCACTTGATTTTGAAGATGAAGGCGTTGACGTTTTTATTGCCAACCAAGTCTTTGAACATACCAAAGAAATTTTTTGGCTGAACGATCAGATTGCCAGAAAATTAAAAATCGGAGGCTATTTAATAATCGGACTCCCTAATATCTCCTCCCTGCACAATAGAATTTTATTTTTATTTGGCAAACAGCCGACTCAGCTGAAAATCTATTCAGCGCATGTCAGAGGATTTGCTCACAATGAAATCGTTGATTTTTTTGACGTTTGTTTTCCCGGCGGCTATGAATTAGTTGAAAAAAAAGGTTCTCAATTTTATCCGTTCCCAAAATTTACAGCAAGATTCTTGTGCGCGGTTTTTCCCGGCTTCGCTTTTTCTAATTTTTATTTATTCAAAAAAGTTAGAAAATATAATGGTGAATTTTTGAAGCATCCGGTTGAAGCAAATCTGGAAACCAATTTTTTTATCGGTTAAAAAATAATTACTGCGCAGAAAAAAAGAGCCCCGCGAATCTTTCACGGGGCTCAAATATGTCTTGATGATTAATCCAACTTTTTTAAGAGCAGCATCAGGCCAATACCCACCAGTATGCCAAGCAATTGTTCGAGTGTTTTTGCCAGCGCCGGATGTTTTTTCAGTTCCGGAATTAAATCCGCCGTAGCGATGTAAATAAAACTGCCGGCGGTGAAAGGCAAAATATAATCGCTAAAGTTTTCTACCCGCGTGCCGATAACCAAGGTCAGGCCGGCGCCCAAAAAGGCGAGCAAGGCGGAGAGAAAATTAAACATCAAAGCCCTGGCGCGGGAGAAGCCGGCATGAAGCAGTACGCCAAGGTCGCCGATCTCCTGCGGGATTTCATGCGCAATTACCGCGATAGTTGTAGCCAGGCCAAGCGGCAGGCTGATTAAAAACGAACCGGCAATAACGACACCATCAATAAAATTATGCAAACCATCGCCGACCAGATTCATCACGCCAAGCGTTTTTTCATGATCGCAATCTTCCGGGTTATGGCAGTGGTGCCAATGGACGATTTTTTCCAAAATGAAGAAAACTAAAATTCCGCCCAAAAACCAGAGCCAAATCGTCAGTCCGTCTTTGTTTTTTTCCACCGCTTCCGGCAAAAGATGAATGGCCGCATCGCCGAGCATAGCGCCGGCGGACAGGCTGACCAGAAACATTAATAGTTGTTGCAGGCGGTCGCGTTTTAAGAGCAACAGAGCGAAGCCGATAAAAGATAACAGTGAAACCAGCAAAACGCTAATAAGCGTTAAAATGTAGGCCATAGATATTGTATTTACCTTTATTATAGCAAAAAATCAACTTTTGACCTAGCTGATTTTATCAATTATAATAGTATCACTTATAAATCAGCTTCTGTAAATGAACTTTGCCATTGACAAAAAACAGCTAAATATGTCCGGCCTGGAGATTATGCGCCGGGCCAGTTATGCTTTTTTTCGCGACCCAAAAAGCGGCCAGGAAAGTTTTGTCCGCCGCCTGCACGGCGAGTTTTATCCGCGCTTTCATTTGTATCTTTCCGAGGAGCGCGGCCATTTGGTCTTCAATCTGCATCTGGACCAGAAAAAAGCGAGCTACGAAGGTTCTCATAAACATAGCGCCGATTATGACGGGCCGGTGGTTGAGGAAGAAATCGGGCGCATCAAACAAGCTATACTTAATTTACTTCGAAAATAACAGGTCTAATAAAACACCCATGCCGAACATGCCATCCGAGGAAATCAAATCACGCCTGGATATCGTTGACGTGATCAGGGAGTACGTCAACTTGCGTCCGGCTGGCGTTAATTTTCGCGCTAACTGTCCCTTTCATCGCGAAAAAACACCATCTTTTATTGTCAGCGCGGAAAAACAGATTTGGCATTGCTTTGGCTGTGGCAAAGGCAGCGATGTGATTGGTTTTGTGATGGAAATGGAGGGCTTGAATTTTGTGGAAACTTTGCGGCTGCTCGCTCCCAAAG
>Ga0265296_1005343_pt1 | contig 10622 bp, 6 predicted proteins | sample MunlanPumphouse1_FD_189073 | JGI IMG/M metagenome (GOLD analysis project Ga0265296, IMG submission 189073) | Groundwater microbial communities from a municipal landfill in Southern Ontario, Canada - Pumphouse #1 | ecosystem: Environmental > Aquatic > Deep subsurface > Groundwater | place: Canada...
CCGAAGGTGATTACCTCGTCGCCGAGCTCCTTCTCGATGATCCGCTTCGACTGGGAGATCTCGTTCGCCAGCAGGCCGTGATCGATGTTCGAGAAAATCGGGTGGTTGACTGAATGAGCCCCGATTTCGATCCCCGCCGCGCTCATTTCCCGCAACTGGTTCCATCCCATCGTCATCGCGAACCGGCTTTCATCGATCTCGACTTTGAGGTCCGCCGCGAGGCGCCGGATCAGGATCTCTTTGTCGTTTTCCGGGAGCGTCTTCACCGAGGCGATGATGTGCCGGGCGGCGGCCTGTTTCGTGGCGAACGAATCGAGATCGATCGCGAGACGGATCGGTTCCTCGATCGCGGCCGACGAGCGCTTTGCGGTCTTCGCGACGTAGGCGAGGCGGTCCCACCAAAATAGCCTCCTGACGCCTATGAAGCCCGCCGTCGCGAACATGACCGCCGTGAGACTGTGCTTTTTTAAAAGCGGGTATGCCACCTCATAGTTGTCGATATAGCCGTCGTCAAAGGTGATGATCAGGGCGCGCGGAGGCAATTTTCCATTCTTCTTGAGGTGTTCACGGAGCATCTTGAAATTGATGACCTGGTAATGCCGCGAGATGAAGCGAAGCTCGCCGTCGAACTGCGCCGCCGAGGCGCTCACGAGATCTTCGTCGAAGGGAAAATCCGGGGGAAGATCGAGAATCCGATGATAGCACAGGACGGTGAGGTAGTTCCCGTGGCGCGCGAGGCGAAAGCTCCGCGCCAATCCTGGTGGTACCGCGGCGAGGACATATCCGAGCGCATGCCGTTTCGTCATTGTGCTCTCTTCCTGAAGGCTCCGTGTCGGCGGCGCGGGCGACGGGCGACAGTGCCAGACGGCACCGCTCAAGTCCGCATCAAAAATGTGTATACAAGAATTCCGGGGACTAGTATAAGAAACATGTCTTCGATTGGCAAGTCAATTGCTTGGTTGCCGAATGCCGTACTCGTCGGGCTCGATCCGTATAATCATCGGGTGAAGGTGGCGCCGTGGTAGTCCCTATGAGGCTATTGCACCTCCCGAAATCTTGGATCGTAGGCTTGCTCAGACGCGAAAGCGTCCGCCATCTCGCCTATATATATTCAAGCAGGGTCATGACCGCGGTGCTTCGCTTCGTGGCGAGCATCATAGTCGTTCGCACCCTCGGCGCGGCGAACGTGGGGCTCGTTACGATCGCCTCGGTCATCATGGGAATCGCAACCTCCGTGATCGAGCTCGGGCTCACGACCACGATGATCCGGAAGCTTTCCCACTATATTGCCCAGAAGGACGACGAGAACGCCATCGGCATGTTCCGGCGGATATATTTCCTGCGCCTGGCGATATCGGGCAGCTTCATGGCGCTCGCATACTTCCTCGCGCCGGTGGTCGCCGTGCGCGCCTACGGCAACGCGGATCTCACGGTTCCCCTGCGCCTCGCCGGGCTGGGCGCGTTCATATTCAACATGTATCACCACTCGGACGCGGTGCTTCGGGCATATGAGCGGTTCAAGCAGGAGGCCCTGATCAACGTTTTCGCCTCGCTCGCGCGCCTGCTCCTCCTCATGCTCCTCTCGTACTTCGCGCTCCTCAACGTCAACAGCACGATGATCATCAACCTCGCCGAGATCTTCATCGGCTTTACGGTGATGTCGCTTCTCATACCGAGAAAATACTATACGCAGAAGGTGGGGACGCGGTATCCCCTCGGCGGGGTGCTCCGCTACAGCGGGTGGCTGTTCGCTTTTAGTCTGTTTTACATGCTTTTCGACCGGCTCGACGTTCTCATGCTCGGGTACTTCAAGCAGGCGACCGAGGTCGGTATCTATTCGGTCGCTTTCATGCTCGTTCGCCCGATCGAGATGGTGCCGGAGACGCTGAACGTCGTGTTTCTGCCCAAGGTGGCGAAGTTCACGAAGAAGGCGCAAGTGTACCGCTATTTCCGGAGCACCCTCAAGGTGACGGGACTCGTGGGGGTTGTGTGTCTCATGCTCATCATTTTCGCGAAGCAGATCATTCTCACGTTCTACGGCGCCGAATACGCCGCCTCCGTTGGCCTGTTCCAGATACTCGTCGGGGCGTTCATTCTGCTCACGGTTCTCAACCCCATCAACCTCGTCGGCCACTCGCTCAACAAGCCGCAGCTTTTTGCGATGATCGCGGCGATAAATCTTGTGCTCAACTTCACGGGCAACCTCATCTTCATCCCGCCGTACGGGGCGCTCGGCGCCGCGGTGGTCACCCTCGTCTCGCGCGTGCTCGGTGGGATCATTGGCTTCTTCATCTTGAACTTCTACCTGAACCGGTGGGAAGGGAATGCCGCGCTCGATGCCGCTCTCGCGCAGGGAGAAAAGGACGCATGAAAGTCATCTGCATAACGAATCTCTTTCCCGATGTCATGCGGCCGGGGCTCGCTCCTTTCAACAAACAGCAGATCCTGCACCTCGCCGCGTTCCACGAGCTCCGGTTGATCGTCCCCGTGCCCTGGCCGCGATACGCGGCGCTCGTGCTTCACGGCCGGAAGCCCGAGCCGCTCGAGGAATGCCGGGGCCTCATGACGGTGCACTACCCGCCCTATTTCTACACGCCGAAGATCATGCGCCGCTCCTACGGCGCCTTCTACGAACGATCGATCGCGGCGCTGTTCGACCGGCTCGTTCGAACGGATCGTCCCGACGTCGTTTACGCCACATGGGCATATCCCGACTGCTTCGCCGCGGCGCTCCTCGCGGGAAGATACGATATTCCGTTCGTCGCGCGCATCCACGGGAGCGACATCAACGAGCATATGGAGTACCCTGTCCGCAAGCGCCGCATCCTCGACACGATGCGGTGGGCGCGGGAGGTGGTCTCGGTAAGCGCCGCGCTTCGCAAGCGGCTCGTCGCCGAGGGGGTGGACGCCGGCAAGATTCACGTCATCTACAACGGTATCGACCGCGGCCTCTTCCGGCCGTTCGACAGGGGCGCAGCGCGCCGCGAGCTCCATCTCGACGAATCAAAGCGGATCGTTCTCTACGCAGGGAACTTCGAGCCCGTGAAGGGAATCGATATTCTCATCGAGGCGTTCGGGAAGCTCGACACCGCCGCCGAGCTGCATATCGTCGGGGATGGCCCCGAGCGGAGGCGTCTTGCCGGGCTGGCCCGGGCTCTCCCGCCCGAAAAAAAGGTGATGTTCCATGGGCGTATTCCCCATCGGCTCATGGGAACGTGGCTGAACGCCTGCGACGTTTTCTGCCTTCCGAGCCTCGCGGAAGGGACGCCGAACGTGGTACTCGAAGCGCTCGCGTGCCGCACACCCGTCGTCGCAGCCGACACGGGGGGGGTGCCCGAGGTGGTCTCCGCGGGCTCGGGTGTCTTGTTCCGCCGCGGCGACGCGGGGGCGCTCGCCGGCGCGCTCACGGAGACGCTCGGACGGCCGTGGGACCGGGCCCGCATCGAATGCCCGGCCGGCTCCTGGGAGGATAACGCCCGGGCGCTCGGCCGTCTGCTCGAGCGCGCCGCGCGGGAGAACGCCGGGGCGAGCCGCTAAATCGCCGGCGCAGGCAGGCCGCGCTTCCGGGGAGCGCCGAGCTGGAATAGCGATTGCATTTTCCTTCCCCTCGAGTGGTCTCACGAGGTTATGCAGCCTGTGCCCAGCCGGTGAACAATGGTCCGGCGCGAAACGATGGAGAGTCAAAGGAGCGTTCTGGGAATAACGAGACATCGGAAGCTCCGTCTCTTCAGGCTCCGGGCGGCGGTGCCGCCGGCAGGAGCACGCGGGCCGATTGCCCATGCCGTATTGCATTTTGGCGATTCGCGCTCTTGAAAATTGACAAAACGCCCCTGGAAACATATCGTACAAGGTATGGGCGTGAAGGGGAACGAATGAACGTTATGAAGTCGATTGGCCTCGCTGCGGTCGCGACGCTGCTCGCATGCGCGTCTCCCGTCTATTCACAGACGACTATTGCCTATACGATTCACTGGGCGCAGGTGTCCGACCCGAGTGCGAACCGGGTGCTCGTCTACCGGTCGGTCACGAGCAATCTGGCCGATTTCGTCCCGATCGGATCGGTGGCCGTCTCGGACACCTCATACGTCGACGCGGACGGCGCCCTCGATAACGATACGAGATACCATTACAGCCTCCGGTCGCAGACCGCGGCGGGGACGCTGGGCCTGTTCTCCGCCATGGTTTCGGGCCTCACCATTTCCGAAGCCGCGTCCGAATCGCTCAAGAGCCAATGCCGGATCGATTCAATCATCACGATCGACAGCGCGACCTGCCGGGTGCACTGGTCCACGGCCGCGCCGACGACGGGCAAGGTGCGGTACTGGCAGCTCGGAACGACGACCGTCCTTGAGAGCGCCTCGACGACGACGCTTGCGACACAGCACGCGATGGTGATCGGCGGGCTCTCGAAGAACCAGATCTACTTCGCGCGGGCCGTCTCGCACGACGCCGCCGGGGCATCGCTGACGATTTCGGCTTCCCAGGGCTTCACGACGAGCCCCCCGGTGAGCGAATTTGCCATCGTGACGAGCGCCGACACGATCGACGTTCCCGAGAACGGCACCGCGGAGCTCGGAGTGAAGCTGAGCGCGCAGCCGCCGGGAGCGGTCGAGGTGACGCTCGTGCGCTCGAGCGGCGACGCCGATCTTTCGGTTCAGTCGGGCTCCGTGCTCTCGTTTACGACCTCGAACTGGGACGCGTACCAGACGGCGACCTTCGCCGCCGCGAACGACGCGGACGTCGAAAACGGCTCGGCCGACGTAATCGTGTACGTATCGGCCGGAGCGTCGGCGCCCCTCAGAACGATCAAGCTCGTGGAAAACGACGACGACGTGCTCGCCTTCGTGCTCGATCAGAGCACGCTTGCGGTGCCCGAGGCCGGCACTGCGCAGTTCCACGTCAGGCTCGGCAACCAGCCGCCGTCGAGCGTTTCCGCGCTCGTCTCCCGTTCGAGCGGGGATGGGGACATCAGCGTCCAATCGGGCGGCTCTTTGATTTTTACGACTTCGAACTGGGACGTCGATCAGACGGTCACCCTCGCCGCGGCCGTCGACATCGACGTTGCAAACGGCGCGGCGGCGATTCTCGTTCACGGCACTTCAGGTCCGGCGGTGCCCGACGTCACGCTCGTCGCGATGGAGATCGACGATGACGCGCTCTATTTTGTGCTCGACAGCGATACGGTGGTTGTGGTGGAAGGGAGCACGGCCCAATTCCGCGTCAGGCTCGGTAATCAGCCTCCGGCGAACGTCTCCGTGTCGGTTTCGCGTCTGAGCGGGGACGAGGACATCAGCGTCCAGTCGGGCGCTTCCCTCGTTTTCACCACGTCGAACTGGAATGCCGATCAAACGGTCGTTCTCGCGGCCGCTCAGGACGATGATTCCAGAGACGGGACGGCGACGATTCTTGTTCGCGCGATTTCCGGAGCTTCCGTGAGCGACGCGGCGCTCATCGCCAGGGAGGATGACGACGAGCCGGGCGACCGCGGCAACTTGATGGTTTCGGCCTCCATCAGGATCTATCCGATGCCCTACCGGCCCGACCGGGGCGTTCTGAAGCTCATAAGCCTTCCCGAGGACGGGAGCATCGCGATCTACGACCTCGCGGGGCGAAAGATACAGGACATCACCTGGAGCGGTACGGAAACCACGTGGAATGGCAAGAACACCGCCGCGTCCGACGTGGCAAGCGGAAGGTATTTCCTGTTGATCAGAAACGCCGCGGGTCGCGTGGTCGAGAAACAGGCGATTCTCGTCGTGCGGTAGCGCCCGGTCCGCTCAGCGACTGCCGCCGGGCGGCGCGAGCCGGTAATCGAAGAGCTCCTCGATCGGGCGATCCACGCCGTCGTTGAAAGCGTAGACGACGTTCGCCATCTCCCGCGCGGATACGTAATAGAGGCGGAAACGCTCCGCGTCTCCGCACTCCTTCTCGAGGAGGCCGAACGCGGTCTCGATCCCTCCCCCGAAGAGAAAATCGAAGTTGCGGGGCTTCAGGCCGTGCGTGTGCACCTTGACGAAAACGGTGTCCGTTTTCCCCCGCACCCCGATCCGCCGGTCGATCCACAGGCGCACGCGGTCGCGCGTCACGGGGCTCGTCGACGAGACGTCGCCGTTTTCGATCCGGGGAAAGACGCCCCGGGCCCTGCCGCGCCAGTTGAGCGCGAGGGGGCCCTGAATGAGGAGAAGGTCGCCGCTCCCCTTTCCCCCGAAAACGACGGATCGTCCCCTGTCGTGCGATTTGGGGCGAAGGGGATCGTCGTCGGCGAAATAGATCGAGTTCGCCGTGCGCGTCTGTGTCCCCCCTTTGACGGGAGCCGAGGGCATCGTGAAATCGGCGTAGCATCCCGTTTCCCTCAGGAGCGTGATCTCGTTATTGACGCCGCACCACCGGCCGTCGGCGCGGGAGTTGTCGAGAGACCAGTTGCCGTGGATGAACGCGTATTTGATCCTCCCGTCGAAGCGGTCGCGGGAGAGGAGCCCGTGCCCCGCGAGTCGCTCGATAAAGCGGGCGATCTTGATCCGGAAGATGTCTCCGGTGTCGCCGTCGTGGTGGATGTGCACCTCGACCTCGCCGAAACCCCTCGCGCAGTGGTCCGCGAGCAGCGCGAGCCCCTCGGGCCGGTACTGCTCCTCCGGGAAGAAGTACGTGTGCCGCGGAGATCTGCCGCGGAAGTCCGCATGTCCCTCGGCCGCGGCCTCGTACCGCGCGATCCATTTGCTGATACGGCTTATCTGAAGCTCGGGCGGATCGTCCGGCCGCTGTTCCGGCTCGAAGTGATCTGCGAACGCGAACAGGACGTTCGCGGGGCGCTGGATGGGCGGGCGCCGCCTCGCGATGCATCCGGGGAGCCAAACGAGTATGTCTTTCGGGATCCGCATGCGACCTTCCTCGTCAGAAGATTACGATCACCCTGATCATCGCGATGAGCCCGAGCGAGATGAAGAGCACGGCGAGCGCCATGTTTCGGGAAAGAAACGGGATGCGGTACCCGAAGCGCTTCTGGCCGAAACACGAGAGCAGCGTACAGAGCGCGAGGATGATGAAGAGGACGTCATTGTACGTCCGCGAGAGAAAGAAGGCCGCCGAGAAGAACCCGATCATCGAGAGCTGAAGGACTCGTGCGTAGAACGCGTACTCCCCCCCCTTCCCCCGCTCCTCGACGATGAGCGTCTCGTGGAATGACGTGACGATGAGGAGCAGCCACACGTACAGGCCCACGATGCCGAGCTCGGCCGCGCAGAGGAGGACCGAGTTGTGGGCGGTCAGTGGGTGATACTCGGTGAAGCTCCTGTAACCCACTCCGAGTACGGGGCGCCATTTGAGAAGTTCGAGTCCCTGCGACCATGCATCGATGCGGCCGCTCGCCGACTCCTCGTTCGTGGACATGTCGGCGAGGCGGCTCGGACCCGCGAGGAACATGGCGGCGCCGAGGACGACCGCGATAAGGAGCCCCCGCACAACCCCCCACGCGCGCGACAAGAGATAGGTGAACACGACGAGGAGGCCGATGAAGGTGCCGCGGGAGTTCGTGAGATAGAGCGCGTAGATGAGCACACAGAGGATGAGGCTGTAGCCGAGTCGGTGATGCCACGGGCTCTCCTTCCGCAGTAACTTGAGGAGAACGAACGGGGTGAACGTGAGAATCGCGAGCCCGAGGTCGTTCGGATCCTCGAATATTCCGATCCAGCGAATTCGCCCTTCGATCGCCGTCTGACCGGCGATGTCGTAGCCGCGGTGGTACTGGAGAATGCCGTTCGCGGCGAGAAATACCGTCATAACGAGAAGAAGTATATACGTTCGCTTCAGCTCGACGAAGTTCGAGACGAGGTTGATGATCATGAAGAAGAGAATGAAAACGGGGAGGAACGTGTCGAAGGCGTTCCTTGTGCCCTCGAGGTAGAACCGCTGGAGTTGGCTAAGGATGATCACGGCAAAAAAAACAATCATGAAGTTGCCCTGGCGGAAGTCGAGGGCGAGGAGCTTGCGTTTCTGAATCGCGTTATGGATGAAAAATATGATGAGGACCATGATGGAGAACAGCAGCATGATTGGCTGGGCTCGAAGCGAGGTGACGAACTCCTGCGGGCGGAGGTAGATCAGCGCGAGATAGAGAAGAAGCCCCCAGAAGGGCTTGAAGAATACGACAGTGATGAGGAGTCCGCCCGCGAAGAACGCGATGCCCGCCTTGACCGAGTAGAGAAGCGCGAGCGTGGTGATTAGGGTGAATAACCCCACCGCGGCAAGAATCAGCTTATTGTTGCTCATTGCGGTTGGAGTTTATTGCATGACGCTCCGCCGCGGCAATCGATATTTGGGCCGATAAGCGCCGCCCCCGGCGCCCCCGGCAGCGGCACCTTCCGCGAAAGCCCTTTTTCTGGTATCCTCCTTGCATTATACTTTCCGGCGAATTGCGTGTGCCTCGCGGCGAGGTGCGGACGGGAACGGTGAACGTGATCGACGATCGAAACTTCTTTTTTCAGGGCTCGCACGGTCCGCTCTACGGCGTTCTCTGGGAGCCGCGGGAGAGCGCCGGCACGGGAGCGCGCGGCGTCGTCATCTGCGATTCGCTTTTTGAGGAAAAATTCTGGTGCGAGCGCGTGCTGGCGAATCTCTCCCGGAGCCTCGCCGAAGACGGATTCACCGTTCTCTCCTTCGATTATCACGGCTACGGCAACAGCCCCGGCGACACGGATGTCGTCGACGTCCCGGGGCTCGAGCGAAACATACACGACGCGTGCGAGCTGGTCAGGAGCCGGGGCTGCTCCCGAATCACCCTCCTCGGGGTCCGGTGGGGAGCCGCGCTCGCCGAGCGGGTCGCCGCCGCGCGGGACGACGTGGATTCCCTGTTCCTTGTTCAGCCGGTGGCCTCGTGGCGGAAGACGCTCATGGCGGCGCTCCGCGGCAACGTCGCGGGCCAGTATTCGATATTCAAGAGGGCGGTGATGACCCGCGAGGAGATCGTCAAGGAGCTCCTCGCGGGAGGGGACTGCGTGCGGTCGGGTTACCGCATGAACAATATCGACGGCTACATCATCTCGCGCGGTTTCTTCGAGCAATCGGAGACGGTCTCGATGCCGGCCCCTCTTCGCGCCTCGCCTCCCGCGATCGTGGTATTCGATATCCGCGAGGGTGAAGCGCCGGAAGACCCGGAATGCGCCGCTCTCGTCGCCGCGTACCGCGAGGCGGGTGCATCATGCGAGGCGGTCGCCGTGACCGGAGACAACCGGTTCTGGCTCAACAATCGCATATTCACTTCAATCGCTCCGAATTTCATGCGGGAAATAGGCGCGCACGTTGCGGCGCTCGACGGCGCTGGAGCGCCGCGAGTCCCGGAACGCGCGGGAGCCTCCGCCAGCCCGGGAGCCCCGCAAGCTCCGGCGGGCCTCGGCGCCGCCGCGACGACCCGCGGCTCCGCCATCACCGGCGAAATCGTCAACGAGGGCGTGCGGGAGGCGGCGGTTCGTTTCTCCTCCCCGTCGGGGGGGATGCTGTACGGCGTGCACTACTCCCCCGAAGCCCCGGGGTCGACCGGCATCGAGGTCGTGTTCACTCACGGCGGGCTCATCGGGATGAACGGTGCGTTCAGATTCAACACGCGCGCGGCGCGGCAGCTTGCGCGGGAAGGGATCGCGTCCCTCTGCTTCGATCCGCACGGCATGGGGAGGTCGCCCGATGGTATCGGGAACCTTGATCAGAGGCAGCTGTTCAGAAGGATCCAGACGGGTCTCTTCGCCGACGACGTCGTCGGAGCGGCCGCATTTCTCAGGGAGCGCTCCGGCAACCGGAGCATAGCGGTATTCGGCGTCTGCGGGGGTGCCATTACGAACCTCCTCGCCCATTCCCGCTCCCGGCTGATCAACTATTCGATGCTCCTCAGCATCCCCGTTATGCTCTCGGGGCTCTCCTACGAGGAGATCCGGATGAGCGATGGATACGCCCGTTTCTACTTCGGCTTGTACGCGCGCAAGATCTTCAATCCTCGCGCGTGGTGGCGATTCATAACCCTGCAGAGCGAATATACCATGATCTTCAAGGCATCGCGCATGAGTCTCGCGAGCACTGCACGGCGGATCCTGAAGAGAAAGGGCAGCGGCTCGGCGGCGAAGGCGGCCGCGCAGGCGAAGGTGGTCCCGGCGACCCCTGCCGCCGCGACGGCTGCGCAGCAGGCGCAGGGAAAGAAAAGTATGAGTGCCACTTCGACCGTTACCGGCAGCGGTCTCCAGTTCAATGAGGACTTCCTAGCGGCCTACCGCGCCGTGGTCACCCGCGGCGAGCGGATCCTTTTCGTCTTCGGGGACAACGACAACTTCAAGTGGGAATACGAGAGCGCTTTCCTCGAGAAGTATCCGGGAGACGTGCGCGCCGGCGAAGGGCTCGTCACGACCGAGATCATCAGCGACGCGAACCACATGTACACCTTGCGGGAATGGCAGCACGAAGTCATACGGCGCTGCATCCGGTGGCTCGCCGCGAGCGAGCGAGCGGGCCGGCCCTGAGAGGTCACCGCGGGAGACGTTTCAATCCATCCCGAGCCGCGTGCGCACCATTTTCAATATTTCAGGATTCCCCGGCTGCTCGAGGCGCTCGATCGCCTCGTCGCGATTCATGTACCCTTCGCGAAC
>Ga0265296_1005344_pt1 | contig 10619 bp, 6 predicted proteins | sample MunlanPumphouse1_FD_189073 | JGI IMG/M metagenome (GOLD analysis project Ga0265296, IMG submission 189073) | Groundwater microbial communities from a municipal landfill in Southern Ontario, Canada - Pumphouse #1 | ecosystem: Environmental > Aquatic > Deep subsurface > Groundwater | place: Canada...
AGAAGAAAAATAATCAACTAGATTCCATCAGACACAACGCATTGAAGCTGAATCTAGTTGCACCTGTCAGTGTAGATAGGGTTTGGTCGAATGCAGTGTTTTTTGACAGCGCATTCGAGGCAAGTATCAATGCGCCGGCCGGGATTCGAACCCGAGTCTCGACCTTGGCAAGGTCAAATACTAACCACTATACTACCGGCGCATAGATTTCTGGTCTTTATGGTTAATTTAAATCCTTTTCTGTGGGGGTCAAAACGCGCGTTAGGGGAATGCTATGCTTTTAACAGATAGAGAAGGAGAGTGGGAAGGATGTATGAGCGTTACAAAAGCATAACAGTTAAATAGCTCTTTTTCTAAAGATTGAGTAAAGATGGTGAAAATATATAACAATTATATTAATGGGTGGAAAAAACCTGGTTCTAATGAATATAGAGAAATTAAAAATCCGTTTAATCAAAGTGTTCTTGCAAAGGTTGCTGTTTCAAATGAAGAGGATGTAAAAGATGCTGTTGATACTGCGAGAGAAAGTTTTGAGAAAGGAAGTTGGTCCGTATTACTTGCTTCTGAAAGAGCAAAAATATTATGGAGGTTAGCTGATCTTGTTGAAAGTAATACAAAGCAGTTAGCTTTACTTGAATCAAAGAATCAAGGAAAGACAATTAAATACGCAAGGGATTCTGATCTTCCTTTTATTGTTGATAATTTAAGGTTCTTTGCGGGTGCTGCTAGAATGTTAGAAGGGAAAGCTGCGAGTGAATATTCTGGAATGGGTACGTCAATGATCCGTCGTGAACCTCTTGGGGTTGTTGCAGGTATTGTTCCGTGGAATTATCCTTTGTATATTGCGGTGTGGAAACTTGCTCCGGCATTGGCGGCGGGAAACTCTGTTATTTTAAAACCTGCTTCTTTAACACCATTGACATTGTTAGAATTTGCTTCATTAGCTGAAAAAGCTGGAGTTCCAAAAGGAGTATTAAATATTATTACAGGTGATGGGGAAACTGTTGGGTCAGCGTTAGTAAAAAATAAACAGGTAGATGCTGTTTCGTTTACTGGAGATACGAGTACGGGAAAGAAAATGTTAGAGTATGCTTCTAAATCAATTAAAAAAATTAGTTTAGAATTAGGTGGCAAAGCTCCCTTGATTGCATTAAGTGATGCGGACTTAGATATGGTTGCGAATGGAGCAGTAGTTGGTGGGTACTGGAATGCGGGTCAAGATTGTACTGCGGTGACAAGAGTGTTTGTCCAAGAAAAACAGCATGATGCATTAATTAAAAAAATGACAAGTTTAGCAAGGCAATTTAAGTTGGGCGATCAGACAAAAGAATCGACAGATATGGGTCCGCTGGTTTCTGATAAACAATTAGCAAGAGTGATGTCCTATGTGGATGTTGCAAAAAGTGAAGGAGCAAATGTTGTAACTGGTGGAAAACAACCAAAAGGAAAAATATTCGAAAAAGGTCATTTCTTTGAGCCTACGATTTTAACAAAGGTCGATCATCACAGTAGTGTTGCGCAGGAAGAAATCTTTGGTCCGGTTATTTCAGTATTCCCTTACAAGGAAGTTGAAGATGCAGTAGAGAAAGCAAATGATGTGGAGTTTGGATTAGCAGGTTCTATTTACGGCAAGGATATTAAAAATTGTTTTTCAATTTCTAAAAAACTAAACTTTGGTACAGTCTGGATTAATGAGCACGGAGTCTTAACAAGTGAAACTCCCCATGGTGGATTTAAGCAATCTGGGTTTGGAAAAGATTTGAGTATGTATTCATTAGAAGAATATACGAGAATTAAACATGTGTATATTGATCAAACTGGATTAACAAGAAGACCTTGGCATTATACTGTGTTTGGAAAGAAATAGATTAATTCGTTGTAGATCTTAATAAAATGATTTGTAGTTTTTGGTTTTCTTTTAAATGTTCTTTAGCGACGATTTCATCAGGAATTAGTACAATAAAGTCTTCGCCATCTTTGATTACTTGAGATTCAATAGTGATCATAAGTCTTAGTAGTGGTTAGACTTTAAAAATCTTTGGTAGAAATTTCCTTAAAATTTAAGGTTAACACTGAAAGATTCACGGAAAGTTTATTCTTCGAATGCAACGCCAACGATTTTATAATTTCCGTTAGTGCTGCAGACTGGTTCTTGAACTGTTGGTTCATTGTCGCAGCTAATTCCAAATCCGGTTACTGGATCTACAAAAACTGCGCGTAATTCTTCCGGTTCTAGTTCTGTTGAATGAGGATAATGTGTCGTAATAACGTCATAACAGATTTTTCCTGCGGTGCTTCCTCCGAAAATACCGAGTTTTCCTCGTTCCATGCCTTTTGGTGGTCCGCCCCTTCTTCCTCGATAGTCAAAGACGAAAGCGCTGCATACTCCTAAGTCGGAGAGGGTGGGTTGTTCTGTTGTTGAAAAATTTCCAGTCCAGTTAACGTGTTTGGAGTCGTTTGTTGTTCCAGTTTTTCCTGCGAGGTAGGGGTGTTCGCGGGTATAGTCTCCTGTTTCTTTATTGAATTCCTTTTTGCCCATAATATTTGCTGCTGTTCCGTAAAGGCTTACTGCCCGTCCAAGTGCAAGCATCTTTTTTTCAGCGAGATTCCATTCTCCTTGTTCTGGTATGTCGGCCGTGTAGATTGTTTTGCCGTTGGCGTTGTCTATTCGTTTAATCAAGTGTGTTTTTCCGACATGAAGATAGCTTTTAGCAAAATCAGCAGGAGTAGATTCGAGTGTTCCGAGGATGATTGAGGGGCCTGTGAAGTTTTTGAATTTCTCTTCTGGTTCTAGTCCGTGTTTCCTTGCTACGTCTTTAACATAGGCTTCTGCGAGTTTAAATCTAAAGGTGGGGTGATGTTTGAGGACGTCAAAGCTGTAAGGGGTGGAGAGATCAACAGTATCTATTTCATTAAATAATGCTTCAATAGTTTCTTGGCTTACTTCTGGTTGGTTGAGCATGTCTTCTGGATGTTCTTTGAGGTGGAGATAATTAATTCTAGTAAGATTTCTGTGGCGTTGAAGTTTTTCTGCTTCGCGGGGTAGTGTGTTTATTTTTTGTTCAAGTTCAGAATCAATTGTTTCAAAATCCGTTCCATAAGAAATTAATTCAACATCGGTAAGTCCTTGTTTTCTTAAGCGGTCTTTTGCAATTTCAAATCTGGTGATGTCTCGTAGTGTTGAGAATGAGTTTTCCATGCGGATGCCTGCGTCAATCATTCTTTTTTGATAGTCTTTATCGCTCTCTTCATCTTCTGGTGCAAATGCATATTGGTGTGCAAGTTCAAGGAATTTCTCATCGTCAAGTTTTGTAAATAATCGTGCGTAGAGGTCTGCTGTTGCAAAGTTTTGTGAGGAGGCATAGCCTTTCCAGGTGCTGATGCGTTCAGTAACCATTTCATCTTCTTTGGTGCTGATCTCCCAATTTTGTAAGTTTTTGTCTGATCCGGCAAAGATGTAGTGTTGGGGGCTGTTGTTGAGAATATCTGTTGATGTCCATCCGAGTTCGAGTGCTGCTTCGTAGACGAATCGTTTGTATCCTGATCCTGGTGGAAGTCTTTCTGATAAATGATTGAAGGGTTGTCCATGGTCGTACGCATTTCCGGTGAGTGCGACAATTGCTCCGTCTGGTTCGATAATGATTGCTGCTGCTTGCATGCTGTAAGGGTGTTGAGTAAGTTCTAGTTCGTTTTCAGAAGTAACGTTGACTGCAACTCGTGTTTCTAGTGTAAGGTGTTTTTTTGCAAAAGTGGCAACTTGTTTTTGATTAAGGGTTGTAATAAATCCGCGAACATGTGATGCGTCTGCTTCTGCGATTATTGTTGTTCCTTCGCAAGTGAGGGGGAGAGTATGTTCTCCAATGCGGATAGTAAACGTGCAGTCTTGGGCATCAATGACTGTTCCGATGTAGGAGTGGTGGGGTTCTAAAGCGGGGGGAGTGTCTTCTTTTTTTGTTGGTGCTGCGTATCCTTCAAGTTTAGTGCTATCGATAGCGAGTTGTCGATGGACAAAGTAAGTAAGATCCCGCTGCATGTCTGCTTTGATGATTGTGATAACGTTTGATCCGGGTGGAGGCGTAAGATCTGTTTCTTGTTTCATTTGTGCAAGCTCTTGTTCAATCATTTTAGCGAGTGTTCCTTTTGGTGCTTCGCTGATTCCTTGTTTAGAAAAAGAAATAGATTGGTTTGGATCTGCTAATGTTTTTCTTAAGTTGGGGAGTGCTTTGTCAAATGCTGCTGCTGCTTGTTTAAATTTAAGATAATTAGTGTTGTAGACTGCTACTGCCTTTGCAGAGACTGTTTGTGGATCTTGTTTGTGTGCTTCTTGTATGTCCGTTAATTGTTGTTGTGCATATGCAAGTTCTGCGGAAAATGTTTCTGGCATTGCTTCGAGGATGTAGCGCATTCTTCCTTTTAGTTCTCTTTGAAAGTCGGGAGTTGTTTTTTCTGTTTTATTGTGGGGATTATATTTAATTGGGTCTTTGAGGGTGGCTGCTTCTGCTAGTGCTTGAAGGAGGCTAAGGTGTTCTTGGTCTGTGTTAAATAAATAGCGTGAGAGTTCTTGTATTCCTGTTCTTCCTCCGACTGGTAGTGGTGCTTGATTCCAGTAGAATTCCATAATTTTATTTTTATCAAATTCGTTTGTTAATCGTACTGCGTCAGTATATTGGGAAAGTTTTTCTGCAATTCCTTCACTTTTTCCGCCGTACCAGAGGTGTTTGATTGTTTGAATATCAATAGTGCTTCCGCCTTGGGGTGAAAATTTGCTTTTTATTGTTCTTCTTATTGTTGGATCTTTTGTTCGACTTTTTTTTAAATACTTATAACATTCTTTAGGTTGGGTTCCGCAATTCCATGCATTCATAACAAATGCTCTCCATGTTGCGTTAATGTCTATTCCATTATCATTTGTTCTAAAACTTCTGTCTTCTGCTGCGATTGCTGCAACAATTAAGTTGGGATTGATGTTCCAGTAGGGGACGTATTCTCTTTTTATTTTTCCTACACTATCGAGGATGGTTGTTTCGTCTTCTGCGTAGATTCTTGTGTCTGTGGTAATTCGTTGTTGCGCGTTAGTAATGGGGTTGGTACTTTGAGAAATTGCTGCTGCAGCGACTGGGACGGTTAATGGTGCAGTATAAGTAATGCTCATTCCTAGTAATCCTGCGAGTGCGAGTTTTCCTGCGTGTGTTCTTAATTTACTAAAGAATCCGTGTTGGGGTGTTTTTTTGATAATGCCTTCTAGATCTTGAGCCATGGGGTGGGAAATCAAACAAGCTTTATAACCCTTTTCTTTGTTAGTTTCTAGAGAGTAGTAACAGCTAGAAAGGTTTATAAGTGCTGGAGTTCACAAAATGATATGGCAATTCGCTTCGATGGGCCAAGACAGTATGATTTTAATCAACCTCTATTTACTGAAGGGGGGAAGATTACTGAACGAGTCTCAGCCGGATTAGAAAATGTGTTAGCAGCATATGTAGAGTTGGCTACAGGTCATGCAAAATATACAGAGAATAATCCACGCAATTATAAAGTTAAAGAAGTGTATGTTGTAGGGAGTGGTGCTCGTGCTTTTGTTCGTGATTCGGATCTTGATCTTTTATTGGAAGTCCCGGATTTAGATGAGAAAAGTTGTGATGGAATTAAGATGTTTTTAGGGATGATCTTTTTTGCGGATAGGCCAAAAATTGAAGCTGTTGATGCCTTTGTAAGGCAGAGGGATAAATATCCTGAAAGAGCAAATATAAAAATTACAGATCAAGTCAGTGAGCTATTAGATAGATATAATGGAATGTTAGATTCTGAATAATTGACTGAGCCGGGAGAGTAAAATGATTAAAAAAATAATTGGTAGTATGGCTGTAGTTGCTGGTTTATTCTTAGGCTATCAAGGATTCACCAAAAAGCCTTCTGTAGAAAAAATGTTTCAGCAGTGTCTTGTAGTGTCAAAAGAAGATAGGGCCTTGCTTGAGAATGATGAACAAAGAAAATTATTTTCGTTGGATAGTCTTGTAACATCTATCTCTCCACTGGTTGAAGAAAGGGTGAGGGTGGATATAATTGTTCCGGATGAACCCGATCTTAATCTAGAGTATTGGAATAAAAGGGGAGTAATAAAAAACCGTCTTGAAAGTATATTCGGACAAGTTGCAGATTTAAAGATTGAGTTTTATAGAAGCGTTCCTAGTGAGTCCTTAGAAATGGGGAGGCAGGTGCGTTTAGAAGTAGTTCCTGAAGAGAAAGCAGCAGAGGTGTATAAGGCAAGTGCGGGGAAAGATTTGGATGATGAGACGCTTGGTTTTGCTGAATTAAAAAAAGCAACTGCTCAGATTTATGCGAATCCTATTTTTAGGGAGGAACGTCTCAAGCTAGGTAGGGAATATGAACGATTAAATCGGGAAGCGGAGTTAGGGTATAGAAAGAGGTCAAAGTATTCTGCAGATGAGATGGTGGATGCGAAAATGGTAAATACATTTGCCCATGAACTCGGACATTTGTTGGGTGCGATTCATGGTCCGTTTTCAGCTGATTTTTTGGAAGAAAGTGGTGTTGCTCCAGAGTGTATGTCTAGTGGTCAGCTTAGTGTGGGTTATCTTATGAATCAATATATTTTTCCAGCAGTATGCGAATTTTACGTTGAGGATAAAGTGATGAGAAGCTTTTTGAAAAAAGGGCAGACCCGTGACGCGCTGGAGGCCGTTGATTTTGATTTTGTGAGGTATGCAAAGTTACGTATGCATATAGAACAAGATCACCAGTTGTGTAAGGATAATTAAAGTAAAAAATAGATAATCTGTTCTATATAAAAATAAAAAGATTTATTGTCCTTCGCTTAATCCTTTTCTTAATCTGATTTGTCCGATTGTTTTTCCTTGTAGGTCTGAAGGGATTTTTTCAAAGACTTGGTTTAGGACGAAGAAGTTTCCTCTTCCTTCTGTTGCGCTTCGTAGTTCTGAGCTTAATCCAAATGTTTCTGCGACAGGGATTTTAGCTTTGACGTTCATGTACATGGATCCTTCTTGCTGCATGTCGAGTAATTGTCCTCGTTTATTACTGATTAATTTTGAAATTGCTCCTAGGTGGTCTACGAGTGATTCTATTTGTAAGACTTGGACTGGTTCATATAAGACTGCGCCGCCGTCGATCATTGCTTCTCGTAAGGCTTCTCTGATTGCAGGGTAAACTTGTGCTGGTCCGCGATGAATGGAATCTTCGTGTAATTTTACATCTTGTAATCGTACAATCAGTTTTGTGCATGGTTCTCGTGCGAGTGGTCCTGCATCCATGACTTGGTCAAATCCGTCTAGGATTAATTCGATAACTTCTCCGATAGCGACAACTCCTTTTGTGTTGTCAATGAATGCGTTTCCTTTGTAGAATGCTTTGTACTTATTTGCTTCTTTTGTTTCAATACCTAGGGCTACGAGGTGTTTGACGATTTGATCGTCTCTTTTCTTGATTCTTCCGATGGGGATGTCTCCATTTTTAATGAGTGTGTACATTGCTTCTGGCATTGGTTCTAGGACAAAGTAGAATTTGTTGTGTTTGTTTGGGCTTTTTCCTTCTACTTCTCTGCTCACTCTAGTTAATGTTTCTCTGTAGATAACTAAGGGTTTGCTTGCTTTGATTTGTACGCCTTTTTCTGTGACGATTCTATTTTCTACAATTTCTAAGTGTAATTCTCCCATTCCGCTCATGAGGCATTCTCCAGTTTCTTCATTAATTTTAATGACAATAGAGGGATCTTCTTTTGCGACAGTCTTAAGGACATCTACGACTTTTGCTAAGTCTTGTGCTTTGATTGGTTCTACTGCTTTAGTAATAACTGGTTCAAAGATATGTTTTAGTTCTTCGAAGGGTTGTTCTGCTTCGACGGTGATTGTTTCTCCTGCTTGTGCGGATATTCCTGCGATTGCAAGAACGTTTCCTGCGACAACATTATCCATCTGCTGAGTTTTTGTTCCGTTGTACATGAAGACTTGTTGGATTTTTTCATGTTTCTTTGCGCCGTTAAGGTACACGCTCATTCCATTTACCATTGTTCCTGAGAATAATCTTCCTGCGGAAATTTCTCTTCCCGATTTTGGATCAACCATAATTCTGGTAACAACGAAGGCAAGTTTTCCTTCTTTATTTGTGGTCATTAAGTCTTTTCCTAATTCGCTTTCTAAATCTCCGCGCCAGATTTTTGGAATTCTGTATTTTTGTGCTTGTACTGGATCGGGTAAGTGTTTGATTGCCATGTCTAAGATGACTTCATGGAGTGGTGCGTTTTTCCAGACCCAGTCTTGTTGTTCTTCTTCAGTCATGCCAGTATATAATTTGAAGATATCTTTGAAGTTAACATTTTTTTTCTGCATATAATTAAAGGATAATGCCCAGTTGTCTCGTGCACTTCCGAATGCGACGCTTCCATCTTGGATGCCAACTTTCCATGCTTCTTTGAATTGTTCTTCTGCGATTTGTTCAATTAAAACATTAAATTCATTGATGATTTCAACGAATCGTTGTTGCATTTGTTCTGGGGTGAAACTCATTTCTTTGATGAGTCGATCGACTTTGTTGATGAAGAGAACTGGTTTTACGCGTTCTCGTAGTGCTTGTTTTAGAACAGTTTCAGTTTGTGGCATGATTCCTTCTGATGCGCAGACTAGAACGACTGTTCCGTCAATTGCTCTCATTGCGCGTGTGACATTTCCACCAAAGTCTACGTGACCGGGAGTGTCAATTAAATTAATGAGGAATTCTTGACTATTAAAATTGTGAATCATAGAAACATTTGCTGCGTCAACTGTCATCAGGCGTTCTTGTTCGTCTGCATGCTGCCAGGTTGCCATTCCTTTATCTAAGTCGCCTGCTGATTTAGTGCTCATGAATCCTGCTGCTGAAAGAAGGTTGTCTGTGAAGGCGGTGTTGCTGATGAACATGCAATTTGCAATAAAGTTGTGATTATCTTCTACAGTAAAATCGTAAACTGTTTCTTCATAGCCGGTTTCTAATCCAGTTATTTCTATAAATGCTAATTCAAAATTGGAGTTAAGTGTTTTTTGTGCTTGGACAGTTGTGCCATTAGATTGAATGTTTAGCCCAATGTTATCACAAACTCTGCTTCCTACTATTCGTTCTACAAGGTGAAGTGCCTTCTCTTGTTTTTCTTTAAGGGAAAATCCAATCTTTTCTGTGAAATTTTTTGCTGAATGTCCGGTGATGTAAAGGGTGTCTTTATTTTTAATGCTGACACATCCAAATCGTAAGAGGAGGAATTGGAGATCTTCAATCATTTGCGGACTGGCTGAGCTAATTGAAATTGCTCTGCGTGCTTCTTCAACAGTTCCATCAGTGTCGAAATATCCGGATAGGAATTCTGAAACATAAAAGTCTGAACTTCTGTTGAGGAAAGAGCTTACTTTGATATGATGGCTTTTTCTGCTTGTTGGATATGCAAATAAGCTATTTAGGATTTCAACAAGGGTTTGATTGGTGATAATTTCTGGCGTTCTTCCATCATATCCGCCAAAAGTGCAGGAAAATCCTAATTCTTTGGTAATTTCGAGGAATTTTTGTCCGAGTGATTCCTTACCTACAATGAATTTTTTATTGCTTCCATCTCCAAAAAGAAGTCCTGCCAAGTAGAAAAAGTTTGCAAAATTCTGAGGAAGTTTTATGGATAATGAATTTTGTCCTCGTTGTTTTCCGCTTCTATAGTAAATTTCGTCGATTGAATCATAGATCTTTTCTAGATTAAGTTGAAAGATTTTGGTTAATTGAAGAAGATCTTGCATCGTCAATCTGTTTTGCCAAAGTCCATGATAGAAAGATTTTGATTTAAGAGTAGTTTTAATTTCTGTAATGACATTTTTTAATCCTCTGTTTTGAATTAGTTGTTTAAGTTCTTGTGAAAATGGTTTCTTCAGTTTCACATAAAAATTCTTTTCTGCGAGTGTTTCTAGGATTTCTTTCTTAAGATTGAGTTCTGATTTAACTTTTATTTCTGCAGGACAGACAACTCTATCTCCAAGTTTGAGTTCTTTTGCTTCAAGTTTAACGAGTTCATTATTTTTGTAAACAACATATTTATGTTCGGGTGTAGTGGTGATGCTGGTCCCATTTCTTAGTTTAAGGTTGATTGTGTCTCCTCCGTTTAATTTCCATGCCATTGAGACGGGTTTGATTTCAACTTTTCCAGTAGTTTGATTAACAGAAAAGACATTGATTCCAAGTTTGCTTACATCATAAATAGTGTGTTCATCCTTTTTTTCTTCAAAGAATTGTCCTTTTTTCTCACTAAGGTCGTAAATTTCTTTTGCTGTAAGGATTTGACCATCTTGGAGGATGAGTCTTGAGTTTCCCGAAATGCATTTTCCGTGGTGGATGTGTGCTGAAGTGCAGATGTTTCTAATGTTTTGGGGGTTTCTCATTGCCCGTTCAAAGCGTACTACTGGATCATCTACCATAATTGGCTGGTATCAGGAGTTTCTTTATAAAGGTTACGAAAACAAGTGAAAAAAGAAATAAAGTTCTTGCTGAGGAGTACGCTGGCGATAAATTTTTCTAAAAAATAATTAACGGGAAGCTTTTTAAGATTTCTTATCTAATGGGAGGTATGGGAAAATTAATGG
>Ga0265296_1005345_pt1 | contig 10615 bp, 9 predicted proteins | sample MunlanPumphouse1_FD_189073 | JGI IMG/M metagenome (GOLD analysis project Ga0265296, IMG submission 189073) | Groundwater microbial communities from a municipal landfill in Southern Ontario, Canada - Pumphouse #1 | ecosystem: Environmental > Aquatic > Deep subsurface > Groundwater | place: Canada...
GCACGCCAAGGATGTTAAGCGGCCGATTCTGGTCCACATTGTTACCCGGAAAGGTAAAGGGTATGCGCCGGCGGAAAAAAATCCCACGCTGTTCCATAGCGCCCCGCCGTTTAATTTGGTAACCGGAGAACCAATCAAGGAAAACGGCCGGCCGACTTATACTAGTGTTTTTGGCCGTACCATGATTAAAATGGCGCGGACAGACAATCAGGTGCTGGCGATTTCGGCGGCGATGCAGGAAGGTACCGGCTTACAGGATTTTGCGCAAGAATTTCCGAAAAGATTTTTTGATGTTGGAATTGCTGAAGGGCATGCAGCAACTTTTGCGGCGGGATTGAGCAAATGCGGGTTCAAGCCGGTGGTGGCGGTCTATTCCACATTTTTGCAGAGGGCCTATGACCATATCTTGCACGATTGCGCCTTGCAAAACTTGCCGGTGGTATTGGCCATTGATCGGGCGGGCATTGTAGGAGAAGATGGCTCAACCCATAATGGGTGTTTTGATATTGCGTATTTACGTTCGATACCCAATCTGACCGTGCTGGCGCCCAAAGACGAGAATGAATTACAGCACATGTTGTTTACGGCAGTTAATCACCAGGGCGGGCCGATTGCCGTGCGTTATCCGCGAGGGAGGGGGTATGGGGTTGAGCTGGATAAGGAATTGAAGGTTTTGCTGATTGGGAAAGGGGAAATTGTATATAAAAGTGAAATGCCAAATTCCAAAATCCAAATTTCAAATCAATCACAAGTTCCAAAATCCCAAAATATTATTTGTATTATAGCTTTGGGGTCGATGGTGCATCCCGCGGTAGAGGCGGCTAAAATTCTTGAAAATGAAGGTGTTTTAGTAACTGTGGTTAACGCCCGTTTTGCCAAACCCTTGGATGGCGAGCTGATTATGCGCGAAGCTAAAGACGCCAGGTTGGTAGTTACAATTGAGGAAGGAACGCTGGCCGGCGGTTTTGGGTCGGCGGTGCTGGAATTTTTGGTTGCCAAGGGAATGAGCGTTCCCGTGACTAGGTTAGGGATTCCTGACCGCTTTATTCCACACGGTAGCAGAGATAAAATATTGGATTTGTGCGGTTTAAGCGTCAATAAAATCGTGGAACACATTAAGGGAGTAGCATGTTGACCGATATTGAAATTGCCCAAAAAGCAAAAATGCTGCCGATTGTTGCCGTTGCCAAAAAAGCGGGGCTGCTGCAAAAAGAAATTGAACTGCACGGCCCTTATAAGGCAAAAATAAATTTGGCGGCTCTGCGCCGGCTTAAAAATAAAAAAGACGGTAAACTTATCCTGGTTACAACCATTACTCCCACTTCCCAAGGGGAAGGCAAAACCACCACTACGATTGGTTTAGCCGAGGCCTTGCAAAAATTAGGCAAAAAGGCCATCGCGTGCATCCGGGAGCCGTCTTTGGGCCCGGTGATGGGGTTAAAGGGTGGGGCGGCGGGTGGCGGCTATGCCCAGGTTTTACCCATGGATGATATTAATCTGCATTTGACGGGGGATTTTCACATGGTTACGGCAGCGCATAATCTGCTGGCGGCCATGGTTTACAACCATATTTACCATGGCAACGCACTGCAGATAGATGAAAAGCGGATTGTGTGGAAACGGGTGATGGACATGAATGACCGGGCACTCCGCGGCCAATTTGATATTACCGCTTCCAGCGAAGTGATGGCAATTTTATGCTTATCAAAAAGTGTCACCGATATGAAACAGCGCTTGGGACAAATTATTGTGGCATATGACAAAAAAGGCCATCCTGTGAGAGCCAAGGATATTAAAGCAGGGGGAGCGATGGCGTTGCTTTTATGGCATGCAATTAAGCCCAATTTAGTGCAAACATTAGAGGGCGGTCCGGCATTAATCCACGGCGGCCCTTTTGCCAATATTGCGCACGGCTGCAGTAGCTTAATTGCTACACAACTAGCGCTAAAGTTAGCTGACTATGTGATAACTGAAGCCGGGTTTGCGACCGACCTGGGAGCGGAGAAATTTTTTGATATTAAGTGCCGGGTTGGCAAACTAAAACCGGCGGCCGCGGTTTTGGTGGTTACCCGCCAGGCAATTGAAAAACACGGCTACGAAAATCTTAGTAAGCATATCGAAAATATCCAGCAATATGGAGTGCCGCTGGTAATTGCCATTAACCAAAAGGTGGACGATTCCGAAAAAGACATTATTTACATGCTTGGGCAATGTGCCAAATTTGGTTTCCCGGTTGTGGTTTCGTCTGTTTGGGATAAAGGAGGCGTGGGGGGGGAAGCTTTGGCCAAAGCGCTGATGAAAGTTGTCGATAGAAAATTGCTTAAACCGGTGCGCACTGTGCGGGGGGTGATGGGCGCGCTAAAATTTAAATACCTTTACGATTTAAAACTGCCGCTGCCTGAAAAAGTTAAAATCATTGCCCGGAAAATTTACGGTGCGGATGCTGTAATTTTTACTCCTGAAGCAGAAGCTGACCTAGCGGTGCTTATAAAAATCGATTTTACTGGTGTTCCTGTATGTATTGCCAAAACCCAATATTCATTATCGGATGATCCAAAACTGGCGGGCCGCCCAAAGGGATTTAAGATCACCATCCGCGAAATAAAACCTTCGGCTGGGGCGGGTTTTGTGGTAGCGTATGCGGGGTCTATTCTTACTATGCCCGGATTGCCCAAGCATCCGGCCGCCGAAAATATGGATATTTCGGAAGTAGGGAAGATTAAAGGGTTATTTTAAAAGAAAGGAAACTCATGTTTAACCAAAAACGTATCGAAAAAGCAATCAAAGAGATTTTGGCCGCGGTTGGCGAAAATCCAAATCGTGCGGGATTAAAAGAGACGCCGGCGCGCGTGGCGCGGATGTATGCCGAATTGTTTTCCGGCATTAACCAGGATCCAGGAAAAGAAATCACCGTTTTCCACGAAGAAGAGCATGAAGAAATGGTGATGATTAAAAATATTCCGTTTTATTCGATTTGCGAACATCATTTGGTTCCTTTCTTTGGCAAAGCGCATGTGGTTTATATCCCGACCCGCGGGCGGGTCACCGGATTATCTAAATTAGTGCGGGTGGTTGAAGGCTTTGCGCGCCGGCCGCAGGTTCAAGAAAGGTTGACCAGTCAGGTTGCCGATTGCCTGATGGAAAAATTAAAACCGCAGGGTGTTTTAGTGGTAATTGAGGCCGAGCATCTTTGTATGTCAATGCGCGGAGTCAGGAAACCCGGTGCCATTACGGTAACTAGTGCGGTGCGCGGCATTTTGAGGAAAAACCCAGCTACCCGCGCCGAAGCCGTAGCACTGATTAAGGATGCGCGGTAAAACCCCTATGCGAGACGAATTTAAATACCTTTTGGCATTATCTTCAATTCCCGGCATTGGGAGCGCTACGCTCAAACATCTTTTGGCGCATTTTGAATTTGCCGAGGATATTTGCAAAGCGGGCCCGTCCGAACTTTTGGCGGTGCCGGGCATAAACGAAAAAATTGTCCAGGCCATCTGCGAGGCTAAAGCCAAACATAATTTTGATATCCAGATTACATTTGATTTGCCGCCGCAGACCGAAATTATTGAGTATACAAATGAGCTGTATCCCCAGCTTTTGAAAACCATTTATGACCCGCCGCCGTTTTTGTTTGCGCGCGGAAACATTGAATTATTAAACGAGCTCTGCCTGGCGGTGGTGGGGACGCGGCGCGCCTCTCTGTACGGCTTAAGGACTGCCGAGAAAATCTCCACCGAGCTGGTCCAAGCCGGGTTTACCATTATTTCCGGACTGGCAGAAGGCATTGACGCCGCGGCGCATAAAGCAGCGCTGGATGCGTTTGGCAATACCATTGCGGTTTTGGGATGCGGCATTGATGTAGTGTACCCATCAATTAATAAAGATCTTTACCAGCGCATCTTTGATAACGGTTTGGTCATTTCCGAGTTTTTACCCGGGCAGGAACCTTCTAAATATACTTTTCCCAAAAGAAACCGGATTATTTCCGGCCTCTCCAAGGGAGTACTGTTTGTGGAAGGTCTGCGCAAAAGTGGCGCCATGATTACGGTTGATTTTGCACTGGAGCAGGGGAGGGATGTGTTTGCCATTCCCGGCAATATCGATGCCGAACATACGGAAGGGGGCAATTGGTTGATTCAACACGGAGCTAAGCTCACGCACTGCACCAACGATATTTTGGAAGAATACGGTATGGTTTCCGATGCTATAGCAAATGATCGGCCGTTATCTGCAGTTGGGTCAAAACAGCTCCAATCGCTGGATGCTGAAAGTCAGCAGATTATTGAAGCGTTAAGGTCGGGCGAACAGAATATTGAGGTTTTATCGCAAGTGTTGGACGTTAACGCGGCGGCCTTGCAGGCGCGCTTAACGATTTTAGAATTAAAAGGGATTGTCCGGAAAGTTTCGGGGAAGGTGTTTGGGCTGGTGTGAGGGTGGCAGACGCCCCACTAAAAACAATTACTAAATTTATAACCCCTTTTCTTGATCAGCTCAATTATTTTCGGTAAAGCTTCAATCAACGCTTCTCTTTTGGGCCCACCGTCGTGCATGAGAATGATAGCGCCATCTGCTAAGTTTTCTGCTACGGTCTTAACGTATTGGTCGGACGAATGCACGCTCCAATCCGATAAGTCAAAAGTCCAAAGCGCAATCTGGTAGCCCCGGCTTTTGGCGGCGGCGAAAACACGCCAATTAAAAAAGCCAAAGGGCGGTCGAAACAGAGTAACCTTGACCCCGCAGATGGTTTGGAGGAGTTGATGGGTTGAGTTTATTTCCGCTCGGATTTTTTTTAGGTCTACGACTGTCCCGTCAATGTGGGTAAAAGTATGGTTGCCCAGTATATGTCCGTCGTATTTTATCCTTTTAATTAATGCCGGATTTTTTTGTGCCTTATGGCCCAGCACAAAAAAAGTTACTTTTACATTATATTTTTTCAGGATGTCCAGGATAATCGGCGTATTAACCGGATCGGGGCCGTCGTCAAACGTGAGATAAACAGTTTTGGGTGAATCCATTTGCCAGATAATTTGGCCGGAATGGTTAAGCGTAGCCGGTTTTTGCAAAACTAGTTGATGGGGGAGAGTCTGGTTGCGTCCAGTGCAGGCTGCAAGCATACCGCAGCTAAAAACGCACAACCCCAGCAGTAAAATCGCCACTAACTTAATATTCACGGATCGATTTTATCATAAAAAAAACTAGGATGCCTAAAAAATAAACATCCTAGTTTTGAGGGAAAAGAATTAATTCTTTTTCAATAGTCTGTGTTTCTTTATGACGCCCCAAATTACTTTGGTCATTTGGGTAACTGGAATCGGTTTGGCGCCGAAGACATCCTCTAAGGATTCATCTCTACCTTTAAAATTTACGGTCATTTTCTTTAATCCGCCTCTTGCCATTGCATATCACCTCCTTCTTACTCTGAAATTTGCACTATTATAAACATACTTTAGAGTGAAAATCCAGTGTTTTTATTGCTTTTTTTATTTTATTGGTTAAAGATGGGTTTTCCTGAAGGGATATATGGCCGAGCGTCTTTGCCGAATTGCTTTCTGGCATGGTTTTCAATATAATGTTGCACATGTTCAAGAAAATCCTGATTGCCAACCGCGGAGAAATTGCTGTACGCATCATTCGCGCCTGTGTTGAGTTGGGGATTGGCACGGTGGCGGTTTACTCTGAGCCCGACAAAGATTCACTCCACGTAAAATTAGCGGACGAGGCCTATTGCATTGGTCCCGCTTCTCCTGCGGAATCATATTTAAACGTTCCGCGTCTAATCAGTGTGGCGGAATTATCCGGGGCGGAAGCGGTGCATCCGGGTTATGGTTTTTTGGCGGAAAATGCCAAGTTTGTTGAAATTTGCCAGTCGCATAACCTTACTTTTGTCGGGCCGCCGATTTCTGCCATGGAACAAATGGGCGATAAGGCCACGGCCAGAAAAACGGTGCAAAAGGCGGGGGTGCCGGTGGTGCCAGGGTCTGAAGGCACCATTTCAGATGAAAACGAAGCCCTGCGCATTGCGCAGAAAATCGGTTATCCGGTAATCATCAAGGCCACGGCGGGGGGGGGCGGCAAGGGGATGCGGGTGGCCCGGACCGATGAGGAATTTTTAAGATTTTTTAAAACCGCTCGGGCAGAAGCCGGGGCGGCGTTTGGCAATCCTGAAATTTATGTGGAAAAATTCATTGAAGAGCCGCGTCACATTGAAGTGCAGATTTTGGCGGATCAACATGGCAATGTCGTGCACTTGGGGGAGCGCGATTGCTCGATCCAGCGCCGCCACCAAAAGTTGATTGAAGAATCACCCTCGCCTGCCCTGGATGATAGATTGCGGCAAAAGATTGGGGAGGCTGCGGTTAAGGCCGCGCGCGCCGTTAATTACTATAGCGCCGGAACAATTGAGTTTTTGTTTGACCACGGCAAATTTTATTTTATGGAAATGAATACCCGGATACAGGTGGAGCATCCGGTATCCGAAATGGTTACCAATCTTGACATCATTAAAGAACAGATTGCCATTGCGGCCGGGGAAAAACTCAAGTTTAAACAAAAGGATATTCATTTTTGTGGGCATGCGATGGAATGTCGCGTCAATGCCGAAAATCCGGATAAAAATTTCATGCCGTCGCCGGGTGATATCCAGGTTTATTTGCCGCCCGGGGGACCGGGAGTAAGGGTGGACAGCCATGCTTATCAGGGTTACCGGATTTTACCTAATTACGATTCCTTGGTTGCCAAACTAATTGTTTGGGCGCCAAACCGGCATGAATGCATTTTGCGTATGCGCCGGGCCTTGGATGAATACGTGATTGACGGTATCCACACTACGATTCCTTTCCATTTAAAAGTGTTGCAGCATCCGGCGTTTTTGGCCGGCGACTTTAACACCAAATTCATTGAGAAATATTTTTCTGCTGCCACAGCGCCGCCTTCCCATGGGTAAACGGTCAACCGCCAGGCGCCTGGCCATGCAAATACTTTTTTCCGCTGATTTAGGCCAAGGAGATATTGAGCAGGCGGCCAAAGATACGCTTTTGGAAAATGATTATATTGAGGATACCTGCGTTTTTGCGCGTGCCTTGGCGAAAGGGGTTTGGCAAAATAAAGTTGAAATTGATGCGGTCATGTCGCGCCAAACCATTGGTTGGCCGCTGGACCGAATGAGCGCGGTTGACCGCAATATTTTACGTTTAGCCATCTATGAATTGAATTATCAGCCAGAAACGCCGCCTTCGGTGGTAATCAATGAGGCGGTCGAGTTGGCTAAAAAATTTGGGACGGACGAGTCGCCAAAATTTATCAACGGCATTCTCGGCGCTTTAGCCAAAAAGCAGTAATTTTCTTCAGTGTTGCCTCACGTTAGGTTTGTGTTAGAATAACTGCATTATGGTGCTTTTTTCCGAAATGTATATCTCCGAATTAATTGGCGACCAAGTGGTGGATTACCTGCAGCATCCCATTGGCCGGGTTAAGGATTTTGTTTTTACCGTTGGAGAGGTTTTTCCAAAAGTTACCGGCTTGCTGGTGCATTTATCGGATAAAAATGGGGACGCGGTAATTTTGATTGGCGAAATTAACATGATTGGACAACAATTTATTGCGACGCGTTCGGTGCGGGAGCGGATTGTTTTTACAAAATTGCGGCCCGAAGAATTATTGTTGTTGCGGGATGTGGTGGATAAGCAGGTAGTGGACACGGCCGGCGCCCGGGTCATTCGGATCAACGACATAAAGCTGGCCAAGGTTGATCAGGATATCCGGCTGGTGGCGGCGGACGTGGGGATGCGCGGGATGCTGCGCCGCTTAGGCCTGTTGAATTATTGTGACGCCGTTTTGGGCTTATTTAAAAGGAGTGTCCCGGATACTTTAATCGGTTGGGATCATATTGAATCGTTTAAGTCCGGCAAGGTTAAGGGAGAGATTACCATTCCCACCAAGCATTTGTCGGACCTGCACCCGGCGGATATTGCGCAGATTATCAGCCAGGTACACTCGGAAGAAAAAACTGCAATTTTTGCTTCGTTGTCTGAAGGCACGGCGGCCGAAGCCCTGCACGAATTGGAGCCCAAAATCCAGGCCATGCTGCTTTTGACGATTGACACCAAAAAGGCGCTGGCGATTTTGGATAAAATGCCGGTGGACGAGGTCGCGGATGTTTTGGGTGATTTGCCGCAGGAGAAAACGGAAGAGTTTTTACGCTTGTTGCGCCCGCGCAAGGCGGCGGAAATTACTAAACTTTTAAAGCATACTGAAGAATCGGCGGGGGGATTGATGACGACGGATTTTGTGGCTCTGCCAGAGAACCTGACGGTTGAGCAAACCATCCAGCTGTTGCGTGAGTTGGCGCCCAACGCAGAAACGATTTATTATTTATACGTGATTGACCAAGAGGAAAAGTTGATCGGCGTTTTATCTTTGCGCAATTTAATTGTTTCACCGCCCGAAAAATCAGTGGCGGACATTATGATTCGGAAAATCATTACGGTAGGGCCGCAGATGAACCAGCGTCAGGTTGCCGACATAATTTCAAAATATAATTTGCTGGCGGTGCCGGTGGTGGACGAAAATAGCCGCCTGCTGGGGATTATTACGGTAGACGATATCATGGATTTGGTGCTCCCTCCTCTGGCGCGCCGGAAAAGGCAGATGATAGGGTGAAGCATCTTAGTTTTTGGCGAGTGCGCCTGCTGCTGTTTTTTTCAATTCTGGGTCCGGGGATCATAACCGGCACTGCCGATAATGATGCGGGCGGGATTGCCACCTATTCGATTGCCGGGGCGCATTTTGGTTATCAATTGCTGTGGCTGCTGATTTTGATTACTTTTATGCTTTACGTTACCCAGGAAATGGGCGCTAGATTGGGGGTGGTGACGGGGAAGGGCTTAGGTGATTTAGTCCGCGAAAATTTTGGTTTGCGGTTGGCCTCGCTTTTGATGTTATTGATGTTTGTGGCCAACTTTGCAAATATTTTTGCGGATGTAGTGGGCATTGCCGCGGTGGCGGATATTTACAGCCTGCCGCGGATGATTTTTGTCCCCATTATGGTGGCCCTGATCTGGTATATTATTTTGAAGGGATCGTATAATTTTGTCCACAATGTTTTTTTGTCCTCATGTATTTTGTTTTTTTGTTATATTATCAACGGCCTGATTGCCCGGCCGGATGTGCCGGCCATGCTGGCGGGGTCTGTGATTCCCGTGGTGCAATTTAATCGTGAATTTATTTTTACCGCGACGGCCTTAATTGGCACCACGCTGACGGTTTGGGGGCAGTTTTTTGTCCAATCGTATTTTGTGGATAAGGGAGTGGAAAAAAAGGATTTGAAAAATGCGCGCCTCGATGTTTTCTTGGGGGCCTTTTGGACTGACTTTGTGGCTTATTTCATCATTATTTCTGCCGCGGCCACCTTGTTTGTCAATAAAATTAGAATTGAATCTGCCACGGATGCCGCGCGGGCGCTGGGCCCCCTGTTGGGTCCGTTTGCCAAACATCTTTTTTCCTGGGGATTGTTAAATGCTTCGATGCTGGGGGTTTCGGTGATTGCCATGGGGACCGCCTACGCAATAACCGAAATTTTAGGCACCGAAAGAAAAGTCAATGCTTCGTTTCGTGAAGCCCCGCTTTTTTATTCAATTATCGGCTTTTGCCTGCTGGCCAGCGTGTTGTTGCTTTTTATTCCGCAATTGCCGGTCATGCTGATTTTAACCGCCTCGCAGGCCTTAAATACGGTTTTGCTGCCTGTTATTTTTGTAGCGTTAATTAAATTATTAAATGACAAAAAATTGATGGGAAATTACGTGAATAATTTGGCATCCAATGTGGTGGCCTGGATCACCGTGATATTTTTTACCTTGATTTCGTTGACGATGCTGTTTTTGATGTTATTCCGGTAATTTGGGGTGGTGGATTCGATTTTGGCCCCTTGTTTTTGCCTCTGTTTTAGAGTAAAATTAAACCCAGTTTTTATTTTACTGAAGGGGAAAATATGTTTACCGGCATCATTGAAGAAATCGGGATCATTAAAAATATTATACAAAAACCCAACCTGAAGCGGATTACCGTGAAATCAAAAAATGTAAAAAACGGGTTAAAAGTTGGCGCTTCGGTTTGTGTTAGCGGGGTTTGCTTGACGGTAGTTGAAACCAAATGGGATTATTTTACGGTTGAAGCGGTTGAGCACACCTATAAAAGTACCACCTTGAAGCAGTTGAAAATTGGCGATTCAGTAAATTTGGAGGCTGCCTTGAGCGCGACGGGCCGGTTTGACGGGCATTTGGTATCCGGCCATGTGGATACGGTAGCGGTAATTGCCAGAATGAAGCAGGTTGGGGAACAGCATGAAATTTTTATCCGCATTCCGGCAGATTGTTTGGCCAACGTGGTTAGTAGAGGGTCAATTTGCATTGAAGGCATCAGTTTAACGATTGCGGGGGTCAGGCAAAATGTGATCAAAGTGGTGGTAATTCCGCACACTTTTCAAAATACCACATTGAGCCGCAAACAGGTTAATCATTTTGTCAATATTGAATTTGATATCATCGGTAAATATGCCTTGCAACGCATTGGACAGTTAGTTGCTCCCGAACACGGCCACCTGGAGGCCAAGTTCCTTGAA
>Ga0265296_1005346_pt1 | contig 10611 bp, 17 predicted proteins | sample MunlanPumphouse1_FD_189073 | JGI IMG/M metagenome (GOLD analysis project Ga0265296, IMG submission 189073) | Groundwater microbial communities from a municipal landfill in Southern Ontario, Canada - Pumphouse #1 | ecosystem: Environmental > Aquatic > Deep subsurface > Groundwater | place...
AACAAAAGCATGTCAATTTATAATTTTACCGGCTCAGGCTCAATAAGAGGCAACGAACTGATTCTCAATGGCAAAATAGGAAAAATAGAGCTCCCGGAAATAACTGTCGCCGTTCAGGAAACCATATCATCAAACTCAACGTTTACGAGCATGTCTGCTGATTACCTGACAGCAAAAGATATAACAATAAAAGGCACGACAGGAACACTGGCTGCCAGGGGCGCCACGACTCAGTTTTCCGGAGATATAACAATAACTTCGCCATCAGGCAGCTTTGAATTTTACAAAAACAACGTAGTGTTCGCGCTTTCAGGCAGCGCCAGCAGGATATCAATACCGAGCGCCGGAATCTCTATCGGATAAAAGACGTACGTCTTTTAGCTTAGCTTCTGCTTATACTCAACGGATTCCAGCTGCTGCTAGCGATTCTTGATGCCTAGGTAGCCATGTAGCGTTTTCATATTCTTCTCGTAGGTCTTCTGGTATGTTATCTTCTGCGACTTCCATGATAGTTAAATGGCGCGCACTAGAGCCTTCTAAAAGCGCATCGCATACATGGCTTAAATCAAATGGTGAAAAAACCAGAACATACATCCTGGAGTCTCCGCTTATACCAAGGGAATGAACTCCTCCGTAGCATTGGCTTATCTTACTTTTTCCAGGACGAACTAGGCATTCATATTGAGGATGACCTCTTAATGACGCTTCTTCAGCAGAAACCAAATATCTTCCGAACAATTTCATAAATAACAGATAACTTATAATTATTTAAGTCATTCTTCCTCGATTAATTCAGCTGCACATTTGACGCAAACCAAAATTTCTGAATAAAGACCAGATTCAATTGATTGTTTTGTCGCCGGGCTTACCCAGATATAATTGCCGCATTTTGAGCAGGCATCTTTGTAAGATAGTTCGACTGCTGGTAGTTTGCCTTCTACCGCACTCATGCAAACAGTTATCCCGTCTTTCATTATAATTGACCTTTCCATTCCAGCTTGATCTCACACACAAGCCCAGCTCTCAGTTTAGCTAATCTTCCTCACGTTTCTTCTTTTTCTTGTGCTCTATAACTGGTAACGGTGTTATGTGACTGCTAGGTTTTGCCTTTTCTTTAGACTCTTCTAGTTCAGCATAGTCCTTCTCCCAGCTTCCTAGTCTTCTTTTTTTCTGGATTGCCGAAGCGAATCTTATCTGCTGCTCCTTCTTCTGCAATTCTTTTTCCCGCTCTTCCAGCTCCTTTTCCTTCTTCTTGTCACGTTTATCAGGTTCCTCTTTCTCCCCCTTTTCCTTGACCTTCTTTTCACCGTGCGGGACAGGAACCTTCTTGGCAGCCTTTTCCGCTATTCCTAGGACTCTATAGATCGATTTGCCAACCAGATAGACAAAATAGACGCTAAGACCAAGCAGTATGAAAGAGAACATGGAGTCGCGGTCAATCGGTATGTCAAATCCAAAGAAGCGGTTCATGACCACAGGAAACACTATGGCTGCAATGACTATCCAGACCGCGTTGAGCAGTATGGAGAATACTTTTTTCATGGACACGACAAACAGTATGAAAATTATCAGCAGCAGGAACGCTGTCGTAGTGTCCAGATTTGAAAGAAATTCAAATGCCATAAAATTAATTGCGCCGTGGATATTTATACACTATTGTAAAACTTTTGGAGCGTCTTGCTCACTCGGTCATATTTTTGAGAATACTTCAATAGGATAGTCATGTAATCTTTTATCGTCACCTATAACATAAATTAATGATATATTAGCACCTCTTTTATCCCCATAAATTGTTCTACCCAAGGCTTCAACAAAATATGTCTTTCCAATAGTCAAGCCAAGACGTTCTGCTACAGCCATTACAGAATCGCGGTGTTTAATTTCTTCTCTACCCACGAAAATTGTTTGCATAATTAAAAAATATCAGAAAAGTATATAAATCAAATTCGCTTTACCACATAGAGCGCCGCGAGTATGAGGAAAACAACAGCCAGCGCTATTGTTGTCATGCCAATAGAGCTGCTGGTAAGTGCAGTCCTGAGTACGTCTAAGGAAAGCAGTATTCCCACAATATATCTGAACCAGCTTCCTCCAGCCATTCGAAATATTAGGCATGGCATTTTTTAAATAAGAATCATTTCAGGTTCAGCTCAACGTATAGCTGGTTGAACAGTTCGCCTATTTGAAAGCCCCTTTTCATATTTCAGTCTCATTTCTTCGGACAATAATTTTAACTCATCTCCAGTCAGGGGAGATAGTTCACTCGTTGGCACCCATTGTTTTATATCCGTGCTTGTTATTTGTTTTTTGATTTTTTCAGGAAAACCGTTGTGTATTGTGTAACTCAACGTGTTTGCACAAATGGGAAATACAGCATTATACACTATTTCTGTAATCTCTTTAACAGCTCCGGGAAAATCGGGTTTTTTTCGGCGAACCCAAAGAAAGTCCCCTATTTCAGGACAGTCGATTTCAACAAGCCCATGATATGCTTCGTTGTCCTGCCCAACATATATTTGGACAGACTCCCGTCTTGTCTTAAAGTCAATAATTCTTGCCATATGAGGTAACTGATTTAAAGCAACTTTATAAATCGTTCTATTTCACATGCAGCTCTACCATGTCGCCGTCGCGCAGCGGATAGTTGAGGCCTGCCTGTATTATTCTTCCGCCTCTTGTTATGCGTGCAAATCTGAAGTTTGTCACGAAATCTTTATGAATGCGAACAGCGAAGTCCTTTATTGTTGCGCCTACTGACAAAGCCATTGGCGAAAACTGCTTGATACCTTTGGAGTCTTTCCACACGATCTTTTTTGTGTAAACAACCATCAGGCCAAGCATCGACCAAATTTTTTCCTTGAGGATGTTTTTCTCGTCGCTCGCCTTGATTACAATGCGTTTATGCCGTATGTAGTTGTTTTCCAGGACACCTTCTATTATACTTTGTTCCTTGCTGTCATTGGCAACAACTATTATCGCATCAGCGCACCGGGCTATGCTCATGTATTCGGGATCAAAGGTGGATGGTATTTCCACTAACTGAACTTTTATGCCCTTGTAGTCCATCATGCCTATTTCCGGCTTTGTGGTGGTGTAGGGCGTGACAGAAATTTTAGGCTTTGCATCTGTTAGCTTCGAGAGAAGCGTGGATTTGCCGCTGTTTGCCAGACCTATGATGCACAGCTGGGCATCGCCTTCCTTTTTTACGCCCACATGCCGCGCGCCCTTCTTCTCACTCTCTTTTTTGAGTTTGGCTAATCTGGCTGTGAGCTGCGCATGGGCATTCTCGCTGCCATGGTGGCGCGGCAGAAGTCTTATCATCTCTTCAAGCGCGGCTACCTTTTCCTCCTTGCTTTTCGCTGACTTGAAGCGATCCTCGGCCTTGTAATATTCCATTGGCGCGTTTACTGGCATAATATGCTTTCTTCAGCAACCCGTAAAAAGCTTTATATATTACTTGCTACTATATAGTAGTTATATATGTGATAATTATGAGTGATAAGAAAAAAGTGATGGTTGTTGACGACCACGATTCTATGAGAAGTTTCGCAGAAACTGTATTAAGAGGAGCTGGCTATGAAACAATGGGTTTTGATAGTGCAGAAAAGGCCAAAGAGTCATGGCACGGATATAATCCTGACGTTGTTCTTACAGATTACAAAATGCCTGGCATGGATGGATATCAACTCGCCGAAAGCCTTATTTTTGACGGTTATAGAGGGAAAAAAGTATTGATGTCGGGCAACCCAGGAGAAATGTATGAAAACCATCCTGAGGTAAAAGGTTTGTTTGATGTTTATTTTGACGGGTTTGTTGAAAAACCGTTTACTGCTGACCAGCTTCTGGACGAGCTTGCCCGAGTTCTTGGTGAGCTTCAATCACAATAAGTTCTTCCCATTCTATTTTCTCTCTCGCTACTGACTTTACTTTCATGCCATGCTTTATGAATAATTCCATAACTTCTTTCTCTCCTGTAAGAGAAGAAATAAGCAATAGAATAATACCCTCTGGCTTGAGATGGTCTTTTGCCTTACTTACGAATCTTTCTATAACTTCTCTTCCTGTAGCACCGCCAGCATAAGTAATGTCTGTCTCACCTTCTTCAACCGGCAGATAGGGCGGGTTAAGAACAATTAAATCAAACCGCCCGGTTACGTTTGAAAAAAGGTCAGAATCAAATGACGTTAAATTGCATCCCAGTCGCTCGGCATTTTCTTTAGTAGCTTTTACAGCCTCTGAGTTAATATCAGCAGAAGTGACAAGCGCGCCTTTCTTCGCCATAATTATCGAGAGAAAACCAGACCCGCAGCCGATTTCGAGTATTGTCTTGCCGCTTAAATCAAGCTTTTCTATGGCTTTTGCCATTAGCAGCGAATCTTCTGCCGGATAATAGACGCTTTCCGGCACCTCAAAGATCATATTGCCGTAATAAAAGTCCATAGAATTAGTTATTTCACCGTTAACCAGTTAAACCTTCTCTTTGAGGTCTAGCACGGCTTTCCTTTGCATTTCCCTCATACGGTTTCCGACATCTGACAGATCCACAAAGTGAGTCATAACTCATGGGTCCATCACCCAGGATTCCACCCTCCTCCCTTAATTCTATGCGACTATGTTGTCCTACAGATTTTCTGAGGGCATCATAAACGGCGCTCACAAGTATCGGATCACTTGACGCAACGCCAACTTTCGTAACTCCATTATCGTATTTCAATCGAAATTTCATGCTTTTGATATGTATAAAACAAATTTAAGCGCATTATCAGCATTTTTTTGTTAACCTTTAAATCTACTGCCAACCATAGAATAGTAAGGTGTTTATTCTTGGATGATTTAATCAAGAAGTACACATTAATCAACGCTCTTGAACACGACGGCGTGGCACAGACTAAAAGCGTCCTTGGAAAGCTGCTCTCAGAATTTCCTGATATGCGCTCCCGGGTGCAGCAGCTGTCTGGAGATATAGCCCGAGCTGTCGAAGAAATAAACCGGATGAGCGTGGCCCAGCAGCGTTCTGATCTCGACCGTATGGGTGGCTATACACCAGTGAAGCGTGTCGAAAGAAAAGGCCTGCCCGACCTGGAATTGGGTCGTGATAAGTTTGTGGTGCGGTTTGCTCCAAATCCGGATGGTGCCATTCATGTGGGAAATTCCAGACCTGCCCTGTTGTGTGACGAATACGCCAAGAAGTATGGCGGAAAATTTATTCTCCGCTTTGATGACACTGATCCCAAGATAAAAACCCCTGAAAAAAAGTTCTACAAGTGGATACGCGATGATTTGAAGTGGCTCAAAATAAAGGTTCACCAGGAGATTTGCGCCTCAAGACGTCTTAGTATATATTATAAAATGGCGGAAAAGCTTATCCAGATAAACGCCGCCTACGTGTGCAATTGCGGCGAGGAGTGGAAGAAACTCAAGAACGCCAGCAAGGCATGTAAATGCAGGCGCAACGATGTGAAGACAAATATGCGCAAATGGAAGAAGATGCTTTCCCACAGCTACAAAGAGGGCCAGGCTGTTCTTCGAATAAAAACCGACCTGGAAGCAAAGAACCCGGCTGTTCGTGACTGGCCAGCCTTCCGGATTGTTGACAAGCCAAAACATCCCATTGCGAAGAAACATGTCTGGCCGCTTTATAATTTTGCTTCTGCCATAGACGACCATCTGCTTAACGTGACCCACATATTTCGCGGCCAGGAGCACAGTACCAACGAGGTCAAGCAGCGTTATCTCTACCAGCACATGGGTTGGAATTATCCTGTTGTCGTTACCTTGGGACGCTTGTCTATGAACGACATGGTGCTCAGCAAAAGCCAGATACGAGAAGGTATAGCAAGGAAAAAGTTCAGTGGTTGGGACGATCCGAAGCTTGGCACGCTACAAGCTCTGAGAAGGCGCGGCTTCCAGCCAGAAGCACTGAGACAGATAATAATTGACATAGGCCCGAAACCATCGGATATTACGATATCCTTTGAAAATCTCTCATCCTACAACAGAAAAATTATAGACAAGACATCGGACCGCTATTTTTTCATCCCTAATCCAAAGAGGATAACTGTAAAGGGCATGAAGTTGAAGAAGGCAAGCATAGCATTACATCCGGAGGAAAAGCATGGCTTCCGTACGTTCGCCCTTAGTAATACATTTTTCATCGACGACAAGGACTTCGAGGCCTACAAAGGTCTGGAAGTGCGCCTGAAGGACTTGTGCAACATAAAACTAGGCAATATTTCTGAATTTACAAGCATGGACCTGAAGGCTGTTCCAAAGATACAATGGGTTCCGGCAAAGCACTTATCCGTCAGAATAATAATGTCAAGAGGCGAGATAAAAGGCTATGCTGAAACTAACCTGGCAAAGGTCAAGCCCGGCTCTGTCGTGCAGTTCGAGCGCTTCGGCTTCGTGCGCATCGAGAAGACCGGCAAGTCGAATATCATCGCAGTTTTCGGTCACGAATAAGCTCCTTTCTTTGGAAAAGAAAGTATCTTGCAGTCAAAGAAACATATTATTTATTTGATTCGCTGATATACAAAGAAGACGTGATTAGCATAATAATTAGTCATATCAATTTCTAATACTTTTTCGTAATAGCATTGGTTATGTTATTTGATGAAATAAAACAATACGCCATGGAGCTTAAGGTGGGTGTGGATTCTGGATTGAGAAAGAGCACCATAATGCCAGTTGAGCCTGCATTTTTGTACGGAAAAGAAAATAAAGTGCTGGTTCCTTTTTCGTTCTCCTATTGGGTCCTGCCCGACCGCAGCGTAGAATATCGCAGCAGACTGGCAGATGCGGTTGAAGAGAAGCGCGAAAAACATACGTTGTTGCCATCACCACCTGTGTCTAATGCGCCTGCATTATATTGTTATATCACGTGTTGTGAAAGACTTCTTGGATTGCCATACAAAGATTTTGGCGGATCCGACTTTTTTAGAGAAGCAGTCGCTGAATTTTGTGCGCCGTTTGAACGTATAGCAGCCATGAACAAAAGACGTGTTTGTTAATTTTACCATAGAGAAGGAAAGCCATCTTTTTTTGCTTCTGTTCGTCTGTTGTTCCAAACGTCCAAAACACGTGTCTCATAGCCTAATTGATAACGCTTTCTTAGTGCATATCCTACTTCCTCTGCTGTTTTATGTGCGGACGTTACGGGTAATATACCTTGTAGGCGTTCAAGTTCTCCTGGCGTGGCCCAATAATCACTTGACACAACTTCGTATGGCAATTGTTCCCTGTGTTTTATTTTACTGGTTTCGTCATTTTCGTCTGTGCTATCAGTAAATGCATAGACTCCATGTGTCTTTAGCAACAGGTTGCCACCACGGACGCATAATTCGCCTCCTCCGTCAACAAATCGGACAAATTCACGTAAAGCTCTTTTCCATTCGCGCAGAGTTAATATATCGTCGATGAGTCTTTCATTCACATTATAGGGCCACACGAAACCTTCTTTTTTTTCGATATAATGATGAGCCGCTTGGGGTTTTACCATACTTGTGATATAATAAACCAAAAGCTTTAATGCTTCTCGCCGAGACGACGTTTTTCGGTTGCTTCCATTTGTCGAATGATGATCAGCAGGAGCAGTATTGCGTTTCCGCAATACTGCCAGTAACTAGAGGGTATCGTGAATGCACGATACCCTCCCTGCTGACCGTCATACTCTTATTGGAAGCAACCGCGTCTTTCATTTTACTTAATCTTTATTAACAACTTTTGTCATATATCATTTATGTCATTCGAGTGGTACACTGATTTTGTCAATGAGAGCTATCGCCCGAAGAGCAGCGACGTAGTCTGCTTGTTCTATTTCGAGCCTGCGAAAGGCATATCTGTGCGCGAAGCAGTCGGACGTATCGCATCCGAGAGCTCAGCGGGAACATGGACGACGCTTGCGAGGATGCCTAAGCGGATAAAGGGCACGATGGCAACTGCGTTTGATATTCAAAAGTCAGGCAGCGGGCACTATGTTAAGGTCGCTTATCCCATAGACTTGTGGGACCCCGGAAACGTGCCGCAGCTATTGAGCGGGATAGCAGGCAACATTTTCGGCATGAAAGCTTTGGACAACCTGAGGCTTGTCGACGCTTCTCTTCCTTTGGTTTATTTGAAAAATTTTCGCGGGCCCCAGTTTGGCATTGATGGCCTGAGAAAGATGTTGAAAGTGAAAAAACGCCCGATAACTGGTGCTGTTCCAAAGCCGAAGATAGGATTCTCGGCGCGCGAGCATGCAGAGGTCGGATACGAGACATGGATGGGGGGCTTCGAGCTTCTCAAGGATGACGAGAATCTCACGACAACTTCTTTTAACAAATTTGAAGAAAGAATAAGACTTTGCGCAAGAATGAGGGACAAGGCGGAGAAAGAGACAGGCGACAGGAAATCCGCGCTTCTTAACATAACCGGCCCGACGCACATCATGGTAAAGCGCGCCAAGATGCTTCACGACCTTGGCTGGGAATATGCAATGATAGATGTCGTTACATGCGGCGCGGCAGGTGTACAGACGCTTCGTGAAATCTGTCAGGATTACCATTTAGCAATACATGCACACCGCGCGATGCACGCGTCGTTCGACCGCAACCCCAAGCATGGGATAAGCATGCTGTTCCTTGCGAAGATGATGCGTCTAATAGGTGTCGACCAGCTGCACATAGGCACCGTGGTTGGCAAGCTTGTGGGAACGAAAGGCGAGGTTATGGATCTTGAAAAGGAATTGACCGCAAAGGTTCTGAGGGGAGAAAAAACCGGGCACGAATTCCCAATATTAAATCAGAAATGGAACCACATAAAGCCTGTTCTTCCTACCTCATCAGGCGGCGTACATCCGGGACTGCTACCTGAGATTTTTGATATTCTTGGATATGACATTCTCCTCCTGGTGTCTGGCGGCATCCACGGTCATCCGAAAGGCACACGCGCAGGAGCAAAAGCGGCCATGCAGGCTATTGAGGCGCATATGACCCACACGTCTCTCGAAGATTATGCAAAGAAGCACATTGAATTACGACAGGCTTTGGAGAAGTGGGGACATAAGCATCCAAGATAATTTCTAAAATGTATGGTATTTAAATAAGAAAGGTATATAAATCTTACTAGTAAGATTATATATGGTGATGTTATGGAAGAATTTGAGGTAACAAAAATGTCTAGCAAAGGGCAGATAGTGATACCGCAGGAGATGAGGGAAAGGATGAAATTAGGAGAAGGTTCAAAATTTGTCGTGATCGGCACAGATGATACTATAGTTCTAAAAAAGCTGGAACCTCCTAAGTGGAAAGATTTTGACAAGACTATGAATAATCTTAGAAAGTTTGGAAAGGAGAAAGGCATTACAGAAAAAAATATTGACGAAGCTGTACGTTCTGTAAGAAGGCGTTAGACGTGTATTCTGTAGTACTGGACACGAATGTACTTGTATCAGGTTCTATAGTGCAGGAAGGAAACCCGGCATTTATTCTTGATAGTTGGCGGAAAGAAAAGATCCAAGTAATAACTTCTCTGAATATATTAAATGAATTTCGGGGTGTTATGATGGAAAAGTTTGATGCTCCAAAAGACGATGTTGAAATGCTCATCGCATTTCTTATATGGAAAGGAAATGTCGTGGAGCCTGTACAAAAATTAGATGTCGTAAAAGAAGACCCGGATGACAATAAATTTCTGGAGGCGGCATTAGAAGGCAAAGCAGATTATATTGTTTCTGGGGATAAAGATTTATTGAGGTTGAAAATTTTTGATGGAATAAAAATAATTTCTCCGGCAGAAATGGTTTCCATAATTAAGGAAGGACATGATTAATATGAAAATTATCCTGACAGGCGGCAAGTTCAACAAGATCCATCCAGGCCACGTCTGGCTTCTAAAGAACGCTAAGAAGTTGGGTTATCTTGTAGTCGTGCTCGCCAATGACAAGCACAACAAAAAACCCTACGCGGTTAATTCAAGAAAAAGAAAAGCCGCGCTAGAAAAACTCGGCATCGCTGATAAAATAATAATCGGCTCGCCCAAAAGTTTTGTCTTGGTTCTGAAAAAATACAAGCCCAATGTTATCGTGCTTGGCTATGACCAGAAGCTGCCAGAAGGCACAGAAGATTACGTAAAGAAAAATAAAATCAAGCTAGTGAAGTTCAAGTGCTACAGAAGTTATTCCACGAGAAATCTGTGTGCTATGCTTTGATGGAAAGCAGAATTTTCATTATTTCTTCTGCAATGTTTTTGTTTCCGGCTACAAATCCTACAGCACGCTTGTCAGGATCATAATGGCTTGGCTCTAGCCTATCTATTGGTATGATTCTGCCCTTGTCCATTTCATAGAAAAGCAGAACCCCGCCCGCCTCTTCCACCAGCAACTTTCCAGCAGCCCAGTCCCATGGTGACTGAAGGGGCTGAACAAGAGCATCTGCTTTGCCACAAGCAACAAGCCCCAGGGAAAGCGCGCACGAGCCATTTCCATTTATTGTCCTGGTCGCATCACCCAGTTTTGTTAATAATTTGTTGTGAACAGGATATTTTGTAAGAAAATTATCCGGACCGAATATGACATAAGCGTTTTTCAAAACATTGTTAGAAACTTGGCATTTGCTTTTTTTACCATTATTCTCA
>Ga0265296_1005347_pt1 | contig 10610 bp, 12 predicted proteins | sample MunlanPumphouse1_FD_189073 | JGI IMG/M metagenome (GOLD analysis project Ga0265296, IMG submission 189073) | Groundwater microbial communities from a municipal landfill in Southern Ontario, Canada - Pumphouse #1 | ecosystem: Environmental > Aquatic > Deep subsurface > Groundwater | place...
AAAATGTGAATCCGCCGATGTATAAGGACGAGGGTCTTGAGCCGGATACGGTATATATTTACCGTGTTCGGTTAGTTTATGACGATGGAAGTGGAAGATTTACGGCATGGGACAATTTGGGCGCGGTAAAAACATTACGCGATGTGGGAGGTGGTAATACTTCAGACAAAAAACGCCCAATCTGTACGAGAAATAGTTATTGCGATTTCTCAATTGAGGGATTTCAGTCCTTGCCTGACCTTACACTCAATCCGAATCAGGAATCCTCTCAAGCGCAATGTAACGTGAACGCGAAGTGTCGCGATGTTGGGCGATCAGGTCAGACATATGAAGAACGATAAAAATAAATATCTTTTTTCCCACCTTTTTGGAAGAAGATGGGGGAGAGGGCTCGTCCTGAGCAACGCCGAAGGATTTACCCCGTTAGATAATCGCATACATCTAACAAAACAAACCCAATTAGATGATAATGAATCTATTATTGCGCGAGAAAAAAAGAAATATCTAATGGGGTTTTCGCTTATTGAAATGGTGATTGTTATAGGGGTTATTTCTATATTGTCTGGGATGACGCTTGTTGCTCTTATTCCTTCACGCAACAAGGCAAAAGACGAACGTATTATAAGCGATCTGAACCAAGCGCGGCTTGCCGCGGAAAAACTATACAATTTAGAAAGCGGTTCTCCGTATAAATATGTTGATATTACAAAGGGAGAACTTAAAAAAATAGCCGATGAAATTAAAGCGCAAAACAGTGTGCTGAAAATACAGCCACAAGCGCCAGTAGACGCATACGCGTTATATGCCGCGCTTTCTAATGGAAAAACGTATTGTGTTGATAGCGCGGGGCGCGCGCTCGCGCTTGCCAACGCGCCCAGCGCGTCCGAATGCAAATAGTTGAATATTTTATTAATAGACCCACTGCGTAAAGATCTTTCCTGTTAAAACTTCATAATTTTGACTACGACTTTGTGAAAATCTTTCAGAAGATACGTTGTATATTCCTCAAAATTTTCACTTCGTCTCGCCAGAAATTCTGAGGTTTTACCGACGGGAAATCTTTACGCAGTGGGTCCAATGAATAATATATGAAAATTAATCTCGGAATTCGGAAATATTCGGAAGTCGGACTTCCGAATAACTAAAACCCCGCGTTAAATGCGCCATGGAAAAAAAAGATTTTAAATTATGCGCATATTTTTGAGATATCAAAGAGAGGAACAATTAACAATTACTAAATTGCAATAGCGATCGTTACCAGAATTTAGTAATTTGATTTTCTTTGATTTTTAATGTTAAATAGATATTAAAATGGAGGCCAACTCAACAAACCATGTTATATAATAATGAATCAATTATTATGCCAAAAAAGAAATATCTAACGGGGTTTTCGCTTATTGAAACACTGGTAACACTCACCATAGTTGTTATAATTTTAGGTATCACGCTGGCATACAATCGTTCAAGCGGAGAAAAAATAGTTTTATATACGGAACAGGCAAAAGTGATTGGCGTATTGAACCGCGCGAAAGGATTCGCGCTTGAAAAATACAAAAAGAATAGCATATTGTTCTGCGCGTTTGGCGCGCAGTTTTACGCTAACGGTTCTTATAATTTAGTCGGGGTAGAGACGCCAAATATGGGATTATGCGCCAGTGGCACGGTAATTCCCATTGAAGAATATTTTTTGGACACAAGAATAAAATTTACATCATTCCCGCCGAGCAATATGGTATTGTTTAAAGCGCCATATCTTGAAACACTAAATAGCGGGAAAATAACTCTTGAAGTTGTAGGTTCATCGTCCATAGCTCCGGCGATCATAGTGGTGGGAATAGGCGGGGACATTTCTGCCGTACAATAAAATTTATTTGAATGAAAAAAAATAAATTATATAAACAGGGAAGTTTAATGATTGAGTCAATTGTGGCTATATCACTCGTGCTCATAGGACTTTTGGGCATCATAAACCTAATTATAAAGTCGCAAAATACAAACAAAGAAGTTCGCAGTCAGTTTGTCGCGTCATATCTCGCGGCGGAAGGAGTTGAGATCGCAAAAAACATTATTGACACCAATGCGTCGCTTAATAAGCAAAAAGTGAGCGGTATCAACTGGAACAGCACGATGGTTCCCGGAACATATGAAGTTCAATACAACACCACGCGCGAGTCAAAGTTATTTGATTTAGGCGGCGCGCTTTCTTCTCGTCCGCTTAAGTTTGATTTAACAACTGGTTTGTATAGCTATGATGGTGGGGTGGCGAGTGATTTTACACGTACTATTAAAATAACAGAAAGCGCCCCAATAACAGTTGATTCAATTGTGAAATGGAGGGTGAATGGGACAGAACGCGCTATAAATGTGTCTGATGAGTTTACCGGTTGGAGGCAGTAAAACGAGTATGACAAAACATTCCAATATTATGTCAAAAAAAAAGAAATATCTTTACCCCTACCTTTCTGGAGAAAGATGGGGGAGAGGGCCGGCCCCGTTAGAAATAGAACGCGAACATAATATCGTTACTACAATAGAAACGTATCAAGATTGTCGTAATAGTTCAAATATACAAGATAAAAATGATGAGCGTTCGCGATTTCTAACTGGGTTTACCCTTGTTGAACTGATTGTTGCTATAGGTGTATTTATCTCCGTACTTACTATTGCAGTGGCGGTGTTTATAGGCGCGCTCCGCGCTCAACGTTTTTTAATGAGGGTTATAGCGGTAAATAATAACGCCGGGATTGTTATGGAACAGATGGCGCGTGAAATGAGAACCGGTTATAATTTTTCTGGCTTGTCTAACTCATGCGCAAGCGATATTTCATTTTCAAATTCACAGAATTCAAATCCGCTTGGTGGAGAAGCGAAAACATCCTATTTCTTGGAAAATGGCGCCATAAAAAGGAGCGAAAGCAGTAATACGTCAGTTCTAACATCATCAAACACCGAAGTGGAAAACCTGTGTTTTCAGGTCTTGCAGTATAATTATAATAAAGAAGGGAAACAGAAATGCAATCCGCCGCGCGTTTTAATTACAATGAAAGTTACCGCGAAAGGTGGCGGACAAAATACAGAATCCTCATATCTTGAAACAACAGTGAGTTCGCGCGTCCTGCCTTCGGAAATTAAAAACGATCCGGACGCGTGCCGCGTACAATAATAGTATGAGTATTATTAATAACAAAACAAAAAAACAACAAAGACAGACCCGCCCGCCTGCTTCCGCCTGCCACGATGGGCATGTTGGGCAGGTCGCGACGCGAAGCGGGCAGATAATGTTGATTGTTTCCATTATGATCGGAGTGCTCACTTTATCAGTATCAACAATCGCAGGACTCCTTATGTTTTTTGAATTGCAGGGATCAAACGACGCGGCATCCTCCGCGATGGCGGTATTTGCCGCCGATTCGGGCATTGAGGCGAGTTTATACTGTTATTATCATGGAGGTGATATATTTTCAAAAATAGAACAGGAACGTATATGTAAAGAAGGCAAAACATTTTCAAATAACGGGGCGTCATATTCAAGCGAAATATGGTGTGTTGGTTCAGATACTAAAACAGAAATTTCTTGTAGTAACAGTGAAAATGTATATGGTTTTCGCGTAAAATCAATAGGTAACGCGCAGAAGACCGAGCGTATATTAGAATCGTTTTACGCGACTCGTTTTAATTAGACCTTTTACGCAATAATTTTCGTGGCGAATTTTACGCTTTCGCAAAAACAAAACCAACAATATGTTTTGCTCCCGCCCGCCGTAGTTCGCGAGCGGCCTCGCGCATAGTTGCTCCAGAGGTGGACACATCATCAAAAATAATAACGGTTTTCCCTAAAATCGTTTCCGCGTCGCGCACGCAAAAACTCCCCAGCACATTTTTTTCGCGTTCCTTGTAGTCGGCGCAAGTAACCTGTGAAAGTGAGTCCCGTTTTTTGAGGAGCGCGCGCGTAAGAAGTGGAGCCGATGTTCCTATCTTTTTAATAAACAGGCGAGCAATATATTCCGCCTGATTATATCCGCGCGTACGTTCTCTGTTTGATGAAGACGGAATTGGCACGATAACACAATTATCAAATGAAATATCAGTCATATTTTTTTCCGCGAATGTTTTGATAAGCGAAGCGATAAGATCACCGACGGAAACGATATGCCTGTATTTTAAAGCGCGCACTAATTCATGAACGGCTTTGCTCCGATAATCGGTCGCCGCCGCGATTGGAAATGCATTTTTGTGGCATGTGACTTTTAGTTCCGGTAAACGTCGTCCGCACACGGAACACAAAAAACCGCTTCGGAGCGATAATGTGGAGACGCACATTGGACAAAGTATCTCGTCTCGCTGGACACTTGAGGCGCACGAAACGCATTGTGGAGGAAAAAGAATATCAAAGAGGTTCGCGCATATTTTCCGTATCATATATTAGACCTTTCACGTAATAACCTTTCTACTACAATTTTCAGATTTTGGCTACGGCTTTGCTAAAATTTTTCAACAGATACGTTGTATATACTTCAAAATTTTGGCTTCGCCTCGCCTAAAATCTGGAAATTTCGCTACGAAAATTATTACGCAAAAGGTCTGTTTATTTTACATTTAATTACGAAATAGATAAAATTCCCCGCCCGCGGTAGGCAGGAAGAATATTTATCACCTTGAATTACGAAATGGCTTTTGAGTTATTTCTTTAGGCAATTTTAGACGAGACAAAGAGAAAATCTTGAGGCATATACGGCGTATACGCTGAAAGATAGAACCCATCTAAAAGATACTTCCAGTCGCGATATGAGTCAATTTAGACAAGCGCAAGAAACGACGACGAATGTGTATCCTATGTGATACAGAGAGGAGGAGTGACGAAGCGATGGACTAAATTGACCATATCCCAAAGGGTTCTTGATATTTTCCAGTCCCACCGCGTTGTTCGTCGTCTGTGTGGCGCTATGGCCACACATTCCTCCTTGCTCCTTGCGGATACTGGAAAATATCTTAGAACGCGACAAGAAATTATCTTTTAGACGGGTTCCGCAAAGTCGCAGTCAAAATTGCCAAGAAAGAGCCAAAATTGCGTTTCGTAATTCAGGGTTTATCACTCAAATTTAATTTTTGTGATATGATGAACATATGATGGATGTAATTCGCGGTTTTTTTCAGGATTTAAAAATGTTTTTCGCCTCAAAACAGGTGATAGGAATTGATATTGGAACAGCTTCTATAAAGCTTGTGGAAATTGAGCGAAAAAAAAATATCCTTTCGCTTAAAAACTACGCCATACTTGAAACAAAAGAATATCTTGAAAGAGGAAACGCGGCTCTCCAAACGAGTTCATTGAAGCTTTCAGAAAATGAAGTGATTCCTCTTTTGAGGACAGCCCTTCGTGAAATGGGGACAAAGACAAAATACGCGGTCGCGTCTCTCCCCGCGTTTGGAGTTTTTTTTGTGCCGATAGAGATGCCACTTATTTCTCCGGAGGAAACGGCAAAATCAATCTCATTTCAAGCGCGCCAATACATCCCAATTCCCATAGATCAGGTGACGATTGATTGGACGAAAATAGGCGAATTTGACTCAAACGATGGCAGGCGTCTTCAAAGAATTCTTGTTACGGGAATACCAAATGCCCTCATCATAAAATATCGGGCGATTTTTAAGGGCGCGGGTCTAAAGCTTGTCGCGCTTGAAGTTGAAATACATTCGCTCGCGCGGGCGCTTACCAAAAAAGGAGAACTCCCGACGCTACTTGTAGATATGGGGGCGGAGTCAACTTCAATAATGATTGTGAACGACGGCGTTGTACAGGAGGTTTCGGAGATTGATTATGCGGGAATTACGCTCACACAAGCTCTCGCGAGAAGTTTAGGAATAAGCGTGACGCGGGCGGAAGAATTGAAGCGAAGACGTGGAATTTCCGATTCGGGAAAGGAGCATGAGTTATCAACATCGCTCTATCCCTTTTTAGATGTTATAATACAAAGGTGTGTTCAACTGAAGTCATCTTTTGAAAAGAGAAGCGGGGTAAAGGTGCGGACGGCGACACTCACCGGAGGAGGGGCGAATCTCATTGGAATTGAAGAATATTTCAAAAGCCAAATGGGACTTCCAATACAGCATCCCGGAATACTTGATTTTTTGGAGCATTCTCCGGAACTTGATCCTATAAAAGCATCTTTTGACAGGAATTTAGCAGTCGCTTCAGGACTCGTATTTCGTTTCCGCGTATGATAAACAACCAACCATCTTCACAAACAAATATGCAGGAGCAGTTTTCGGAAAACGCCGTTCCTATCGGATTGCCATGGCGCATTATGATATTTAGCGCGGTTATTTTTATTCTTTCCATTTTTATATCATTTGGGCTTAAAATAGGATATGAAAAATATCTTGACGGGGAACTTTCAAAAATAAACACAAATATTTCCGCGCTTTCCTCAAGCGTAGAGCAAAAACAGCAGGAATACGTGAATTTCTATTCACAGGTAATTAATTTGAAAACAGTTATTCAGAAGAGGAATTTTACCGGGAATATCTTTTCCTTTTTGGAAAAAAATACCGTCAATTCCGTTTTTTACACTGACGCGCAAATGGATTCTTCGCAAAACAAACTAAGTGTGAAGGGATTTGCAAAATCACTTGGGGACGTAAGCCAGCAAATAGCAGTTTTTGAAAATGATAAAAACAATATTACGAATGTTGTTTTGGACGGAGTGAATATCCAATCGGGAGGGGTCGTATTCTCCCTTTCTATTTATTTTAATCAGAGCTTTTTTGCGAACCCATTATAAAAAGGACACTATGAGACCATCAACAAAAAGAATTTTAAGTATCGCGCTCGCGGGATTTTTTCTTATAGCGTCGCTTTTTGTATATGGACGATTCATACGGGGCTATGTACAAGAAGTAAACGAAAAACGCGCGGAACTTTTTTCCAAACAAGATCTTTTCAAGAACCAAAATAATGCCATACGGCAGGTTCAGGATACCGTATCAAGTTTTCAGAATTTTCAGGATATTCAAAAAAAGATTAACCTTGCGATACCAAGCGGTATAAACACAATTAGCGCGATACGCCAGATTGAAGCTGTTGCCGCGAGATCATCGGTAAATATTATATCCCTTAATTTTAAGACCATTGCTCAACGTCCGTCGCGCGAGGTTTTTTTGAAAAAGATAGGAGTTCTTCAGGTGGAAATCACGGTAGGTGGAAATTATGACGGCATAAAAAATTTTGTGAAACTTTTTGAAACAAATGCCCGCATCGCGAATGTTCAAGAATTTGATTTTAAACCAAAGAACGACAGCCCATCAGCGCTTACGTTAAAGGTTGAAATGTATTATCAGGATCAATAAAAAATATACTATGGCTATTCTTGTTGAAGAAGAAAAAAAATCGGTTAATTGGATTGGTATTGCGGCGGCGCTTATTATCGTTGTGATAGTGTTTTTTGCCGGTTACTATGTGTTTTTTAAAGATCCCGGCGTCATTGACCAGATTATACCTAGGGATCTCCAGAATGTAAGCCAGTTGACCAAAACAAATATAAATCCAAAAGACGTGGTTGGTCTTCCCGTATTTAAGACGCTTCAAGATTTTACCACGCCGCTTTCGCTCCCTCAAACAGGAAGAGACAACCCATTCAAGCCATTCTAAAACGCATACAAATGACCGATATAGAGCTTGTACAACAACTCGTTTCGCGCGGAGTAGTTGATGAATCCGCGGCGTCCCGCGTTATAGCGGACGCGCAGTTTTCGCATCGGTCTCTTGAGGAGCTTCTCTATGAGCGCCGTATCGGTGATGAGGTTGCCATTACAAAAATAAAAGCGGAATTAACGGGGGCTCCATATAAAAAAGTAAATCCCGACACGATTACGGACGATGTTTTAAAAATTATTCCGCAAGAAACAGCCATAAACTACAAAGTCGTGCCTCTTGAAAAAAAACAAGGGCTTCTTATTGTCGGAATGTTGAGACCAGATGACACGCGAGCGCAGGATGCTCTGAAGTTTATTGCGAAACAAAACGCGATGAGTTTGGGGGTATATGTCATAACACCATCTGATCTCGTAGCAGTTCTTAGAAAATACGCGTCATATAAGAGCGAGATAGAGGCGGCAGTCAAAGAAGTTGGTGTCGCGGACAGCAAAGAAAAATCAGTTGAGTTAGAGGAAGGATGGAGCGAACAAGACGCGCCGATTATAAAGATTGTCGCGTCAACTCTTAGACAAGCAGTTGAGTCCGGCGCTTCGGATATACATATAGAACCGCAGAAATCAAGAATTCGGATACGGTTTCGTCTGGACGGTGATTTGAAGGAAGCCGTTTCATTGCCGGATAATCTTGCCCAGCCGATTATTTCGCGCGTGAAGGTTTTGGCGCGCTTGAAACTTGATGAAAACCGTATTCCGCAGGACGGGAGATTTCGTACGTTTCTCTTCGGGCGCGATATTGATTTTCGTGTTTCAACATTCCCAACGCCCAATGGTGAGAAGGTAGCAATCCGTGTTCTTGATCCAAAGATTGGGTTGAAGGGTCTTAGTAGTTTGGGATTAAACGATTACAACAGGGAAATTCTTGAGGAAGCGATTAAACGTCCATATGGAATGATTCTGATAAGCGGTCCTACCGGATCGGGAAAGACAACAACACTGTACGCGGTTATGCAAAAATTGAATAAGGATGATGTAAACATTGTAACGCTTGAGGATCCGGTTGAATATTTTATGGAAGGAGTGAATCAATCACAAGTGAAACCGGAAATAGGATACACGTTCGCAAGCGGACTTAGACAAATTTTGCGTCAGGATCCCGACATTATTATGGTTGGGGAAATTAGGGATTCAGAAACAGCGAATCTTGGAATAAACGCGGCATTGACGGGTCATATTGTTCTTTCAACGATTCACACAAACAACGCGCTGGGCGTGATACCGCGTCTCATTGATTTAGGCGTCCCGGCATTTTTGATTTCTTCGGCTGTAAATATTATGATTTCTCAACGTTTAGTTTTGCGTTTATGCGATGATTGTAAGAAAGCGGAGCAGGCATCTCCCGAAGCGGAATTAGTTATTTCAAAAGCGCTTAAAGAACTGCCGTCTGAAGAAAAATCAAAAATATCATATTCTGCCCCATATACCATTTATCACGCGGGAAATAATCCTGAATGCAAGGTATGTAAAGGAAAAGGCGTGGTAGGACGCATAGCGATTATTGAGATTTTCAAAATGAGTCATGAATTGGCTGATATTATTTCACAAGGGTTTAGTGAAACAAAGCTTTTTGCCGAAGCAAAAAGACAAGGGATGGTGATGTTACGCACGGACGGAGTTTTGAAAGCGCTTAGAGGAGAGGCCTCTCTTGAAGAGGTTGCGCAGGAAACAGAAGCCGAATGACAAATATTCCATTTCACGCTATACTACCTTAAACAAGTATATTATTTATGGATTACAAGCAAAGATTGAGCGAGCTTCTTCTTACTACGGCGCGGCAGAACGCGTCTGATTTACACATAGCGGTTGGACGAAGGCCGACCATTCGCATTGATAGTGTTCTTATTCCTCTCGCCAAAGAACAGATTCTCACGAAGGAAGACGCGGAAGGTTTGGTTTTTTCTCTTCTCACCGAAGAACAAAAAATACGTTTTTTGCAGTTAAAACAACTTGATTTTTCGTTTAATTTTGAGGACAAGGCGCGTTTTAGGGTAAATGTTTTTTTTCAAAAAGGTTTTGTGGCGGCGGCGCTTCGTCTCATACAAGCGCAGATACGCACTGTTGAAGAATTAAATCTTCCTCCATTGCTTCATGAGTTTGCGTCACTGAATCAGGGATTTGTGCTTCTTGTGGGTCCCGCGGGACACGGGAAATCAACGACGCTTGCCGCGCTTTTGGATGAAATAAATCACAAGCGGAATGATCACATCATAACCATTGAAGATCCGATTGAATATCTTTTCGCGCAGGATAAGTGCATCGTCTCTCAAAGAGAAGTAGGGCAGGATACGACATCGTTTCATGAAGCGCTTCGCGCTGTTTTACGACAAGATCCCGACGTGCTTATGATCGGAGAGATGCGCGATCCGGAAACCATCTCCACAGCCATGACAGCGGCGGAAACGGGTCATGTGGTATTTTCAACACTTCATACCAACTCGGCGGCGCAAACCATTGACCGCGTTATTGATAGTTTTTCCCCAGAGCAACAAGGACAGATTATTTCCCAGCTCGCGTCAACACTCGTCGGCATTGTCTCACAGCGTCTCATTCCTCGTATTGGAGGCGGCCGTATTCCGGCGGTTGAGATTATGATTACAAATTCCGCGATTAAAAATCTCATACGCGAGAGAAAAATTTATCAAATTGATCTGGTTATTGAAACAAGTGTTCAGGAGGGTATGATTTCCCTTAACCGCTCACTCGTGAACCTCGTGAAGCGAAAAGAAATTTCACTTGAAGTCGCGGAAAGTTATTCCCTAAATCCTTCAGAACTCCGTATTCTTCTTGAAAGAACATAAAATACATTTCCTCCATGAAATATTTTTATCTGATATACCTTGAATTACGAAATGCGATTTTAGCTCTTTCTTAACAATTTTGACTGCGACTTTGCGGAACCC